>Ga0318572_10000776_pt1 | contig 12300 bp, 7 predicted proteins | sample GRESIP089b5f20_FD_202528 | JGI IMG/M metagenome (GOLD analysis project Ga0318572, IMG submission 202528) | Tropical soil microbial communities from Luquillo Experimental Forest, Puerto Rico - GRE.SIPMG.089b5f20 | ecosystem: Environmental > Terrestrial > Soil > Tropical forest > Bulk soil...
CCCCCACGTACTGGACGACCCGGCGCAACAATTACACGGACCTCGCCTCGCTGCTGTTCGTGAACACGGTCACTGGGGCGGCGTCGATCTTCCGGGCGAGCTTGCTCCACGAGGTGCTCCCGTTTCCGCGCCGGATCGGGAACCCGTACCACGATCACTGGATCGCCTGCGTGGCGCTCGCGAAGGGGCGGATCGCCTACGTCGATCAGCCGCTCCACGCCTATCGGCAGCACGGCGGGAACGTGCTCGGGCACCACGCTCCGCCCCCCGCGCGCCTCCTGCCGTCCATCTCCGAGCTCGCGTCGTGGGTGCGGGCGCCGGAGGGGTTCCGCAAGTCAGCGCGGTGGGACATCGACCGGCACGCGCGCGGCTACCACGACGACGTGGTCCGGCTCGCCGCGCTGGCTCGAGTGCTGCGAATGCGCCTGCCGGCGATGGACCCGGCGAAGGCTCCGGTCGTCGAAGCCATCGCTCGCGTCGATACGTCAGCGGCTCGGCTCGCCCTCGAGGGGCTCAAGTACCACCTCCTCCGCCGGCCCACGTCCGGCGCGGAGCTCTATCTGCTCCGCGCACTCGCCTCGGACGCGGTCCTGAACGCTTACCATCGTGTGAAGCGCCGCCGGATCGCGCGCGCAGCGGGTGCGCGCCGCGAGGCGGAAGAGCTCGGCTGACGATCGATCAGGGCTTGAACAGGTTCAGCCGCCGCTCACGGAGGAAGGCGAGCTTCGCGTCCATGTCCGTGTAGCGAGGCTCCGGATAGATCGGGAACGGCTTCTGGCACCGGGGAACGTCTCCGGTCGCGCGGTAGCACTCGGCCCACGCGCGCTTTCCGTTCGCGAACCACGCCGCGAGATCGTGGTTCAGGCGCTGACGCCGCGGCGTCTCCTTGAAGACCGCGAGGGCGACCAGCGCCGCGAGACCGCCGACGCGCAAGCTGCGCGCAGGGAGGCGCTCGAGCGCGAGGTAGAGCGCGAGGAGCCACGGGAGCTGGTAAGGGATGTAGCGCGACGCGTCGGCCGCTTCCGGGCCGAGGCACACCCGACCGACCGCGGCGTTCGCCGCGAAGGTGAGCGAGAAGCCGGCGAGCACGAACACGGTCGCGTGAAGGCGAGAGCGGCCGGCCGTCGCCGCGGTGCCGATCGCGCCCCACGCCGCGAGCCCGGCACACGCGACCGTGAGCGCGAGTCCGGCCACCGCGCCGGCGGTCGGGGCGATGCGCGTGAGCGCCTGCAGCTCGAAGGGCCGCAGGAAGTAGCGGCTCACGAACTCGAGATAGCGCAACGGGTGCGGGTCTGGAAACCGGAAGCACTCGACCGCCGCAGCGAACACGTAGCCGTGGAAGTAGAGGGCGACGGCGCCGCCGCACGCGGCGAGCGCCGCTGCGTGGATCACGACGTCCCGGCGATCGCGCACGGCGCCCCAGAGCGCTGCCGCGAGCAGTGGAATCGCCACGGCAGCGAGGAGGACGCCGAACCCGGTCTCGATGCACGCGACCCCCGCGATCACCAGGATCGCGAGGCGCACGCGCGACCGCGCCTCGCCGGCGCCGAGCGCGAACAGCATGATGAGCAGGAGCGGCACCGGCCCGTGCGCGAGGTTGGGGGTCCCCGCGAAGAGCTCCCACTGCGAGAACGTGAGCACGAGGAGCGGGATGACGGCGTCGCGCGCGACCCAGTGGCCCCTCAATCGACGCGCGATGAGCAGCGCCGTGACCGCGGCGAGCGTGACGAGCGCGATCGCGACCGCGGTCTCCGCGCGGACGTCCCAGCCAGAGGCGCGCGCGACCGCCGCGATGAGGAGCCCGCCGACGCCCTGCCGATGCGGCGTGTGCTCCCATCGGAACACTTCCCAGGCCCCTGCGCCGCGGAACAGCGGATTCCAGAAGTCCCACTGGTCCCAGTAGAGGACGTTGACCGCGTAGCGTCGTGCGTCGAGCGCCAGCCGGATCGCGAGCACCGCGGTGGCGGTCGCGACGAACGCGGCGGCTCGACGATCGGCGCGGCGCGGTTTGGCGGCACCCTCGGGCTCCGTCATCAGGGCGCTCGCCCTCATGTCCCCTCCCGCGGTTCGGCGAGCCCGTTGCGGTCCTGCCACTCGAGCAGCTCGCCTTCGATGAGCGCCCCGAAGCGACGCAGGAACTCGGCCCGGTCGATCGGAGACTCCTTCACCGTTCGTGTCGAGTTCTCGTAGTGGTACGCGGCGAGCGCCGGGTGGACGATCGACGCGCGTCCCTCGCGCCGCAGCCTGAGGCAGAGGTCGATGTCCTGCGCCTCCTCGATGTAGACCTCGTCGAACCCGCCCGCGCGCGCGAACGTCGCCGTCTCGACGAGCATCATCGCGCCGGTCACCGCGACGACCTCGCGCGGCGCAGCACGGCCAGGGTACGTGTCATACGGGCGCAGTCGATCGAGGTGCTCCGGGATCCCGTGGTACGGCGGCGGGCGCGTGCAGATGCGAACGCCGGCATGCTGGAGCGTTCGGTCCGCGTAGAGCAGGTACCCCCCGAGGCAACCGACGCGCGGGTGGGCTGCGAGGAAGTCGATGGCGGCGCGGAAGGAGCTCTGGATGAGCGCCGTGTCGTTGTTCAAGAAGAGGAGGTAGCGCCCACGGGCGCGCGCGGCGAGGACGTTGTTGCCGCCGCTGAAGTTGTAGTGACCGAGATAGTGGATCTGGTGTCGCGTCGTTTCGTAAAAGCGCAGCGTCTCGGCATCCGTGGTCCCCGTGTCACCCACGAGGACCTCGTAGGGGACATCGACCCTTTCCTCGATCGACTTCAGGCACGGGACGATGAGGTCCGGCCGGTCCTTGCTGAGGATCAGGATGCTGAGCTCCGGCGCCGCCTCCTCGCGCGCGAGCACGAGCGGAGGTGGAAGCTCCGGACGCGCAGGAGCTCGACGAGCGACGGCATCGGCGACGAGCCCCTCCAGCCGATGCGCCGCGTCGCGCCACGGGTACACGGTCGCCCGCCGCAGCCGCTGCAGCGGAAGACGCACCTCACCCGAGGCGCGGTCGACCTGCTCGATGACCCAGCGCGCGAGCGTCTCGGGATCGTCGCTCGTCCGGATCGGGAACTCCGGATGAGCGCCGCGCGCGGACGCGAGCGCGGGCACTCCCAGCGAAAGCGCCTGCGCGAGGCCGAGATTGCATCCCTCCCAGCGCGACGTCGTCAGATACAGATCGCTGTCGAGGTATCCCGCGACGAGCTCGTCGTCGCTCGGGTTCGAGACCGCGACGAGCCCCGCGGCGGCCGCCCACGCGCGGTCCGCCTCTTCGCTGCGCCCCGCGAGCACGAAGCGGACCCTCGTGGCGAGATCCGGACGGAGGCGCGCGAGGGCCTCCCTCACCGCCGCGTAGTCCTCGGCTCCCTTGTACCGGCGCTCGTCCGCGAGGAAGCGCGTCACGTTCAGGACGACGAACGCGTCGCCGAGGCCGTGCCTCCGTCGGAACTTGCCCACGAGATGGGCGAGGTTCGCGCGCCGTCGCAGCAGATGATCGTTTCCGTTGAAGCAGACCTGCGCGTCGTGGAGTCCGGAGTCCCGCTGGATGAAGCGCGAGATGGCGATCGACAGGTCGACGCTGCGAGAGATCTCCACCTTGCGCGCGGCGATGCCGCGGCGCACTTCTGCGTCCGCGAACAGCTCGGCCGGGGGCTCGCCGTGATCGAACATGACGCGGACGACCGAGTCCGGAACGAGCGACAGCGCGTCGAAGAACGGTGGGGTCTCCGCGATGGCGATCACGGCCCCCTGGCGAACCACCTCTCGTGCGGCCTCCTCCGGCGAGCCGATCGAGATCACCCGGAGCTGTCCGCTCTCGACATACGGGGCGAGGGACGCGTCGTGATGCCCGTCGGCCTCGACGACGATCGCCGTCACGTCGTACCCGCGCGCGCAGAGGTACTCGATCTGCCGTGCGACGACGACGTCGACCCCGTATCCCTTGGACAACCGGAGCGTGAGGACGGCGACGCGCGGGCCGGCGACCTTGGCCAGCTTGCGCGTCGGGGCAACGAGGCGGGGAGCGGTCGCGTCGCGAAGGTGGCGCTTCAGGCCCGACCAGCCCCGCGCCCGGTACACGCCCAAGGCTTCCCGCATCGCGGCGAGGGCGCGTGCCGGGTTCTTCCCCTGACCGCCGACGTGGGGCGCGACCAGCTTCGCAGCCGCGAGCGCGCGAGGGAGCTCGCGGACGTGCAGCGGGCCGAGCCGGAAGCGGGCCGGGCGATCCACCGGCACGAGCGAGAGCTCCGAGATGTGCTCCGGAAGCTTCACGACGCCCTGCGAACGCCCTTGCGCGACGGGCGGCAGGACCACCTGGATCTCGGCGCTGGAGGTCGCGCTTCGCGCGAGGAGCCGCGGGACGACCGGACGGTCGTCCTCCACGTCGCAGGCGAGATCCACCTCGACCCACCCTCCGGGAAAGCGGTTCGTGCCATGAGCCAGCGCGAACCGCGGCGCCGGCCCGACGCTCTCCCAGCCCCCGGGCGCGAGGGACGCCTGAGCGCGAGGCGTCGTCGTGAGAACGAACGCGCGCGGCGCGAGGCCTCGGCGGATGGCGCGGAGCGGCCGACGCGTCCACCGCTCCAGCCGCACGATCTCGGCCCACAGCGCCTGCTCCTTGGCCGCCGCCGCAGCTGCCGCCTCGGCGAGGCGGCGATCCCGGTCGCTCACGTCGCGCGCGAGCGCAGCGATCTCCCCCTCGAGCGCGCCGATCTGGCCCTCGAGCGCGGAGATCCGTACCCCGAACGCGGCGCGCGCAGCGGCCCACGCCCGATCCCTCGCGACGACGGCGCGCGTCAGCGCGAAGGCGTCCGGGGACACGGGCCAGTCGAGGTCGATCTCGATCGCTCCACCGCCCGCCACCGAGAGCGCGTCGGCCGGAATCGGGAGCACGAGCCAGGGGTCGACCTCCGACGAGAGCCACCATCGGTCGCCATCGACCGACAGCTCCGTGAGCCCCGCGTGCGACGGGGCAGCACCGAGCGACAGGGCGTCGCCGGCCCACGCCCAGCGAATCGCGCCGGCCGCGGTTCGCAGGCGGATCCCGTGGACGCGCAGGAATCCACGGCGGTCCGCCACGTCGAGGCGAAGCTCGACGGGCGTACGCGAGAGCGCGGGGACGGGAAGGGCGATGGTCTGGTCGGCGCGGCCGATCTCCCCGGAGGCGACGGCGGATCGATCCTCACCGAACGCCTCGCCCTCGGCGCGCCAGTACGCCTTCACCCCGAACGTGAGATGCGCGGCAGCAGCCTCCGCGACGTCCGGCGCGGAGGCAACGCCCGGCGCCGCCTCCGCGACGAGCTGGTACGTGAGCGCGTCGGGCAGCGTCAGGATCGCCGTCGCCAGCGCGGGCGGCAGCTCGTCGACGTGCTCGTCACGGAACTCCGACTGGTGCAAGGGGCGCGACACGACCTCGACCGCGGTGACGCCGAGCCCGTGCTCCGAGAGGAACCGGACGAGGCTCCGCCGCGTGAAGAAGCGCAGATGCGTGTCGTCGAGCAGGCCGAGGGGCCCGTACGGAAAGTCTCCGCGCACGATCGTCGCGATCAACCCTGCGTAAGCGACGTTGGGAACGGAGACGAGAATGCGGCCGTGCGGACGGAGGAGTCGGACGGCAGCGTCGAGGATGCGCCCTGGGTCGCGCAAGTGCTCGAGCACGTCGGCGGCGACGACGGCGTCGTAGCGTGTTTCGCCGGCCACCGCGACGAGGTCGTCGATCTCGAGGTCGAGCTGGTGGAGCGTCCGATAGTGGGACCGAGCCGAGGCCGCGTCGGACGGATCCCTCTCCACGCCGTCCACGATGCAGCCTCGCGCCGACAGCCAACGACCGAGGGCGCCCGGCCCCGTCCCGAGATCGAGCACGACCTCGCCGGGTGAGATCCGGCGCGCGATGCGCGAGAGCGAGTCCTCGCCCGCGGCGGTGATCTCGCGCTCGTAACGCGACGGAACGGCGCGAGGCGCTGTGGGTCGGTCGTCCATGTCGCGCGCTCGGGGAGGTGGACCCGATAGCATACGTCCCTCCTGGCTACAACGCATCGTGCGCGCCCCGAGCGCGAGCGCTATCCTGCTTCCGCATGCCTGGTCCGCTCCTGCGCGCCCTCGTCCCTCGCCGTCGGACCGTTCTCGAGAACGCCGGACACTGTCCGACGTGCGATTCCCGCGTTCGGTTCGTCGCGCGCGACACTTGGCTGCGTGACCACTACCTGTGCTCGCAATGCGGGTCGATCCCACGGGAGCGCGCGCTGATGCTCTCCATCGAGCGCTTCTTCCCCGCATGGGAGCGACTCGCCATTCACGAATCGTCGCCAGTGGTCCGCGGCGCCAGCGTCAAGCTCGCCCGGCGGTGCGCCGGGTACTCGGCGAGCCAGTACTACCCTGATGCACCGCTCGGGACGGTTCCCACCGGGAAGAGCTTTCGGAACGAGAACCTCGAGAAGCTCACGTTCCCGGACGGCGCGTTCGATCTGTTCGTGACTCAGGACGTCGTGGAGCACCTCCTGGACCCGCCGCGCGCCTTCGCCGAGATTGCCCGCGTGCTTCGGCCGGGGGGCGCCCACGTGTTCTCCGTGCCGCTCGTCTCGAAGGAGAGGCCGTCGCGCATCGCCGCAGACCGGGACGCGACGGGCGCGGTCGTGCACCACCTTCCGCCCGAGTATCACGGGAACCCCGTCGACGGGAGCGGCGCACTCGTCACGCGCCACTGGGGATTCGACATCTGCGATCACATCTACGCCGCCTCGGGGCTGACGACCACGATCGTGCACATCGACGACCTGTCGCACGGGATCCGCGCCGAGTACGTCGAGATCCTCATCAGCCGCAAGCCGGCCCACGCCGCCGCGCCAGCGTGAGGCGTCGGACGAGGAGTCCTCGCGAACCCGGCCGGGCTCGTCCTTCACAGATCGAGCGAGAAGTCTTCCCGGTCGAGCGTGAGCCCGGCGTTGTAATACGGGTCTCCGCGCACGATCACGGATCTCCAGCGCCGGCGCATGTGCAGATATTCCGCGCGCGGGTGCATCGCGCCGCGCGTGGCGGATTCGTGATGGAACAGCAGCGCGTGCGGGGTCCAGACGATCAGCAGCCCGCGTTCCCGAAGACGCAGGCAGAAGTCGACGTCGTTGAAGGCGACGCGCAAGCGCTCGTCGAAACCTCCGACCTCCTCGAATGGACCGCGTCGCGTCATGAGGCACGCGCCCGTCACGGCGCTGCAGTCGCGGACGACCGCGGCGAGTGAACCGTACCCGGGCGCATCGGCGGGCAGATGGCGGAACGCGTGATCGGCAAACCCACCGATGCCGATCACGACGCCGGCGTGCTGAACGGTGCGATCCGGGTAGAGCAGCTTCGCTCCGACCGCCCCGACCTCGGCGCGCTGCGCGTGCTCGAGCATCGCCTCGATCGACCCGGGTGCGATGAGCTCGACGTCGTTGTTCAGGAACAGCAGGTAGTCCCCGGAGGCCTCTCGAGCAGCGGCGTTGTTGATCGCGGACCAGTTGAACTGCTGCCTCCAGGAGAGCACCCGGCACGGCGCCGCGAGGGATTCCAGGTACGCGCGGGTTGCGGGGTCGCGGCTCTCGTTGTCCACGACGAGCAGCTCGATGTTCCGGTACGTGGTCCGCTCGAGCAAGCTCGTCACGCACGTGCGCAAGAGCTCGACGCGATCCCGCGTCGGGACGATCACGGATACGCGAGGCGAGCCGCGGACGGGATACCGCACGCGGAACCGGCCCGGCGCCGTCTCCTCGACCGCTGCGCCGAGCGAGGCGGCGTGATCGGCCGCAGCGCGGAGCTGCGCCGCGGTCGGTGCCCTGTACGGCGTCCGGTGGTAGAGCACCTCCGGCACGTGGCGCGCGTGACGAATCCGATGGATGCACCGCAGCAGGAGGTCGTACGCCTCGGCACCTTCGAACCCCGGGCGGATACCTCCTCCTTCCCGGGCGACAGCGGTCCGGACCACGCACAGACCGCCGACGTGGTCTGTCGAGCGAACGAGGTCGGGAGACCAGCCGATCTTCAGCGCCGGCGCGACACGCTGCCCTCCGCGCAGCACGTCCTCGTCCGTGTACACGAGGTCGATCTCTGGCCCGAGGGCGAGCGAGGATGCGATCGCCTCCAGCGCCCTCGGAGCCAGGATCGCCCCTGGCTCGACGATCGCAACCGCGTCGCCGGTCGCGGCGGCGAGGGCCGCGGAGAGCGCGGACGCTCGGTCCGGGCAGGGCGCGATCCTCTCGACGCGCGGGTCGCCCGTCGGCTCACTCGGCGCGGCGGCGCCGGCGTGCGCGACGACGAGCTGCCAGCGGCGGTGGCGTTGCGCGCGAACGGAGGCGATGGTCGCCGAGAGCGGCCCGATGTCGTGGGTGCCCACAGGGCAGAGCAGCGAGATGCAGGTGTCGACGCCAACCGAGTCGGCGGTCGGTCGAGAACGTCCGCCCCGCTCGTGGCGGGCGATCCACCTCTGGTACTGTGCGTCGAGGTCCTCTCCGTCCCAGGGGGATGGGCGCCGTAGCACCTCGCCGCGGAGCTTTCGCCAGACCTTCCGCGCGACGCCAGTCACGCCGCGCTTTTGGATGGCCCAGCTGAAGCGATCCCAGGCGCGCCAGACGCGGTCGGCGAAGCTCCAGTGCTCCAAGCGGCCGAGCCTATTCCAGGGAGTCCCGGGCAGCAACGAAACGCAGCGACACGATCTCGCGCGGCGTGCGTCTCCGATCTAGGAACGACGCCGGAGCCAGATGCTCCCTCCCGGGTTCCTGAGGCACAGCGGCATTCGTTCCTCGAAGTACTCGCGATGGAAGTGCTCGAGGAACGTGTTGAACATCACGATGTCGAACGAGCCGCTCAGCGTCAGCAACGCTCGGAGCAGGTACGCCTCCGACCACGCGCGGCCCTCGAGCACCCATTCTCGCGGATACTCGAACGGGTAGAAGATGTCGTGGAAGTGCACGTACACGCCCGGGGCGAGCCGCGGCAGGATCTCGAAGAACAAGAAGTTCACGTCGCTTCCGATCTTCGCGACGTGCGTCGAATCGATGAAGAGGATGTCGTTCCGCTCGAGGCGCTCGAACTCCGCCAACGGGACGGACTGGACGCCGCACCGGAACAGGTCGATGCCCGCCTCGTCCCCGGGACGAAGAAGAGACCGCAGGAGCTCCGGAAACGGCTCCACGAAGGCGCAGGCGATCGCACCGTCGAAGAACAGCTCGTTCGTGTCCAGCATCACGCACGAGGAGTATCCGGACCCCACCTCGACGATCCGACGAGGACGGGCGTGGCGGATCATGAAGTGAAGGAAGAGCGCGTCCGAATAGGAGTATGCGGGGTTGTCGAAGAAGTAGCGGCGCGACGGCGCGCGCTCCGAGGCGAACGGCTGGGCCTCGTAGAAGGGCTCGAAGCTCTTCAGCAGCGCGACCTGCTCCCGCTCTCGCAGCTCTATCCCTGGGAGCGTCCTCGGCGGCACCCCGAAGATCCGCGCCTCGTTCCCGCGGACCTCGCGGAGCGACGGGATGGGCGAATAGTAGTGCCCGGGCGGTACGAACTGGCGCGCGTCGTCTCTGGGCGTCCCGGGCGACATGGCGCGAAGCTGCGCCACCTCTTCTCGCAGCGCGTCCCGCTCCCTCAGCACCCGCGCAAACGGAGGAACGTGAAGCAGCGTGGACTTCGCGCGGCTGCGCAGGGCGTCCTTCAAGGCGCCGATGGTGTCGATCGTCATGTTCCCCTCCGAAGGGACCCAGCGTACTCGCTCGTCCGAGCGCCCGCACGTGTCTGCGCGCCGAGGGGCACGGCGGATGCGCGCTTGGCTTCGCGGGCTGCCCAGGCGACAATCCGCGCCCGGCGCCCGACGAAACGACACCCGGGCGATCATCTCGCTTGCGCATCGGCATCGACGCCACCCTGCTTCGCCCCGACCGCCTGACGGGCGTCGAGCGCTACGCGCTGTCGCTCATCCGCGAGCTGGGGCGCCTCGCCCCCTCCGAGCTCGTCCTCTTCGCCCGCCCCGACGCCCCGCCGGCGCTCGCGGACCTCGACCTCGAGACCCACGTCGCGCCGCTCACCTACCGCGTCGCGGTCGACCAGGCGTGGCTCCCGTTCGCCGCGGCGCGTGCGCGCGTCGATCTCCTCCACACCCTCGCCTTCCCCACGCCGGTGCTCTGGCGCGGCCGGTCCGCGATGACCGTCCACGACGCAACCCCCTGGCTCCATCCTGACTCGGCGAGCCTCGGGATGCGCGTCTACTACGGTCCGCTCTACCGGCAGGCGCTCTCACGCGCGGCGGCGGTCTTCACGGTGTCGGACGCCTCGCGCGACGACCTCGTCCGCGCCGTCGGGCTCCCCCGCGAGCGCGTGCACGTGACTCCGAACGGCGTCGAGCCGCACTTCTTCGACGCGCGCGCGCCGGACGGGCCGCGCGACCCGTACCTCCTCGCCGTCGGCACCATCGAGCCGCGCAAGAACATGGGCATCCTGCTCGACGTGCTCCGTGCGCTGCGGCGCGAGGGGCGCGACCTCCGGCTCGTCATCGCCGGGCGACAGGGCTGGGGGCAGGGGCTCCCGGTCGGCGATCTCGCGCCGCTCGTGCGGCTCGCCGGCCCGGTGTCCGAGGGCGAGCTCCGCACGCTCTACGCGGGCGCGTCCTGCTTCGTGATGCCGTCGCTCTACGAGGGCTTCGGCCTCCCGCTCGCGGAGGCGATGGCCGCCGGCGCGCCGTGCGTCGTGAGCGACATCGCGGCGCTCCGCGAGGTCGGCGGGGACGCCGTCCGCTACGCCGACCCGCTCGCGCCCGACACGTTCGCAGCGGCGATCCGCGCGGTCCTCGACGACCGCGCCGGCGCGGAGGCGCGCGCCGCGGCGGGGCGCGAGCGCGCGCGGCGGTTCCGCTGGGAGGCGACGGCGGAGGCGACGCTGCGCGTGTACCGCGAGCTGGTACCCGCTGCGCCGAGGCACCGTCGCGAGCGGGCCTAACGCGTCCGCCGCACCGCGAGCACCCCCGCCGCCAGGAACAGCACGTCCGGCGCCCAGGCGGCCACCCACGGCACGACGCGCCCGGAGTTGCCGAGCGCCCACGTCACGCCCTGCGTGGCCCAGAACAGGAGCGTCACGCCGACGGACTCGAGGAGCGCCGCGGAGATGTGCCCCTTGCGGGACGGGCGGAGCGCGAGGGCGAGCGCGAGCAGCGCGCCCGGGACGCCGGCGAACGGGTAGGCGATCCGGTTGTACCGCTCGAGCTCGAACTGCTTCACGGGGAGGCCCAGGTGGCGGCGCACCTTGAGCTGAGAGAGCAGCGTCTTCCACCGCATCTGCTCGGGGCGGCCCGGGACGACCGCGAACGCCTCGGGTGGCTCGGGGAACTCGTAGCGGCGCGCGTCGGCGCGCTCGAGCCGCACCGTGCCGTCCGGCAGGAACGTGCGGTCCTCGACGCCGTCCAGCACCCAGGCGCCGCCGTCGGGGCGCATCCGGACCGCGTCGATCCGCCGGGCGAGCTGGAAGTCCGGCGTGATCTCGAGCACGGTGACGCCGACGAGCGCGCCGTCGCGCGTGGTCGGCGGGGCTTGCTCGGCGGAGCCCTCGTCCGGCTCCGGGCCGCGGAGGTGGTAGATGCGCCGTCCGTCCTGCCCGCGGAACCAGCGCTTGGGCGCGTGTGACTCGACGTAGCGGCGCCGGTCGCCGCCGCGTCCGAACCGGAACGCCTGGATCTCCTCGACGCGCTCCGCCGCCCGGACGCCCCACATGTCCTGCACCACCATGAGAGCGAGCCCGGCGGCGAACGTCACCGCGAGCACCGGGACCGCGAGCCGCCACGGCCCGAGGCCGAGGGCGCGCATCGCCGTGTACTCGCGGGTGTTCCGGAACGTCGACACGGCGACCGCGGCGCCGAGGATCATCGCGGCGGGGGCCACCTGGCCGACCACGATCGCCGTCTTGTTCGCGTACAGCTCGAGCACCGCCCGGACCACGCCCGGACCCGAGAACGCGGACGAGTTGTCGACGAAGTCGACGGCGAGGAAGATCGCGACCACGCCGGCGAGCGCGACCGCGAAGGCGCCGAGCGTCCGCCGCGCGGCGTAGAGGAACAGGATCACCGCACCGCCCCGGGGCCGCGCCGGGTCTGGAGCGCGAGGAGGATGAGCGCGATCGCGGAGAGGACGACCGTGGGGAGCTGGAGCGCGAGCGGCGGGGGCAGCAACCCGCGGATCGCCATCACCTCGCCGCCCCGGAGCAGGAGGTAGTGGACGACGACGACGAGGAACGTGGCGCCGATGCCGAACGCGCGCCCACCCCGCCGCATCAACCCGAGGGGAAGCGCGAGGAG
>Ga0318572_10000777_pt1 | contig 12300 bp, 10 predicted proteins | sample GRESIP089b5f20_FD_202528 | JGI IMG/M metagenome (GOLD analysis project Ga0318572, IMG submission 202528) | Tropical soil microbial communities from Luquillo Experimental Forest, Puerto Rico - GRE.SIPMG.089b5f20 | ecosystem: Environmental > Terrestrial > Soil > Tropical forest > Bulk soil...
CTCGCCGATGCGGGCAAAGCCATTGCCTGAGAGGAAGGGTTCGCCGTGCTGGCCGGACTCCTCGAGCGACTTGGCGCCCCAGGAGCGGAGGGTGGCGTCTTTGAGGTGTTGCCAGAGCAGCGGGTGTTGAATGAAGTGCTGGAGGTAGCGGTACGAGGTGCGGGCTGGGTCGCCCATCCATGATGGGACAAAGATGCCGACGGAGACGAGGCGGTCGGGATGGACGTAGAGGAATCCAAAGATCTCTGGCTCAGGGAAACCGAAGGTGTGCCAGACGGTGCCGGGCTGGAGGGGCGAGTCAGCCGGCGTGGTGTCGGGCAGCTCGAGGACGAACTTCATGCCGAGGGCCCACTCGCGGCGGGCGTGGCCGGAAGGCATGCCGAGATGCTGATCAAGGGCTTGGCCAATGGCGCCGACGGGGCCGTCAGCGACGACGGTGAGCTGAGCGCGGACATCCATGCCGGGCATGAAGCCGTCAGACGGCGTGCCGTGTTTGTCGACGCCCTGATCGGCGAGGCGGATGCCGCGGACAGCATGACCCTCAAAGAGCGGCGCGGCGACGGGCGAGCCTGGCCATATCTGTGCAAAGCCGGAAGCCATGACCTGCGAGGCTACCCACTGGTTGAATTGGCCGATGGAGAGAACGAGGCCGCCGTGCTTGTGAAGGAAGGCAGGAGTCCAGGGGAGCTCGAAGGCAAAGTCGCGGAGAAGCGGGCGGCCTGCGGTGCGCAGAACGGCGTCGGCAACGCGAAGCAGCAGTGAGCGACGGCTAGCACCGATGGGATCGAGGAGATAGAAGACACGCTCGGCACGGACCTCGCAGGCCATTGGGATTTCTGCGGGGTTGAGCGCGGGAAAGCTGGCGCGGATGCCGTGGGCGCGGGTGACGACGCCGGAGACGCCGGAGGCGAGATCGTCGGCGCGCTCATAACAGAGCACCTGCAACGGCATGCCGGGGATGGCGCGGCTCTCGAACGCGGGATCGGCGGGGTTCTCAGCCCAGGCGCGGGTGAGTTCGGTGAGAAAGCCGCCGGTGGCCGGGCCGAAGCCGACGCAAGCGATGTCGATGTCCACTGCGGTGCGATCGACGGCGGGCAGCGTCTCCGGAGTTTGTGTTTCTGCGCTCATACGGGCTCTCTTCTGTGGCCGCTTATGCGGGATAGTCCAGCGCTTCGGGGATCATTACCTTGCTGACGGTTTCTGCGGCGCGGTCCTTGGCGAGGCGCGATCCGCTGAGGCATCCAGCGAGGCGGTTCTGGAGTCGGAGGAAGTCTGTGACTCCGGTGCAGCCTGCGCAGGGGCCGGCCTTATCGGGGTGGGTGCCTTCGATGCCGATGGTGTCGACAGCGATGGCAGAGATGCCGGGCATTGTTTGTTCGAGCTCGTCCAACTCCACGGAAGTGAAGCAGAGGCTGCAGCCCTGCTCGTTCCAACCGGGGTGGGCTCGATAGCCGAAGACAAGCTCGGCGGAGATGCGGGAGACTTCGCCCGCGGCTGCTGCCGCCTGCACATGGCAGAGGTCGGAGAGGAACTGCACGGTGCCGTCGAGCCCTTCGGCGGCGACGGGATCGAAGGGGCCTTTGGCTGCAAGCTCGAGAGTGTCGAGAATCTGTGCGCGCGAGGCTACGAGCCAGCAGAGGGCATCTGCCATAGGGAAGGTTACGCCCTGGCGCTGGCCATGGTAGAGTTTCGCGCCTTTGGTGTCTGTCGCGGTTTGGAGATGGTTAAGTGTCCAGAGCCACATTTCAAACGCGGAGGCCAGTGCGCAGGCACCAGTGCCTGGATGCGTGGTGGCGATGTGGCGCATCTCGCGGATCCATATGCGGATCTGGGCGAGGAAGACTTCGGAGGTCATGGTGATGGTGAGCTGGCGTCGTTGTACGGCCTCGGGGCCCTCGTATGTCGCTTCGAGCTGCGCGTCCATCCACTTCGAGGCGAGGAAGCCGGGGCAGTCTTCTGTGATGCCGTAGCCGCCCATGAGGCTGACGGCCTCGCGCATCATGTTGGCGCCGTGGCCGGTGTTCCAGAGCTTGGTGGCGGGGCAGAGGACATTGGCCTCGGCGTCTTTGAGGACGTATTGCACGAGTGGGTCGGACTCGATCTCGATGCGGCGTGGATCGTCTGCGCGCAAGCGGAGAGACTCGATGGCGAGCTTCTCGGACTCGCGTAGGGCCTTCATTTCCGCGCGGCCACCAGTAACACCGTGCTCGGCCAGGATGGCGGTCTTCTGCTTTTCGATGGGGTCGAGCTCGTCAAAGAGGCGCGCGGCGGCAAAGCCGAGCGAGGCGGCTGCTTCACCTGCGGCCCAGACATCGACGAGGCGGTGGAGGGCGTCTTCGCGCTGCTGGATGCCCTGCTCGTAGCGGACGGTGCCGGGACGAGCGCCCTCTGCTCCGCGGAAGCGGCCGCGTTGATAGCGAATGACGGGCTCGATGGCGGAGAGCAGCTTTGCGGCGGTCATGAGGCCGACGGTAACGCGCGTGCGGCGGAAGACAGCCTCGATGACTTCAGCATGAGAGAAGTTGGGGACGATGACGCCGCCCTTCACCGTGTAGCCGCCAACGATACGGCTGGCGGGGACCTTCATGTTGAAGATGGGGTCGCCGGTGGAGGAGAGCTGGTGGACGAGCTTCTTGGTAGCGGTGCCGTGGTCGAAGACGCCTTCGTCGGTGTCTTCGAGGATGACGACACAGGAGCCTTTGATGCGCTCATCGTCTGAGTTGACGGCGGCAGTGACGAAGTTGGCGAAGGCGATGTTGGTGATGAAGCGGCCACGTTTGTCGACCAGAAGCATGGGCTCTTCTCTGTCGTTCCACTGGGCGACGCGGAGTTTGCCGCTGAGCATGCCGGTGTCGACACCGACATAGGGGATGGGCTCGGTGAGCACGAAGGCGCCACGCCAGGGCTTGCGGTCTTCGCCGGGTTGCGGTGGCGCGGAGAGGCTCATGTAGCGCTGCGCCTGCTCGGCGGTGCCGCGTTCGTGGATGGGAGCGAGAGCGAGGAATCCGGCGAGGCTAGCGGTGGCGGCTCCGCCATCGACCCAGGCGAGCTCGAAGGCTGCGAGAGCTAAGGCGAGGTTCTTGGGGCCAACGATGAAGCCGCCTTCTTCGGGTTCCATAAAGGCTGCGGTGATACCGGCGCGGTCGAAGGCTTCGAGCATGGCGGCTTTGGCGGGTGTCCACTCGTGGGTGTTGCGTTCACCGGAGGCGACCAGTTGCGCGACCGTGGTGCGGGCAACGCCGCGGGCCGACTGCAGGAGCATCTGAAGGTCGTAACGGTCGGAGTAGCGCCACTGGATTTGGCGGACGGCATCACCGGGCAGTGTGAGCATGGTGGGAGTTGCAACAAGGGTCGCAGAAGACATGGAAGGCCTAACCTCCGGCAGCGGACTAATTCTGCCTGAGTGACTATGGAGCGTGGTGTGACCCGTATCACGAGCAGTGTTGGGGTGGTATGTGAGTTAGATCACTAAGTGGGCAGGAAAAATAAAGGATGCTAAAGTCCGCTGTTTGTGCGGTGATACACGTATTTTTCTTCTCGGACGGTGATTTATGACCGGGCACCTGTGACTCGTGTCACAACGTCGTAATTTGCGACAGGGTTATCAAGGCTGAAGTACCGAAAGCAACCGAGGTTCCGGTACAGGAGCGAAATGATGAAGAAATTGTTTCTGGTTGCAGCAGCTTTCTTACTTGTTACCTGGATGGCGGCTCCCGCATTTGCGGAGGGTGGTGCGGACTATAAGGCGAAGTGCGCGATGTGCCACGGAGCGGACGGCCTGGCCGCCACGCCGATGGCGAAGAGCATGAAGGTCTTGTCGTTCAAGGACCCGGCGATGGTGAAGGCGACTGATGCGCAGTTCATCGAATCGACGAAGAACGGCAAAGGAAAGATGCCCGCGTACGCCGGCAAGCTGACCGATGCCCAGATCAAGGACGTAATTGCATTCATCCGCACGCTGCAGAAGTAATTGGCAGTACAACGAGCGGATTGGAAGTGAGGCGGGAGATCGAAGCGGAATGAAGGCCGCGGCTGGATATTGTGGCGGCGGGGCTTCGGTGGCCTAGCTCTTTTGTGTCTTCCAATCCGCATCATCTGCAAGATGCAACGGGCCGGACGTCGGTGAAAGCAAGTTATGGCTTGATACGCGCAGAGCCCAGACGTTCGCAGTTCTTCGGAGCCAGTATGAGATTGAGGTATTTAGCCACAGTTCTTCTTGGGGCGAGTTTTCTTGCGTGGGGTGGGGGAAGCGTTTTCGCCCAGAGTTCAGAAGAGTGTCTGGCTTGCCATGGCGACTCTTCAGCGCAGGATGGATCAGGCAAAAGCATTGCTGTCGACGGCAAGGTCTTTCATCAGAGCGTTCACAGCAGCATGGAGTGCAAGAACTGCCACGCTGACATCAAGAGCTATCCGCACCCGGACAAGGTGGCGAAGGTTGATTGCTCGAAGTGCCATGCGGATGAAGAGGCAAACCTAAAAGACAGTGTGCATAAAGACGGCGCGGAGCATCCCTGCACGAGCTGTCACGGAAGTGCGCACACAATTTTTCCGAAATCCGATCCGCGTTCAGCGGTGTATGCGCTGAATGTTCCCAAGACCTGCGGAAACTGCCATGGGAACAAGGGCATGGCAGAGAAGCATGGTTTGAAGAGCGTTCTGCCGTCGTACATGGATTCGATTCACGGATTTGCTCTGGGTAAGGAAGGGTTGCTGGTAGCGGCAAACTGCAATAGTTGCCATGGCTCGCACCATATTCTCAGCCGTACTGATCCGAACAGCCCGACTAACAGGGTGAACGTGCCAGCGACTTGCGGCAAGTGCCATGCGGGCATCACGGCGAACTACATGGGCGGCGTGCACGGCAAGGCCGTAGCGGCGGGAAACAAGAAGGCTCCGGTTTGCTCGGACTGCCACACGGCGCACGCAATTGAAGAGCCGACGGCGGCGGGATTCCGCATGCAGTCGACGCCGATTTGCGGCTCGTGTCACACGGAGAAGTTCTCGACTTATCGCGATACGTTCCACTCGCAGCTTGGTGCACTGGGTGGCTACGTGGAGACGGCGCGGTGTTGGGACTGCCACGGCGCACACGATGTGCTGGCGACAAAAGATCCGAACTCGCCGGTGAACCCGGCGCACCTGGTGCAGACCTGCAGCAAGTGCCATGCGGGTGCAAATGCGAGCTTTGTGCAGTATCAGCCGCATGCTAATGCGCGCAATCGCAAGCTGAATCCGGCGCTGTACTACGTCCGGTTGTTTATGAACATTTTGCTGGTAAGCGTACTGACGTTCTTCCTGATCCACACGATCCTGTGGCTGGTGCGGTCGCGGTATGAACAGGTGAAGAGCAAGGGGACTGAAGGAGGGAAGAATGCCTGAGCTTGAACAGACTTCAACAGTGGGTGAGGCGCAGGTGAAGGGGCGCTTCTTCAAGCGGTTCACGCCGAAGCAGCGCTCGATGCATGCGGTGTTGTTCACCACGTTCCTTGGCTTAGCAGCTACAGGGTTGCCGATGCGCTTCAGCCAGAGCTTCTGGGCGCGCTCGTTCGCGGCGACGGTGGGCGGCTTCGGTGCGATCATCTTCTTCCACAAGTTGTTTGCCGTAGTGCTTACGCTTGCGTTTCTTGCGCATGTCCGCGAGATCTTCGAGCGCGGCTTGTTAAAGAGAGAGAGAGGCGTGTTCTGGGGGCCGACTTCAATGGTGGCCAATCCCAGGGACGTGATGGACATGGTGAAGCACCTGCGCTGGATGGTGGGGCTTGGCCCGAGGCCGAAGTTTGAGCGGTATGCCTACTGGGAGAAGTTCGACTACTGGGCGGTGTTCTGGGGCATGATCGTGATCGGCTTCTCAGGCTACGCGATGTGGTTTGCGCCGTTCTTCGCGCATTTCCTTCCGGGATGGGCGCTGAATGCGGTGCTGGTGGTCCACAGCGAAGAGGGGCTGTTGGCGATCTTATTCATCTTCTCGATTCACTTTGTGAATACGCACCTTCGTCCGGGGAGCTTCCCGATGGATATGGTGATCTTTACGGGTGTGGAAAGCGAAGAGGAGTTCAAGCATAAGCGGCCGCTCGAATATCAGCGGATGGTTGCAGAGGGAAAGCTGGAGTCGCGGCTTGGCGAGGCACCCGCCGCGTGGTATGTGAACACGGCGCGAGTAATCGGAACGATCGCAGTGGTGGTGGGCCTGGTGCTGCTGGTGCTTACACTGACTGCTTATTTCGACTAATAGTAAGTGAGATAGAACACATTTTGGCCGGAGGCTCAATTGAGCCTCCGGCCATTTTTATGTGGTTGTGACCCGAGTCACTGCACGCAAAACGGCACAGGTATTTTCTCTTAGGCGTGAAGAGAGCTGGGATTTGCTGCGCTGTATTTTTCGCACTGGCGTTTGCGCCGTTCGTGTCTGCGCAAGCGCATCACAAGATCAAAAACGAAGAATGCCTCGCCTGTCATCAGGACAAGACGCTGACGAAAGATGTAAACGGAAAGCCGGTCAGCCTCTTCATCGATAGCGGCAAGATGAAAGACTCCGTGCACGGGGCGATGTTCTCGTGCGTGGATTGCCATGCGGACATCAAAGAGTCTCCGCACATGACGACGCCGCGCAAGGTAGAGTGTGCGCAGTGTCACGCAGACGCAGTGGCGGCGTATGGGCGGAGCTATCATGCACGTGCGAACAAGGCTGGCGAGCCAGCGGCGACGTGCGCGAGTTGCCACGGAGATGTGCACCAGATCGTGCCTGCCAATGATCCGCAGTCTCCGGTGAGCCATGCGCATGTTCCGGCGACCTGCGGGGCTTGCCATGGGCAGAAGTTCATTGTTGGTGCGGGAGGAGTGAGCGCGCAGACGTTCTCTTCCTACCAGGAGAGCGTTCACGGCAAGGCGACGGAGCACGGCTCGACGAAGGCTGCCGTGTGTACAGACTGTCATGGCTCGCACGAGATTCTGGCTGCGAGCGATCAGCGGTCACCTATTTCGAAGTTCAATGTGCCGGCAACCTGCGGCAAGTGTCATGAGCAGATCACAAACACGTACAAGCGATCAAACGGGGCAACAGCCTGTCGCCGGTGTGCACGGACTGCCATGGAATCCACTCGATCCAGTCGCACAAGGATCCGAACTCGCCGGTGTCTGAGCAAAATCTGTCGCGCGATACATGCGCGCGCTGCCACGAGGGCGTGCGGCTCTCGAAAGAGTTTGGCGTTCCGGGCAACCGCGTTTCGTCGTACATGGACAGCTATCACGGATTGGCGACGGAGGGCGGATCGACGGTGGCGGCGAACTGCTCGAGCTGTCACGGGGTGCACGACATTCTTCCATCGAGCGATTCGCGGTCGACGATCCATCGCGATCATCTGCAGGCTACGTGCGGCAAGTGCCATCAGGGAGTGACGGCAAAGTTTACGCAGGCGCGCGTTCATCTGGAAGATGGGAAACAGGCGAAGGATATCGACTCGCTCGCAGTACGCATCGTGAAGATGATCTATATTCCGCTGATCATCCTGGTGATCGGCGGGATGTTCGTGCACAACGTGATTATCTGGCGCAGCAAACTGGTGGCGCGGCGCAGGATGCACAATCCGATGATGTCGCGCATGACGGTGAACCAGCGGTGGCAGCACCTGATTCTGCTGTCGAGCTTTATTGTGCTGGTGCTCACGGGATTCGCGCTGAAGTTTCCAGAGTCGTGGATTGCCGATGTTCTTGCGATGGGCGAACATGTGCGCAGTATCGTGCACCGCGTTGCCGGCGTAATGCTGATTGGCGCGGGTATCTATCACGTGTTCTACCTGGCGATGGCGCGCGAAGGTCGGCGGCTGTTGCGGGATATTGCGCCGCGGCTGCGCGATGTTTCGGATGTGTGGGGAACGATGCTGTATTACCTGGGGCTGAGCAAGAGAAAACCTGGATTTGGGCGGTTCAGCTACGGAGAAAAGGCGGAGTACTGGGCGCTGGTGTGGGGCACGGCTCTGATGGGTCTGACGGGCGTGATGCTCTGGGCAAAGGTGACGGTAGGCGATCTGCTGGCGCGCTGGTGGGTGGATGTGGCGACTGCGATCCACTACTACGAGGCGATTCTGGCGACTCTGGCGATCCTGGTGTGGCACTTCTACCAGGTGATCTTTGACCCGGATGTGTACCCGATGAACGGCGCGTGGTGGGATGGCAAGATGCCGTTGGACCACTACAAGCACGAGCACGAGTTGGATACGGAGACGATTGCAGAGGCGGAGGCTGCAGCGAAGACAAAAGACGAGCGCGGCGAATAACAGAGGGTCAATACAAATGGCGCACTGCATAGTGCAGCGCGCCATTGTTTGCCTTGCGGGACATGTTGCGCTAGATACGCCAGTCGTCGGCACGCCAGTCGCGGATGCGTTCCTTGATCTGCTTGCGATTGAGATTGTGTTCCAGGGTTTGCTTGGCGAGTTCTATGACCTCGTCGTTACTGGCGAAGCGAAGGCCGATGAGCTGATCTTCTGTAAGGCGGTAGATCTGTGCGTGCCACTCGGCAGGGGCGAGAGCTTGAAGACGAAGGCGCTCTTCAAGGCGTATGACACGGTCTTGCACCTTGAGAGGGTACTGGCGCATTCGGAAGAGTGCGATGAAGGCGGCAACAGAAAGAATGGCGATCCAGATGGACCAGAAGCTGGGATGCAATACAGAGAATACGATCGCTACTACGAGGTTGACTACCAGAACTCCGAACAGTACGACGTGAAAGAGCGGATCGAAGCTGGCGTGGTTCTTAAAACTTTGGGATGTCTGCGCCATGTTCGGTGGAAACCTCTCTGAGGCCGGGAGTGGCAGCAGACGCCGGAGCTGCTTGTTCAGGGGCTGGTGTGGCTGCGGCGCGAGTGGCCAGAATGCCCGCGCTAACGGGATTCTCCCCGGGCATGGGAGGCGATGTCAACGCTTCGAGCGTGTCGGGGCCGATGATCGTGCGGTTTTTGGGGACCAGGTTGTAGTGACCGCGAATAAGGTAATCGACAAAAAGACCGCCAGCGAGATAGGGATTGAGGATCGCGATGGGTACGGCATAGCCGGTAGTGATGAGCGACTCCGCAACACTCTTGTTGGCGTGGCTGTGGTGGCGATAGCCGGGGATCTGCGGAATCTCAAAGACCTGCAGATTGGTCTCGGGGTGCTTGCGCGCATAGCGCTTGAGCTTGAAGGTGATTTGCTTGGGCGTGGTCATACCGGCATCGGGGAAGATGCTGCGCTTGAAGGTGCCAGGGAAGTACTGATTGAGCAGAACACGCGCGAAGTCGGAGCAGTTGTCGTAGAGCAGGTCGAAGTCGGTTTGGTTATCTTCAGCGTTCAGGCGTGCGATGATCGCGTCGTCTTGTGCGCGCGTGGTGTTGAAGCGGAAGGCGTAGATACGCCGCTCGTAAGAGACACCGATGAGCTCGGTCCAGCCACCGTGGAGGAAGCCGCCGCGCGGGATCTCGGCACCGAGTGAGAGCAGGTGCTCTTCGTGATACTTGTCGCGCAGGCGGTCGACCATGGCGCGGTCAACGCGCACCGGAACAGAGTTGGTCTGCTCGACGGCATAGAGATAGGGGACGAGCGGGATGGCGATCCAGTCCTTGTTAGCGATGCCGGAGTAGCGGGCGATGACGGCTCCGGGCTCGCCTGGCAGGCAGTGGCGCAACTGGACGGGGGTGTCCGCACAGATGTTTTCGAAGTAGATGGCGGTGTGGCCGGTGGGATTCAGGGTACCGAAGAAGCCGTAAGGCTCCTCCATAAGCAAGGCCGCCTGCGCGTGAAGCCGCTGGCCCGCCGCGAGCGAGAGCAGCAGTGCCATAAGCGCCAGTGTCCTTGTGAGTCGGTCACGCATAGACATCTTCTTTGACGGCAGTTGTGTTGGGCCAGAATCGTACGTGGGGTTTGGCGTGAACGATTACCAGCAATGGCGAACTGATACCAAAGCCAACGCGGCGCGGGAGCGCAACGAAAAGCGCAATATCTGCCACGCGGACAAAGAGGGAACAATGGCAAACATTTATTAGCTTTGACACCGTTCTGGCAGAAAAAGTTGTGCATCTGTACCGCGAAACGTGAGACGGGCGGCCTGACACTGTAGAGCTGACTCTGTTAACGTTCTCTCTTCGAGCTATTCAAGGTTTGGAGTGTTGTTTCTTAAATGATTGCATTGATGGGGTTTGAGATAACGCTATGAGATTGTGCGCACTTTGGTTGACTCTTCTGATTCTTCCGGTTTCGCTCAAGGCTGAAATTTCAGTACCGAAAGTCATCGGTAGCCACATGGTGATGCAGCGGGGACTGCCCGTGCATGTGTGGGGCGTGGCTACACCGGGCGAGAAGGTGGAGGTGAGCTTTCGCGGAGAGACGCGCAGCACTCTTGCGAGCGGCACGGGCGATTGGAGCGTGTATCTGGCTCCGGGTACTGCGGGCGGACCGTTCGCACTGAAGGTGCAGGGAACCGAGCCTGGGGGGCATGCAGAGGCTCCACTCGAATTCACAGACATCCTGGTGGGTGATGTGTGGGTGGCCTCAGGGCAGTCGAATATGGAGTTCGAGTTGAACCGCGCTGCAACCGCGGCGGAGGATTTGCCGAAAGCGGGGAACGACCAGATCCGGCTGATGATCGTGAAGAAGCGGTCGTCGCAGTTTGCAGAAGAGGATGTTGAAACCGATGGATGGGCGGTCTCTTCGCCGGAGACGGCAAAGTCGTTCTCAGCTGTGGCGTGGTATTTTGCGCGCGACCTGGAGCAGCACGAGCATGTTCCAGTGGGCGTGATTGACGCTACGTGGGGCGGGACGGTTGCGGAGTCGTGGCTGCGGCTGGAAGCGATTGGTGAGGACGCAGCGTTGACGCCACTATTTGTTTCGCGGGGCAAGATGACGGACCGCGGAGCTAAGGCTGAGCGCGAGGTGAAGGATGAGCAGAAGCAGATTGCCGATGCGAAGGCCGCGGGTAAGACGGTGCCGCAGTTTCCGTGGCACCCTCCGTTGGATTCATGGGGCCCCGGGTTGCTGTGGAACGGCATGATTGCGCCGCTGACGCCTCTACCAATTCGAGGAGTGATCTGGTACCAGGGAGAGAGCAACAGCGCGCTGGAAAGGGCGCCGCTGTATCACCGCATCTTTGGTGCGCTGATTGAGGACTGGCGGAGGCAGTGGGGCGTGGGGGATTTTCCGTTCCTCTACACGCAGATTTCGAACTTCAAGTCGACGCCGCTGGAAGACTGGGCGACGTTGCGCAACGAACAAGTGAAGACGCTGGCGCTACGCAATACGGCAATGGCTGTGACGATCGATATTGGCAATCCGGACGACGTACATCCTACGGACAAGCTGGACGTGGGCTTGCGGCTGGCGCGCGCGGCACGTGCGATCAGCTATGGCGAAGCGATTGAGTACCACGGGCCGGTGTTTCGACAGGCCACGCCGGAGGGCGCGGCAATTCGAGCATATTTTGAACATGCCGAGGGGCTAGCGGCGCGGGGCCGAGAACTGGCTGGCTTTGAGGTGGCTGGAGCGGACGGGAAGTGGTTCGCGGCGACTGCGAAGATCGAGGGGGAGACGATTATGGCTGTGAGCCCTGAGGTGGCAGCTCCGGTGCAGGTGCGCTATGGATGGGCAAACAGCCCGCGGTGCAACCTGTTTGATGGGGAAGGACTGCCGGCTTCGCCGTTTACTTCGATGCGCTAGCTGATGGCTTCGACGCGGTCAGCTGGATACTGGCAGATGCCGCAGTTGTCGTGCGTGCGGCTTTCTGTCGTGCAGGCGCAGATGGGGCAGACGTAGAACTCGCGTGGTGCACCGATCCACGAATCGAGCTGATTGGCGGTGCAGAGATCGAGCGCCTCGCCATAGAGACGTGCATGGCCTTTCTCGGCCTCGAGTGACCACTCAAAGCAACGGGCCGCGTTGGCGTTGATGCTGGCGCGGGCCTCGTCGATGAAGGCGGGATACATGGCTTCGATCTCGTAGTTTTCGCCAGCGATGGCGACACCCAGGTTCTCGATGGTATGTCCGACGCGCTGTTGACGCGTTTCAGCGGTGGCCTCTGCACCGAATTGACGCAGGACGCGAGCTTGGTTGTGCGCGTGGATCTGCTCTGCGCGTGCCGCGGCGCGAAAGAGGCTGGCTATGCCGCAGTAGCCGTCTTCATCGGCCTGAGCGGCGAAGGCAATGTATAAAGCACGGGCGTTCATTTCGCCCTGGTACGCGGCTTTGAGGTTCTTTACGGTGGGTTCGACGGTGGGTGTGAACGCTGTCGGACTCATGAACGTTGTCTCCTGCGGGTGCTGTGCTCAGGTTAGAGAC
>Ga0318572_10000783_pt1 | contig 12247 bp, 11 predicted proteins | sample GRESIP089b5f20_FD_202528 | JGI IMG/M metagenome (GOLD analysis project Ga0318572, IMG submission 202528) | Tropical soil microbial communities from Luquillo Experimental Forest, Puerto Rico - GRE.SIPMG.089b5f20 | ecosystem: Environmental > Terrestrial > Soil > Tropical forest > Bulk soil...
TCGTCACCCGTCTCACGCAGAAACTTCTGGATGCGGTCGGCGATAAACAGCGCTTCGTTCTCGCCATCTGGCGCCTCGTAGTAGCCGATCAGCGAGCCGCCCTGCCGGTCTGTCCAGAGCTTCTTGCCCTTGCGGCGCAGGTTGTTGGCCACCACCGCGCCTGCCGCCTCCAGAATGATCTGCGTGGAGCGGTAGTTCTGTTCGAGCCGGATGATCTTCGCATTCGGGAAGTCCTGCTCAAACTCGAGGATGTTGCGAATGTCCGCGCCGCGCCACGAGTAAATACTCTGGTCTTCGTCGCCCACCGCGCACACATTCTTGCGCTCGCCTGCCAGCAGCTTCATCAGCTCATACTGCGGGCGGTTTGTGTCCTGGTACTCGTCGACGAGCAGATAGCGATAACGATGCTGGTAGCGCTCGCGTACATCTGCGGCCACCTTCAGAAGCCGGGCGGCCTCGAGCAGCAGGTCGTCGAAGTCCATCGCGTTGTTCTTGCCCAACTCGTCTTTGTAGCCCTTGTAGATGTGGGCGATGCGTTCCGAGTTCGGGTCCTTCGAGCCCAGGTAGTACTCCTGCGGGTCCACCATGTGGTTTTTGGCCCAGGAGATTCTGCCCAGCACTGTGCGCGGTGTCAGCTGCTTGGTATCCAGCCCCATGCGGCGCATCACCTGCTTCACAATATTCTGCTGGTCGTTCTCGTCGTAGATTGCAAAGTCGCGTGTTAGCCCCTTGCCGCCCACCTTCAGCGCCTCAATATCGCGGCGCAGCAGGCGCACGCAGAGCGAGTGGAAGGTGGCGATCAGTGGCTTGGCAACGGTGGCATGGCCCAGGAGCTTGTTAACGCGCTCGCCCATCTCGGCCGCAGCCTTGTTCGTGAAGGTGACAGCGAGAATCGAGTCGGGAGCAACGCCCTTCTCCTGGATGAGCCACGCAATGCGGTTGGTGATGACACGCGTCTTGCCCGAACCGGCGCCAGCGAGGATGAGCAGAGGGCCTTCAGTGGTTTCAACGGCGGCCCGCTGTTCGGGATTCAGTTTTGCGATGAGCGAATGCACGGCGTGGGTCCGGGAGGGAAGGGTTCCTCCTCCAGTTTACCTGCTACGCTGGAACGCCGCTGAGACGGAATTCTGGCCGCGGGCAGAGAATAGGATCATGCTGGATTTTCTGCGCGGGGTCGCGCTTCTTGTGGGCTTCAATATGGCCGGAGTCGGTGTGCATCGGCTTGGCGTGCCGTTGCCGTCTGGTGTGCTGGGCCTGCTGTTTCTCTTTCTCGCGTTGTCTCTGGGCGTGGTGAAGCTCGACTGGGTGGAAGGCGCGGCCATGCTTCTGCTGCGCCACATGGTTCTGCTGTTTGTGCCGCTGACAGTGGGTCTGATTGCCGTCTGGTCTGTGGTGCAGCACCAGGCACTGGCTCTCACGGCGAGCCTCGTGGTGAGCTTCGTTGCCGTTCTTCTGGTCACGGGGCTGCTGGGCAAAGCAATGTTGCGAGAGAGATTCGAAGACGAGCCGGGCGAGGTCAAACAGTGAGCGCACTCGCTTTTCTGATGAGAAATCCGGTGACGGCTATCGTGCTGACCATTGCCGCTTATGCCGTTGCACTGGCGCTGCACAGGCGATGGCGATGGGTTCCGCCGCTTGTTGCTGCGTGCATTCCCTTGATGGCGCTGCTGGTGGTGGCACATGTGCCGTTTGCGGAGTACAACCGCGGTGGAGCGCTGCTGAGCTGGTGGCTTGGCCCGGCGACGGTGGGTCTGGCCGTGCCCATGTTTCGCCACGGGCGCGCGCTTCGGAGCTCGTTGGGGCGGCTGGCATTGATGGTCCTTGCCGGTTCGGTGGTGGGAATGGCGTCGGCTTGGCTGACGGCATCGCTGCTGGGCGCGCCGCATGCAGTGGCAATGGCGGCGGTGCCGAAGTCGGTGACGACTCCAATCGCGGTGGAAGTGAGCCGCGAGCTTGGCGGTGTTCCTGAGATCACGATTGCGCTCGTGTTGCTGGCTGGGATTCTCGGCGCGAGTTTTGGCGTACCGATCCTGCGGCTTGCGGGCGTGCGCGACGATCGGGCCATCGGCGTCGCGATAGGGGCCTCGTCACACGGGGTCGGCACGGCCAGCCTGGTGCGGCGGTCAGAGATGCAGGCGTCGGTGTCGTCCTGGGCTATGGCCGCGTCTGGCGTATTCACGTCGCTGCTTGCTGCGTTGCTGAAGCTGCTGATGCATTGATGTCTGGCGGGCTGTTCAGGGGCGCAGCGATGTCCAGAGCAGGCCTGCGAGGAATTCGGCTTCCTCGCGCAGGTTCTCAGCGGACTGGTCTACCAGGCGGCGCACGATCGCGCCGCGGGCCAGGTCGGCGGCAGCCCATGCGATCTTCTCGGCAGGCAAGGGGCGCGCTTTGCCGTTGCGCTGCGCCTTCTCGATTGCGGCGGCAAGAGCGTGAACCGGCTCCTGCAGCCAGTCACGATACTGGCTGCGCGTAAACGCGAGGCTGCCTGATTGTGTGTCCATGACGCGGAAGATCTCGCGGTTGCGCTCGGCGTTTTCTAGCCGTGTTTCGATGAAAGCTGCAAGCTTTTCGCGCAGGGTCGGCGCTTCTTCGATGTGGCGCATGGTGCTGGCTTTCAGCGCCTCCATGTCGTGCGCGACGAGAGCCTTGTAGATATCCTTCTTTGACTTGAAGTAGATGTAGATGGTGCCCTTGGCAAGCCCGGCGGCTGCCGCAATGTCGTCGACGCTACCGCCCTCAAAGCCCTTGCGCGCAAAGACCGTGCGCGCCGCGGACAGAATCTCTGAGCGGCGGAACTCCTGTACGATCTTTTGCTTGGTGCGCGCCATCGCAAACCTTATGACTTAAGAGTACAATAAAATGACTAGGCGGTCATGTTATTTTCTGACCAGCCGCCGCATCGCCGTGAGCAAGGTAGAACACAACCCGGCAACCGACGTGCACTGGACACCGAAGGCCAATCCCTGGGCCGTGGCCTGTGCTGTGATGACGGCGACGTTCATGGTGGTGTTGGACTCGTCGGTGGCGAACGTCGCGCTGCCGCACATTGCAGGCAACCTGTCGGCATCGACCGACGAATCGACCTGGGTGTTGACCAGCTATCTGGTGTCGAACGCCATTATGCTTCCAGCGACGGGCTGGATTGCGCGGCGCATCGGGCGCAAGCGGTTGCTGCTTGGCTCGATCGTGTTGTTTACTGTGGCCTCCGTGCTGTGCGGCATGGCGCTGAACATGCCGATGCTAATCGTGGCGCGCATTCTGCAGGGAGTGGGTGGTGGCGGCATGCAGCCGCTGGCGCAGTCGATCCTGCTCGAAAGCTTTCCGCCGGAGAAGCATGGCAAGGCGATGGCGTTGTACGGCACCGGCATCGTGGTTGCTCCGGTGGTGGGGCCGACGCTGGGCGGCTGGATCACCGATAGCTACTCGTGGCGCTGGATCTTCTACATCAACGTGCCGGTGGGTGTGTTGGCGTTTTTTCTGGCCAGCGTGCTGATCGAGGATCCGCCGTATCTGCGCAAGAAAGTGAAGAGCGCCATCGATGGGCTGGGATTCGGACTGATGGCGCTGTGGTTGGGCACGTTGCAGCTGGTGCTGGACAAAGGGCAGGAGGCGGACTGGTTCGAGGCGGACTGGATTCGCTGGGTTGCGTTCGTATCGATTGCTGCGTTCGTCGGGTTTGTTGTGCGCGAGTTGCGCACGAAAGAGCCGATTGTGCATCTGCGCATCCTGCTGAACCGCAACTACGGCGTGGGCACGCTGGTGGCCGGAATCTACGGCTTCGTTCTCTACTCGGCTACTGCATTGCTGCCGCTGTTTCTGCAGACGCTGCTTGGGTATCCGGCGCTGGATAGCGGGCTGGCAGTGAGTCCGCGCGGTGTTGGCTCCATGGCGTCGATGGTGGTGGCGGGCATTCTGGCGGAGTATGTGGACGGGCGCGCGATGCTCGTCTTCGGCTTCTCTGTACTGGGTGTTTCCACGTGGATGCTGGCGCAGGTGAACCTGGGCATTGCGATGACGTCAGTGGTGGTGCCGAACGTCCTGAATGGTTTTGCCAGCGGCTTCATCTTCGTACCGCTGACGACGCTGACCATGAGCCGGTTGCGCAAGGAAGAGATCGGCAATGCGGCCGGTATTTACAACCTGGTGCGCAACATTGGCGGCAGCGTGGGCATTGCCATGGCGACAACGCTGCTGGCACGGCGTGCGCAGGTGCACCAGACTTATCTGGCCGCAAATGTGACGCCGAGTGACTTGCAGGCGATGGCTGCGGCGCGCGGCGTGGCCGGGCGGTTGGTGGAGACTGGCACGTCTGCGGCAGACGGCGCGAGCCACGCTTTGAGCATGCTCTACCAGCTTGTGCAGCAGCAGGCGTCGCTGCTGGCCTACGTCGATAACTTCCAGTTGCTGGCGGGAATGGCGTTTGTCTGCGTGCCCCTGGCGTTTGCGTTTCAGAAGCCTGCAAAACGGCGTTAATCCTGCCGCTGAGGGCCGCGCGGTATGCTGGCCTGAATGGCGGATCACGGAAAGAAGATGCGGTTGGCTGCGGTGTACTGCGGCTCGGCTCCTGGGACAGATACGGCTTACATGGCCGAGGCAAAGGCGCTGGGAACGGCGCTCGCTGCTGCAGGCTGGGGTTTGGTGTACGGCGGCGCGAGCGTAGGCTTGATGGGCGCTGTGGCCGATGCGGCGCTTGCTGGAGGCACGGATGTGATTGGCGTGCTGCCGGAGATTCTGGCGGGCTCGGAGATTGCGCATCACGGACTGACGCGGCTTGAGATGGTTCCCACGATGCATGCGCGCAAGGCGCGAATGGCGAAGCTGGCCGACGCGTTCCTGATTTTGCCGGGCGGCTACGGCACGCTGGACGAGCTGATGGAGATCGTGACATGGCGGCAGCTGCGGATGCACTCGAAGCCGCTGGTGCTGATCAACACCAAGAGATACTGGGACGGACTGCTCGAGTTTCTGGACACGGCTGTGGAAGCCGGCTTTCTGAAGTCGCAGAACCGCGCGCTGCTCGATGTGGCGCGGGATGCGGACGAGGCTGTGGCGATGATTGCAGGGAACTGGGACTGAGGAACAGGGAACAGATAGAAGGCCCGTCTCGGGGAAACTCGGAGGCGGGCCTTTGCTATTTGCGGCGAGCGCGTTCGCGTTGGAGTTCGCGGTAGAGGTCGCTTTTGGATTGGCCTAGTTCGCGGGCGAGGCGCTTGAGGGCGTCTTTTTCGTCGAGGCCTTCTTCGGATTGCAGGCGAGCGATGCGGGCTGTGAGGCTCTCGTGCGGGTCGGCTGCGGCTTGTGTGGCTGGCGGCGCTTCGATCATCAGGACGAACTCGCCGCGGACGCGGTCGCGGGCGACGAGGTTGGCCCGCATCTCAGAGACGGTACCGCGCAGGAACTCCTCGTGGAGTTTGGTGAGCTCGCGTGCGAGCACTGTTCGCAGCGTTGGTCCCCAGACAGATTCGATATCGGCAAGAGTTTCGAGGATGCGGTGCGGCGCTTCGTAAAAGACCAGCGTTTCCGGGGTTTTGCGTGGCTGCGCGGCGAGGTCTTCGAGGCGGGAGCGGCGCTCGCCTGCGCGCTCGGGCAGGAAACCGAGGAAGGTGAAGCTGCTGGTCGAGAGACCACTGGCGATGAGTGCGGTGAGCGCGGCGTTGGCGCCGGGAATGGGAATGACGGGTACCTGTGCCTTGATGGCTTCGGCGGCGAGGACGGCGCCTGGATCGCTGATGCCGGGGAGGCCTGCGTCTGAGACGACGGCGATGGCGCGGCCGGACTGGATTTCGGCGACAAACTCGGCGGCGCGCTGGCGCTCGTTGTGCTCGTGGCAGCTGACGGTTGGCTTGTCGATGCCGTAGTGGTTGAGCAGCTTCTGGGCCTGGCGGGTGTCTTCGCAGGCGATGCGGTCGCAGTTGCGGAGGACGTCGAGGGCGCGGAGGGTGATGTCGCCGAGGTTGCCGATGGGTGTGGCGACGAGGTAGAGGCCGGGTGGGAGCGGTGTGACTTCAGGCGACATGAGCTGAGTTCGATGGTAGTGCACGGCTGCGGGCGCGGGCCAGATTGTGCTACGTAGCACAATCTGGACTGAGATGGCGCGTTAGCGATGGAGCGGTTCGCGTCGTCGGCTGACCCGATTTTGCACTATGAATGGGGCATGATCTGTGGAAAAGCGGCATAAATATATTTGGCGCACCACGGTTAGTGAAAAATGGGGATCCCTGTGGATAACGTGCACCTTCGCATAGCCGAGAAGTTTCCAGAATTACTCAAGATATAGTGATTTTCTCGTCTTTCCCACAATTCCTTGTGGTTGAGCACCGCAGGCTCAACCTATCTTGACACGCGCCCTGAACCCCGGTGTAACCTAGGAAGATCAGCGAAGTACTGCTGCAGATACACGTAAGCCCCAAACCGAGTGCGAATCGGCAAGGGGCTGAAGTGGGATCAGAACTCTAAACTTGCTGGGTCGGGAAATAGGACCCGCTGAGGCCTTAACTACCTTCAGCGTACCCCATCTCCCTAAAACCTGCAAGCTCAAAGCGAACACTTGATCCCTGTCTATGAGACAGGAGAGGGAGAAAACGAATTATGTCTACCGAAATGGGCCTGTCGGGACCGCACCTGTCCGGTGCTTTCTTGTGCGAGAAAATCTTGCAAGAAAAGGATGGCGTCAATACTTTCATCCGCGTTGTAGATCGTTTCACTGTTCCACTCTTGCCAAAGCTCCCGGAAGGTATCCAACTACCTCCCGGCATCGGGGCTCCAGGAAACCAATTCATCCAGTTCAATCTGGTTGTGATGTTCAAGGCTGGAAGTATCCCTGGAGGAAAGTACCACCTCGCCTTGCAGTTGAACAAGCCGGATGGATCGCCGCTTCCCAAGAGCGTCGTCGATGTATTCCTTCAGGGCGATAACGACAACGGCGTCACTGCAGTATTCCCGATTATGCTGCCGCAACCAGAGGAAGGGCTTTACTGGTTCGACGTGTACTTCGAGGAATCCCTGCTTACCCGCGTACCGTTGCGGGTCCTACACCAGCAAATGCAAATGATGGGACTTCCACGGTAGATACGAATGAGCCAGTGATGACCGATGGAACCGTTCCTTCTTCAAGCACGACTTCTTGGAGGATGGATTGTGATGGCGATGGAAATAATGCGGCAAAGAGGTTCTGCTTCAGGGCGCTCTCTGGCAGATAACCAAGGGCCTCATCCGCAAGGCTGCGCTGCATCCGGTAAACGATGCGTTGAGCTTCAGCGTCTTCACACGAACTCGCTTCTAAAGCGACTGGCGCAAACCATTCACGCAGTGCAATCAGACTATCTTTGCCCTCGACGTAAGCAAGGATTCGGGAGCGAAGCTCTTGGAGAAATGCCATAATGCCCTCCTTAACGAAACATCCACACACTCTCAGCACTAAGGCAAAGCTGGAGAAAGAGTACAGCGCAAATTCATGGGAGCAACGTCTCCTGCAGGCGAAGCCAAAGCGCGTTGATCCCGATTACGAGTTTGTCACCGACTCTACTTGGTATCGTCGGCAAATGCTCGTAGAACATTATGAAGGTGATGTGCTGATCGCCTTCACAATTGATTATATTCTCCATGACGGGACGCTGTCGCGAGTCGTTAAGATGTTGCTAGTCAACGGGGTCCGCCACATCGTTCCGTAAGTTAAGCGGGATTGTCCTAATTTGCACCTGTCGCGGTCAAGCGATTTTTGTAGCAGGTGGATGATACTATTGGGGCATGAAGCCGCTCCCGCAATCCGAGGAGAGCACGCGGTTCACCGCCGCGATGAGAGAAATCTTGAAAGTTTCTAAGGTTGAAATTAATCGTCGGATTGCTGAAGATCGCGCACATCGAACGGCTACGTCAGTTTCTTCTTCCCACGATTCTGCCGACGCTCCAAAACGTTCGGTTTAGAACGGCTCTGCTGGCGTTTCTCCCACCTTGCCGGTCAGTTCTGCATAAGTCAGTCTCTTCCCTGAAATCTGCGATACCGCCATCGCAAAGCGGTCTAGATCATTTAGTGGATTATCTTTAGTGTTCCGATTATTGAAGCGGAAAGTCTGCTCATCTACATACCGCGACAGATGAAACGGTTCAACCGCAACATAGGTCCCATTCAATCCCCGCTTGAGCAAACTCCAGAAGTTCTCAATCCCATTGGTATGCACCTGTCCGCGCACATATTCGTTCATGTGGCTTACAGTGGCGTGGACGAAGTGATTCTGCGCAGGAGTGTAGCCCTTGTGTTCATCTGTAAAGAGCACAGAGCCGTGTTGCACACTGCTGAGAATCTCGCCCATCAGAGTGACCCTGTCCACCTTTGAGAAGACGGTAGCGCGAACCTGCCGGGTTTTACGGTCCAGCATCCCAAAGACAGCGGGCTTTGGGGGATTCTGCCCGTATTGCGCTTGCAGCTTATTTCTACGGCGTGCGTGCATGTTCTTGGGCTTGCCACCGATGTAGCATTCATCTGCTTCCACCGGACCCCCAGACGAGCCTAGATGCCCAGAGAATCCGTTTTTAAGAGCCAAACGAATGCGATGAAGCATGAACCATGCCGACTTCTGTGTGACCTTCAAATCGCGGGCTAATTCATAGCTGCTGATCCCGTTTTTACAGTTCACGACAAGCCAAACAGCAATCATCCACTTATCTAGCGGAATGGCTGAATCCTCGAAAATGCTGCCAGTCTTAACGCTGAATTGCTTGTGGCAATCTTTCGCCATGCACTTCCAGATACGACGGCTCTTGAGGAACGAAACCCGCTTACCCTCGCAATGCGGGCAGGTCACACCGTCCGGCCAGCGCATCGAAGCAACGAACTCGACACACACATCAGGATCGGCAAAATACCGAGTAGCTTCCACGAGGCTCTTGGGCATCTGTTCCATGACAAAACTATAGTAGCGCAATGATTATGGTGTGTCAAGTATATTTATGCCGGAAAAGCCGGGGGGGGGAGGGGGGTACCTCCTCTCCGGAGGTTTATGAAGCTTGGGGCCTCGCGCTGTTGGTGCGGAGTGCCCTCAAGTGCCATTGTGCGCCGTGCGAGGGTAATTCTCTGCAACGATGACGGTGAACAGTGGTCAGTGCACAGTGAATAGTTTGTCGTGGCTGGCACTGCGTGCGGCATACGGCTCGCTGATCGCTCGCGTGGCGGCGGTGGTTGAGCGTGGTGTTTGTCCTGGCTGGGTTGGGGGCTTGCTTTCCCACCCTTCGCTTCGCGAAGAATGGGGCACCCATGTTCGTGCTGGGGATGTTGGGTGAAAGGCAGCCGCAGCTCAGGATGACAATGCTCGGGTTGGGATTGGGCTTTTCCATCCATCGCTGCGCGATGCATGGGGCACGGATCGTCGTGGCGGTAGGCGATTGTGGTTGACAGGTGATGGTCGGATGTCTACTATCGCGACTATCGGAGGTCGACTGTCTACCATGAGTGCGGATTCGGTGTCACGTAACGGCGTGCTGCAGGGCACGCTCGACATGTTGATTTTGCGCACGCTGCTCTACGGGCCGGCGCATGGCCATCAGATTGGCAAGTACATCCAGCGGACGACGAACGACTTTTTGCAGATGCAGCACGGCTCGCTGTACCCGGCGCTGCACCGGCTGGAGAAGCGGGGGTGGGTGGCTTCGAGCTGGGAGATGGCGCAGGACCGGAAGCGGGAGTTCAAGTACTACCGCCTGACCGATGCGGGGCGGCGACAGCTTGCGGTGGAAGAGTCGCAGTGGAAGCAGATGACCGAAGCGGTGGCGCGCGTGATGTGGCCTGCGCCGGAGGAGGCTTGAGATGGGTCTGTGGCCTGGGAGCAAGCGCGACCGCGAGATTGAGCGCGAACTGCGTGCCGACCTTGAACTGGAAGAAGAGGAACGGCGCGAGAACGGCGCGTCTGCCGAAGAGGCGCACTATGCGGCGCTGCGCGCGCTGGGGAACCCGGCGCTGCTGCGCGAGCAGACACGCGCGGTGTGGAGTTGGAACCGGGTGGAGGCGCTGCTGCGCGATCTTCGCTATTGCGTGCGCGGGCTGCGCAAGGCTCCGGGCTTTACGGCGATTGCCATTGCGGTGATGGCGCTGGGAATTGGCGCGAACGTGGCGCTGTTTGCGGTGATCCGTTCGGTGCTGCTGAACCCGCTGCCCTACCAGCAACCGGAGCGGTTAATGGCGCTCTACAGCACCTTCAGCGATGCCACGGGCAGGCGCGCGTTTATGCCCATCGATGCGGGCAGCTTTTTTACGTGGAAGGCTGCGGTGGGGAAGTCGGCCGAGCTGGCGATGATTTCGCCGTTCCAGGGGTACAGCGTGTCGGCCGAAGGTGGGCAACTGCCGGAGAAGGCGAACGCAGCGTGGGTGACGGCGAACTTCTTTTCGACGGTGGGCGTGCAGCCAGTGGTGGGTCGCGGCTTTACGCAGGCGGACGACAGTCCTGATGCCAACGCTACTGCGGTGATCTCCTACGGCTTCTGGAAGCGGAGGTATGGGGGCGATGCGGCGGCGATCGGGCGCAGGATCTGGCTCGACGCGAGGCCGTACACGATCATCGGCGTGATGCCGGAGCAGATGGTGTTCTTCGGGCCGTTTGCGCCGGACAGTATTCAGGTGTGGACGCCGGTGGCGCACGAGTCGCCGCGCTGGCTGATGACGACACTAGAGGATCACGAGTTTATCGGCATTGCGCGCCGCGCCGAGGGGGTGACGGCACCGCAGTTGCTGAGCGCGCTGACGAGTGTGCAGAGGCACATCAAGTCGGAGCATCCGGGGCCCTCGGTGCGCGAGATTGTGAGCGGCCGCTCCATTCTGGACGACGCGGTGCAGGAGTATAAGACGCCGATCTACGTGCTGTTTGGGGCGACGGTGTGCGTGCTGCTGATTGCGTGCCTGAATGTGGCGAGCCTGCTGGTGGCGCGCACGGCGGCGCGGCGGCGCGAACTGGCGATTCGCACGGCGCTGGGCGGCGGGAGGATGCGGCTTATCCGCGAGCGCGTGCTGGAGAGCCTGGTGCTGGCGACGGCGGGCGGAGGACTGGGCGTGCTGCTGGCGGTGGGCGCGATACGGTGGCTGGCGGTGGCGCGTGCGGATATTCCGCGTGTGGACAGCATCCGCATCGACTGGATGGTGGCTGCGTTTGCGCTGGCTGCAGTGGTGCTGTGCGCGGTCTTCTCCGGGCTGGTTTCTGCGGTGAGTGTGGACAGCAAGAGGCTGCTGGCGACGCTGCAGGAGGCCTCGCGCGCGCAGAGCGGCGGTCGAGTCCGCGCGGGGATGCGCCGTACGCTGCTGGTGCTGGAGGTGTGCCTGACGGTTGTGCTGCTGGTGGGCGCGGGGCTGCTGATGAAGAGCTACGGGCGGCTGCGCTCATCGGACCTGGGCGTGCCGATTGCGAACACGCTGACGATGCGGTTTGGCGTACCGGAGGCGCGGTACAAGACGGCGGTGGAACAGGTGGACCTGCTGGAGCGGATTGTGACGCGCGTGCGGGCGCTGCCGGGTGTGGAGTCCGCGGGGTTGGTTTCAAGCGCGCCCGGTCAGGGCTGGGGCGGCGACCGGCTGGTGAGCATCGTGGAGCATCCGCCGCTGCCTGAGAGCGAGGCGATCGACATGATGGTGCGCGGCGCGGACCCCGGCTACTTTGCCGCTGTGCATCTGCCGATCTTGAAGGGCCGCACGTTCTCTGCAGACGAGCGGCTGAAGCGCGATCACGTGGCACTGATCAGCAAGGAGGCCGCGCGGACGATCTTCCCCAACGAGGACCCGATTGGCAGGCACATCAAGACGAATCTGGGCGCAGAGATCTTCGAGATTATCGGCGTGGTGGGAGATACGCGGTACTCGGCCTCAGAGCGGCCGCGGGCGATGATGTACATGCCGATCTTCGGCAATGGGTACACGAACGTGACGCTGGTGGTGCGTGCGGCGCACGATGTGAACGCGCTGGCAATGCCGGTGGAGAAGACGATTGGCCAGATCGATCCTGACATGCCGGTCTCGAATGTGCTGACGCTGGAGGAGACGCTGGCGCGGTCGACGCTGGGGTCGCAGTTCAATTCGGTGCTGGTGCTGGGCTTTGCGGTGATTGCGCTGGTGCTGGCGGCGGTGGGCCACTACGGCGTGCTGGCGTATCTGGTGACGCAGCGGACGGGCGAGATCGGTATTCGAATTGCGCTTGGGGCGCAGCGGATCTCAGTGTTGCGGCGGGTGCTGCTGGATGGGCTGCGGCCGGCGCTGCTTGGGTTGGTTGCGGGG
>Ga0318572_10000786_pt1 | contig 12205 bp, 10 predicted proteins | sample GRESIP089b5f20_FD_202528 | JGI IMG/M metagenome (GOLD analysis project Ga0318572, IMG submission 202528) | Tropical soil microbial communities from Luquillo Experimental Forest, Puerto Rico - GRE.SIPMG.089b5f20 | ecosystem: Environmental > Terrestrial > Soil > Tropical forest > Bulk soil...
CTCCGGCGCGTGGCGGTGCCGGCGCGCGTACGTCAACGGCGTTGACCCTCGGCGAGCTCGGTGAGCTAAGGTGAGCGACGCGCGCGCGCGCGACGCCGGCGACCTCGTGGTGAACGAGTCCCCTGCCCTCGAAATCATCCCGCCGGATCTGTGGCAGCGCGTCGGGGCCCGGTTCGGTGAGCCGAAGCTCGGGACGCCGGTGACGCGGAACCCGAGCCCCGTCTCCGGGATCCTCCGCTGCAGCGTGTGCGTCGAGGCCTAGATCCGGGACGCGCGCGCGTCCGCCGCGCCGCCGCAGCGCCGCGCCCCGCGGACGGGGTGATCAAGTAGCTCCCGCTCGTGCGTAACAGGACCGTTTACCCGCCTGCCCGCCGCGTATTCCGGGGGCTCGGGGGCGCCCTCTTGCCGGCGTGAGCTCCCAGGCGCGTGGGGTGGGCTTGATCGGGTTTCGTGAACACGTCCAGGACTCCCGCATTCGGCTCTTCAGCCTACGGGTTTCCTGGCGTGAAGTTTCCCGGGCACTCGTGCGCCGCGCCGCCCGCCGCTTGCGACCGCCGTCCTCGCAAGCGCGCCGAGCTTCCGACGCCGTCCTCGATTCCCCTGAGAACCCGAGCGATCGCCTCGGCCGCCGAGTAGGTCAGACGCCGGACCTGCACCTGGAGCTCACGAACATCCTTCACGCTCGCGTCGCCGGCGGTTACCACCGGGGGCTCGACATAGTCGCCGCGAATTCCGGGGTATCCCGCGGTGCTCATCAGGCCGTTGCATAAGCAGATCGTCCCTTTGCGCCTCATCGCCACCCCGCCCTTGCGCATGAACGTCTCGAACGGTTCGGCCGGACAAAGGGTCTGGACATCGACGACCTCCTCGATGCCGCCGTCGGGCCGGGTGACGCGCCGCTTGGTCTCGACCGGCGTGACCAGGTGCCCGAGATCACAACAAGCGACGCGCTCGCGGCCGCTGCGGACCGCCTCCTCCGACAGCGAGCCGGAGAGCTGCACGACCTTGAACGGAAAGCCGGTCGGGGACATCAGCGGTTCCGTGACCACCGCAAGGTTCTTGTGCCAGATCCGCGCGAGCGCGCGCAGGCGCAGCGCGGGGCTCATCCCGGACTCATTGCTGAAGGCGAGGATAGTGCCGAATTGCACGCCCGCGGCCCCGACCTCGAGCGCCCGGCGCAAGCCCTCCGGGTTGCCACAGGCGCCGGCCAACCAGAACGGCTCGTGCAGCCCCGCCAGCCGCCGCAGGTCGAGCTCGTCTTTGGCGCCCCACTTCGGCGGCTCCCCGAGGATGCGCCGGTAATCCGCCGGCGGCGCGTTGTGGCCGCCGGCACTCGGTCCCTCGAAGACGAACCCGAACGGCCGGGTCGCCTCGCTCCCGGCAAGTTGCTCGGCCTGCTCGCAGGCGCTGACGATGGCGATGAAGCGCGGCTCCCTGAGCTCGGGCAGCTCCTTGCCGCCGAAGCCCTGCGGGTCGAAGTGGATCGTGTGCGGCTTGGTTGCTCGGGCCACGTGAACGATCTGCTCGACCGGCTCTCGGCGAGCCAGGCCTCGCAGGTGGCCGGGAAACGCAGCGGGGTTGCCGGCCCCGACGCAGACGTAGTCGACGCCGGCGAGCATGGCGCCGTAGAGCGCCGGCAGCTGTGACAGCTCGATCTTCTGCAGATAGTTGATGCCGACTGGACCCTCGTGACCCTGCTTGCATTCCCAGACAGTCGTGAAATTCCCGGCGATGGTAAGCAGCTGCAGCCACCGGGGCGGATCCAGCCCGAAGGCGCGGACCGGTTTGTAGGGCTGGGACGCCGCCTTGCCGCCGGGGATGAAATACGCGCTGTGAAGTGCGTTCAATTCCGAATCGAGCGATGGCGCGAGCGCGGCCAAGGCATCGAGGGCGAGGCGAACGCGGGTGTCGCCGTGCTGAAGGCGCCGGGCGAGTAGGTTGGCCGCGGCAGTTCCCGAGGTGATACCCAGGCATAGACCGCGGCCCAGGCAGGGGACCTCGTAGGTGGACACCGCCTTGACGAGGGCTGGGGTGCTGATGCCGACCGCCATCCCTCCGCCGAGCAGCAGCGGGAGTCCTTCGCCGCTGGCCGCCTCGGGACGAAGGGGGGCGCTGCGCTCGGCCATCGGCTTCCCCCCCGTGAGACCGTACTTGAAACGAGCTCGATTCCGAGATCATGCCCGTCCTCCTGAGGGGATGTGACTGCTCGCAGTCTGCGGGGCGGCACCGCAGGGCCCATCTTCGCCGCGCCGCGGTGCGGGTGGAGCGCCCACCCTGCGGACTGCGATCGGTGCGCTGGAAGTACTCCTCGCCCTGCTGTTTCAGGTCCGCACGGAACGCGCTCCCGGGCACGAAGCTCACCATTTGCTGGGTCGGTCCATGGCCTTCGACGTCACCCCAGCGGCTGGCCGCATCGCGTAAATGCGACGGTAGATCCTTCGGCGAAGGTCGAGTACCTGCCCGAGGGGGAGCGACAAAAGAGGTTCGCCGAGTAGGGTCGGGAATCTCCAACCGACCCAGAACCGTGAGCCTCTCGACTCATACGATTCGTATCAAGCGAACGCACCCACCATGCCGCGCTCCCAGTGGGCGGACACCGGTGAACGACCAGCACCTCACGCTCGCCGCGCCGAAGCGCGCTCTCGTTCAGCGTTCCCGGGGGGTGGCCCTACTGCACCACTCTGACCAGGCAGCACGTCTGCGGGCGTGGCACTACCAGGACGTGCTCGCGGCGCACGGCATCACCCGTCGCTACCTGCCCGCCGGCCCGCCCTTCGCCGCATCGTGCGGCTTCGGAGCCAGCTTGTTGCTCGCTTCGCGCCGCGCCGCCGCGCGCGCGGCCTTCGCGTCCGCCTTCGCCTTCACGTCGGCGACGGCCTGCGCTCTCGCCTCCGCCTGCGCGGGCGTGTCTACGTGCGGCTCGGGGTTCTTGTTCGACAGATCACGGAAGCTCATGGTTCGTCCCTCGCTACGGGTGCACGACGGCGGGGTTCACCGTGGGCGCGACGCCGAGCATCGCCTCGACGCGCGCCTTCAGCGCCGTCCGCTGGATGTCCTCGCCGCTCAGCCGAGCCCCCTTCTCCTTTCCACCGGACACGAAGATGAGCGTGGGGCTCGCGGTGACGCCGAGGCGTGACGCGAGGTCGGCGCTGCCCGTGCGCAGGACCTTTAGGAACCGGACCTTCCCCGCGAACTTCTCCGCGACGGCCGCGTAGCGTGGCGCGAGCGCCTCGCAGGCCTTCGAGTCGGTCGCGTAGAAGTGGACGACGACCGGGAGCTCCGAGCGGACCACCTCGGTCTCGTAGTCCTTACCGGCGACCTCCTTCACGTGCAGCGCCTCAGTCTCCTTCCCGTTCGGATTCTCCGTGACGGGGATCTTCATGTTGAAGCGGTTCGCGGTTCCCTTCCTCATGCGACCTTTCCTTTCGGCGCGACGAGTCCAGCCGGGCGCGGAGGCGCCCACGCTCGCCACGCGTGACGCGGTTATTCGTGAATGCGTCCGACCGTCGGTGCGCCCACCTCACCGGCGCCGCACGGCGGCTCGTCGAGGCACGAAGGTGACGCGGTGGACGCGTTGCGGGCCGCCGTGTCGTGTCGGCTCACGGCGCGCGAGGCCGGGCTTCCACCCGGCGGGCCTCGTATACCGCCGCCGCGGGGCCGTCGCCGCGGGCAATCCGGGGGCGCCCTCTCGCGCGATCCCGGCCAGCGCCCGGTAGTGCACGTGGCACACGTCGGGAAACAGGTGGTGCTCGATCTGGAAGTTGAGCCCGCCGACGTACCCGCCGAGGAGCCGGTTCGACGGCGCGAAGTCGACGGTCGCGCGGACCTGGTGCTCGGCGAAGCCGGTCGGCATGCGCTGCTCGCCGGAAAGTGCGGCATGGAACTCGGCGTCCGGGACGGTGTGCGCGAGCTGGAACACCGTCGAGAGGACTACGCCCAACGTGAACGCTCCCAGCAGGAAGAGCCGTCGTCGAGTGGAAACCGGACGCGAGGCCGGGGAGGTGCTCCGGTCACCGTGATTCGTTATCGGCCGCTCATCACCGCGGTGTCACCGCGATCACCGCCCCGACCCTGCGACGGTCCGCCGGCCGTCTGCATCGGGCGGATGATGAGTCCGGTGGTTATCATTGTGGCGATGTCGGCGAGCTACTCGGAGATGAAGGTCCGGACCCACGTGGTGGGCATCGAACGGCTGGACAGGTACCTGTGGCGCGTCAGCGTGGACGGTCGGCGCCTGCTCACCTTCTGCTCGGAGGCGCGCGCCCGAAATGCAGGGAGGCTCGAGGCTCGCCGGCTCGACTTCGTCTCGCGCGAGAACCGGCACGTTGGCGCTCCGCCCCGGCTGTGACCAGGGCTCGCGTACCTCCCCAGGCCAACGGTTTCGAGCAGCGGGGCTCGTCGCAATGCACCCAAACGCCGCGCCCGTTATTGTCTGAGCAAACGACCGCAGCCTGCGCTCGGAGCGCTCCGCTCCCTCACCGGCCGGCCCGAGGGAGCACGACATGGACGAACTGACCCCTGTGTCGTCGCCAGTTCACTTCTACGATACGCGTTCGCGCCAGATCGCCTGCGGAGTACACGGCTTCGATCAGCGATCCACGAAGTATCCGCGCATGGTCACGTGCCACGCCTGCGTCGCGCTTCTCGGCCAGCGGCCATCGCTCGCCGGGGCGGCGGGTTCGGTGCCCACGGCGGGCGCCGCGCCGTAGCGCGACTTCAGCCCCTCGTGACGGGAGAGCGCCCGCCTCGCCGCTCTGAGCGGCGCGCTCTGTTCGCAGCGTCGATTCACGCTCGCACCAGCACGCCAGCGGCCGCGCTCGTCTCGCGGATGGTGTCGTACGTCGTCGCGATGACGTGAGCTTGCCACGCCGCCATCCGGACGTCCGCAGCGGTAGGCTGCGGACCGTGCTCGAGCCGTACGCCGCGAGCGTTCCCGGCTTCTTTCTGTACTTTCCGAGCCGGGCGCAGGTGTCTCCAGCGCTCCGGGCATTCGTCGACGTCGCCCGCGAGATGATGGCGCCACCGAACCGCCGCGCCAGCACGAAGCCTTCATGAATTGGCCAAGGCTGACCTTGGTTGTGCTGCTCGTGACACCGGTGGCGGCTTGGTCCTCGCCGACTCCGTCGACCGGCTCGCCCCCGTCCGCCCCTGCTCCGCAAGGCAGCGGAGCTCGCGCCAGCCCGATCAGTTCGGAAGGACCGTTCGCCGTGACATCCCATGCCGCAGACGAGGCTCTTGTCCTCGCCGCCTACCGCGACATGTCGCTCTCGGGTCGTGGCGAGGCCGCGGGCGTTCGGGTGATTCACGTCCGCGAGTTTCACCGCGTCACTCTCAGCTCTTCTCCCCGCCCGAACGCGAGCAACTGCAACCCACTTCCCCGCTCGACCGCGTCGAGGCGGTCTTCGCCGCCTCTCCCGTGCAGCCGCAGTCCTCGCCGCGCCAGGCCTCGGCCCCCTCGCTGGCGATGAACCATGTCATCCCCAGCGCGGCCACCGGATCCGCCCACCACCAGCCCAAAGACGCGTTCAGGGAGAGCCCGCCGAGCGTAATGATCGACAGCCAGAAGCACGCGGTCGTCTGAAAGGCGTCCGCTTCAAGCGCGCGGCTGCCAAGCGCGGCGGCAGTCCGGCGCTTCGCTCGCGCGAGCCACACCATCGCGACGATTGACACCGCCGTGAGCCCGATGCCGACGGGGCTCGCGGTCGGCCGATCACCGCGCCAGAGCGCGAGGACGGCATCCACCGCCACGTAGGCGGCGAGCAAGAACAGCGAGGCGCCGACGAGCCGGTGCGCTCGACGATCGAGCCGCTCGATCGCCTCGGCATCCGTTGCCCGCCGCTCCGCTCCGAGGCGCCACAGGAGAACGAGCCCCGAGGCGCACTCGACGAAGCTGTCGACTCCGAACCCGAGGAGCGCAATCGACCCGGCCGCGACCGCGGCACCGATCGCGATCAGGCCCTCCAGCACGTTCCAGCCAATCGTCAGGTACTCAAGCCACCGTGCGCGCCGCAGCAGTGGCGCCCTGTCGATCGTCGCTTCGGTCATGGGAATCCGCATCGTCGGGGCACATGACGGCGTTGTCAGCCACGGCGGCCCATGCGAGGGACGCCGCGGTGAAAAGCGATGAGCCGGGTCAGGGCCTGCATCGCTCCTGCTCGTCGGCGGGGAGCCGGGGCGATTCTCACGGCCGCCCCCCGGACAAGGAACGCATTGCCTGCGTCAGCGCCGCTCGAACCCACTCGTCTGCCAGCGTGTAGTAAGCGAGCTTCCCGTCCATCCGGTACTTCACGAGGCCGAGCCGTCGCAAGAGTTGCAGCTGCTGCGAGGTGGCCGGCATGGACCGGCCCGCCACCTTCGAGAGATCGCAGACGCACAGCTCGGCACGCGACAGCGCGTGCAGGATGCGGATCCGGGTCGGATCGCCGAGCGCGCCGAACCGCTCCGCCAGCCGCTCGATGTCCTCGCCGGACGGAGAGACCGCGCGCACCGCCGCAACCTTCCGCTCATCGACGTAGACGATCTCGCACTGGCCAGGCTGCTTGTGCTTCCCACGCACGGGACGGAGCCGGGTGGCGGTCGATTCCACGGTTGCGAAAGTACCGAAACGGGCAGGCCGCCGTCAACCGCGTGGCTCGAGTCCGACGCGACGACGCGGTCCGTGCGCTTTCGCATACGACTCGCCCGATGACGCGGCTCGCGGCACGGGCGCTCGTCGCGTTCGTACTACGCGCACGCCGAAAGCCTCACGCTCGAGCAGGCGAAGGCCGAGGCGCGGCGGAGCACGTGGCGAGCGAAGCATGTGCGAGCCGCAAGATCTCGCGCGCGACCGCGGTCTCCTGCTCCGTCATGCCCATTCACCCGATGGACGCCTCAGGGTTCCCAGGCTGCGCCCGATAGCGCCCAATGAGGAGTGCGGCGTTGCTACCTCCGAACGCGAACGAGTTGCTCATGATGAGGTCACCTCCGTAGCTGCGCGATCCCGCGGTGACGTAGTCGAGGTCGCACTCCGGATCCGGAGCGCGGTAGTTGATGGTCGGCGGTACGATCCGGTCACGCAGCGTCAGGACGCACCCGATGAGCTCCAGCGCTCCGCTCGCAGCGATGGAATGGCCGAGCGCCGGTTTGTTTCCGACGACGATGGCGCGGTATGCGCTCATCCCGAGTGCGTCCTTGATCGCGGCCGTCTCGTTCCGGTCGTTCCAGTGCGTGCCGGTGCCGTGCGCATTCACGTAGCCCAACTGCTCCGCCGCGACGGAGGCATCCACGAGCGCCTTCCGCATCGCGCGCGCGGGTCCGTCCGGCGACGGTTGGGTGAGGTGGTGGCCGTCAGCCGACGCGCCGTACCCGAGCACCTCGGCCAGGATCTCGCGGCCGCGCCGCTTGGCCGACAACTCGGACTCGAGGACGAGCACTCCCGCACCTTCCCCGAGGACCAGGCCGTCGCGATCGGCGCTGAAGGGGCGGCAGGCGGCGGCCGGCTCGTCGTTTCGCTCCGAGAGGGCGCGGAGCGCGCACCACGCCTTCATGATTCCCAGCGTGAATGGCGAGTCGGCACCGCCGGCGACGGCGACTTCGACCACACCGGCCCGGATCAGGTTGAACGCGTACCCCACGCTATGGGAGCCGGAAGCACACGCGGCGTCCACGTTCATGAGGGGGCCGCCGAACCCGAACCTGATCGATACATTCGAGGACGGCGCGGTGTTCATGGTGGTCGGGATGACCAGTGGCCCCGCCCATCCGTGCAGGTAGAAGTCGCGGAAGAAGTGGTCGCTGGCGCTGTAGCCCCCGATGGAGCTCCCGATCAGGACGGCGACCTCGCGACGATCGAGTCCGTCGTCGGAGAGTCCGGCCTGCCGTACCGCCCCGCTCGCCGCGACGACCGCGAGCTGCGACGATCGGCTGAGCCTGCGCAGTTCCTTCCGTTCGAAGTGGGCGAACTCGTCGTATCCCTGGACCACCGCCCCAATGCGGGTGGGCAGGGTTGCGAACGTCTCGTCTTCGAGCAGCACGACACCGGAGTCGCCGCGCACGAGTCGTTTCCAGAAGTCCTCGGTGTCGCAGCCGAGCGCGCTCGCGACGCCCACACCGGTGATGACGACCCGTCGTCTGTTCGTCATGCCCTACGCTCGTTCGTCGCCTCGTCAGGCGACCTCATGCGGACGCCCGGGCCCCTCCGACGGCTGCAGCTCGGCGTGCTCCTCCGGCAACACGGGCATGTTCCGCGCCGCCCACCCGAACAGGAAGATGGTCGCGGCGACCAGGCCCACCGAGACGCCCCACTCGAACGCGCTCGGTAAGTATGCGCGCGGCGTGACCTGGGGCATCGGACCCTTCAGGCTCATCGCGAGCGCGACGGCGTTGACGCGGTTGAAGACCACGCCGCCGCAGGAGAGGAGCGCTCCCCAGAAGAGCGCCTTCGGGTTCGTGCGGAGCTTCGGCGCGCCGAGGAGGGCGAGCGGCACGACGCCGCCGAGCAGGATCTCGGCCACGAAGAGCGGCGCCTTCGGGCCGGTCAGCGCGTGGCCGAGCTGACCGCGCAGGGCGACGTCGCCGACGCGCACGATCTCGTAGATGAGCAAGGACCAGAAGCCGAGCTTGCCGAGGGCGGCGAGCTGCGGCATGCGGAGCGGGCGCCCCCAGGCCTTCGCGATCCACATCTCGACGAGGATGACGAGCGCGAGCCCGGCCGCGATCGACGACAGGAAGAAGTAGACCGGCATCACCGGCGACCACCACGCCGGGTCGAGCTCCTCCGGCATGAGCAGGAACAGCGAGCCGAGCGAGCTCTGGTGCATGGTCGAGAGGGTCACGGCCGCGATCGCGAGCATGATCGGGACCGGCTTCTCCCCGGCCGCGGGCCGGAACGCCCAGGCGAGCACGCCGAACACGAGGAACGCGAGCCCCGCCCAGACGACGTTCCGGGACATGAGCCACACGAACAGCGTCACCGCGACGACCACCCAGAGCGGCGCGATCCTCTGCCACCGCACCATGGCGCGCTGCATGCCCCAGCGCTCGAACGCGACGGGCATGAACTCGAACGCGAGGATCGTGACGTAGAGCCCCACGCACCACGACACCTCGAACATCGCCGAGTGCTCCGGCGCCTGCACCGCGAGCTGCCAGAAGTGCCACGGCAGGCCCAGGTCGGCGACGAGCGTCACCGTGACGAACGAGTAGCTGAGGAGCCCCATCAGCACGGCCGTGCGCCCGATGGAGTAGAGGTCGGTCCGCCGGAACACGTAGATGATGCCCGCCGTCGCGAACGCGCCCGCCGCGACCGCGATCCAGACCAGGTCGAAGATGATCCAGAGCCCCCAGGGCCAGGTGTTTGACAGGTGCGTCGACCCGCCCAGGCCGAGCGCGAACCGGGCGACGAACGAGAGCGCGCCGAACGCCATCACCGCGAGGAGCCCCACGTTCGCCGGCGTCCAGAGCTTCCGCGCGATGGGCGCGAACTCGACGTGGTGCGCCTCCGTCGCCGCCACCGCCTCCCTGCGCTTGCCGAGCGCGTACGTGGCGCCGAGCAGCGCCCCGACCGCGACCACCGCCGGAGGGACCGCCGACAGGGCCGCGGCGCTCTTCGCCGGGTAGCTGTCGAACCCGACCGCGGGCAGGCCGATCTGCTCGGGCGGGACCGAGGTGAGGTAGAGGGTCGCGGTTCCGCCCGCCTCCTTCTCGCCGTAGATGTGGTCCACGTACTTGCCCTTGCCCTGGGCGATCCGCGTCCTCCCGAGCCGGAGCATGTCCTCGCGGTCGCCGAAGTGGAGCGCGTCGGCGGGGCACGCCTTCACGCAGGCCGGCACCGCGTGCTCGGTGCGAAAGCGCCTCGCCTCGTCCGGCGAGAGCGGCTGGCCATTCCGCTCGAGGGGCGCGGTGAGCCCCACGATCCGGTCGCTGCACAGCGTGCACTTCCCCATCTTCGGCGCGAGCGAGTCCCACTCCGCGTTGATCGCGCCGAACGGGCAGGCGAGGACGCAGTAGCGGCAGCCGATGCACTTGTTCACGTCGTAGACGACCGGGCCCTCCTTCGTCTTCCGCAGCGCGGTCACCGGGCAGGCCGAGACGCAGGCGGGCTGGTCGCAGTGCATGCACTGCCGCTTCGTGAACACCGAGCGGAACCCGGCCGGCGCGCTCGGATCGTCCACCTCGTGGTGGGTGATGAGCATGTACGTCTTGGCCGAGATCGTGGGCGGGTTCTGGAAGAGCCCGTTCGTCGGCAGCTCGGTCCGCTCGCCCGGCATCCCGTTCCACTCCTTGCAGATCACCTGGCAGGAGTGGCACCCGATGCACTTCGTCGTGTCGATCAGCTTCGCGTAGCTCATGTCGCCCTCCGATCGGCGCGGCTAGCGCGACGCGATCCCCTGCTGCGCGCGGACGACGTTGACGAGGCAGGCCTTGGTCTCCTGGGTGCCGGCGCCCGGATCGCCGGCGTCGATGGTGAGCACGTTCGTCGCGGGGCCGGTGGAGAGTCCCTTGAACCCCCAGTTGTAGGGCATCCAGACGATCGAGACGTCCTGGCCCGCGATGCGGAGCGACTGCATCCGGCGCGTGACGACGGCCTTCACGACCAGCTCGCCGCGGGCGGAGGTCACGCGCGCGAGGTCGCCGCTCCGGATGCCCAGCTTCTCTGCGAGCGCGACGGGCAGCTCGATCATCGGCTCGGGCGAGAGCTCGTTGAGCCAGCGCACGTTGCGCGTGGTCGAGCCCGCGCACCAGTGCTCGGCGAGCGAGGAAGTCATGAGCACGTACGGGAAGTCCTTCGCCGTGCCGATCGGCTGCCGTCCCTTCACCCGCGGGTACTTGAGGCACGGATTGTTCTGGACCGCCGGGTGCAGCGGGTTCGCCACCGGGCTCTCCACCGGCTCGTAGAACTCGGGGAACGGACCGTCCTTCGGGACGTAGGCGACGTCGCGCGGGAGCCCCTTCTCGCCGCTGTTCGGGTCCTCGTACTCGCCGGCGAACAGCCGCCCGACGCCCTCCGGGCTGAGGCGGAACGCCATCGCGCCCTCGGGCGTGCCCGGCCCCTTGGCCAGGTCTCGCACGTCCGGCGTGTCGTTGCCGGTCCATCGCTTCTTGTCCGGATCCCACCAGATGAGCGGCGTCGCCGGCGCGAGCACGTTCCCCTTCGCGTCGCGCGCGGGCATCGGCTTCCCCTCCCCGTCGCAGGCGGCGCGGTTGTAGAGGATCTTCATGTTGCCCGGCCAGGTCCACGCGAAGTCGTTGTTGAGGCCGAGGCCGGTCGGGCTGTCCTTCGGGTCGCGCCGCTTCGTGAGGTTCTTCCCGCCCGCGAAGCACCCCGCGTAGATCCAGGCGCCGGACGAGGTCGCGCCGTGGAGGTCGAGGTCCCCGATGCGCCGCACGAGGTCCCCCGCCTTCAGCCCCTTCTCCGGCAGGTCCTCCCACGCCCGCCCGTTGATCTCCTTCAGCACGTCCTCGGCGTCTCGGTAGCTCCACGCCGCCTTGAGGATGGGCGCGTCCTTGGGATCCGTGGATCCCCCGTAGAGATCGCGGACGCGCCGGAACACCTCGTCGATCACGCCGAGGTCGGGACGCGCCTCGCCGGGCGGCTTCACGCCCGCGTAGCGCCACTGCACCATGCCGCCGGAGTTGGTGATCGTGCCCTCCTTCTCCATGAAGTACGCGGCGGGCAGCAGCAGCACCTCGGTCTGGACCGCCTCGGGATCGACGCCCGGGCGCGCCTGCCAGAACGCCGCCGTCTCCGTCTCCCAGAGCTCCTGCACGACCAGGAACTCGAGCTTCGAGAAGGCCTCCTGCACGTAGTTCAGGTTCGGGCTCGTGACGACCGGGTTCTGCCCGAGGACCCAGAGCGCGCGGATCGACCCGGCGTGCATCGCGTCGACGATCCCGAAGGCGCTGTAGTCCTTCTTCGCGCTCCGCTTCGGCATCCACGCGTAGCCGAACTCGTTCTCCCGCGTGGCGTTCTCGCCGAACCAGGCCTTGAGGCCGTTGATGACCGCCGCCCGGTTGATCGTCCCGTTCTTCCTCGCCCACGCCGTGAGGTCGACGTCGGTGTGGACCGGATAGTCGAAGTAGCCGAACCAGTAGCCGTTGAGCACGGACATGTCGCAGGCGCCCTGCACGTTGGGCTCGCCGCGCAGCGCGTTCACGCCGCCGCCCGGCTTGCCGATGTTGCCGAGCAGGAGCTGCAGGATCGCGTAGCAGCGGATGTTCTGGACCG
>Ga0318572_10000791_pt1 | contig 12186 bp, 10 predicted proteins | sample GRESIP089b5f20_FD_202528 | JGI IMG/M metagenome (GOLD analysis project Ga0318572, IMG submission 202528) | Tropical soil microbial communities from Luquillo Experimental Forest, Puerto Rico - GRE.SIPMG.089b5f20 | ecosystem: Environmental > Terrestrial > Soil > Tropical forest > Bulk soil...
CGCTCCGTTTACAACAGCTTTCCCACTGGATCCATTGCACAAATCGGCATCATCAATGCAGACGGCTATCTGATCTGGTCCAGCGTCGGCCTCAACAATCGCATCTACCTGGGAGACCGGGAACATATCAAGGTCCACCTGAACAGCAACGAGGATCGCCTGTTCATCAGCCATCCGGTCCTGGGCCGGGCCACGGGTGCCTGGTCAATCCAGTTCTCCCGCCCCATTCGTCGCCAGGGCCGTTTCATCGGCGTCATGGTGCTGTCCCTGATGCCCCAGTACCTGGCGGATAGTCACAAGGACATGGCCCTCAACGAAAACGATGTGGTTTCGGTGACCCGCCTCGACGGAAGCTATTTGTCCCGTACCCCCAATCTGATCGAGGCCCTGGGCAAGAACATTCCCATGGACCGGCCCTTCCTGCAGGATCAGGCGCCGGAGCGCGGTGTTTTCCGTACCGAATCGAGCTTCGACAAGATTCCGCGCATCTACGCCTGGCGTCGCCTGGAGAATTACCCGGTCATCGTCAACGTCGGTGTCACCGAGAGCACCGTGCTCAACACCATTAATCAGGAAATCGCCTACACCCGCTTCCGAGCTGTAGTGGGCTGTGCCCTGGTACTGGCACTATCCCTGGGCATCTTCCTTCTGCTGCTACGGGCTGCGCGTCAACAGGAAGCCCTGGTCGCCAGCGAAACCCGTCACCGTTCTTTCTTTGAAAAGAATACTTCGGTCAAGCTGGTGATCGACCCGGACGATGGCCGCATTGTGGACGCCAACCCGGCGGCGGCGGCCTATTACGGCTACCCCCGCGACCAGTTGGTGACCATGAACATCGCCGACATCAACTGCCACTCGCCGGCAGAGATCAGCGAGGAAATGGCCAAGGCCAAGACGGAAAAACGTATCTACTTCAACTTCCGCCATCGCCTGGCTTCGGGCCGGGAGCGGGACGTGGAGGTCTATTCCGGCCCGGTGGAAATCGCCGGCAAGACACTGCTTTTTTCCATCGTTCATGACGTCACCGACCGCCACGAACTGGAAACGCGCCTGGCCGCCAGCGAAGCCCTGCACCGTAGTCTGATCCAGGCCATGGCCGAAGGGGTCATCATGACCGACGAGCGGGGCGAGATTTCCGCCTGGAATACCGCAGCCATGACGATCCTCGGCGTCGATGCGGAAGGTCTGCTCAACCACCGCACCAACATCCACACACCCGAAGGGGCCCGCCTGGCGCTGAAGGACTACCCCTCGAAACAAGCAGCCCGGGGCGACTACCTGGACCATGCCCTGTTCAGCCTTCAACGTCCCGATGGCGGCATTGGCTGGATCAGCGTCAACAGTCGTCCTCTGGACAACCAAACCGAGGATGGCGTCCGCAAATCGGTGATTTCCTTCGCCGAAATCACCAAGTTGGTGGAGGCCGAAGAATCCCTGCGTCTGGCCCAGTCGGTGTTCGAAGCGGCCAGCGAAGGCATCCTGGTCACCGATGCCGATACGCGCATCATCGCCGTCAATCCCGCGTTCAGCACCCTCACCGGTTACCGGACCGATGAAGTCCTCGGCCAGAAGCCTTCACTGCTGGCCTCGGGCATGCACGACGCCCATTTCTACGAAGCCATGTGGCAACGCCTGAGTCGGGACGGCCACTGGGAAGGCGAAATCAGCAACCGCCACAAGAACGGCCACATCTACGTGGAATGGCTGCGCATCACGGTGATTCCCGAACGGCTCAGCCACGGTCGCCGTTACGTGGCCCTGTTCAGCGACATCACCAGCCGCAAGAAGGAAGCGGATGCCGTCTGGCACCAGGCCAATTTCGATCCCCTGACCGGCCTGCCCAACCGCAAGCTGCTGGAGGATCGCCTGACCCGGGCCCTCGCCCTCGCCCACCGCAAGCATTCCTCTGTGGCCGTGCTGTTCATCGACCTGGACCGCTTCAAGCCGGTGAACGACCAATACGGCCACGCCACCGGCGACGAACTGCTCAAGCAGGTGGCCCGTCGCCTGGAACACTGCCTGCGTGATGAGGACACCGTGGCCCGTCTCGGCGGCGACGAATTCGTCGTGGTGCTGCCGGACCTGCAAATGGCCGAGTTCCCCGCCCGGGTCGCCGACAAGATTGTCTCCCTGCTCTCCGAGCCCTTCCACATCGGCGAACACTTTATCGAGATTTCCTGCAGCATCGGCATCAGCCTCTTCCCCCGGGATGCCGACAACGTATCGGGGCTGATGGCCCGGGCCGACTCGGCCATGTACGCCGCCAAGGAAGATGGCCGCGCCACCTGGCACAGGCACTAGGCCACCAAGAGGGAAAGGGAAACGCAGCCTTCTGGCCGGGCAGCCCTTCCCTCATCCGCCCTTCCCGTTTCCCTCTCTACTCCCCCAGCACTAACGCCTCCGTAAAACACCAAAAAAATGGCCGGGCGGATAAACCGGCCCGGCCGAAGGTGCAGAGAGAAGATTAAGCGGATCGCTGTCTTGCTACTGCGGTACACCACTGGAGGAGAAACAACAAATGAAACGGTGTTGGCGATGACCTATTCGTCGTCATCGCCCCCCGCACCGTCTCGACGGGGAACTGTTTGGGGATCGCAGGTGATCCCCCGGTAGATTTCCACCCGGTCGCCGGCCCGCAGCGCGGCGTCCAGTTTCACCAACTTGCCGAACACGCCCACCTTCTGGGCGGACAGGTCGATGTGGGGGAACATCTTGAGAATGCCGGACTTCTCAATGGCATCGGTGACCTTGGCATCGTCGGGCACTTCGATGGTCAGCCAGATCTGCTGGGAAAGCTCGGAATAGGCAACGCCGACTTGCATGATTCAGTCTCCTTACGATCAGGCCAGGGCGTGGCCGGCGGATTCAGTCACTTGTTGACCGGTCTTCACCTGATAGACGCGCTTGGCGGCCAGCAGGCAACCCAGCACGAGGAAGCCACCGGGAGGCAGGATCATCATCAGGAAACCGCCGTAGTTGGGAATGGCGGTGATTTCCATGAAGTGGAAGTGAGAGCCAAGCAGCAGGCTGGCCTGGGAAAACAGGGTGCCAGCACCGAGGAACTCGCGAATCAGACCAATCAGGGTCAGCGCGATGGTGAAACCAAGGCCCATGAACAAACCGTCCCAGCCCGAGGGCAGCACGGGCTCGCGAGCCGCGAAGGCTTCAGCCCGGCCCAGCACGGAGCAATTGGCCACGATCAGCGCGATGTACATGCCCAGCACCTTGTAGAGATCGTGCAGGTAGGCGTTCAGGGTCAAGTCCACCACCGTCACCAGGGTAGCGATCAGCACGATGTACACCGGGATACGTACCTGGGGTGTCACGTACATGCGCACGCTGGACACCAGCATGTTGGCCACGGCCAGTACGGCGGTGGTGGCGAGACCCATGCCCAGGCCGTTGGTGCCGCTGGTGGTCACGGCCAGGGTGGGACACATGCCCAGCAGCTGGGAGAACACCACGTTCTGTTCCCACAGGCCGTCCTTGGCGATTTTGCTGTAGCTCATGGCGGGCTCCTTAGATGTCTTTCTTGGCGGGGTCTTGGTGGGGACCGGACTGCTCGTGGGCCACCTTCTTTTCCTCACCGGCTGCGGCGAGGATTTCATCCTTGTGGGCGGCGTAGAACTGCAGGCCTTCGCGCACCGACTTCACCACCGCCCGGGGGGTGATGGTGGCACCGGCGAACTGGTCGAAAATGCCGCCGTCTTTCTTCACACCGAACTTCTCCACTGGAGGATCCCCCAGGGACTTGCCGTTGAAGCCAAGAATCCAATCCGTCTTGGCGATTTCGATCTTGTCACCCAGGCCCGGAGTTTCGCGATGCTTGATGACGCGCACGCCGAGCAGCTTGCCGCTCACGTCCACCCCCATCAGCACCACCACATCGTCGGCGTAACCGCGATTGGCCTGCTGGAACACGGCGCCCTTGGCCTCGCCCTTGAGGCGGGCGCGGAACACCTGAACGTCCTCACCCTTGGCGTCCTTGATCACGACCTTGTCCTTGAGCAGGTCGTTGTCGGCGAAGCCTTCGGGCAGCACCTGGGCCAGGGACTGTTGCAGGTCACGCTTTTCCGCTTCCTCGATGCCCTTGTGGGTACCCAGGTCGGCAAAGGCCAGGGTCACGCTGGCACCCAGAGCGATCACGCCCAGGGCGGCCGAGTGGTAGCCGAGTTTTTCACGCAATGCCTGGAGATCCATTTCAGTTCACCTTGTCTGCCACGATGGGTTTCCCGGCGCGGGTACGGCCGTAGATGCGGGGCTTGCATACCCGGTCGATGATCGGCGTCATGATGTTCATCAACATCACGGCGAAGGCCACGCCCTCGGGATAACCGCCCCAGGTCCGGATGATCCAGGTCAGGATGCCGACCCCCAGGCCGAACAGAATCTGACCGAAGTGGGTGTTGGGGGAAGTCACGTAATCGGTGGCGATGAAGAAGGCACCGAGGATGATGCCCCCCGAAAGCAGATGGGTCGTGGCGGGCAGGTAATGCTCAGGATCGGCACCGTTGGCAATCAGGGCGGGAATCACCACCCCGGCCAGCACGGACACGGGAATATGCCAGCTGATGATGCGCAGCCACAGCAGCAGCAAGCCGCCGCCGGCCACCAGCAGGGAAGCGGTCTCCCCCAGGCTGCCCTGGCGGAAGCCTTCGAAAGACAGCACCGGTGCCGTGGCTTCGCTGAAGGCGTGCAGCAGGTCCACACCCCGGCTCATTTCGGTCTTGGCGAAACCCAGCAGGGAGGCACTGGCGATGGCATCAAAGCTCTTGGGAATACCGGTCAGGGTGATCATCAGGCCCTGGTGCAAGCTGGGCGCATCGGCCGCCGTGATGGGCAGGGGCGACACCCAGGAAGTCATTTGCACGGGGAAGGAGATCAGCAGCACCACCCGGGCCACCATGGCCGGATTGAAGGGGTTTTGGCCGAGGCCGCCGAACACCTGCTTGCCGAAGATGGCGCCGAACAGGCCGCCGATCACGCCCACCCACCAGGGGGCCCAGGGCGGCAGGGAAACGGCCAGCAGCCAGCCGGTCAAGGCGGCGGAACAGTCCTTGAGCACCGGCTTGGCTGGCTTGTCCATCAAGCGCAGGCAGAAGGCTTCGCCGGCCAGGGTGGACAGGATGGTGATGGTCCAGAGGAAAATGGCCGGCCAGCCGTAGAGCCAGAAACCGTACAGCGTCGCCGGCGCCAGGGCGATCATGACCCAGGACATCACATTGCCGACGCTCTTGGAAACGTAGGTATAGGGGGCGGCAACCACATGGGGCTGGTTCACGATGCGGCTCCTTCAGTGGTGGATTCCTTGGCGGCGGCTGCAGCTTCTTCGGCAGCTTTCTTCTTGGCGGCATCCCGTTCGGCCTTGCGGCGGGCGGCAGCCTCGGCCTTCTCGATGGCTTCCCGTTCCAGACGTGTGGTACGGGCTTCGGCCAAGCGCTTGGTAGCGTCGGTGCGCAGCTTGGCCCGTTCCTTGGAGTACAGCTCGCCCTTGGCATGGTTGAAGTACTGCACCAGGGGAATGTGGGACGGGCAGATGTAGGAACAGCAACCGCAGGCGATGCAGTCCTGCAGGCCGTAGGCCTCGGAACCTTCGAGATCGTCGGCGCGAATGTGGGCCGCCATTTCCAAGGGCAGCAGACCCATGGGGCAAGCCTTGGAACAACTGCCGCAGCGGATGCAGGGACCAGCATCGGGCACTTCGGCCTCGGCAGCGCTGAAGGCCAGGATGCCGGAAGCCCCCTTCACCACGGGAGTCTTGGCATGGGGCAACGGCGTACCCATCATGGGGCCACCGAGAATCAAGCGCGCCGGGGTTTCCTTGGCGCCGCAGAAAGCCAGTAGTTCCTCCACCAGGGTGCCGATGGGTAGGAAGATGTTGCCCGGCTTGGCGACGGCACCGCCGTTCACCGTGACGATCCGTTCCACCAGGGGCTGGCCCAGGCGCACGGCCTTATGCACGGCGGCACAGGTGGACACGTTATGCACCAGCACGCCCAGCTCGGCGGCACGGGCGTCAGCGGGCACTTCCTTGCCGGTCAGCACCTGGATCAACTGCTTGTCCGAGCCCATGGGATACCAGGCGGGCACGGGGCGGATATGGATGTTGTCGAAACCCTCGGCGGCCTTGCGCATGGCGGCGATGGCCTCGGGCTTGTTGTCTTCGATGCCCACCAGGGCCTGACGGGCGCCGATGGCGTGCATGATCAGGCGCACACCGTCGATCACCTGGTCGGCATGGCCGCGCATAATGGCGTCGTCGCTGGACAGATAGGGCTCGCACTCACCACCGTTGACGATCAGGGTGCTCACTTCCAGGCGCTTGCCCAGGCTGAACTTCACAGCGGAGGGGAAGGTGGCGCCACCCAGACCCACCACGCCGGCGGCGGCGGTGATCTTGGTGATTTCCTCGGGCTTGAGGCTGAAGGGGTCATCGACGCCCTTGGTCTCGATCCACTCATCCTTGCCGTCGGATTCAATGGTGATGGCTGGCAGGGTGAGGCCGGAGGGATGGGGCGCAGTGATTTCGCCGATGGCGATGACCGTGCCGGAAGTGGATGCATGGATGGGCGCGGAGATATTGCCGCCGGGTTCGGCGATCATCTGGCCCTTCTTGACCTTGTCGCCCACCAGCACGATGGGCCGGGCGGCGGCGCCCACGTGCTGCACCAGGGGGATGTAGACCCGGGCCGGCAACGGCAAGGTGCGCAGGGGCGTATCGGCGGCGGGACGCTTGTGGTCGTCCGGATGCACGCCCCAGCGGGGTTGCTTGAAGATTTTGTCCATGAAGCCCATTGCGGTTTCTCCAGTGATGTTCTCTAAAGGGCCTTCATCAGGCCGCCACGGCGGGCTTGGGCCAGACCCAGTGCTGCACCGTGACGGGCACGGGCTTCATGGTCATGGCTTCGGTGGGGCAGCGATCGACGCAACTGGTGCAACCGGTACAGGCTTCGCGGATCACGGCATGAATTTGCTTGGCGGCGCCGATGATGGCGTCCGTGGGGCACGCCTTGATGCAGCGGCAGCAGCCGATGCAGATTTCTTCGGAAACATGGGCCACCTGGGGGCCGTCGTCCTTCACTTGGGACATATCGAGGGAGATGCCCAGCTTGGCGGCCAAGGCCACCGCCAGTTCCTTGCCACCGGGAGGGCAGACGCTGGCAGCTGCCTTGCCATCCACCAGGGCATTGGCAGCACCGGCACAACCAGGAAAGCCACACTGGCCGCAATTGGAACCCGGCATCATGGCCAGCACTTCATCCACCACGGGGTTGGACTCCACCTTGAAAATCCGATCGGCATAGCCGAGCACAAGGCCCAGTACCACACCTAAGGCAGTCAGGCTGAAGACGGCGGCAATCATGATGACACTCTCCTGTTGCGTAAATCGTTGGTTGCGTGCTTGTGGCGTTCTATCGTTTTATTTCACCGGCAGCCCAGAGAAGCCCATGAAAGCCAGAGCTAGCAGGCTCGCAGTAATAAAGGCAATGGGGGCGCCGCTGAAGGCGGCCGGCACTCGGGCCAAGGCCAGGCGTTCGCGGATGCCGGCGAACATGGCCAGCACCAGGGTGAAGCCAACGGAAGAACCAAAACCGAACAGCACGGCATAAACGAAGGGACTCTTTTCCTGAGCACTCACCAGGGGAAGGCCGAGCACGGCGCAGTTGGTAGTAATCAGGGGCAGGTAGATGCCCAGGGTCTGATAGAGGTCAGGGGCCGTCTTCTTCACCACCATTTCGGTGAATTGCACGACTGCAGCGATCACCAAGATGTAGCTGAGGATGCGCAGGTAGATGATGTCGAAGGGAATCAACACCCAGTTTTCCAGCATCCAGCAGAAGGCACAGGCCAGGGTGATCACAAAGGTGGTGGCGAGCCCCATGCCGACGGCGCTGTCCATTTGCTTGGACACACCCATGAAGGGACAGAGGCCAAGAAACTTCACCAACACAACGTTGTTGATGAGGGCCGTGGATACGAGCATCAGGATGTAGGCGGTCATGACATGAATCTCCTTGACCTCCCAACTGCAGAAACCGTGCCATCAAGTCAAAGGGGAATCCCCTTTTCCGTGCATCGCCCTTAAGTCCGCACCATCATTGGGTTTATTTATGTCGACGGGGAATTCCGGCAGCTTGGCGATATTTACATTCCTGTCGGCACTCTGTAGCAAGTCCTACAAAGTAGCTGTCGGCAAAACGCAAATCCCTCGCAAACGCCCTTTGTTGCATATGCGACAAAAGGGCATGGAATCTGCTTTACGGAGGATAGGCTGATCTTTTGACCCGTTTCTTCAGGAGTCCCACGAATCATGAAAAACAAAAAGCCGGAACTGGATGCGCTGCTGCGACTGACGCCTGCGGAATGCCAACCGGGGGAGGGACTGCTGAACGACAAGGTCTTCCTTCACGCGGTGGAACAGGCTGATATCGCCATTTCCATCACCGACCCCCACGCCCAGATCATCTACGTCAACCCCACCTTCAGCCGCGTCACTGGTTACGCGCCCAATGAAGCCGTGGGTCACAACGAATCCATCCTTTCCAACAAAACCACCCCGCCGTCGGTTTACAAGGCCCTGTGGCTCAGTATTTCCCGGGGCAAGTCCTGGACGGGCCGGCTCATCAATCGCCGCAAGAACGGCACCCGCTATCTGGCCGAACTCACCATCACGCCCGTAACCGATGACAACGGTGTCATCGTCAACTACCTCGGTCTGCACCGGGACCTGACCGATGTACACCGCCTGGAATGCAAGGTGCGCAACCAAATGTTCCTCATCAGCTCGGTGGTGGACGGCGCCCCCATGGTGCTGGCCCTGCTCGATGATGAAAACCGGGTGATTCTCGACAACCAGGAATACAAGAAGCTGCAAAGCGATCTGGACATGGCCGAACCGGCCGGCCAGTTGCTGGCCGCCCTCGGCCGCACCGAATGGCAGGCCACCACCGAACGTAAGGGTCACGCCTTCCTCGACCAGGAGGTCCGCATCGACCGCAAAGGTAGCGGCTCACCCCGCTGGTTCTCCTGCTCCGGCGTCTGGGTCAAGGTGGACGATGATCACGCCGACGCTTTTTTCACGGCCAAGGCCAGCACCTATTTGCTGCTGGTGGCCAAGGAAACCACCAGCCTGCGCGCCCAGGAAGAAAAAGCCCGCATGGCCGCCCTGCAGGCCCTGGTAGCCGAGGAAGAACGAGTCAATGCCCTACGCGAAAGCCTTTCCGCTGCGGTGTATCAGTTGGAAGGCCCCCTCAACATGATCTCCTCCGCCGTGGGCATGATGGCCCGCCGTAGCAAGGACGACCCCATGGCTGGCGCCTTGGCAGAGGCCCTCAAAAACGGCGAGGAAGCCCTGGAAAAACTGCGGGGCATGATTCCCCGCCAATCCTCGGCGGCCTCCTCCACCGCCAACATCAACGAACTGCTGCGCAGCGTGCTGGATCTCTCCACGGCAAAACTACTCAAGGCCGGTATCAGTGTGGCCTGGAAGCCTCAGGCCACACTACCTCCCATCACGGGCTACCCCAACAGTCTGATTACCCTGTTCAAGTCCCTGGTAGATAACGCCATCGACGCCATGAGCACCCGGGGCTGGCGCGAACGGGAACTGGCCCTGACCACCCGCATCCAGGGCAACGACATCGAGGTACTGATCCAGGACAGCGGCCCAGGCATTCCCGACGATTTGCAGATCAAGGTCTTCGAGCCCTTCTTCACCACCAAGCCGCAAGGTAAACACATGGGCACCGGCCTTGCCATTGCCCAGCAGATCGTTGTGGACCACGGCGGCACCATCACCATCGAATCCCAACCACCTCAGGGCTGCACCGTGCATGTCCTACTGCCTGTAACGCGCTGAGGAAATCGCCATGGCCGAACACATTTCATCCCAACCGCCGTCCTTGCTACGGACCCAGTTCGACACCTTGTACCGGGTCAGCCAAGTACTGTCCCGCTCCCTGGATTTCCGCCAAACCCTGCGAGAAGTCCTGCGTTCCCTCGAAATCACCGGCGGCCTCACCCGCGGCATGGTCAGCGTGGTAGACCCGGACACCGGTGAACTACGTGCCCACGCGGTGCACGGCATGGAGGACTCGGAATACGAGCCCATCCGTTACCAACCCGGGGAAGGTCTGATCGGGCAGATTCTCGAAGAGAACCGCACCCTCTCCATTCCCTGTCTGGGGGACGACGCCCGCTTCCTCAATCGCCTGGAACTCTACGAACCAGAGCTACCCTTCATCGCCGTCCCCATCAACGTAGGTGGCACTTTGCAGGGGGTACTGGCGGTACAGCCCGACGAGCCCGACGACGGTCGTCTGGCAGAACGCACCAAGTTCGTTGAAATGATCGCCAACCTGATTGGCCAAAGTGTGCGGCTCTCCTTGGATATCGAACAGGAAAAGAAGAGCATCGCCGAGGAACGGGACACCCTGCGCCGCACGGTACGCAACCGTCACGGCTTCGACAATATCGTCGGCCATTCGGACCACATGCGTCGGGTCTTCGACCAGATCCGCATGGTGTCCAAGTGGAACACCACCGTGTTGATCCGCGGCGAGACCGGCACCGGCAAGGAACTCATTGCCAATGCCATCCACTACAACTCGCCCCGAGCCCGGGGCCCCTACGTGCGCCTCAACTGTGCGTCGCTACCGGAAAACCTGCTGGAGTCCGAACTCTTCGGTCATGAGAAAGGCGCCTTTACCGGTGCCATCGGTGCCCGCAAGGGGCGTTTCGAAATGGCTGACGGCGGCACCCTCTTCCTCGACGAAATCGGCGAAATCTCTCCTGCCTTCCAGGCCAAGCTGCTGCGTGTACTGCAGGAAGGCGAGCTGGAACGGGTCGGCGGCGGACGGACGGTGAAGGTGGATGTGCGTCTCATCGCCGCCACCCACCGGGACCTGGAAGCCGCTGTGGATACCGGCGATTTCCGCGAGGACTTGTACTACCGCCTCAACGTCATGCCCATCTCCCTGCCCGCCCTGCGCGAACGCATGGAGGACCTACCCGAGATCGCCCGCCATCTGGCTGAACGCATCGGCAACAGCCAGGGACGCAAAGTCGCCCTGACGGAAACTGCCGTGCGCCGCCTGCTGCAACACAGCTGGCCGGGCAACATCCGCGAATTGGAGAACTGTCTGGAGCGGGCATCGGTCATGTCGGAGTCCGGCAACATCGACGCCGACCAGATCCGCATCGACCGCATCCGCGACACGCCCCATCACGGTCATGCTTCCCGTGGCGGCCCTGGCATTGCCATGGTCCAGCAAGGGGCAGGCGGTGGCGGCAACAACAGCGACTACGCTCCACAGCCGGCACCGGCGCGGACTCCGCTGGACATCAACGACCCCGGTCTCGACGAGCGGGAGCGGGTGGTGGCCGCCCTGGAGCAAGCCGGCTGGGTCCAGGCCAAGGCCGCCCGTCTGCTGGGCATGACGCCGCGCCAGATTGCCTACCGGATACAAACCCTCAACATCGAGGTGAAGCAGTTCTAAATACGCCGCCGCTTTGTTCACCAAAACATTCGCCAAAAAAGAGAGCCACTGGATTTCCGGTGGCTCTCTTTTTTTGTTACGGCGAAATGATGCGTCAGGGCAGGTTCGGCACCGGCCCGATCTTGTTCAGGAAAACCGCAGGAACCGACTGCACCTTGCGCTGGCCGTAATCGAAACACAACATGCCCGACTTTCCCCGGGCCACTTCCCGCCCGCTGGTTTTGTCCGTCAGACACCAAGCCAGGTCGAACCCCTTGTCGTGTAAATCCACCGGCGTCATTTGCACCACCATGGTTTCACCATGGAAAGCCTCGGAGCGGTACTGCACCGCTGCATCGGCCATGATGACCCCCAGCCCTTCCACGTCCAGTTCGCTATAACCCAGGGACTTGAAGAAGCGCACCCGCGCTTCGGACACCACCGTCAGCAACAGGGCGTTGTCCAGATGGCCGCCGTAGTTGATGTGGCTGATGTAGAGGGGAATGTCCGTGGAAAAGATGAACTGTTCGGGAAGCGAAATACGCAGGCGGGCCATGGCAATGACGACGGATGAAAGACGGCCATCTTACCCCGGCGTCACCGGGGCAACGGGAACCGCAGAAACCTCCAGCGCAACCTCGTCAAAGGCCAGGGCATCCTTGGAAGTGCGCTTGATGGCGTACATCGTTTCGTCCGCCCGGGCCAGGAT
>Ga0318572_10000808_pt1 | contig 12056 bp, 8 predicted proteins | sample GRESIP089b5f20_FD_202528 | JGI IMG/M metagenome (GOLD analysis project Ga0318572, IMG submission 202528) | Tropical soil microbial communities from Luquillo Experimental Forest, Puerto Rico - GRE.SIPMG.089b5f20 | ecosystem: Environmental > Terrestrial > Soil > Tropical forest > Bulk soil...
ATCGCTGCAGCGATGGAGGACGAGTACCGGACGGCTCTCGCACGCTGCGATCCGAGGACGAAATGAATTCGATGCACCTGCCGCTGCGGTTCCTCCTACGCAACCAGGATATCCGTCCCGGCGACCGGGTCCTGGTCGCCCAGTCGGGGTCACCTGCGCTGTTCGCTCGCGTCATCGACGCGCTCGTCGAGCGCCACCCGGGGTTGCGGGTGGCTGCGCTCGTCGGACGCGGCGCCGAGAGCGCGGTGCCTCGGCGTGATGACGTGGAGTACATCGGGAGCCGGGGAGCGAACGCCGCGTTCATCCGAGAGCTGCGGGCCCATGGGTTCGACCACGTCTTCATCCTACTCGCGGACGATCCTGGATACTGGAAGATGAAGCTTCTGCCGTTCGCACTAGGCGCGGCCGGCGTGTGGGCCGTCAACGAGAACCTCGACTATTTCCCCATCGACGTGCGCCACATCGAGGTTGCAGCACAGCACGCTCGGCGGCGGCTCGAGAGCTCGGTCACGTTCGCAGGCGCGGTGCGGCCCTGGCCGATCGAGCGCGTAGCCAAGGCAGCCCTGTACCCGGCGGTCCTGGCGTACCTGTGGGGGTTCGAGCGCGTGCGGACATTGCGGGCGCGAGCGAGCGGCGCCCCGAACTGGAAGCGCGAAAATCGGCCCACGCGCCAACCCGATGCAGGCTGAGCGTTCTACTCGCCGGAAGGGATGCATGACGTCCGAAGCACCGTCTGCGCCGCCCAAGCTGCGGCGGCTCCACATTGGCTGCAACGAGACCCGCCTACCCGGGTTCGTCAACGTCGACGCCCGACGAACGGGCGCGACCGACGTCGTCCACTCGTGCGAAAACCTGGCGCCGTTCGCCGACCGGAGCGCGGAGCTCATCTTTGCGAACGCGTTCCTCGAGCACCTTCGGAGCGACCGCCGCGCCTGCTTCCTCGCCGAGGCGGAGCGCGTGCTTGCGCCAGGCGGCATCCTTTACCTGTCGGGCATCCCTGACTTCGAGCAGGTCGCGCGCGCCTACCTCGGACGCGTTCCATTCGACGGGGGAGCCTTCGACCTGGCCCACGTCTACCGCTACACGCACGGCGCTCCCGAGGAGGAGCCGCAGTGGTGGCTCGAGCAGTTGCACAAGTCGCTCTTCGATGCACCCACCCTCGCGGCGCTCGTCGAACGCGCCGGGTTCAACGACAGGTGCATCTTCCGCTACGCCTGGGGAACCGAGCCTCAGCCAGTGAATCTGGCCGTCGTGGCCGCCAAGGCATCAGCCCACCGTCTGACCACCGCGCGCGTTCGCGAGCTCGTCGACGAGCTCGCCCCGGTCAACCGCGTGCGAGGGCCCTCGATCCGGATCCTGTCAACGACGGCCATCGTCGCTCCCCGTCCGGCCATCGAGGCGCCGCGCGCGGATCCCGCGACGACTGCGTCGTCGAAGTGTTCCTCGCGCCTTGCGCTGGCCGTGAACGTACGTAACGAGGCGAGCGCTCTCGAGGCACTCTTCGCCTCGACCGAGGGGGTGGATGAAGTCGTCGTGGCCGACATGGAATCCACGGACGGCACCGCAGAGACCGCGCGCCGGCACGGGGCGCGCGTGCTCTCGTTACCGAACGCCGGCTACTGCGAACCAGGACGTCAGCCCCTCCTGGACGCAGTCGAATCCGATTGGATCTTGTTGCTCGATGCCGACGAACGCCTGTCGCCGGATGGGCTCGCCGTGCTCCGGGCCGGCGTCGCCTCGGCTCCCGATGACGTCGCGGCCTTCACGCTCGAGCGCCGGACATTCATCGGGGCGACGCGGCTGTACGCTTCCGGTTGGGACTCTTGCTACGAGCGCCACGTCCGAGTCTTCCGCCGCGGGCGTGTGACCTGGCCGGCGCACCTGCACGCCGTCCCGACAGTCCACGGTGTGGTAGCGCATCTCCCGGGCGATGTCGTCTGGATGGACCACCTGAACTTCGAAGACGTCGAGCGCTTCATCCAGAAGACGAACCGGTACTCCACGATCGAGGCGCGCGAGCTCCTCGACGCGGGCGCTGCGCCGTCCGCAATCGCCGGATTGCGCGACGGACTCGACGAGCTCTCCCGCAGATACGCGCCGGAGGACGACGGAGCGCTATCCCTGGCCATGGGCTTCGGGATCTTCGCCTACCGACTCCTGCGGCAGCTCAAGGCAAGCGAGGCCGAAGGATGGCCCGAGGAGGAGCTGCCCTCGCGGGCGGCACTCCGGCGTGCGATCGAGGCCTTCTGGGAGGCAGCACGCACCGAGTCGATTCGCGCGCGCCCGCGCGGCGCCGCTGCCGCGGGGGACGGCTCGTGACCGAGCGTCCGCTTCTGGAGGCGCGCAACTCCACCTGCCGGCCGTGAACAGCCTCACATGTCCTCATCGCACGACTTCCAGCTTCGACGCGGCGCCTCCGATCGCGCGTGGCTCGTGGTCGGGCTGGTCGTGCTCGCGGCCGGAGTGCTGCGGCACGTCGAGCTACCCGGGCTATACATGGATGCTGTCAACCCGGAGTACCTCGTCGTCCATTCACTTCGTCCCGCCCTGCACAACCCGGTTTGGACGATCCCCAGCAAGGTGTTCCCTATCTTGGGGAACCTGTACCACGGGGTCCAGAACTACTATCTCGGGCTCCCATTCTTCGCGCTGTTCGGAACTTCTTTGACTGCGGTGCGGGTGTTCCATGGCCTCTTCGGTGCGGTCCTCGTGGTGCTCGTGCACCGGCTTCTCTCGCGGACGCCGCTCCCGGCCTGGGCTTGTGGACTAACGACCACCGCGCTGGCCGCCGATGCCGCCTTCGTCGCGTCGCTGCGCACCCAATACGTCATCATCTTGGGCGGCACGGCATGGGCGCTGCTCTCGGTCGAGCTACTGCTCCAACACCGGGCGGAGTCTACACCCGGGCCTGCGCGCAGGTCGCGCCTGGTTCTCTCGGGCGTCTGCTTCGGCCTCGCGGTCTACGGCTACTTCGTCCTAGGCTTCCTCGGGCCAGCACTGGTCGCCTTGATAGTTGCCCACCGCGGCGACCTGCCCGCCCGCAACGCTCTGATGAGGTGGGGCTCCGGCGTCCTGCTCGGACTCGTCCCATACGCAGCGGGATACGGCTCGTGGTGGATCGAGCTCGGCAGCTTCCGCGCATTCCTCCAGTCCTTGTCGAGCGGAGTACGATCGCTGCAGCCGTTTCGTCCCGAGGGCGTGATCGAGCGCATCCACGGGGTCCTTCATCTGGCCCACCTCGCCTGGAGCAATCTCGGGGCTGAATTGCTGATACTCGGCGGCCAGGCGGAGGCGTTCCCCTTGGCGAACGCGAAGCTGGTGATTCTCGGGCTGCTGGTCGGGCTCGGATTGCTGGCGATGCTCACGTACCAGAGGAGCTGCCTTCGGGCGGTGCTCTTCGCGCCAGCGCTGCTCGCATCATACCTCGCGGTCGCGCTCGTTTTCGTGCCTCGACTGTGGGCGCACCACATGGGCGCGGTGTTGCCACTCGTGTATCTCACCGTCGGCACGAGCGCGGTCGGGCTCGCTCTGCCGGTCGCGCAAGCGGGGATCTGGCCGGGACGGATTGCGCACGCGCTGCTGGGCTCCGCCCTCGTGGCGGTGGTCTCGCTGAACACCGCCCACCAGCAGCGGTTCTTCTCGCGGCTCTCCGCGGTGGGAGGCGTGGGTTCGTACTCCGACGCCTCTTCGCGCCTCGCCAGCCGAGCCGTGCGTGACCCCGAGTCCGCCGTTTACGTTTTTCCGGAGTGGGGATTCTTCATGCCCTTCGCATTCTTGACGGGGAACCGGGTCCCGTATGAACTGAGTTGTGAAGCGCCGCGTGTTCGCAGGGCGCTGACCGGAGGACACGACGTCGTGGTGGCCTCCTGGAATGACGCGCTGCTGGGTAGCTACGCGGCCACACTGGAACGATTCGGCGCGAAGCGTTTCGAGCGGGAGATACTCTCCCGGCGCGACGGCGCGCCTGCGATCTACCTGCTGACTGCCTCGGCTCGCTGAGAGGCGCACCGGGCCGTAAGCCCGCGACCCGGTCAGCCGGCGAGGCTGTAATCCTCCCGGGACCGCGTGAGGTGCGGGTTGTAAAAGGGATCGCGCGCGAGCGTTGTGCACCATCGCTCCCACATCATCGCCTCAGCTGCCGCGGGGTGAAGCGTTCCGCGGGTGGCGGACTCGCGATGAAGAAGCCTGGCGTGCGGAGTCCAGACCACCGCGAGCCCCTTGGCGCGGAGTCGCAGGCAGAAATCGACGTCGTTGTACGCGACGGGTAGCCGCTCGTCGAATCGGCCCGCCGCCTCGAAGACGCTCCGGCGGACCATGAGACAGGCGCCCGTGATGGCGGAGACGTCGCGTACGCACATGGCGAGACCGTGGTACCCGGGCGCATCACCTGGCAATCTCCGGAAGACATGTCCGGCGACGCCGATCCCGAGCGCGAGACCGGCGTGCTGCACCGTTCCATCGGCGTAGAGCAACTTGCCTCCGACGGCACCGACGCAGTCCTGCTGCGCGTGCTCGAGCAACGCCTCGATCCAGTCCGACGAAAGGACCTCCATGTCGTCGTTCATGAACAGGAGGTACTCGCCCTTCGCCTGCGCTTCGGCGGCGTTGTTCAGCGCGGACCAGTTGAACGGGGAGGGATCCCTCACGACGTGGTGACGTCTTCCGAGATCTCCCAGGAGCCGTACGGCGCCCCGGCTGGTGCTGCCGTTGTCCACGACGATGATCTCGCGGTTCTGCCACGTCGAGCGAGCGTCGATGCTCTCCACGCACGCCCGCAGCAGCGACGCGCGATCTCTCGACGGGATCACGATGGAGACGAGTGGAGTTCCGCGGATCTCGTATCGGACCCCAAATACCGCAGGGACGGGCGACGGTTCGACGCGACCGCGCAACCCCCGCCGCGACAGCGCGTGCTCGATTGCGCGGCGCCCCCGTTCCGCCTCGTCGCCGCGCGGCGATCCCCGTCGCCGGTGGCACAACACCTCGGGGACGTGGAGGACCCGGGTCGCCCTCTCCGTCGCGCGGAGCGCCACGTCGTAAGGGTCGGTCGCGAGGCTCAGCCCACCAGGTACGACGTCGCGCAGGAGCCTCCGGCGGTAGACGACGAGCTGCCCGAGGTAGTTCATCGACATCAGCAGGTGGGGCGACCAGTCCGGCTTGAAAAACGGAGCGACACGCCGGCCAGCGGCGTCGAGCTCGTCTTCGTCGCTGTAGAGGACGTCTGCGTCAGGCGCCGCCTCGACTGCAGCCGCGATCCGGTGCAGTGCCTCCGGAGCGAGTTCGTCGCCCGGCGAGAGGAACAGGACGAACTCGTTGGCGGTGTTGCCCTCGGCTTCGCCCAGTTCCGTCGCGACGCGAATACGTCCGTCGTCCCGGATGACCGCGTCCACGGCTTCGCGAAAGCCTGGCGCCGCGCAGCTCGGCATCAGGATCAGGTTCCACCTGTCCCACGCCTGCGCAGCGATCGCCTCTAGCATCCGCGACAGCAGGGCGGCATCGGGCACCGAGGGCCCGAGGACGATCGAGAAGGTCGGTCGATCCCCGCATCGAGACTTCATCCTGACGGCGGCGAGCGCCGCCCCGGAAGGCGCGTGTTCGGCGATCCAGCGCGAGTACCGCGCATCGTCACCGTCGGAGCCGGATCCCATCTCCGGGCCGCCTCGTCCTCGCGAGAGAGCCGTCCGTAAACGTGGGTGTGTCGCGAACAGGCGATCTCGGGCCACCCTGAAGCGACGAATCAGGTTCCACCCGAGAGACGACTCGATCGCGGCGAGCGCCTGCTGGCGTGCCGCGAGCGAGGCACGGAGCCCTGCAATGACCTCATCCCGCGCTCGGATCTCGTCGCGGAGTTCCTGCTCGATGCTGCGCGCGCAGCCGTCGGGCGGTCTAGGGGAACTGTTTCCACGCACTTCATCATCAGTTGGCACGGGAGCTCACCGCATCATGGGTTGGCATCGGAACGACCGGTCGACCGCGCCGATCGCCCGTGTACCGGGACGCTCGACGGACGCAGATGGAGAACGACGACCATCCGTCACCGGTGCGCGAACTCGCGTGCGCTGTCAACGGCGATGCGCGGTGACGTCGTCCGGCGAAGCGCCGCCTCCACCGCGCAAGCGACGAGCGCGCCCGCGAGCGGGACCAACGGGAGGAGGTATCTCGGAACGAGCTCGAGACTCAACGTGAATACTGACGTCGCGTAAATCCAAGTGGTGGTCGCGACGAGCAGAATGGCCGCCTGTGAGCACGGCCTCCATCGGCGCCAGGAGGCGAGAACTGCCCCAGGGGCAACCACTGCGAGCCAGCAGAGCACTGGCGGCCATCCGACCGCGCGACGTAGGCCGGTTAGTACGAGCGAAGGGCGCCATGGCAGGCCGCTATCGATGGGCTCCCTGACCTTCCGGCCAAGGGAGCTCACGAGCGAGGCGGGGAGCGGTCGGTCGAGGCCCAGCTGACCGGAAAGGTGCGCCCGGTAGGGCGCGAAGCTCAAGTATTCGGACCCCTGCCCGCAAACGAGCTCGGCGAAGCCGAGCGGGTCGCGGGCGATGCTCCTCCTGACGAGCAGCGCCCCGGCGCGCGAAACCTTCCCTGAGTCTCCCAGGGCCTCCTCGAGTCGCGGGATGAGGCCTTGAGCGCCGAACACCTGCCAATTCCGTAGCCTCCGATCCGCGTGGCGGGTCTCTTCCAGGAGCTGGGCGGGATTCGCGACGCCGATACCTGCGAAGTCTTCGGGCGCGAGAATGGGCGCGATCCTGCCTAGCATGAAAGCGCCGCCACGTGGGTTCAGCGAAGGCGCGGAATTGGTCGCTACCCCATTCGCGAAAGCGTAGCCGATCACCCCAAAGGCCGAGGCGGCGAGGAGCGCGGCAGGCCCGGCGATTCGCTGCCGCCACGCGTCCCTCATGCCCGAGCGAACGGCGCCCACCGCTGCCCACGTGACGACGAACGCCGGAACCCAGAACACGAGGGGCAGCAAGGCAGTTCGCAGGCAGATCGCGGCCCAGAAGCACACCGCAGAGCCGATCAACGCCCGCCAGCTCGCCCGGACCATCCAACTCGCCGCAAGCACGATGCCGACAACCACGACGACCGTTCCCGGTGCGTCCGTCATGATCGAACGATCGTAATAGAGCAGCATCGGCTCGACGGACAGCACCAGCAGCGCGGCCCACGCAATCCACGATCGAACTCCCACCCGTCTGCAAAACCCGGCGATGCTCGCGCACAGTGCCGCACTCGCCAACGTTTGCAGGAGGATGATGGATTTCAGGGTGTGCGACCATCGCAACAGGGCATTGATGAGGAGACCGTACATCCACGAACGATCGTTCGGGAGCCAGAACCCCACCGCCGTCTCGAGGTACGACTCCGAGTCGCCCAGGAAGAACCTGGGGCGGGCGTCTAGCACCAAGACGCACAGCCGGACGAGCAAGGATACTAGGAGGAACCCGCCGAGCTCGCGCCACGGCGCTTTCGCGCTCGATTCGCGCAGCGCAACCGGCGGCTCCGCGTCCGGTCCTTCCATCGATCGGGTGGCGGGTCGAGTGACCGTCATCGACTGTACCTCGACGCTTCACGGGGGCGCATATCGACTCCGGCCGCCATCAGCCGCCGTTCGTCACGCCGCGCCCGGCGACCGCTTCCGCGCCGGGACCGATGCACCCGGCGCCGGGGCGGGCACCTGCAAGTAGGCGACCCGCTTCAGTTCACGGCGGCCCCGTGAAACAGTGTCCAGCACGAGCCCGCAGGTCAGGGACAAGAAGGCGAGCAGCATCGTTCCCATCGCGAGAATGGCCGTTGGGAACCGCGGGACCAGACCGGTACGCTCGTACGTGACCAGGATCGGGATGGCGAGCGCGATGGCCACAGCCGCCAAGATCGCAAAGGCGGCCGTGAAGAACGCCAGAGGGCGTTCTTCCTTCAGCAGGATGAGGATGGTCCTCAGGATGCGGAACCCATCGCGGAATGTCCGCAGCTTGCTCGCGGACCCGGCTGGACGTTCCTTGTACGCAGTCTCGATCTCAGCCACCGGCATGCGTAGCTCGAGCGCATGAACGGTCAATTCCGTCTCGGTCTCGAATCCGGTCGAGAGTGCTGGGAAGGACTTGACGAACCGACGAGAGAGCACGCGATAGCCGGAGAGAATGTCCTTGAATCGATCGCCGAATATACGCGCGACCATCCCGGTGAGGAGCGCATTTCCGAACTGGTGCCCTGGCCTGTAGGCGGCCTCGACCTCGGTGACTCGCGCTCCGTTCACCATGTCCAGCTGGCCCGACACGAGCCGCTCGATGAGCGCGGGCGCGACAGAGGCGTCATACGTGTCATCGCCGTCCACGAGCACGTAGACGTCAGCCTCGACGTCGGCGAACATCCGCCGGACCACGTTGCCCTTTCCGCGCAGCGGCTCGAACCGGACGACCGCGCCTGCCTCGCGAGCAGAGTCGGCCGTGTGGTCGGTCGAGCCGTTGTCATAAACGTAGATCGTAGCTGACGGCAGTGCCGCGCGGAAGTCGCGCACGACTGCGCCGATGGCGGCCTCCTCGTTGAGGCATGGGATGATGACCGCGATGACCGGCTCCATCGCTCCTCCGCACGTACGGTGAGTGTTCAGCGGTTCTAGCGGTGCCCTCTGCAAGAGGTCAAGCCGCGTCGCTGCCCCCACGGGCGGGGCGAGCGAACAGGACGAGAGAGTCCTGCCATCGGAGCAGGGTCGCCAGGGCAGCTGAGACGTTTCCGATCGCCGATCCGACCGGCCGTGGCAGGCGGCGAGCTGCGCGCGCCCTCGCCGTCAACGACGCAGGTTCGAAGTCCACGTCCCTCACCATCGCGACGACGTCCAGCCCCGCGCGCCGGAGAAGCACGTTTACCGAGCGCGGCGTGAAGTAGTGATGGTGGGGCGGAGTGGTCCCGACCTGGTAGAGTTGCTCAAGCGCAACAGGTGAGCCGAGTGCCCTCAGGCCGGTGGCAGCCCGGTAGAGAATCCCGGTGCTCACGGGGACCTTCACGACGGCCAGGCGTAACTCCGGCCGGAACAGCTCGACCACCCCCGAGAGGCGCCGAATCGCCGCCTCGTCCTCGAAGTGCTCCAGGACATCGAGCAGCGTCAGCACCTGTGGTCGAAAAGGCAGGTGCTCTAGCGCAGCGGCCGCACCGTCGGCCGTGAGCAGGACGGCATGGGCACCGAGGCGGCGCACGAGATCGACGGCGAGCTCGGACGTGTCCGCACCTGCAACCTCCGTGAATCCTGCCTGGAGAACCGACTCGATGAACCAGCCTCGACCGCATCCCAGGTCGAGGAGCCGCGTGGTCTCGGGTTCGAGCCGGCGAAGGTGGGCGAGGATGACCTTCGCCTGCCGCTGACGCGTGGCTCGCAACGACTCCAGGAACGCGCCACCCTCGAACTGCTCGTGGTAATCGCGGTCGTCCGGGGGCAAGGGCGCGTGCCGGGCGACGCGGTGCCCACACTGGCGGCACCGCGACACTTGAATGTTTGGCGTGGCAAACGAGGCGGAGAGAGGCTCCGCTCCACACGCTGGACAGAGGGTCATAGCGGCGCGCACGCCACTGCTTTATCACTCCTCGTACGGTCCTACATACAGAGAACACCAAAGCACCCCGAGCGCGGATGTCGATGTGCCCTCCAGCCCGGAAGGTGGTATTCCTCCCCCGCCCCATGCGCATCGGCATCGACGCCACCCTGGTCCGGCCCGACCGGTTGACGGGGATCGAGCGGTACGCGCTCTCGCTCACTACCGCCCTGGCACGGCAGGCGCCGGACCAGATCGTCCTGTTCACCCGGCCGGACGCGCCTGACGCGCTCAGGGCGCTCGCTGTCGAGCAGCACGCTTCGCCCACCCGACAGCGGGTGCCGACCGAGCAGGCGTGGCTCCCGGTGGCGGCAGCGCGGGCGCGGGTGGATGTCCTGCACACCCTCGCCTTCCCCACACCCCTCCTCTGGCGCGGGCCGGCGCTGCTCACCGTCCACGACGCCACGCCCTGGCTCCACCCGGACACCGTCTCGGTGGGCATGCGCTACTACTACGGCCCGCTCTACCGGCAGGCGCTACGGCGGGCGGCCGGCGTCCTCACGGTGAGCGGCGCCGCCCGCGACGACCTCGTCGCGACGTTGGGCATCCCGCGCGAGCGCGTCCACATCACACCCAACGGCGTCAATGAGCGGTTCTTCGAGGCTCGCGCGGCCGAGGGGCCGCGCTCTCCCTATCTCCTCGCAGTGGGGACGCTCGAGCCGCGCAAGAACGTGCCGTGCCTGCTCGACGCCCTGCGGCTGCTCCGCGGCGAGGGCCGCGATCTGCAGCTCGTCATCGTCGGACGCCAGGGGTGGGCCGACGCGCTTCCGCTCCGCGAGCTCGCGGCCCACGTCCGCCTGACCGGTTCGGTGCCAGACGCGGAGCTGGCGGAGCTCTACGCGGGCGCCGCCTGCCTGGTCCTCCCCTCGCTCTACGAGGGATTCGGGCTCCCGCTGGCCGAGGCGATGGCGGCGGGCGCACCGGCGGTGGCGAGCGACATCCCGGCGCTACGTGAGCTGGGGGGTGAGGCGGTCCGCTACGCCCCGCCCGACTCGCCGCGCGCCTTTGCCGATGCGGTCTCGCAGGTCCTCGATCGCCGTGAGGAAACGGCGGGCATGGTCCAGCGCGGCCGGGAGCGGGCGCGGCGGTACTCATGGGACGCGTGTGCTGAGGCAACGCTCGCGGTCTACCGGGAGGTCACGGCGGCGCTGCCGAGACGGTGTGCCGGGTGACCCCGCGGCGGGGGGACGAGCCCCGCCCTACGGCACTACGCGCCGCGGCGCTGCCGAGCAGGTGCGCGGGGTAGCACTGCCCCTCTCCCCAGCCCTCTCCCCGCTTCGCGGGGCGAGGGTGACGGGACCCGATCTCCGCGCGAGCGCCGCAGCCACAGCCAGTGCGAACCCGAGCGCGTACATCGCCTCGCTCGAGTACAGGATGTCGTGGGCGAGCGAGTTCGCCGCCATCGCGGCCAGGGCGGCGAGCGCTCCGAGCGCGGCGGCGCGGCCGAGCTCGTCGCCGTCGCGCCTCCAGCGCAGGAACGCGCGGGCGAGGAGCACCCAGAACGCCACCAGCGCCGCGAACAAGAGCGGCCCGCCCTCGGCCCAGGCGCTGAAAAAGCTGTCGTGGCACCAGGCGCGGAGCGGGTAGTCGGGCGCGAGCCGCTCCCAGTACGGCACGCTCCGGCGCGGGAGATTCCCGAAGCCGACGCCGGTGAGGGGTCGATCGGCCACCACCGCGCGGCAAACCCCCCAGATCCGGGCGCGATCGCCGGTCGCGTCGGGCGTGACGAGGTGGGCGAGCCGCACTCGCACGCCGGGGTGGAGCAGCATGGCGAGGCAGCCCACCAGGACGAGCAGCAGCGCCCAGCGGCGCCGCGCCCGGGCCCCGGACATCGCCATCACGAACCCGGCCAGCGCCAGGGTCACCCACGCCGCGCGCGAGAGCGTGAGCACCACCGCCGCCGCGGCGGCCAGCGCCGAGCCGCCGAGGAGGAGGCGTAGCCAACGCGACCGGAGCCCGCCGTGGAGCGCCACCGCCGCCGCCACGCACAGGGGGGGCAAGAGGTCGTGCGCGAGCCGTTGGTACCAGCGGAAGAACCCGACCGCGGCGTAGCGGCCGGGGTAGATCGGCACCGTCGCGCTCACCGGGTGGGTGCGCAGGCCGAGCGCGTGGAGCGGATCGAAGCCGGTCCAGTACTGCGCCCAGGCGATGGCGCTCGGGACGAGCGCGGCGACGGCCCAGACGGCAAGGGCGGTGAGCGCGAGGGAGCGGGGGGAGGAGGCGAAGTCCCACGGTGACCGGCCCCTCTCCCCTGCCCTCTCCCCGCTGAGCGGGGAGAGGGGGCCGTCGCCTTGGGTGCCGCCCACCTGAATCGCCGAGAACACCACCGGCGCCGCGAGGATCGCGCGCCAGAGCGTCGCCTCGTGCCAGCCGACGGGCGGCGACCCGGCCAGCGCACCGAGGCCGAGCGAGACCACCGCGGCCGCGGAGAGGGCGAGGCACGGCAGGTCGAGCGCGCTGTGCGCC
>Ga0318572_10000811_pt1 | contig 12028 bp, 8 predicted proteins | sample GRESIP089b5f20_FD_202528 | JGI IMG/M metagenome (GOLD analysis project Ga0318572, IMG submission 202528) | Tropical soil microbial communities from Luquillo Experimental Forest, Puerto Rico - GRE.SIPMG.089b5f20 | ecosystem: Environmental > Terrestrial > Soil > Tropical forest > Bulk soil...
GCGGGCGAGGCAGCGGCCCTCATCACGAACACGGACGGGCGGGTTACCGGGGTGCTCACTGCAGAGGACCTCGTCGAGCGGGCTTTGTTCACGCTCGAGCCGGACCAGCCGGTGGCCGCAGCGTTGCGGCGCCGCGTTCCGGCGCTGGACGACCAGAATCGGATCTATCAGGCGCTCGTCGAGATGCGGAGGCAGCGGCGCAATTGTCTGCCGGTAGCCGATGCGGCGGGCCGCCCCGTGGGACTGATCCGTTTCGAGGGTCTGTTCGACGCGGCCCTCGCCGGCCTGCTTGGGCAACTCGATTCCGCGGTAACAAGTGAGACCGCACTGCCGTCGCGGGATGCCAAAATGGCGCAGGCCAACCTCGCCATGGCGCTGTTGGCGTCGGGTGAGCCCGCGATGGAGGTCATCACACTCATCAATGCGCTCAATGATGACATTACGGCAGCGGTCCTGCGTCAGGCGGTTGTGACCATGGCTGAAGCGGGCTGGGGTGAGCCGCCGGTCCCCTTTGCCGCACTGGTGATGGGCTCGGCCGGGCGCGGTGAGAGCCTGCTCAATCCGGATCAGGACAACGGCTTCATCCTCGCCGATCACGCCGACTCCGAGAACGAAAGCGTCGACCGGTTTTTCATCGAGCTGGCACATCGGTTCACGCGCGGCCTTGAACAAGCGGGATTTCCCTTGTGCGCCGGGAACGTCATGGCGACAAACCCGCTTTGGCGCAAAACGCTGACGCAATGGCAGGCGCAAGTGACCGGTTGGGTGCGCTCGCGTGGCAATCAAGAAATCATGTTCACCGATATTTTCTTCGATTTCCGCGCAATCTCCGGCTCGCCTGAGCTCGCGCCCGCCTTGCGCCGTCACGTCACGGCCGCGACGCGGGATAATCTGCCGTTCCTCGCGCAGATCTCCTGGCTGCAACATGACCGCACGAGTAGTGTTGATTTGTTCGGGCAATTGATTGCCAAAGATGGGCCCGACAAGGATGCCATCGATCTCAAGCTGCGTGCGACCAAGCCGCTGGTGGAGATCGTGCGGTTGCTGGCCCTGAAAAACGGTGTCGAGGCGACCGGAACCCCGGCGCGGCTCGCGGCTCTGGTCGAGGGCGGCTTTCTCGCGGGCGAGGATGCGGTAAGCCTGAGTGGCGACGTGACATTTCTTCTCGACCTTCTGCTGCGCCATCAGATCGACCGCATCTCGGCGCAGCAGCTGCCGGACAACTGCGTGAAGCCTGAATCACTCGTTCGGCTCGAGCGGGAACGCCTTGTGCAGGTATGCCGAGAGATCGATCGCTGGCGCCAGCGCCTGGTCGCCGATTATTTCCCCGGGCTGGCCTGAGCGTCAGCCCGCCAATGCCGCCGCAGGTTGGCGCGGAAGCCATACTCGAAAGATCGCGCCGCCCCCGGGCCCATCCTCCACCCACGTGCGGCCGCCGAAGTGCTCGATGATCATCCGGGAGATCGCGAGACCAAGGCCGCTCCCCTCGGGCTTCGAAGTGAGGGTATCGCCCACCTGACGGAAGCGCTCGAAAATTGCCTCCCGTTGGTTCGGCGCGACGCCCGGGCCGTTGTCGGCGACGGAGAGCCTGACGCCATCGGTTTCATTCTCGACGGTAAGGGCCACCAGGCCCACGTCGCCCGGCGAGAATTTCACCGCATTGGACAGCAGATTCACGATGACCTGAAACAGCCGATCGCGATCGGCGATGGTGGTCGACAGGGCATCCGTCAATTTTACTTCCAGCTTGACACGCCTGTCGCGAAACAACTGGCCCATCGCCGCTGCCGCCTCGCGCGCCACCTCGCTCGCGCTCACCGGTTGCATGTGCCACTCAAGCTTGCCGGCCTCGATCTTGGCCAGGTCGAGCATGTCGTTGATCAAACGCGTAAGCCGCTCGCTCTCGGTGACGATGATGCGCAGGAATTCCTGCCGCTGCTGTTGCTCAAGGGTCGGATTGTCCAACAAAATCTCGGAGAACGAGCGGATCGACGTCAACGGCGTACGGAGCTCGTGGCTCACCGTGGAAACGAAATCGTCCTTGAGCCGATCGAGCTCTCGCAGTCGCTCGTTCGCACGTCGCAGTTCGGCCGTGGTGGCCTCCAGCGCCCGTGACTGTTGCTCGAGGCGGCGACTGTATTCGATCGCCTGCGACGTCTCGTCGAGGATGCGCATGACCTCCTCGGTGCCGATCGGCTCCTCGTGAACCACTGAGGCGACCATCACGCGCGCCGATGCGCTGCCGATGGCCCCTGCGAGCAGTCGCTCGGCAAGCCGCACGGTTTCCGCGTCGGCGGCGAGCGCCGCCGGATCCCGCCCGCGTCGCCGCGCTTCCGCGTCGAAGGTCTGGCGCGTCTGCGCTTCGCCGAGAAAACGGCCGACCAGCTGCACGAGGTCGGAAATCTGTGCCGTGCCACGCCAGAGCCGGCCCTCTTCGCGCCCCGCGCCGCGCCAGTAGTCGACAAACAGCGCGGCCTGACTGCGTTCGAGAGCGGACTGCTCGACGAACAGCGAGACACCGACAATGCCGGTAATGTTGAACAGCATCGACCAGAACAAGCCATGGGTCACCGGATCGAGGCCCTCCAGCCCAAACAGGGTCGAGGGACGCAGCAGGGAAATGCCAAACGGGCCCTGCTCGAACAGCTCGCGCGGCAGCCAGCCCACGGACGCGAAAGATGGAAGCAGCAGCGTATAGGCCCAGACCAGAAACCCGGCGGTAATGCCCACCAGCACGCCTAATCGGTTGGCACGCCGCCAGAACAACCCGAAAACGATGGCCGGGAAGAATTGCGCAACGGCGGCGAAGGATACGAGCCCGATCGACACCAGGCCGTAGCTCTCGCGCACCACCCTTACGTAGGCGAAGCCGAGCAGGACGACGAGCCCGATGGCGGCGCGCCGGATGCCGAGCAGAACCGGACGGGTATCGGCGGCGAGACGGCCGAGGCGCAGCAGCATCGGAACCACGAGGTCATTGCAGATCATGGTGCTCAGCGCGACAGTCTCGACGATCACCATGCTGGCCGCAGCCGAGAGTCCGCCCAGGAATGCCAGCAGGGCGAGCCCGTTGTAGCCGGCGGCGAGCGGTAACGTCAGGACCAGCGTGTCCGGATCGGTGCCCGCCGGCGCGCTGAGCAATCCGGCCAGCGCGATCGGCACGACGAAAAGATTGATGGCAATCAGATAAGCCGGGAACAGCCAAAGCGCGCGGTCGAGGTGACGCTCGTCCACGTTCTCGACGACCATGACCTGAAACTGCCGCGGCAAGCAGACGATGGCCGCCATGGCAAGGAAGGTCAGTCCGATCCACTCGATGCTGGCGGCCGGACCGCCAAAGTCAAATAGCTTTGCAAGTTCCGGCCGAACCGCGGCACGCGCGAAGATATCTCCAAAGCCGTCGAACAGCACGAGCCCGGCAAACAGCCCGACGGCGACGAAGGCGACGAGCTTTACGATCGACTCGAAAGCGATGGCAGCTACGATGCCTTCATGCCGTTCACTCGCGTCGATCTTGCGAGTACCAAACAAGACAGCAAAGAGTGCGAGCACAGCCGCCACCCACAGCTCGGTGTTGCGCAAGACGCTCGCTGTCTGGCTGCCTTCGCCGAAACTTCCCTGGTACTCAAGCAGCACGTTGAGGCTGGTCGAGACGGCTTTGAGTTGCAGCGCGATGTATGGAACACTGCCGATGACGGCGATCACGCTGACGAGCCCCGCGACTGCCCCGCTCTTACCGAAGCGGGATGCGAGCAGGTCGGCGATCGAAGTAATGCGATGCGCCTTTGAAACGCGCAGGATCCGGCTCAGCAGCACCCAGCCCAAGCAGAAGACCAATGTGGGGCCGAGGTAGATCGGAAGAAAATCGAGACCGCTGGCCGCGGCACGGCCGACGCTGCCGTAAAAGGTCCAGGAGGTGCAGTAGACGGCAAGCGACAGCGCATAGACCACACTCGAATTGATGATGCTGCGCCCAGTCGCCGCCCGGCGGTCGCCAAAGCTGGCGATAGCGAACAAAAGCACCATGTAGGCGGCCGCGGCCAGGAGCAGGATAGTGCTGGCCCACATGGCTCACTCCACCTCGAGCGGCGGCGGCGTTCTCCGGCGCTCGACGGTCAGTGCAATGATTGCGGTGAGCGCCGCCCAAGCGCAGAACAGATACACGAACAGGAGCGGCCAGCCGAACAGCGTCGAGCGCGCGAATATCCACAGCATCGGTGGATTGAACAGAACGACGCCCAGAGCAAACAGCCCGACGAGCCGATCCCTACGACGCGCTTCCTGCGGCATGACGCTCCAATTCGTGCTGATGAGCCCGCAGCTGCGCGGCCATGTCGCTTGCGGCTGTGAGCTGGCCGAGCCGGGTGATGCCGCGCTCCTCGCAACGATCTAGCAACCGTAGCAGGATGGCGGCGGTAAGCAACGAATCGCGCAGCGCGCTGTGTCGCTGCACGACATCGAGTCCCAGCCGCGCGGCAATGGCGTCCAGCGAATGATCGGTCTCCGCCGGATAGAGATGGGCGGAAAGCAACAGGGTGTCCACGACCGGTTGATCGAAACGCAGCGCGCCTTCAGCCGCGCGATGCAGAAACGTGATATCGAAGGCCGCGTTGTGAGCGACCAGCACAGCGTCTGCGGCGAACAGATGGAATGCCGGCAGGACCACGGCAAATGGCGGCGTGTCGCGCACCATCTCATCGGTGATGCCGTGGAAACGAATCGAAGCCTCGGGAATCGGTTGGCCCGGATTGACCAGACGCTCGAATGTCTCCGTTGTAAGAATCCGGCCGTTCACGATGCGCACGCCGGCAATCGCTACCACTTGGTCGCCATCGGCCGGTCTAAGCCCCGTGGTCTCCAGATCGAAGGCGACATAGGTGAGCTGCTTGAGCGGGCGGTCGGCGAAGCGGCCGGTCGGCACCGGATGGACCAGCAGATCGAAGTCGTAGAACTCCGGCCGCTGCGGCCTTAGCGGTCGTTCTTTCGGGCCGCCGGCCTGAGCCGAAGCCAGCGGGATCCGCAGCCTCGCCATGCCGGCCCCGGCCAACTGGCTCCATGCATCGCTGCCGTGGCGGCGCAACACGCCCCGCCCGGTGAGTGGCCCAAGACCGCCGATCAGGGGCCGGTTCAGCCAGGACTCGAGCCCTCCTGCGGGGATGGGTTCACCCTGCCAGACGAGGTCCAGATAGACGCGGTTCTCGCTGCGAGAAACCGCGATGTCGAAGGCCTCGCATCCGGTGGCCGAATGGAGCTGCCGCAGCAGCAGCTCGAGCAGGATCAAAAGCGACAGGCTGTCCCCGTAGAGCCAATCGGGAAGTCCGGTCGGCGTGAGTTGCAGCGGTGTGCCCGTCAAACGCCGGATCAACGAGGCGATCAAATCGCTCGAATGGATCTCCGCCATCATCCAACGGGCGCCGCCGAGCTCACGGTAACCGCGGGCGAGCGCCTCGAGGCGATTGCTGAGCGCCATGCTTTCATCCAACACCACTTTTTGGAATGCCGCCCGCTGGGTGTCCGGTAGATCGGGGTTTTGTGAGAGCGTCTCGGCCGCAGCGCGCAGGTTCGCAATCGGCGCACGCAGCTCTTCCGTGGCCAATTCCAGGAGATCGTCGCGCTTTGCCAGCGCCGTTTCCTCTTCACTGAGCTCGGCGAAGCTCATGACATAGCCATTGGGGGCGCCCTTGGCGTCGAACACGATGCCGAGACGGGCGCCGACCAGGCCGCCGGCTACGCCGCACATGAAACGAGCGCCCGGGGCGGCCCAGCCGCTCTCGAGCCGCTGCATCTGCCGCTCGAGCGCATGCAGCACCGGCTCGCGCGCCAGAGAGGGAAACAGCGACCGGCCCAGGCCGAAATTCTGCGCACCGCCCAGCAGCTCGGCGGCGGCCTGGTTGTACAGCAGCACCTGATGCTGCAGATTGCAGACGACGATGCCTTCGGTGAGATCCAGCAATATCGCTTCGAGCCAGCGTTTTTGCTCCGCCCCTTGATTTTGCGCCTCGGCCAATGCCTGGGCGCCGCGTGCTTCGGCGCTCGTCAGCCGAGCGCGCATTGCGTCTAAGCCTTGTGTGAGCTTTTCCAACCAGTGGCGCGTGCCCAGAGCAAAGCGATGACCGAGGTTCTCGCGGGCGACGATCCCAACATCGAGGGAAAGGCGATCGAGCGGTCGCGCCAGGCGGTGCACGATGAGCCCGGCAAGCGCCAGGAAGATCGCCAGCAGCACCCCGCCCGTCGTGGCAATCGGATGCGCTGCGCCCTCGCCCAGGGTGAACGCAAGGATCGCAAAACCAATAACGAGCGATGCTGCAAAGGCGACGAACAAAGCGCCGACGATTCCGGTCACGGTCTGGTCGCGCGGCACGGTCAACCCCGCCGATCGAGCATGCGGCGGACCCGCTCGACGAGCTCACGCGTGGAGAACGGCTTTGTCACATATTCGTCCGCGCCGAGCGAGAGTCCTTTCTCCCGCTGGATATCGCCGCCTTTGGCGGTGAGCATGATGATGCGCATGTTCCGCCAGGCCGGATTGTTGCGTATTTCCTGGCAAACGGCGTAGCCGTCGCGACCAGGGATCATGACATCGAGGAGCACCAGATCCGGGGGCTCTTGCGTGATGGCAACAAGTGCTGCCTCGCCATTCGCGACCGTGCGCACGCGAAAGCCCGCCTGCTTCAGCAGAAACTCGAGAGAGAGCACGATGTTCGGCTCGTCATCGACGACGAGGATGGATGCGCTCACGACCTGGCTCATGTGTTAGGACCGCGCGTAACATACTCCCAAGGCCGCGGCGGTAACCAGCGGCCTCGGCCTGACCCCGGTCGGGGACGGCTCCGGCTCAGGGGCGGCTGAGGTCGGCTCCCGGCACGAAGCGTTGGATCGTATTTGGATTGCCGACGGTCGCTTTCGGGCCGAAGCGGACGTGCATGGGCGTGTGGCCGGGGCTCCCGGCGAGACGACAAACACCACCGTGTCGGCCTGCGTAATCAGGCCGTCGAGGCGCGCCTCCCAATCCTCGCCAGCCGCGATGTCGTGGCGGTCGAGGAATGGCGCAAAGCCAGCAAGTTCGAGTCCCGCCACCAATTCGTCGGCGAACGCGGCGGAATCCCTCCGCGAATAGGAGATGAAGACCTTGAGTTTCTCTCCTGCGCTGACGTCCGCCATGGCTAGCCGACGAAGCCTGAGTCAGTCGCCAGACGCCATAAGACAAAATGAGAAGCAGCCCCGCAACAGCAAACTTGATCAGGCCGCACTGGGTCATTGCGGAAGCCGCTGCGGTCCGCAGCGACGGCACGCCCACATGGCCGTTGGCTGCTGTGACGAGGATCATTGTTCCGCTCCGCGTTCCCGCTTGACTTACGCATAACTCAGTGGTTATACGTAAATCAATAGCCAACGGGTTATCGATCCCAAAATGCCGAACGCTCGTGATGTGCTGTTCAGAACGCTCGCCGATCCGACGCGGCGAGCTCTCTTCGAACGACTGTGCCGCGAAGGAGAGCAGACGGTTGGGGCACTGACGGCTCGAGCCAGGATCTCGCAGCCGGCGGTCTCAAAGCATCTTGGGGTCTTGAAGCAGGCCGGGCTGGTGCGTGACCGCCACGAAGGTCGCCGGACGCACTATAGCGCGCGGCTTAGCGCCTTGGCCCCGCTGATCGACTGGACAGGCCAAATGGCCGGGTTCTGGGGGCGCCGGTTCGATCACCTCGAAGATCTACTCAAAAGGATGGACCAATGAACGAACGATCGGCCAAAGCGCGCTCCGTCGTTGTCGAACGCGAGATCCCGCATCCGCCGGAAAAGGTCTGGCGCGCGCTCACGGAACCACACCTGATTGAGGAGTGGCTCATGAAGAACGACTTCAAGCCGGCCGTGGGCCACCGCTTCAATCTGCGCGGCGACTGGGGCGGCGTGTTGGACTGCGAGGTCCTCGCAGTCGAGCCGAACAGAACGCTGTCCTACACTTGGGATTTTGCGCACGACGACGCGGCCTTCAATCTCAAAAGCGTGGTGACTTTTACGCTCACTCCAACGAGCAGTCGGGCTTCCGGACGGATCAGAAGCAGGCCTACGGGGGCGCCAAGGCGGGGTGGCAGCAGTTCTTTGCGAAGCTAGAGCAGGTCTTGGCGCGGACAGACTGAAGTCTCAACCCTCAGATCGCGAAGGCCGACGGCGAATGTGATCGGCCAGCGCGAGGGGCGTGCGTGGTGTGATGCGATGGTACCAAGTGCTGATGAGCGATACTCAAGTGATGGGCGAGCGACAACAACCATGAAGAAAGCGATGACCACAATGAAGAAGAGCAAAAGCGGCTCGAAGGAAGGCAAAGGAGAAGAGTCTCCCTCTAAGCTGATCGATGCGAGGATCAAGGAGCTGAAGGATTGGCGGGGCGAGACACTCGCTCGGCTGCGCACTCTCATCAAGCAGGCCGACCCGGAAGTGGTCGAGGAGTGGAAGTGGAGAGGGGTTCCGGTGTGGTCGCACGCCGGAATCATCTGCACCGGTGAGACGTACAAGAATGTCGTGAAAATGACCTTCGCCAAGGGCGCCTCGCTGAAGGACCCTTCAGGCCTTTTCAACTCTAGCCTCGAAGGCAACACCAGGCGTGCCATCGATTTCCATGAGGGTGGTAAGATTGATGAAAAGGCGTTGAAGGCGCTCATTTGCGCCGCCGTGGCACTGAACAAGTCCAAAGCCCAACGCTAATCCACGTGGCCGCTTTCGGCACTACGCGAAGCGCGAGCTCACGAGCGACATCGACACCGTGCCGGCGGATAGTCTGACAGCGCTTGACCTCGATCGCCCGATGAGAGAAGCGGACATCAGCGAACGATGGCCTGATCATCTCGATTTGTGGGTGCCCGCCCTAATACCCCAGCGCGCAGCCGTCCTTGCGCGGATCGGAGCCTCCGATCAGCACGCCCCGCTCCCAGTCGATGCGGATCGCCTGCGCGCCGCCCCACGGCGATGGCGCCAGCGCCACCTGGTGGCCGCGCGCGCGCAGTCCTTCGACGCTCGCTTGCGGCAGGGCGTGCTCGACCACTGTCGTCTCGCCCACGAAGAACGCGCGCGGCGCGTCGATCGCCGCCTGCACGTCCATGGCGTAATCGACGATGTTGGTGACGACCTGCACGTGTCCCATGGGCTGGTAGTGCGAGCCCATCACGCCGAACGAGAATTCACAACGCCCGCCACGGAAGCCGAGCGCGGGGATGATCGTGTGCATCGGCCGCTTGTTCGGGCCGAACGTATTGGGATGATCGGGATCGACCACGAAACAGGCGCCGCGGTTGGTCAGCAGGATGCCGGTCTCTTGCGTGCAGATGCCGACGCCGAAATGGGAAAAGAGCGTATTGATCAGCGAGACCGCCATCCGATCGCGGTCGACCACGCTGAGATAGACGGTGTCGTTGCCGAACGAGGGCGCGCGCGCGAGCGGCATCCGTCGTGCGCGCTCGATGCGGCCGGCGAGCTCGGCCGCGAAACGCTTGTCGAGCAAGGCCGCCACCTCCGCGCGCATGAAAGCCGGGTCGGCGACGTCGGTGTCGCGCACGGCATAGGCGAGCCGCGCCGCCTCGAGCGCCAGATGGAAGCGGTCGGGGCCAAGCGGATCGAGCGCGGCGAGATCGAAGCGCTCCAGGATGTTGAGCAGCACCAGCGCGGTCAGGCCCTGCGTGTTGGGCGGCAATTCCAACACGTCAAGACCGCGATAGTTCGTGCTGATCGGCGCGACCACCTCGCCGCGATGGCGGGCGAAGTCCTCGGCGGCGAGGAAGGAGCCGCGGGCGGCAACGGTCGCGACGATATCGTCGGCGATCGGCCCTTCGTAGAAGGCGCGCGGCCCCTTCGCCGCGATCGTGCGGAGCGTTCGCGCCAGCGCCGGCAGTTTGACGACGTCGCCTTCCGCCGGCGCGCAGCCGTCGAACAGGAAATGGCGCGCGGCGCCGACATCAGCGCGCAGCTTGCCGACCTCCCGAGCCCAGTCCCAGGCGATGCGTGCCGCGACGGGAAACCCGCGCTCGGCGTAGTGGATCGCCGGAGCGAGCGCACGATCGAGGGAAAAACGGCCGTGCGCGTCGAGGATCGCCGCCCAGGCGTCGATCGCGCCCGGCACAGTCACGGCGTGGATCGAGTCGCCCGCGATGGCGGAGATGCCCCGCGCCATGAGCGCCGCGAGCGAGGCGCGCGCGCCGGCGCGGCCGGAGCCGTTGTAGCCCCAGACCGGCTGCCCCGGCACGTGCAGCATGCAGAAGCAATCGCCGCCGATGCCGGTCATCTGCGGCTCGACCACGCACAGCACCGCGGCCGCGGTCACCGCCGCGTCGGCTGCGTTGCCGCCGGCGCGCAACGCCTCGATGGCGGCGAGGCTCGCCAGGGGATGCGAGGTCGCGGCCATGCCCTCGCAGGCGATGACCGGCGAGCGGCCCGGCAGCTGAAAGTCGCGGCTCATGGTGATTCTCGTGTGCCCATTCCGAAGTTCACAAATCCTTGCGGCATCCTCTCATGCGAACTTCGGAAGCAAAAGGACACTAGTGTCCCGATTCCGAAGTTCGCAAGGCACTGCGGCACACTCTCGTGCGAACTTCGGAATCTAAGGGGCACTCGCAAACTTACGACTCTAGTGTGGTTTTCGGATTTGAAGTTCCTATGCGAAGCTCGCTGCAAATGCGTAGGAACTTCAAATCCACCACACTAGGGCCCATAAACGCGCGCATTGGCCGAGTGTCCGCTCTGGGGGCGAACCGGACACGCCGGGATGGCGGGAATGACGTGAATGGCCCCAAGCGGCAGCTTTGCCGGCGAGCGAGGGGGCAAACCGCTCAGCTCGCGACCTGCCGCTTTTCCTTCGCGAAAGAACTCAGGCCAAGCCACTCGTGCATGCGGCGCGCCAGCGCCTTGTCGCCGATCAGCTGGATGGGTCCCGCATCGATCTCTCGCTGCAGCGTAGAGTGCCCCATCCAAACCGCAGTCATGCTGCGCAGCGAGCTGCGGACGTGCAGATCGACGTCATACCCGGGATCGACGCCGCAAAGGTCGACTGTCCCGTCTTCGATCACGAGCCACCAGTATCGGCGCCCGCGCTCGACCTCAGGAAAGATGAACTCCACGGTGCATCGGCGGTCGGGCAGCGCCAGCGGTTTGAGATTGCGCCGCATGTCCCACATCAGGAACGCCGGGTCGAGATTCTTCAGCGAAAGGGACGATTCGACCCAGCGTTGCCCCCAAACGCCGAGCGACATGATGACGCCGCGCAAGTCCTCGCCCGCTTCGGTGAGCTTGTACTCGACGGCGCCTGGTTGGGCTGCCGGCGTCGCCGCGATGACGCCTGCTTGCTCGAGCTCCTTGAGCCGCTTCGAAAGAAGCGCGGGCGACATGCGGGGCACGCCGCGTCTGAGATCGTTGAAACGCGTCGAACCATACAGCAGCTCGCGCAAAAGGAGCGCGGTCCAGCGCGAACAGACGATTTCCGCCGCCATGGCCACGGGGCAAAATTGTCCGTAGCTCCCGAGTTCGGATTTTTTGGTCAAATGCCCCTCCCACGAAAGTGGCACTCGTCGGACGACGGGCAGTACAAAAACTGTAGCGCCAACACCTCCACACGACAAGCCGTGCCCGAAAACGCCCCGTCCCACAGCGGGTTACCCAATCGATCAATCTTGGGGCAGCGCCGACGCTTCAGTATCTGCACTAGGGGTGAGCAGTGTGCCCGACTAAATACTCGGCACATGTTGACTGTACCAGCGAGGCAGAAAAGCCATGCGTGCAATCGCTGCGGTTGGGGCGGACAGAGCCGAGGCAGTATCGAAGTCCGTCTGCTGCGATGCATGAGTCAGCCAATACGACCGCGCGTCTCTAACTAAGAAGGAAACTAGACAATGTCACTCCAAATCAACGACGTCGCTCCCAACTTCGAGGCCGAGACCACGGAAGGCCGCATCCGCTTTCATGACTGGATCGGCGATTCCTGGGCCGTGCTGTTTTCGCATCCCAAGAACTTCACGCCGGTATGCACCACGGAGCTGGGCTACAT
>Ga0318572_10000812_pt1 | contig 12026 bp, 10 predicted proteins | sample GRESIP089b5f20_FD_202528 | JGI IMG/M metagenome (GOLD analysis project Ga0318572, IMG submission 202528) | Tropical soil microbial communities from Luquillo Experimental Forest, Puerto Rico - GRE.SIPMG.089b5f20 | ecosystem: Environmental > Terrestrial > Soil > Tropical forest > Bulk soil...
AACCGACGCAGCATGGCTGGTCAAAATCACTTGCCGCATCGACCGCAGAGGACTGTTCGGCGGCAACGGCTCGTCCTCGAAAACGTCCAGCCCTGCTGCCGACACATGCCCCTGCTGCAACGCTTCAATCAGGTCGATCTCCTTCACCACAGGGCCACGGGATGTATTGATGAGAATCACGCCGCTCCGCATCTTTTCAATCGATCGCCGATTGATCAGGTGCTGCGTTTCCCGCACAAGCGGAGTATGAAGCGAGATGACATCGGCACTCTGCAGCAGCGTCTCGAAGTCGCTCCGCTCCACGCCAAGCTCGTGAAACACCGCCTCTTTCTGGAACGGGTCGGAAGCGATCACGTGAAACCCAAACACTGAAGCCTTCTTGGCCACCAGCTGCGCAATCGCACCAAACCCCACAAGCCCCAGCGTCAGGTCGCGAAACGACGGTATCGGCAGCAGGTCGTTGATGCCCCACCCACCATGAGCAATGTTGTAGTGGTCCTGAGGAATCCTTCGTCCCAGCGCCAGCAGGAAAGCGACAGTGTGATCCGAGACCTCCTCAAGGCAAAAATTCGGCACATTCGCAATCGTGATGCCCAGGTCGCGCGCCGCATCCAAATCGAGATTGTTGACGCCCACTCCGTAGCGCACAATCCCGCGCAGCTTCGGCAGCGCCTCCATAACGCGCCGCGTAATCGGTGCCCATTGCACCAGCAAAACGTCCGCATCGCCGCACGTGCGGATCACGTCGTCCTCAGTCCGGCAGATTGGAGAAATGGCCTCGAGCGCATATCCCGCGCGCTCCAGCACCTCAGCCTGAAGCTCGATAGAAGGAAAAGAATGATCGCTGATCACAGCCTTTAGCATCGTTATTTAGCTACAGCTCCGTAGATACAAGGAGCCTTGCTACCTCCACTAGAGAAGATTTAGGGCCTCGATAAGCCCATAGCACTGATTTGTCTGACATCTCTCGCGTCCCGCTGGAGACGCTGATCGCCGGAGCGTGATACTCAAGCTCGGCAAACGAACCCAGTCCGCTGTTGATGTTGCACGCCTGAAAAGCGCTGCCCTCCGCCTCTTGCCTGCCGAAGGGAACGTCCACATAGCGCCCAGATGGATGCACCGTGAAGCTCCTCACCACCAGCGCTGCATTCTCGTCCGAACCATGCAGATAAGCCGTCCGCCCACTCACACGTCCAGGCCCAACTCCGATCTTCTGTTCACCAGCCGCCTGCATCCGGTACCGCACCACTCGTTCGTAAACTTCAAGATCATTCGCAGGAACCGTGCCGAAGTAGGGCATCACCTCTGCCCGAGCATGTGTAGCAACAAACATCTCGCCGCCATGCGGCAGTTGCAGCAGGTTCCACACGCCAAGCGCCGCATCGGTCTTCCCAGCGCTTCCTTGCACAGTGAGCTTCGTGCGCAACGTGTATCCCGCATACGCAAGATCGTCGAACCGCTTCTCCGAAAGTTGCTTCAGCGGATCGGTCGCTGGAGTCACAGTCTTCTCGATCGTTGCATCCACGGTCTTACCCGAAGCAAAGAGCTGCACTTGAAGATTGTTCGTCAAACTCGCACACGCAGCCGACACATCGAGCCGATACTCTCCCGGATCGAGCTGTCGCGGCTGAAAGTACGTGTCCGGCTTCGGATAGTCCGGAAAGAACAGTTCATATTCAGGCGCAAGCCATGTCCTGTCTCCGCCCGAGTTATGCCACCACGAGCCCGCATAGAACGACTCAGCCACACCCGCATCTTCAAGCGCCGGATGGCTCCAGAAGAAATTCTCGTCGGACTGCGCAGTGAACAGCGCCAGCACCCGTCCGCCGTGCGGAAGCAGCACAGCACGCGATCCATCCGTGGACTCCCACAGATGCGGCTGCATCCCAACCTTCTCCAGCACGCGCTGCAAGGCCGTCCCCACTAAGAAGGCTCCCCCGAAAAGACAAACTCCTCGCCCGGCTTCAGCAATAGCGCACGAGTCTCCGGAGCCAGCTCCGCGCACTCCTGAAGAAATTGCGCAGGGTTGCCATTCTGCTCCACAAACATCCAGAAGTGCGTAGGAATCACAATGCGCGGTGCCACCTGCCGCGTCGTCTCCGCAGCCTCATGCGCATTCATGTTGCCGAATGCACCGTTGATACACGGCAGCAGAATGTCCGGCCTCATGCCAACCGCCGCGCTGAACTCCTCAGGACGATGCGCCGTGTCGCCCGTGTGATAAACCGTGATCCCATCGAAATCCAGCACGATGCCCAACGCATCCGGCGCCAGTTCGCCATGGTCGGCATAAACCGCATGTACCGCCGTCTTTCCCTGGCGATACGATTGCCCTTCAACAAGCAGGTGGCATCGATCCGCCGGAATCCCCGCCTTCTCAAACTCCTTCATGCACTCGATCGGACCGGCAAAGTGCGTTGCAGCGTGACGCGCAAGCACTGGGAGCGCGTCCGTATCCAGATGATCCAGATGCTCGTGCGTACACACCACAAGATCCGCCTCCACCTCCTCCGCACTAATCGGGCAAGCCATCATCCGCTTGAATCCAATCAGCCGCTCCGCCACATCCGAGAAGTACGGATCGATCATCACCGTCTGCCCATAGCTCGTGCGAAACGCAAAACCGGCCTGGCACAGCCAGTACAACGCCAGTTGTCCCGGCGCCACCAATCGCGTTTTCAGTGTCTCCGCCAGATGCGTCATGCCCTGTCCCACACCAACTCGAATGGCTTCTCGATCCGCTCCGCGATGCGGCCCAGGAACTCCGCCGCCTCCACCCCGTCCACAAGCCTGTGGTCGACCGATACCGTCAGAGCCATCGTCGGTTGAATCGTCAGCGCGTTGCCGTCAACCCACGGCCGCGAAGCCATCCTGCCGGCAGAGACAATAAAGCTCTGCCCCGGCGTAATGATTCCTGTAAAAGAATCCACCCGGTACATTCCAAGATTGCTCAGCGTGCCCGTGCCGTTCTCCAACTCCGCAAGCGACAACTTCCGCTCTCGCGCCTTCTTCGCCAGCGATGCCCGCGCCGACGCAATCTCGCGCAGCGGTGCCGCGCCCACTCCGCGCAGCAGCGGAGCCGTCACCCCGCCGTCCGTCCCCACTGCCAGGTTGATATCCACCGAGCTGCGCGGAATGGTGGTCTCCGCACTCCAACTCGTATTTAGCGCCGGTGATTCTTCCAGCGCCAATGCCACACTCTTCAGAAGCAGATCGGTATACGAGAGCTTCGTGCCCGTCGTCTGCAAAAACGACGGCCCGATACTCTCATAGAGATCCACCAGCTTTGTCGCATTCACTTCAAGCGTCACAGAGAACGCCGGAATTGTCTGAATGCTCTCGATCATCCTCCGCGCAATGATCTGCCGGTGGCGCGATACCGGCGTGCCGGCCTGTGCCTCTGCTTTCGGCGAAGCCGATGCGGCTGCCGCACGAACATCGTCTTCCACGATGCGGCCCTCAGGTCCAGTGCCGCGAACGCGATCGAGGTCAACACCCAGCTGCTTTGCCACGCGCCGCGCACGCGGCGAAGCGATGCGCCGCCCGTCACGATGAGCCACCTCATTCGACGGTGCCTGTACGGCCGCAACATTCGCAGTTACCGGCTGCTCTTCAACAGCAGGAGCCGGAGATGAAACCGTAGTCGGCGCTTCAGGCGTGGCTTCCTGTTCTCCTTCGGTCACGAGCCACGCCAGTTGTGTACCAACATCCACCACCACTCCCGGCTCGATCAGGATCTCGCCCATCACGCCGTCTTCCGGTGACTCGATCTCCATCTCCACCTTGTCGGTGCTGATCACAAACACAACTTCGTTTTTTTTCACCGGATCGCCCGGCTTCTTCAACCATTCCGAGACAGACCCTTCCGTCTGCGTCAGCCCAAGCTGCGGTAGTGTCAATGGGATTCGCATGTTACTCAGTGCCTCCCAAACATGGCCGCAACGTCCGCAGCAATCTTCTCCGCAGAGGGCACAAGATACGCATCGACCGTCGGACTAAAGGTGTGGGGAGCAGGCAACGTGCAGATGCGCAGCACCGGCGCATCAAGATCGTCGAATCCTTCCGCCACAGCAATCGCCGCAATCTCCGCGGCCATGCCGCACGAAGCATAAGCCTCGTCGACAATCGCCAGCCGCCCGGTCTTCGCTACGGACTGAAGAATCGTCGCCTTGTCGAGCGGAGCAATCGTGCGCGGGTCAATGATCTCTACCGAGATGTTCCGCGCCTCCAGCAACGCCGCCGCCTGCTGCGCAATCGCAACCATCTTCCCAAGAGCCACCAGCGTGACATCCTTGCCCGGCCTTGCAATAGCGGCCTTCCCAAAGGGAATCAGGTACTCCTCCTCGGGAACCGGGCCTTTGCTGTTGTAGAGCGCCTTGTGCTCGATGAAGATCACCGGATTCTCATCGCGCAGAGCCGTCTTCATCAAGCCCTTCACGTCGTAGGGAGTCGAAGGCACCGCGACCTTAAGACCTGGAATATGCGCAAAGAACGACCAGAACGTGTGCGAGTGATGCGGACCCGTGCTTCGAATGCCGCCGCCCGCCGCGCGGATTAACAATGGCACCTTGAATCGTCCATTCGAGATGTAATGAATCGTCGACGCCTGCTGCACAATCTCGCCCAGCGCTTCGAGCGTGAAGTCGAGGAAGACAATGTCGACGATCGGATGCCGCCCCGTTAGCGCCGCTCCAACTCCAAGTCCCGTCTGCGCCCGCTCCGCAATCGGCGTATCGCGCACGCGCGCGTCGCCAAACTCCTTGTGGAGTCCGCGGCTCTGTTGAAAGTTCCCGCCGCGCACACCGACGCCCTGGCCCATATAGAAGATCGCGGGATTGCGCCGCATCTCCTCTCGCACGGCTTCAACTCCGGCCTCCGCGTACGTGATGACGCGCGAGCCCTCCTGCACCTTACCGCTGAGTGTTGTATTCGCTGTCTGCATGGTCCCCATCTGCTTCTAATTCACTGCTTCCTGATAAACGTGCCGCAGCGCTGTCTCCACTGACTCCAGCGGACTCGCGAGCGCAAACTGCGCAGCATCTTCAAGCACATCGCGGATCTCGTCATCGATCGCAGCGAAGTCCTGTTCCGTCGCCACTCCTCCATCAATCGCTTCCGCCTTCAGCCGCTTCACCGGGTCTCTCGCCTTCCAGCTCGCGATCTCATCCTTCTCGCGGTACGAAGTCCCCGGGTCGCCTTCGTGATGCCCAAACCAGCGATAGGTGAGGCACTCGATCAGCGTCGGACCTTCACCTCTTCTCGCGCGCCCAACTGCTTTCCCGGCTTCACGCAACACTTCCAGAACGTTGTTGCCATCCACCTGCACGCCCGGGATTCCGTACGCTGCCGCGCGGCTCGCGACATTCGTATTCTTGGTTGCCTGGCTGAACGGCATCTCCGTTGCGTACATGTTGTTCTCGCAGACAAACACAACCGGCAGATTCCACGTCGCCGCCATATTGATGCCCTCGTGAAACGCACCGTTGTTCGATCCGCCGTCGCCGAAAAACGACACCGCCACCTGATTGCCGCCATGCAGCGTCGCACCCAACGCCGCGCCGGCCGCAATCAGAATGCCCGGCGGCACAACGCCGTTCGAGCCCAGAAAACCGCACTCCGGGTCATAGAGATGCATCGTGCCGCCTCGTCCGCCCGAGCATCCGTCCACCGCGCCCAGCAGTTCCGCCATCGCGGCACGCGCCGTCACGCCCTTGGCCAGCGCATGACCATGCCCGCGATGCGTGCTCGCCACATAGTCGTCTTTGCGCAACTGCGCGCACACGCCCGCGGCCACGGCCTCTTCGCCGATGTACACATGAATGAAGCCCGGCATGCGCCCTGTTCGAAACACCTCCCGCGCCTTCAGTTCGAACTCCCTGATCAGCACCATCGTGCGATAGAGCGAAAGCACCGTCTCCGCAGCAGGCATAGATATCGCGTTGTCTGTCGTCTGTTTGGATTTCATCTCGTGAACTCATCCATCTTGATTTGCTTCGCTGCGCACAGCTCAATTTGAGAAATATCTCGATCCGCCCATCATCAGAACCGCCAGAATCAAAACAGCAATCCCTGAGATGAACGAGCGGTACGTGCTCGCATGCATCAACTTCCACTCCCCGGTCGCAACCCCCGCCAGCTGGCCGCTCAGCACCAGGATGATCATGTAAACCGCATAGCCAATCGATACGCCGAGCACGCCCAGATAAGTCGTCCCGCTGCTGTAGATCGCGATGCCGCCCATCCACAGCAGCGCCGCAACCAGCGGAAACAGCACTTCTACGCGGCCGTTACGAAACGCCCCCCACGCCTTATCGCGAGAGATGATGCGGACGGCATAGGCCATGTTCACCAGCGAGCCGCCCAGCAGCGCAATCGGCCACACCGCGAACGGCGCCATCGCCGGATTGCCGCCGTGCTCAACCACTCGATCCGTGATTCCATTGCCATAAGCCAGTGCTACATTCAGCAGCGACGCAAGCACACCCGATCCTGCAGAAATCGCCAGCGCCAGCAGATATGCGCCCTTTGAGAGCCCCGCCTGTCGCATCGCAGTCTGCTCTTTCTCAAAGCCCGCGCCGCGCCCTGCGCGCTTGGCCTCTTCTTCGCGCAGATAGCCGCTCCAACCGCATAGGCAAGCGCCCAGCAGCATCGCCGCGGTTCCACCCAGCAGCAGGAGGCCGCTCGGTCGAAGCATCTCCTCCGAATGAAGAAAGATGAGCGGCATAAGGGTTCCAAATGCCGCTCCAACACTATTCAGGATTGCCCCGCCCACTGCAAGACCCAGACGATGAACCGAGATCCCCGCGCCAAGCTGCGCAAATCCCCACAGCACTCCCAGCAGAAATGGCCGCGTCAGCTCCATCGCCGGCAACTCCGCATACACCTCGGAAAGATGCGGCAACACCGCAAACGCCAGACAGAACGGCGCCACGATCAGCGAGAAGACCGAGTAAAACAGCCAGAAGTTTCCCCACTTCCAGTGCCGTGACCACTTCAGCGGCCACATGCTCACACCCACACTCATTCCCGCCACAATCGTCAGAAGAAACCCAAGCGCATTATTCATGGTCAATTACCATCTCTCTTTCCCTGCGCCCCTTGTTCAAAGAGCTCATCGGGATTTGTGCCGATCTCCGCAGCCAACTGCTTCAGATCTGCGATCACGTTCACGGGAAGAGAAATACCATACCTCAGCGCATCTTTTCTTCTCTGCCACTCCATCTCGCCAGGCAGATAAATGCGGTCCGCGCCCTTTGCACGAGGAGCCTCGCGAATCAGCATCGCCGCCCGCTTCGTCCTCTCTGCAAACTCGCTCGCAGGCATCATCGCTTCAACATTGATTGCAATGAACGCATGCCCCAGGTTCGGCCGGCTGGCAAGATGGAACAGCCAGCTCGGCACCTCCTGTACCAGCGCCGCTCCACTCAGTGCGCCGGCAATTGCTTCAATCATGAACGCCAGGCCATACCCCTTGTGCCCGCCCATCGGCTGCAGCGATCCAGTCTCCGGATACCCGCCTGTATCTGTGGTGGCGATGCCGTCGCCGTCCACAATCCAATCGGCTGGAATACTCTCGCCGCGCTTCTTCGCACTCAACACCTTGCTCGCCGCCACCACGCTCAGCGCAATGTCCAGAAAGATCGGCGGCTCATCGCCATTGGGAATCGCATAGGAGAAGGGATTGTTTCCGATCACATGGCCCCTTCCACCCGGCACAGTCATGTTCGGATCGGAGTTACTCATCGCAATTCCGATCATCCCCTCCTGCGCAGCAAGGTTCGCGTAGTAGCCCGCAGCCCCAAAGTGCCCGCCGCCAGATACCGTGGCAAATCCAATCCCGGCCGCACGCGCCTTCGCAACCGCAGTCTTCATGCCGAAATGCGCCGGCACCATGCCGATCGCGCCGTGGCCATCGATCCGCGCCCACGCCAGACCCTCGTTCACAATCTCTGGCTGCGCCTTCGCATCGATGCCGCCCGCCTTGATCTTCCGGCAGTAGTTGTGCAGGTGGTTTGTTCCATGCGAAAACGTGCCCCACGTATCGGTCGTCACCAGCACGTCCGCAACCGTCGTCGCATCCTCTTCCCGCAAGCCAAACGATGTGAGCGCCCGGATAACGAACTCCGTAAGCACCTCGGCTTCAATCCTGATCTGACCCGCCCCCTGCTGCGGCAAAGTACTGGTCCCCACCTGACTCATCCTGCGTATCACCCGTTTGTCGTCTTTCTAGAGACGAGCCGAGCGCACTGTCAACGAGTTTCAAGGTATTGAACCAATCCCGCATGAGCGCGTTTGCGGAGCCCTTCGGATAGGAAATTTCTATGCACCGCTCTTGCCGAAATCAGGTCTGTCTTCGTCGCATGAACACCGCAGCACAGCTGCTAAAACGTTGCCCTGCGTGCTTAATACCATCTCCGCATCGCCTGCAAAGATACCCCTCAACAAAATTCGCAGATTAGCGTTGACGATTTTTTAAAACCGGTGCTATGGTTCTCACACTGTACCACTTGGTGTCTTCCCCGGCGCCACACCATCAAACGAGGTCTACTAAGTTGATCATCAGTGAAACTGCGCCTTCTGCGGCGGTGCAAGCTAAGTTCCATAACCATGCCGGCTTGCCTGCGGGCATCGTCGCTTCAAGCGTCACGCCCTTCACCGCAGACGGCGAACTCTGCCTCCAGCAAATCCGCCCGCACGTAGAGTGGTTGCTCGCAGAGGGTGCCGACGGCCTCTCGCCGCTCGGCAGTTCCGGCGAATTCACATCGCTTGAAGTAGGCGAACGCAAACGTGTCCTTGAAGAAGTTCTCGCTGCAAACAGCGGCCGGGTTCCCGTATGGGCAGGCACGCATCACTACAGCACGCGAACCACCATCGAGCTCTCAAAGCACGCTGAATCCGCAGGCGCCAACGCGCTCCTCATCGTTCCGCCTTACTACATGGCGCCCACCGTGGCGCAGGCTATGGATCACTACCGGCGCATCGCAGACGCCGTCTCCATACCCATCGTTCTCTACCACAACATCACGCTCACCGCCGTCGACTTCCGCACGCATCATCTCGTTCAGCTCGCTGAAGAGGGAGCCATCGGCGCAGTCAAGATGTCCAACTCGTCGCCCGACAGAATCTGCGAACTGCTGCAGGCCGCGCCTCAGCTCAGCACATACTGCGGCATCGATTCGGTTGCATTCGAAGGTCTCTGTCACGGTGCCCGCGGATGGATCTCGGGTATTCCCAGCATCGTTCCACGCGTCGCCAAGGCCCTCTACCAGGCCATCTCCGAGAGCGACCTTCCCCGCGCGCGCGAGCTCTGGCGCCCACTCTCTGATCTCGCACGGTTCCAGTTCTCCGCTTACCTCAACGGCAACTCAGGCGCCCACTGGTTCAGCGCCATGAAGGCCACGCTGAACCTCATCGGCCCTCCGGTTGGAGACCCTCAACCACCCCTCGCCCCACTTGAGCACGAGCACAGGGACAAGCTCATCCGCATCCTCGCGGAACTGGGCTACACAACTCACGCGGCCGCCGCGTGAATCGTTACCGGAGCGCACCGAAGATGGCAACGACTGTACCGATCAACTCCGAAGTAAAGGGCACCGGCCCCAGGCTCCCCGCCGTTGACAGAGCCCTCAGCCTGCTCGAGCTTCTCTCCTACTCCCAGTCCGGGCTCACCCTCTCCGAACTGAGTAGAAAGCTGCAAATCCCCAAGAGCACCGCGCACTACCTGATCCACACCCTGGCCACGCGCGGTTACATCCAACGCGCCGCAGACGGCCATCACTACTCGCTCGGCCTTCGGCTCGCCGATCTGGCCAACTCCAGCCGCGCATGCAACACGCTCTCCTCCGTTGTCATGCCGCATCTCCGCCGCGCCTCGCAGCGGCTCAATCTCACTGCAATCGCCACAGTACTGCTCGGTGCCGAGGGCGTCATCATCGCCAAGATTCATTCGTTGAATGACCCCGGCGGCGGCGCTTGGGTTGGGCGGCACATCGATCTGCATTGCACCGCGCAGGGCAAGGCGCTCATTGCGCAACTGCCCGAAAGCCGTCTCGTCGAAATCTTCCGCGGACGCGACTTCGCACGCTTCACCCCACGCACCATCAACAGCTTCACCGCGCTCAAAGAGCATCTCAACACCGTTCGCGGACGTGGATACGCTGTCAACGATGAGGAGCAGGTACTCAGCGTTCGTGCCGTAGCTGCGCCCATCACAGACCCATGCGGCTCCGTCGTCGCGGCCATCACCGTTCGCGGCTCCACAAGCGAGATCCCAAGCCACCGCATCGATCAATTAGGAACCCAGCTCATACGGATTGCAGACGACGTCTCGCGCGACATTGGCAGCGATCTCTGTGATCAAATGCTCTTCGCACGGAGTCAGTGATGTCCGGTCTTCTCTCAGGAAAATTCGCACTTGTCACCGGCGCCGGCACGGGAATCGGCCGCGAGATCGCTCTCGAGTTTGCACGAGAGGGTGCCGACGTTCTGCTGCACTATAGCCACGACGCCTCCGGGGCCGCCTCCGCGGCAGAGGAGATCAGGGCAATGGGCCGCCGCGCAGAAACCTTCGCGGCAAACTTCGACTCCGTCGACCAGGCAACCGCGCTCGCCGAGCATGCGCTCACACTCTTCGGTCGTGTCGATTGCCTCGTCAACAACGCAGGCATCACCTTCAACCGCCCCTTCCTCGAGATTCGCCCCGATCAGTTCGATACGCTCGTTCACGTCAACCTCCGCGCGCAGTTCTTCATCACCCAGCACATCGCGGCCTCGATGATCGAGCACGGCGGCGGCGCAATCTGCAACCTCTCTTCGATTCATGGCACCCACGGCGCTCCGGAACACAGCGCGTACGCGGCCACCAAGGGAGCCATCATCGCCTATACCCGCGCACTCGCCGTGGAGTTGGCGCATCGCAACATCCGCGTCAACGGCATCGCGCCCGGCTGGGTCACCGTGCCCAACTATCACCGCGCCATTCCAGACTTCGACGAGAATGAGGCAGCAAAGCGCGCCTTCGACGCAGTGCCCGCGGCCCGTTACGGGCTTCCGCTCGATGTAGCCCGCCTTGCTGTCTTCCTCTGCTCTGACCGCTCAGACTTCGTGATCGGCCAAACCATCACCATCGACGGCGGCACCAGCGCGCTCATGTCGCTCATCAGCGACTTCCGCACTCCATCATCCGCACGCTTCGGCAAGGGATATCTGCCCGACTAGCTTCACTCAACCATGCCGTCCCAGGAGCACGACCAGATGCGGCATACATCCTCTCTCCATCAGCGCAGCATTGCTGTCGTTAAGCAGCTGCCGTCGTTCTGCGGCTTCACTTCACTCCTGTCGCACATTCCGTACACGTCGTAGAAAATCCTCGCGGAGAATCTGCTTGCTCTTTCTTGGTCTCGATCTCGGAACCTCCTTCCTCAAAGGCGCCGTCTTTGATCTTGACCGCCGCACGCTCGTGCATGTCCTCCGCAGACCGTTCCCTGATCCTCTTCCACCCGCGTTCCCTGGACGCGTGGAGTACGATCCGCAGTTCATCGTCTCTGAAGTCCGCGATCTCCTGCGCAATCTCATTCAGCCCGGCCAGCGCTATCACGGGCTCGTCGTGTCCACGCAGATGTCGTGCCTCATCCTCACCGATGCGCACGGTCGGCCGCAGTCCAACTGCATCGGATGGCGCGATCAGCGCACACTCGAAGCACACCCCGATGGCCACGGAACCTGGTACAACCGTCTTCAGGCAGCCATCACTCCGCAACAACGCCGCGAGTTAGGCAACGAGTTATCGCCCGGCGCGCCCGCCTCGTTTCTCTTTCACATGGCAGGCACAGGGCCCCCCATGCAGGGCTTGGTTCCCGTGTCGCTCGGCGACTTCGTTGCCTGCGCGCTCACCGGCTGCGAGCCCTCCGTCGAGCCCACCAATGCCATGGCCTACAACCTCTACCACCTCGCCCAGGGCACATGGCATCGCGAGGTCATCGCTCAGCTCGGCCTCGATCAGCTTCATTGGCCCTCCATTCGCACGC
>Ga0318572_10000830_pt1 | contig 11861 bp, 9 predicted proteins | sample GRESIP089b5f20_FD_202528 | JGI IMG/M metagenome (GOLD analysis project Ga0318572, IMG submission 202528) | Tropical soil microbial communities from Luquillo Experimental Forest, Puerto Rico - GRE.SIPMG.089b5f20 | ecosystem: Environmental > Terrestrial > Soil > Tropical forest > Bulk soil...
GTCCTTGCGCTTGGCCTGCTTGCCGATGAGGCGGAAATCTTTTGGGTCCTTGAGCTTGACGGTGTCGGGCACGTCTTCCTTGGCGGCGGCTTCCGCCAGTTGGCCGAAGCTGGCCGCCCGCTTGGAAGGGGCATGGCTCACCAGGCCGTTCAACACGCTGATCTCGCCAGCAGACACCTGCCATTGCTTGGCGGCGGCGCTGACCAGCATGGCCCGGCCCGTGGCGCCAGCCTTGCGCAACTGGTCCCAGGAATTAGCCATGGCGGTGCTGCCGCCGGTGCCTTGCATGGGGCCGAAGTTCAGGTTGTTGTAGCGCTTGGCGTCGGCGGGGGCACCTTCCACGTGGACGGTGGCCCAGTCGGCATCCAGCTCGTCGGCGAGGATGGTGGCCAGGCCCGTGTAGGTGCCCTGGCCCATTTCCAGGTGCTTGGACAGCACGGTCACGGTGTTGTCGGCGCCAATGCGCAGGAAGGCGTTGGGCTCGAACTGTGCGGCGCCGGTATTGCCAGCCTGGCCGGCTGCGGCGGCCACCTTGCTGGCTGCGACGGGCAGAACGAAGCCCAGGGTGAGGCCGGCACTGCTTTGAATGAACTGGCGGCGGCTGAGGTTTTCAATGATGGTCATGGTGTGCTCCTCAGGCCAGGGCCTTGGCGGCTTCGTGGATGGCGGCGCGGATGCGCACGTAGGTGGCGCAGCGACACAGGTTGCCGCTCATGGCGGCGTCGATGTCGGCATCGCTGGGCTTGTGGTTCTGCTTGAGCAGGGCCACGGCGCTCATGATCTGGCCGGACTGGCAGTAGCCGCACTGGACAACGTCAAGCTTGCGCCAGGCGTCCTGCACGGCCTTGCCGACTTTTTCGGCATCTACGGCCTCGATGGTGGTGACCTTGCGGCCCGCCACGGCGGACACGGGGGTGACGCAGGAACGGGTGGGGGTGCCGTCCACATGCACGGTACAGGCGCCGCACAGGGCCTGGCCGCAGCCGTATTTGGTGCCGGTCAGTTGTAGATGATCGCGCAGGGCCCAGAGCAGGGGAGTGTCGGGGGCGACATCGAGGGACTGGGCTTTGCCGTTTATGGTGAGTTTGATCATGGGCAGCTCCATTGTGGGGTTGGGTAGGGTTGGCGACACCAGCGCCATGAAGGGCCAAAGGTCGCAAATGCTGCGGCAAAATCTATCGGATAGCGGGACCGGTTCGATAATCAAATCCTGCAAACTTATTGCCTGATCCTCCAAATAGGCATCCTAGTTCACGAAAAGAAAAAAAGAACCGGTTAATCTAGGCAGCATCCCGATGCGGAGAAAACCATGGCAGTAGAAGGTGATTTTTGCGGTGCACCGCCGGCCTTGCTGGAAGAACGGCAAAAGGCCCTGGCCGCTCTCATTGAACGATATTGCAGCGACGACGGTGTGTTCGAGACGGCGATTCCCGGCTTGTTCCTTTACCGTTCGTCCACCACCAGCACGCCTACCTGCGGCGTGTACCGCTCGGCTTTCACCCTGATTCCCCAGGGCGGCAAGCGGGTCATGCTGGGGGATGAAACCTACGAGTACGGCCGCAATCGTTACCTGGTGACCTCGGTGGATTTGCCGGTGATGGCCCAGGTGACTCAGGCCTCGGTGGCGGAACCCATCCTTGGCTTCATCTTCGATCTGGAGCCTGCCAAGATTCGCCGCCTGATGGCGGACATGGCCCTGCCAGCGGTGACCGCCACCATGGCCCGGGGCCTGGCGGTCAGCGATCTGACCGAGTCGGTGCTGGAACCGGCCCTGCGCCTGGCCCAGTTGCTGGACACGCCCAAGGACATTCCCATTCTCGCGCCGCTGCTGGAGCGGGAACTGCTCTATCGTCTGCTCACCGGCGAGCGCAGCGCCCACCTGCGCAACATCGCCATGGCCGACAGCCACAGCCATCGCATCGCCCAGGCCATCGACTGGCTCAAGGACAATTTCGACAAGCCTCTTTCCATCGACATCCTGGCCAACACTGCCAACATGAGCAAGTCTTCCCTGCACCAGCACTTCAAGGCCCTGACGGCCATGAGTCCCTTGCAGTACCAGAAGCACCTGCGCTTGCAGGAGGCCCGGCGGCTGATGCTGATGGACGAACACGATGCCGCTTCCGCCGGCCATCGGGTGGGCTACGAAAGCCCTTCCCAGTTCAGCCGGGAATACCGCCGCCTGTTCGGTGCGCCGCCGTTGCAGGACATGGCCCGTTTGCGCCAGGGGGTAGGTACGGCGGTCTAGCCGAGACAGTACCCGTGCTGCGCCCTGTCGCCAGCCGCGACAGGCACTGTCATGAAGAGAAAATAATGGTGGCTTAGGCTGTCTTTCCCCGTCCAGCGGGAAGGGGGCGGCCTTTAGAATGGCCCGTCAGGTTCCTGCGGGGACCTATCCATTCCAAGAACACAGTCATCCCTGAAGAGGTTTTCATGTCCGGCGATCATTTCCACGTCCACGGCCCCCACGACCATGCGGTCGAACACGCGGGGCAGCACCAGACCGACCGTTTTTCTTCCCGCATCGCTGCCATGACGGCGATCCTGGCCACTCTGGGCGCGCTGTTCAGCTATGAAGGCGGGCGCACCCAGAACGACGCCCTGATGCACAAGAACGAAGCCGCCATCCAGAAGACCGAGGCGGCCAACCAGTGGAGCTTCTATCAATCGAAGAGCGCCAAGCAGAACCTGGCGGAACTGGCCCAGGCCCTGACCAGCGGTGAAACCAAGGCTCATTACCAAACCGAGGTGGAGCGCTACAGCAAGGAAAAGCAGGAGATCAAGGACAAGGCGGAAAAGCTGGAGGCCCTGTCCAAGGAAGCCGAGCAGGAGAGCGAGCATTCCCTCCATGAACACCACCGTTGGGCCCAGGCCATGACGGCTCTGCAAGTGGCGATTTCCCTCGCCGCCATCACCTTGCTGACCCGCCGTCGCTGGCTGCAATGGACCTCTATCGGCGTGGCCGTGGGCGGTTGTGGTATTGCCCTGCTGGCGCTGCTGCACATCTGAACATCCTGGCCGACGGCTACCGTCGGTCGTTAACGCAAAGAGGGAAGGCCCGGGGTGACCGGGCCTTCCCTCTTTTCATGGGTCTTGCTGAGTGGCCGTGCTTTCGTGGAGCCGGGCCGCAGATGCGTGACCTTACTTGGCGGCGGGCTTGGCAGCTTCGGGAGCGGCGGGGGCCTTGGTGTCGGCCTTTTCAGCGGCTTCCTTCTTGTGGGCCTTATGTTCCTTGTGCTCCTTCTTTTCAACCTTCTTCTCGGTCTTGGCCTCGGCCTTCACGTCGGCCTTGGCTTCAACGGCGGGCTTGGCATCGGGGGTGGCGGGCTTGGGCGCATCGGCGGCGAAAGCAGAAACAGCAAACAGGCCAGCGATCAGGGTGGAGAGAATCTTGGACATTTTCGTTTCCTTTTTGAGAGCAGCGCACATGCGCATGCTTCCAATAACGAGTCGTTGCCTGTCTTGATGACGCAACCCGCGTAACGGTTTGTAAGCAGTTAGCCGGCTTGTGCAAAGCAAAGTCGTTTCGGGATGCATCGGGAACGCGGCTCGGGAATAATTCCCTAGGCCGTCGGGAAGGCTCTCGCCATACTCGCTCCATACCAATAAAGGGACGGAGACTGAGGCCACAGGCTATCGCTCCGTATCCAGCCATACCGAGGAGCGAGTGTGTTGTCATCCCGAATCAGGTTCCGGAAACCTGCATCCCGAACTGGGGCCATGGGCCCCGTCCAACGTTTTCGTCCGGCCCCCCTGGCGGCCTTGCTGCCCCTGTTGGCGGCGGGTGTGCCCGCCCTGGCCGAAGAGCCCCGCCAGATTGAACTGGCACCGGTGACCATCATCGGCACTACGCCTCTGCCCGGTATCGGCCTGCGCAAGGAAGAAATCCCGGCCGCCGTGCAGACAGCCACGGATGCGGACATTGTCCGCAGCCAGGCCAATGACCTGAGCAGTTTCATGAATCGCAACCTGGGCAGCGTGTATATCAACGAGGTGCAGAACAACCCCTACCAGCCCGATGTGAATTACCGGGGCTACACCGCCTCGCCGCTGCTGGGGACGGCCCAGGGCCTGTCGGTATACATGGACGGTGTGCGCCTCAACCAGCCCTTCGGTGATGTGGTGAGTTGGGATCTGATCCCTAAGGCCGCCATCGCCAACATCACCCTGATGCCCGGTTCCAATCCTTTGTTCGGTCTCAACACCCTGGGCGGCGCCCTGTCCATCAAGACCAAGGACGGCCTCAGTAATCCCGGGACCGCCATCCAGGCCACCTTCGGTTCCAACAACCGGCAGGTCTATGAGTTCGAGCATGGCGGCCACAACGATCGAGGCCTCAACTGGTATGTCACCGGCAATGTGTTCAAGGAGGATGGCTGGCGAGTGAGTTCGCCTTCCGATGTGAACCAGATTTTCGGCAAGCTAGGCTGGACCGACGGTCGTGCTGATCTGGCCCTGACCGCCAGCTACGCGGGCAACAAGCTGACCGGCAATGGCTTGCAGGAGCAACGTTTCCTGGCCCAGAGCTACAACAGCGTGTACACCAAACCGGATGAAACGAAGAACGATGCCCTGTTTCTCAACCTCACGGCCAAGTACGACCTGGACGACAACACCCTGCTGTCGGGCAATGTGTATTTCCGCAAGATTCGTACATCCACCTATAACGGCGACTTGAACGACGATGCCCTCGACCAGTCGGTGTATCAGCCCAGCGCAGCCGAGCAGACAGCCCTGACGGCGGCGGGTTATACGGGTTTTCCCACGGCGGGGGCCAATGCGTCCAATACGCCCTTTCCCTACTGGCGTTGTATTGCCAATGTGTTGCGCAACGATGAGCCGGCAGAAAAGTGTAACGGCCTGATCAACCGCACCCAGACTGAACAGGAAAACTATGGGTTCTCCGGCCAGTTCACCCGTCTGGGTACCTTGGGTGGCTATCCGAACCAGTTCACCGGTGGTGCTGGTTTTGACGCCAGCCGGGCGGACTTTCGCCAGACCGCCCAGTTCGGTTATCTGAATGCCGACCGCAGCATTACGCCGGTGAACTTTTGGGCGGACGGTACGGAACTGGACGACAACGGTAATCCCATCGATAGCCGGGTGAACCTGACGGGCCGCACCCGCACCTGGAGCTTGTTTGCCACCAATACGGTAACTCTCAACGACTACTGGAGCCTGACGGCAGCCGGTCGCTACAACCGCACCACGGTGAAGAACAGCGATCACATCAATCCCGGCGGCGGTAGCGGCTCCCTGGATGGTAACTACGTGTACAGTCGGCTCAATCCTGCCATTGGTCTGGCCTTCGCTCCCGACCGCAGTTTCAGCGTCTATGCTGGCTACAACGAGGGCAGCCGCACACCTTCCGCCATCGAACTGGGCTGTGCCGACCCGGCCAGTCCCTGCAAATTGCCCAATGCCATGGCCGGCGATCCGCCCCTCAAGCAGGTGGTGACCAAGACCTGGGAGGCCGGTCTGCGCGGTGCCCTGTCGGCCCACACTACCTGGAATGCCTCCCTGTTCCGTTCCGACAACTTCGACGACATTCTCTTCGTTGCTGCAGCCCAGAATGGTTACGGATACTTCAAGAACTTCGGCAAGACCCGCCGCCAGGGCCTGGAACTGGGCCTGGACAGCAATCTCGGTAAATGGGATTTGGGGGCCAACTACACCTACCTGGACGCTACCTACCAGAGCCGTGAAGTAGTGAACGGTTCCGCCAATAGCAGCAGCGACGCCACCACGCCGGGTCTGGACGGCAACATCACGATCAACCCGGGTAACCAGATTCCCCTGATTCCCAAGCACATGCTCAAGCTGCGGGCCGATTACCAGTTCAACGACGCTTGGTCCCTGGGCATGGGCATGGTGGCGGTGTCCAGTTCCTACGCCCGGGGTAACGAGAACAATCAGCACCAGGCCGACGGCGTGCGCTTCCTCGGCTCCGGCAAGAATCCCGGTTATGCAGTGTTCGACCTCAGCAGTCGCTACAAGGCATCGAGCCAGCTGAGCTTCTTCGGCATCATCAACAACCTGTTCGACACTAAGTACAGCACTGCCGCCCAACTGGGGGCCACTGGTTTCGGCGCCAACGGCGGTTTCCTGGCGCGGCCCTTCGCTGCGGTGGGCGGGAACTATCCTCTAGTGCATGCCACTTTCTACGCGCCTGGCGCTTCCCGCACCATCTGGGTCGGCCTGCGCTACGAGTTCGACAAGCCGACAGTGAATTGACGAAGGGAAAATCGTTTTCAACGAATAAGAAAAAACCCGGCAAGCGCCGGGTTTTTTCTTGGGAGCGGCGGTCAGCCTGAGTGCCCTCTCCGGGGCCTTTACCGTTTCGACGAGGGAATGACTATTCGTGGATTTCGGCGTCGGCATAAAAACAGTAGCCAGCGTTACGCAAGGTGTTGACCGGAAGTTCTCCACCGATGGCACTCTCGACTTTGCGGCGCAGACGGCGCATCTGGGTGTCCAGCCGACGTTGGTCGTAGGTCAGGAAATTCTCACCAAGGGCTTCGATGATCAATTGCCGAGGTACGGCATTGCCCGGATGCTGCATGAGAACGCGCAGCACCAGAAAGTCTTGTTGGGATAGGGCAATCGGTCCATAGCCGGGGGCGACCAGCCGCCTTGGGGACGCATCGAGAATCCAGCATCGCACGGGGGCCGTTGCGGCAAGGCGACGCGCCAGGGCGCCGAGGGTCGCCGCCAGTTCGTCCAAGTCCGTCGTTTTTGCCAGATAGTAATCGGCGCCGATATCCAGGCCCTGAATCTTGTCCCGGGTCTGGCCGCGGGCGGTCAAAACAACGATACCGATAGGGTTTCCTCGCGCTCTGAGCTCGCGGATCAGGTCTATGCCGTCCCCGTCGGGCAGTCCAAGGTCGATGAGGGCGATGCGGTGTTTGGCCGGGTCGTATTGTCGACGGAAGTTGTCCAAGTCCGCCACGGCGTCCACGCGGAAACCGTTGTCCGTGAGGAACTCCGTCAGTTCCTCACGCAAGACCAATTCGTCTTCAAGGAGAATCAAATTCTGCATGGTGCGAAGCTTACTGGATACTGAAAAAACCTTATCTGAGCATTTCTGAGCATTCCGATCGCTGCAGGGGCAACGTGCTATCTTGCGCCGCCCATGAAATACCTTTTCCTGCTTCTGTTCTGCGTTGTTTCAGGCTTTGCTCCTGGTGCCACGGCTGCGCCGGTATTGCACCTGACGCTGGAACAAACACAGGTTTCCTCGAACGGTTATTTGGCTTGGCGCCCCTCTCTGGAGGATGCCGCCACGCCGGATGCCGCCTTGTCTTCCCAGTGGCAGGATCTGCCCGGTGCCATCAGTGCCGGCTATCGACAAGAACCCGCCTGGTTGGTGCTGAACATTCGCCGGGAGGATGGCGCGCCGCGGGAGTGGGTGCTCTCCTTCACCAATGCCCTGCTGGACGATATCGCGGTGTATCGGAAGGATGCTTTCGGTCAATGGGTCGTGCAACGCTCAGGCGAGAACCTGGAGCGGTCCCGCTGGGTCATCGATGCCAAGAATGTGGTTCTGCCCTTGATGCTGGAGGGCGGGCAGACGGAAACCCTGTTGATCCGGCTGCAGACCAAGAATTCCCTGTCCACCGAAATGGTGTTCTGGCAACGGGAGACCTATGAGATATCTTCCCGCTACGAGGCTTTCTCTTACGGTCTGTACTTCGGTTGCTACCTGCTGCTGATCCTGTATCACAGCTTCTTCTGGTGGATGACCAAGGAGCAGCAAAGCGGTTGGTACCTCCTTTACGTCACCAGCAATGTTGCCGTGGAGTTGCTCACCATTGCCTTGCCCCAGCAGTTCCTCAATCTGCCGGTGGAGATTTCTGACCCCCTGTTGGGGATAGTGATTTGTACCTCCCTCGCCATCGGGGCGAAATTTTCTCTGCTGCAACTGGAGCTATCTTCCCTCTGGCCGGTACGCAGCAAGTTGATACTCAGCTTTGGCGTAACGGTCTCCCTGGTGGGGTCATTGCTGGTTCTGAACGGTCGCTTCGGTAGCGGCATGACGTTGGTTCAGACGGCCGCTATGATGATCATTGCCGTGCTTACCGCCAGTGCCGTGTGGCTGTTTTTCCACAAGCATCGTCCGGCCCGGTTTTATCTCCTGGCTTTCGGCATCTTCTACGTCGGGGTTATCGTCAGCTTCCTGCGCAACCTTGCGGTGGTTCCGCCGAACTTCTGGACCAACCACGCCTCCATCATCGGCACGATGTTGCACATGCTGCTCATGAGCTTGCGGCTGAATCGACGCTACGATGTCCTGCGGCGGGAAAAGGCCGAGGCTCAGGCTGCGGCGGTGCAAGCCATCCGAACCCTCAACGAGGGATTGGAGCGGGAAGTGGAGAGCCGGACCGCCGATCTCAAACAGGAGATCGCCCGGCGCGTGGTACTGGAAACGGAACTGCGCGCGGCCCTGGAAGTGGAGCGACGGATCAAGGAAGAGCAGCAGGACTTCGTGGCGATGGTTTCCCATGAATTCCGTACGCCCCTGTCCATCATCAATACCACCGCCCAACAAGTGGCGAAGAATCCCGATGCCCCTTGGGAAAAGACTCTCACCCGTTGCCAGAATCTACGGGATGCCACCGAACGCATGTCGGCCTTGGTGGATGAATATCTGGTGGTGGATCGAATGGATGCCGATGCCAGCCCCTTCAGACCCATGGCCTGCGAGCTCGATGCCTTGTTGCGGGACATCGTGGGGGAATGGCCGTCGGATCGTGTGCAATTGGAAGTGAAACGTCTACCGTCTCGGTATACCTGCGATGCGAGCCTGTTGCGGGTTGCCTTGCGTAACTTGATTGCCAATGCCGTACGCCATACCCCCAGCGAGAAACGCATCCAGGTGACGGCGGAATGTTCCCGGGAGCAGGGTCTGTCCATCCAGGTGAGCAATCCCGGTGAGGCGATTCCGCTCGATGAAATCCCTCGCCTGTTCCAGAAATACTTCCGTGGGCGCCTTGCCCAGCATCGTCCCGGTGCCGGTCTTGGCTTGTACCTGACGGAGCGTATCGCCCAAATGCATGGCGGCAATGTTCGCGTGGAGAATGCCGGCGCGGATGGCGTGGTGACGTTCAATCTTGCGCTGCCTTACCAGACGGATTATTCGCTAGCCTGACTAGGCAATCGGGCTGTCGCGACGGGGGCGGCGGGCCTCGGCCGTGTTCCTGCTGAACTATTCAGAGCGTAAGGCTTCGATGGGGTCCAGGCGGGACGCACGGCGGGCCGGCAGCACGCCGGCCACCAGGCCGATGATGACGGCGCTGGCTTCGGCCAGCAGGGCGTAAGACCAGGGCAGTTGCACGGGCAGGGAGGGCAACACAATGCCCAGTAGGGCGCCGATGCCCCAGCCCAGGAATAAACCTACTACGCCGCCCAGCGCTGCCAGGGCGGCGGCTTCGCCAAGGAAGAGCAGCAGAATGCGCCGTTGGGTGGCGCCCAGGGCCCGTAGCAGGCCAATTTCGGCGGTGCGTTCTGACACGGCGATGGTGAGGATGGTGAGAATGCCGATGCCGCCCACCAGCAGCGAGATACCGCCGATGGCGGCGACGGCGAAGGTGATGGCGCCGAGGATGGTGTCGAAGGTTTCCAGCATCTTGGCCTGGGGCGTGATGGTGAAATCCTCACGACCATGGCGGGCCATGAGGGTGTGGCGCAGGCTGGCCTCCACCTCCGGCAGGGGCGTGGTGGGGTCGTAGCTGATGCGGATTTCCCCCAGACTTTCCCGGTTGAACATTTCCAGGGCGCGGCCCACGGGGATGTACACCATATCGTCCAGGTCCATGCCCAGCACCTGACCCTTGGCGGCCATGACACCGACGATGCGGTAGCGTTCGCCGCCCACCCGCATGCGCTGACCCAGGGGGCTCTGATCGGGGAAGAGTTCGTCCGCCGCCTTGGCGCCGAGCACCACGAAGGCCCGGGCGGAGCGCGGGTCGTCGTCGGGCAGGAAGTCGCCCTGGGCGACCTTCATTTGCACCACGTCGATCATGGCCCGGCTGGTGCCGTAGATCATGACGCGGCGGGAGCGGCGTCCCGTATCCCCTTCCACGGCAATCTCACCGTTGCCCTGCACCGTGGGGTCGGCGGCCAGAATGTGGGGGGCGTGGCGTAGGGCCAAGGCGTCGTCGATGGCAAGGGGGCGCACGGTATTGATGGCACCCACCGGACCGCCTCGAGTGTCGGTGTGGCCCGGAGTGATGCCGATGATGTTGGTGCCGAACTGGGTGAATTCCTCGACGATGAAGCGCTGCAGGCCCTGGCCGATGCTGGTGAGCAGGATCACCGCTGTGATGCCGATGGCGATGCCCAAGGCGGAAAGAAAGGTGCGCAGCCGGTGGGACGCCAGGGATTGCAGGGCGAAGCGGAAGAAGTCGGCGGTGCGCATGGCCGGGTGCTTATTTCATGTCGTATTCGAAGGTGGCCGCCAGCTTGCCTTCGACGAAGACCTGCAGCCGGCGGTGACCGGCCGGTTCGTTCTTGCCGACGAACCATTCGCCGTAGATTTGACCGTCCACCGGCGCCAACTGGCGCTGGCTGACCTGGTTGCGGCGCTGGGGCGCCTGACGGAAGCCGTCGAGATATTCGTCTTTCTCCGCTTCCGCGCTGTTGGCGCCATTATTGGCGGCGCCCTTGGCCGGCAGGGCCAACAGGTATTCCTCCCGCACCGAGACGTTGCGCTTGCTGGTCTTCAATTCGATGATCCAGCCATAACGCTGGCCCATGACCCGGGGAATGACGGTGGTGGGTTCGAAGGACAGTTCGCCGGGCGTGCTGGCATCGAAGATACCGAACTGGCTGCCGATAATTTCCACCGGCGTTTCCGCTACCGGGGATGCCGCATGGGCTGCCGTGACCAGCAGAAAAAGGAACAGGCAACGGTAGGCGGATTGGGCGAGGGAGCGGATCACGGCGACGAGGAGCGGGAAGGGGAGATGGCCATGATAACGGCTGCCGCAAAGGCCGGGTGGGGCTCAACGTGGTTCAGCGAGATTCGATGAGAGGCGGACCAGGGCGTCGAGCCGTTCGCAGCAGTCGGCTGCCCGCTCGGGAGGAACGTTGGTGACGCCGAGCAGCAGGCCCCGGTGGGCGCTCTCCGGTCGGGCAAACCAGGGCGACAGGGGCATGGGGTAGAGCCCCTGCTGGCGGGCCATGCGGGCCAGGGCTGCGTCGTCGCAATCGGGAGGTAGGTGGCGCAGCACGCTGAGGCCGGCGAGCCGGTGGTGCACACCCTGGGCCGTCAGACAGGTGGAGAGTTGCTGGCGGCGTTCGCCGTAAATCCGCTTCATGCGTCGCAGGTGGCGCAGGTAGTGGCCCTCCCGCAGGAAGGCCGCCACTGCCAGTTGCGCCACGGACGCTGGCGCCGGGCCGAGAAAGCTGGCGCTTTCCAGAAAGCGGCTCGCCAGTTCTTCCGGCACCACCAGGAAACCCAGGCGCAAAGCGGGATTGATGGTTTTGCTGAAGGTGCCGATGTGCAGCACCCGACCGGCCCGATCCAGCGCCGCCAGGGCGGGAGCAGCCCGCCCCTTGAGTTGTAGTTCGCCCAGGTAGTCGTCCTCAATGATCCAGGTGCCCCGCTGGGCTGCCCAATCGAGCAGGGCTTGGCGGCGGGGCAGGGATAGGGTGACCCCCAGGGGCGCCTGCTGGCCCGGGGTGACCAGGGCCACTTCGGCCTCCGGGGCCAATGTGATGCCGGCGGCGACGTCCAGCCCTTCTTCGTCCACCGGTACCGGCACGGGCTGGAGGCCGGCCAGTTCCAGGGCACGGCGGGCAAACAGGTAGCCCGGGTCTTCCATCCAGCAGCGGGCGCCCTTAAGTTGCAGGGTTTGCAG
>Ga0318572_10000831_pt1 | contig 11859 bp, 12 predicted proteins | sample GRESIP089b5f20_FD_202528 | JGI IMG/M metagenome (GOLD analysis project Ga0318572, IMG submission 202528) | Tropical soil microbial communities from Luquillo Experimental Forest, Puerto Rico - GRE.SIPMG.089b5f20 | ecosystem: Environmental > Terrestrial > Soil > Tropical forest > Bulk soil...
GTCTGGTATTGGTCTCATGCGCGGGCGCAGGCTGCCTCTGGCGCCACGTGGAGCGCCTTCTACAGCTACGAGCTTGCACGCTATCTGCTGTTGCCGGTGAACTACCTGTCATCGCCGAACATGGAGAAGCTGTTGCGCGAACAGTCGGAGTTGCGTGGGCAGCCAGGGCCTTTTCCTCTGATGCTGCAGGATGGAACACGTACGTGGAAGATCGAAGGGATTCGCGTGGATACGGTACTGCGAGAGGCCGATCTAAATGTGACGTACGAGTCCTTGGGGATCGGCGATGCGGCGGCTGCGCGGACTGAGGCGACTGCGGTGATGAGCGCTGTGCTCAAAGCGCATCCGGAGCTGCGGGAGGGCTTTCACGGCGTGTGGGCCTCTGCGGAGCAGAACGGCAAGGTCACCCCGGTGATTGAGCTGCCGATGGCGCAGATACCTTAGGTGCAGGGATCGGGGAATAGGGATCAGACGGCGGTGCGGTGTCTGGGTGTCAACGATATTTGATGTGTTGAAGCGGAGAGAGGAAAGCGGAGTGACGAACTGGATTGATTTGCGATCGGACACGGTGACACGTCCCACGCCAGAGATGCGCACTGCGATGGCTGCGGCCGAAGTGGGCGATGACGTGTACGGCGAGGACCCTACGGTCAACCTGCTCGAGAAGCGTGCGGCCGAGGTGTTTGGCCGAGAGGCAGCGCTGTTTGTGCCGAGCGGCACGATGGGCAACCAGATCGCGATCCGTCTACACACGGAGCCGGGGCAGGAGGTCATCTGCGAGTCGCGGTCGCACATTCTCGATTGGGAGATGGCGACGACGGCGGTCTTCTCTGGATGCCTGGTGCGCGCGGTTCCAACCTCGACCGGAACGCTGGCATGGCATGACATCGAGCCGGTGATCTTTGGGCGCGGTTCGTTTCGCGCGGCAACGGGGCTGATTGAGATCGAGAACACGGCGAACCTTGCTGGCGGCATTTGCACGCACGTGGATACGCTGGAGGAGATCTGGCACGAAGCGAAGAAGCGTAAGCTGCCCACGCATCTTGACGGCGCGCGCATCTTCAATGCGGCAACGGCGCTGGGCACGGACGTGAAAGCGCTGACGCACGGATTCGACACGGTGATGTTCTGCCTGTCGAAAGGGCTGTGCGCGCCGGTGGGATCGATGCTGGTGGGATCGGTCGAACTGATGGAGCAGGCGCGGATCTATCGCAAGGCGCTGGGCGGCGGCATGCGTCAGGCAGGAGTGCTAGCAGCGGCTGGGCTGATTGCTCTGGAGCAGATGCCGAAACGGCTACACGAGGACCACAGCAACGCTCGGATGCTGGCCGAGGCTTTGTCGAACATGGATGGGGTTGCGATCGACCCCGATACGGTTGAGACGAACATCGTGATCTTCCGGCTGACAGGCAATGTGACTGCTGCGGAACTGGTGGCGCGGCTGAAGGAGCGCGGCATTCTGGCGAGCGCCGTGGGGCCGGATGCGATTCGTCTTGTTACGCACAACGATGTGAGCCGTGGAGCATGTGCGGCGGCGGCGGATGCGCTGGCGGAAGAGATCGAAATGGCAGCTACAGCAAAATAAAACGCGTGTTATCTGCCCGCAACTTTTTCTTTGAGTCCCGGTTCTAACCTGCATGAGCCGGACAGCACGATGTGCTCTGGACTTGAACGATCAGGTGTTCCAAAGAGGAGATGATCGATGAAAAAGTTTGTGTTGGCTGCAGTACTCGCGTGTATGGTTTTGCCCGCTGCTTCTTCGTTTGGGCAAGTTGTGATTCGTGTGGGACCGCCCGCACCGATCGTGGAACATCCGGCTCCGGCTCCGGGCCCCGGGTTTGTCTGGGTGAGCGGATACCATCGCTGGGATGGACAGAGGTACGTTTGGGTGCCCGGCCGCTGGGATCGCCCGCCCCGTCCGCACGCGCGCTGGGTGGCTGCTCATTACGCGCATCGCCGTGGCGGGTGGGTTTTCGTAGAAGGTCACTGGCGGTAGGCAGAATTCTAGGTGCGAAGAACAGAAGAGCGGGGCTAATGCGCCCCGCTCTTCTGTTTTGCCCCCGTTGTAAAACGGGCTAATTCCACTCGCGCCACAGAGCGACACCGCCCAACAAACCGGTCTCGTTGGAGACGAGGCGTACATTCTTGGGCATCTCGAACTCAATCTTCTTGGTGTTGCCACCGCCGATGTAGAGATGGTCCCAGTTGAAGAGCCGTTCGGTCTGGTCGATGGCATCGCACAGCAGCTTATTCCAGCGCTTCTTGCCGTATTTGTCGAGGCCGCGACGGCCCAGGTAGTCCTCGTAGGTGTGCTTGAGCCACGGATGATGCCCAAGCTCGAGGCCGGGGCATAGACGACCGTTGGTGAAGAGAGCGGAGCCCATGCCAGTGCCCAGTGTCAGTGTGAGCTCTACGCCGTCGCCAGTGACTGCGCCGTAGCCTTGCACGGCGGCGTCGTTGGCCACGCGCACAGGCTTCTTCCAGCGTTTTTCCAGTTCCAACTGAAGCGGGAAGCCAACCCAGGCCGGGTGCAGGTTGGCCGCTGTGTAGGTGGTGCCGCGCTTGATGACGCCGGGAAAGCCGACTGAGACACGATCGAAGCCAGACAGCAGTTTGCGCAACGCGTCGAGCCCACTGAGCACGAGCGGCGGCGTGGGAACTGCTGGTGTGAGGACGCGCTGACGCTCGCTCACGGGCTTGCCTGCCGGATCGAGCAGCATGGCCTTCAATCCGGAGCCCCCGATGTCGATGGCAAGGGTGATTGGGCCTTTGGCTGAGGCTGCGGATGTGGAGTCAGGCTGCGCGGAGTTCGATGCTTTAGCTGTCATCGCACAAAATTGTAACCGCGTTTACACATTCGGCGCACGGCGATCAGGGAATCTTTTCGGCAACCTGGAGCAGAGTGGCGTAGTCCTTTTCGGCTGCTCCTGAGAATTCATCGTCGATCAGTCTTTGCAGGTTGTCGAATAGCTGGTCACGGGTGTGTTCAGGGAGCATGCGATGGTCTGAGTGAGTGGCTAGTTGTTGCACGTATTCAGCTGCACTGAGCCGTTGCCGCCATTGGTAGATGCGTGTGTCTGGTGCGACGAATAGCCCGCTGGCGGTCCACTCGGCTGCTTCGACGGGTGCGATCTGGCCTGCGCAGGGGAGAGGGCTCGATGAATATTGCGGCCCAAGGGTGCTTGCGTAGATGCGCTGCACAGCGTGGTTAAAGGCAGCTGTTGCTTCGGTGGCCACGTGGTGGTTTCGAAACACGGCGATGTGTCCGCCCGGAGCGAGCAGTGCGGCAATTCTGCGAACCCGGATAGCGGGATTCAGCCAGTGGTAAGAACTTGCTGCGAAGACGAGGTCATATCGAGCGCTGGCCGACCAGTGATCGAAGTCTGCGACTGTGATGGAGACGGCTGGAAACGCCGCGAGACGCGTGCGTGCAACGGCGGCCATCTGCTCGCCGAGCTCAACGCCGTCAATGCGGAAGCCTTGCTGAGCGAGTGGAAGCGTCGCGTGGCCGGTTCCTGAGCCGATCTCAAGCAGGCGGGCGTCAGGGGCGAGCCGGGCGAGGTGGATGAGATCGCGGTAGACCGCCTGTGGATAACCGGGGCGAGCTTCGTCGTAGAGCGCGGCAACGCTGTCGAATGTGCTCCGTGCGATTTCGCGACGCTCGCTCATGACTGCCAGCATGGCACAGCGAGGCGGGTGCCGTCCCTTTACACTGAGGGTTGTCCTTATGCCCTCCTACTGCGAAGTCGCATTGCCGGTGCCGCTGGATCGCGTGTTTACCTACGCGGTGAGGCCGGATCAGCAGCCGAAGCGGGGAGCGCGCGTGATTGTACCGTTCCGCAACGAGAAGCTGATCGGCGTGCTCATGGTGGTGGAGGCCGGCGCTCCGACTGATTTTGAAGCGCGATTCCTTGAGAGCGTGCTCGACGATGAGCCTTTGCTGAGTGAGCATCTGCTGACGCTGGGCGAGTGGATTGCGCAGTACTACCTGGCTCCTTTGGGCGAAGTGTTGCGCGGGATGCTGCCGTTGATGGCCGAGGTGCGCCGGACGCTCTACTACCGCATCACGGACATGGGGCGCGATGCTTTGGCGGCCCGGCTTGATGGGGATTCGGCAGCGAAACAGGGCGGACGCAGGCGCGCGCGTGGTGTTTCCGATGCCGGGGACGATTCGCAGAAGATCGAGTTCAAGGTGTTGGAGCGGCTGGCCGACGGCGAGCTTGTGAAGGCTTCGACACTGCGTACGGCGACAGCAGCACCGCAGCCGCTGCTGGCAAGCATGTTGCGGCGCAAATGGATCGCCCGGGAGTCTTCAGCGGTGGAACGCGATGCGCGCAGGACAGAACGCTTCGCTGTTCTGGTGCCTGAGACGCGCTTACCTGCGCTTACTGAGAAGCAGCAGACAATTCTGGCGGAACTGGCTGCGGCCGGTGGTGAGCTTCCATTGACGGAGCTTCGCGCGAAGAATCTGCCTTCATCCACGCTGCAGACGCTGGTACGCCGTGAACTGGTGCGTATCGACGAGCGGCCGATGGCATTTCGGCTGGGCGGATTGGAGCCTGCGGAGGGGCCAGTGCGGCTGAATGAGTCGCAAACGGAGGCACTGGCTGCGATCGCGTCGTCGCTGGGTGGTTTTCGGCCGTTCCTTCTGCGCGGGGTTACGGGGTCGGGCAAGACAGCGGTGTACCTTGCCGCGATGCAGCGTGCGCTTGACCGTGGCCTGGCTTCGATTCTGCTGGTGCCGGAGATCGGGTTGACGCCGCAGATGGCGGGTGTTCTGGATGCGGCGTTTGGGTCGCGCGTGGCACTTCTCCACTCAGCGTTGACGCCGGAGGAGCGCAGTGAGCAGTGGCGGCGCATCCATCGTGGCGAGGCGCCGGTGGTGGTGGGTACGCGCTCGGCGATCTTTGCGCCGGTGCCGAATCTGGGGCTCATCCTGGTGGATGAAGAGCACGACCAGAGTTACAAACAAGAGGAGACGCCGCGCTATAACGCGCGCGATGTGGCCGTAATGCGCGGCAAGCTGGCCGGAGCAGCCGTGGTGCTTGGTTCGGCAACGCCATCGCTGGAGAGCTGGTACAACGCGACGCAGGGCAAGTACACGCTGCTGGCGATGGATGAGCGGGTGAAGGGAAGGCCGCTGCCCGAGGTCGAGCTTGTCGATATGCGGCGGGAGTTTCAGGAGACTGGGCAGGAGCAGCTTTTTTCGCGGTCGCTGATTGAGCAGACGAGGGCCACGTTGGAACGCGGCGAGCAGGCAATGATCCTGCTGAACCGCCGGGGCTACTCGTTTGCATTGCTGTGTCGCTCGTGTGGAGAGAAGCTCGAGTGCGAGAACTGCGCGATTGCGTTGACGCACCACAAACCCACGCTGGATGAGGGAGGTTGGGCGCGAGCGGGGCAGCGGCTGGAGTGCCACTACTGCGGATACAAGCGCACGGTGCCGGCGAAGTGTCCCAAATGCAGCAGCGAGCACCTCTACTATCTCGGAGCGGGCTCGGAGCAGGGCGAGGAACGATTAGCGGAGATCTTTCCGGGGGCACGGATCGGCCGGATGGATCGTGACACAGTGCGTGGTCGGCACGACCTGGAGCGGCTGCTGGCGCGGCTGCACTCGGGCGAGATCAATCTGCTTGTCGGGACGCAGATGATCGCCAAAGGCCACGACATTCATGGTGTGACGCTGGTGGGCGTGGTGGGTTGCGACCACGCGCTCTCCATGCCGGATTTCCGGGCCGCTGAACGCGTGTTTCAGTTGATGACGCAGGTCTCTGGCAGAGCGGGCCGCGGCGAGTTGCGAGGGCGCGTGGTGGTGCAGACCTATTACCCGGACCATTATGCGATCCTGGCGGCGCAGGGGCATGACTATGCGAGCTTCGTCGATCGTGAATTGAAGTATCGCCGCTGGATGCACTACCCGCCGTTCGGTGCGCTGGCTAACGTGCTGGTGCAGTCGGAGAAGCTAGAAGAAGCGACGGCATGGTCGGCTGAGTTGGGCCGATGGTTCCAAAAGGCGGCACCACAGGGAGTGCGCGTGCTGGGGCCTTGCACAGCACCCATCGCACGCATCAAGGGCGTGTATCGCTTTCACCTGATCCTGAAGGCGACGTCGCGCAAGGCGTTGAACGCAGCCCTACGCGGCGCGCTGACACACGCCGACCAGGCCGGCGTGCCGCGCAGAAATGTCGTGGTGGATGTGGATGCGCAGCGACTGATGTAGCTTTGCCCTGTGTCTAGCTGGCAGGCGGGGTATCAGCCAGCGTGTGCAATTCTTTGCCCGGCTTGAAGCGTACAGCCTTGCCCGGGGTGATGCTGACCTCGGTACCGGTGCGGGGATTGCGACCGATGCCGGTCTTGCGGGCACGCACGCTGAAAACGCCGAACCCGCGCAGCTCGATGCGCTCGCCGGCAGCGAGGGCCTGCTTGAGCCCCTCGAAGACGGTGTCCACGGCGGCCTCAGCCTTGGTGCGGGGCAGCCCGGTGCGCTCGATTACGTGATGAACGATGTCCTGCTTAATCAAAGCGATTACCTCACTGGCGCGACTGGATTCGACTCTACCACGCCCTTCTGGTTCGATGGTACAGATTTTGCGGGATTTGTGGAACAGAGCCCGGGCTGAAGGTAACTTTTGGAATTGGATTCCCGGACTCAAACGATTGATTGATTCGAGCGCCTCCAGGGCAGGATATGTTTTCAACAGGAGGGCATGAAGTAAGGTTTGTCCGGGCAACGCTGCGTTTCGTAAGATTAAGCATCCAATGTGAGTAGTGCCGTGATTGACTTCGAAGGTTTATAACGGCATACGCGGAGTTGGCAACGATTCCGCACAGCTCGTTGCTTTGGTTGGACAATTGGGTACTTTTGTATTCCGCGCGACGTGTAGACGATCTGAGGGGGCAAGTCGACTTAAGCCCTGTGCGGCATTATTGTTAATGTGATGCAACTTGGGCCTGAGTGGCAGGGCTATGTGACGCTGGAGATCTCAATTCAAATGAACCTGGCGAGACCGGCTATTCAGACCGCCAGGGTGTACCAGAGGCAACAAGGGATTCGCTTCCAAAACTATATGTATTAATCGAGCCTCAAGTGTTCTGGCCCCGGTTCACGCGGGCGGAAGTAGTTTGATCGGGCGCTCCAGAATGGCAGACCGCAATGGCCTCAGGCGGCTGGTTTTTACAAGCGATGCTACCCATGACTGACTCCAATTCGATCCGTGTAGGCGTACTTGCGGGCGAGCCTATTCGCCTGGAGGGATTGACCACCGTCTTTGAACGGCCACCGGAGTTCGGTCAATCGATGCTTACGCCGGTGATCGGCGAGTTGAACATGCTGGTTGGTGACGAGAGCCTGGAATACCTGGTGATCGACCTGAACTCCAGCACGGCAGGTATGCGCCTGTTGACGGAGATTCGCCGGATGCGGCCGAGCCTGAGACTGATCGTCATTGGCCCCCCGAGCAACGATGAGCTGGTGATGGAGGCGATCATCGCCGGTGCTCGCGCTTACCTCGACTCGAGCGCTGGTCCGAGGGTGGTGCGCGAAGCCATCGAGGTGGTGGTTTCAGGGTCGATATGGGCGCCGAGGCGGCTTCTGTCCAAGCTGATCGATCGCCTGTTGGCTGGCCCGGAGAGCGGCCTCGCCGGATCAGACCAGCATCTGACGATCCGAGAGAAGCAGGTGCTCGACCTGATCCTGCTGGCACGGTCAAACCGGGAGATTGCTCGTGAGTTGGGCATCGAAGAGCGGACTGTGAAGGCTCATGTCGGCCGTCTGATGCGAAAGACAGGCGCAGAGAACCGGATTGATCTCTCCATGAAGATTCTCGGAGGCTCTGCGAATCCCCGCCAGCCGAAGTCGGTTGAGTCCTGAAGTCATCTGTCCCTTCGGCAGTCGCCGCTGAAAGCGGTTACTAAAAGACATGTCCTTTCGTGCTCTTGTGGCCAAGGGTAACGTACATCACACTCCAGCTAGAAACAACGCAGATCTGGGGAAAGGAGTTCCCAGGACGCATGGAGACCATGAATCCTGGGAACTCCTATTTTTTTGTTATTTTTACGGCATTTCCGGGCTGAATCCATTGGCCTGAGCCAGCCTCAGGGCAACTCTCCGCATCCAAACAAGCCAGAACCGGCGATCCGCCTCAGCCAGGAATGACTGACCGCGGAGTTGGGCGCGATGGAGTGCCTGCAAAGTTCCGTGGCATTAATTGCAGTTCTGGCGGGGGTACCTCGCCGGATGCGCGGACGCGAAAACTGAGCGCTAACCGCAACAAGATGGAAGAATCACTGTCAGAAGAGGAAGTGCATTTTGCACGTTGTGCCCCTGCATGGGCAAAAACCTGAAAGGATCCCCCAGATGAAAAAAACAATTGTTTCGCTCTGCCTCTGTTTCATGCTGACGACCAGTTCTTTTGCAGCCTCGAAGAAGGCTGATCTCCAGGCGCGTCTCGATTCAGCTAAGAGCGTGATGGACCAGATCATGGCGGCGAATGACTCCAGTATTCCCATGAACATCCTGCAGCAGGCTACCTGCGTCGCTGTCATCCCCGGAATGGTAAAGGGAGCGTTTATCTTTGGCGGCCAGTACGGCCAGGGCGTAGTTACATGCCGGACCGGACATGGCTGGAGCGCTCCGGTGTTCATCCGCGCTGCGGGCGGCTCGTGGGGCCTGCAAATCGGCGGACAATCGACCGACCTGATTCTGGTGGCGGTGAATGACCGCGGGATGCAGGATCTGCTCAAGAGCAAGTTCAAGATTGGTGCAGACGCCTCGGCTGCAGCCGGACCGGTGGGCCGCGCCGGGCAGGCTGCCACCAACTGGAAGATGGACTCGGAGCTGTTGAGCTACTCGCGCAACAAGGGGCTGTTTGCCGGCATTGACCTGGACGGCACCAGCATTACCCAGAACGAAGAAGATACCGAGGTCTTCTATGGCGCCCCGCAGCACTTCGAAACGGTGCTGCACGGCGGCGTAGGCGTGCCGGAGGGAGCTGTGCCGTTTGTGAAGACCGTGGCCCAGTACTTCGTGCAGGCGAAGAAGCAGTAACGGGCAAATTCAGACTGATGTAGCGGGCGGTTCCTCTTTGCAGGAACCGCCCGTGCTTTTTGCGCCTCGGAATCCACATGGGAGCCCGGGGTGCGATGACCTAAACTAGTCCTTCACGATGCGGCAGAGGATTGAGTACTGGCTGGTGGTTGCGGTTGCTCGCGGCCTCGGAGCGCTTCCACGCGGGCTGGCGCGGCTTCTGGCTGCCGGCTTGGTGTGGGTGGTCTATCACGGGCTGAGCCGGCTACGTTCTGTTGGGCTGCGCAACCTCGAGCTGGCGATGCCAGAGCTGTCGCCGAGCGAACGGGACCGGATCCTGCGCGGGGTCTATCGGCACCTGGGCTGGCAACTGGTGGAGTTTTGCCGCATGCCCCGCTACACAGCGGAGAATACCCGTGGATGGATCCGTACAGAGGGGCTGGAGCATTATGAAGCGGCGCGCGCGCGAGGCAAGGGCGTGCTGGTGCTGACAGGCCACCTGGGAGCGTGGGAGCTCTCCAGCTTCTACCACTCGTTAATGGGTTATCCGATGGGGATGGTGATCCGGAGGCTCGACAACCGGAAGCTTGACGCTTTTGTGAATGACATCCGGTGCATGCATGGCAATCACGTGCTGCATAAGGATGATTTCGGCCGCGGGTTACTGACGGCGATGCGCGCTGGTGAGACCGTGGGCATCCTGATGGACACGAATATGACGCCTCCGCAGGGGGTGTTTGTGGACTTTTTCGGGCTGCAGGCGTGCACCGCGTCTGGGTTGCCGCATATCGCGCTTAAAACTGAGTCTGCAGTGGTGCCTGGATTTCTGGTCTGGGAGCCGGGTGAGAAGCAGTATGTGCTGCACTTCGGTCCGGAACTGGTGTTCGCGAGGACGGAGGACCGGGAGGCTGACCTTTTGGCTGCCACCCAGCAGTGCAATGATGTGCTTGAGGCATGGATCCGCCGCTATCCTGACCAGTGGTTATGGATTCACCGCCGCTGGAAGACCCGTCCAGCGGGCGAGCCAGGGCTGTATACACGGAATTGACGTGCACGGAGAATAAGCCATGATCCTCAGTGAATTGGTAGACCGACTGGGCGGCACGATTGTGCAAGGCGATCCGGAGTGGCTGGTGGAGAGCGTAAGTGCGTGCGAAAGTGCAGGCACCTTCGATCTGGTGTTTGCTGACTCGGCTCCTTCTGCTGTTCAGGCCCTGGCCGGTAAGGCCGGAGTGGTGGTGCTGAGACCGGGTGCGGCTCTTAGCTATCCACACGGCAAGTGCATTGTTGAGACGGGAAACCCGCGGCTCTGGTTTTCGCGCGCAGCCAAGCTGATTGCCCCGCGTCCGTTCAGCAGTGGAGTGCATTCGCGTGCGATCGTCAGCCCTGACACGATTCTTGGCGGCAGCGTCACAATTGGGCCGGGAGCGGTGATCGAGGCGGGCGTTCACATAGGAGAGGGTACGCGCATTGAGGCTGGTGCGATCATCGGGCACGATGTCCGCATCGGCGCGGACTGCCGCATCTATCCGCGCGCGGTGATTTATCCTGGCGCGACTCTCGGCGATCGCGTGGTGATTCACGCAGGCGCGGTGCTGGGGGCGGATGGATTTGGCTATGTGCGTGACCCTGCCAACGGAACGTACGTGCAATTTCCGCAACAAGGCAAACTCGTCGTCGAAGACGACGTGGAGATTGGCGCGAACACAACGATTGACCGCGGCGCCCTGCACGAGACGCGGATCCGCCGTGGCGCCAAGATCGATAATCTCGTGCACGTTGGCCACAACTGCGAGATTGGCGAGGATGTGATCCTCGTGGCTCTAACGGGCATCTCGGGTTCGAGCTTTGTGGGTAAAGGCGCTGTGATCGCCGGGCAAGTGGGTATCGGAGACCATGTGCATATCGGCCCAGGGGTGATTCTGGGTGGGCAGGCCGGGGTGCTCACCGGCAAGACGCTGACTGCGGACGGTGTGCCCGCGGGAACTGTGTTCTGGGGTACGCCAGCGAGGCCGCTGAAGCAGGTGCTGCGCGAGCAGGCGCTGTTGGCGAGGCTGGCTAGACGGCGTGGCAAGGCTCCCGACTCGGAAGCATGAGCGGCGCAGCCCGGAGGCATCCATGATCAAGTATGCTATTCCGCTGCTTCACGTTTCGAACGTTGCGGCGGCGCTTGCATTTTATTGCGACGGCTTGGGCTTCGAGCTCAAATTTGCGCATCGGCCCGACAATGTCGAAGCTGATCCGTGCTACATCGGCATTGCGCGCGATGGGGTTTGGCTGCATCTGTCTTCGTTTAGTGGAGACGGTGTTGCCGGCGGCGTTGCCAACCTGCTGGTGGATGACGTGGATGTGCTCTATGCAGAGTTTGCAGGGCGAGGTGTAACGATCGATACGCCGCCTGTGGACCAGAGCTGGGGAACCCGGGAGATGTACGTAAAGGACGCGGATCGCAATTGTCTGCGGTTTATCAAGTAGGGAGCCGCGCGTGATCACTGTGGTCATAGGCGGTAGCGCGAGTGGGGTAGGCAAAACCACTCTGGCCTGCGGATTGATTCGCGCACTGCCGGAGTTCGGGTGGGTCGCGATCAAGATCAGCCGCCATGCGCATGGTGCTCCCGGGCAGCTGATTGAGGAAACCGAATCCGGGCAGGGAAGCGACACCGCACGCTATCTGGCCGCAGGTGCGAAGAGGGCGCTGCTGCTGACGGCAGTTGGCACTGCGGTGCCGATGTCCGCTCTGGATGCGGCGTGCGATGGTTGCACGCATGCAGTGATCGAGTCGAATCTTATTCTGGAAGCATCGACGCCGAACATTTGTCTGGCAGTAGTTGGTG
>Ga0318572_10000834_pt1 | contig 11848 bp, 8 predicted proteins | sample GRESIP089b5f20_FD_202528 | JGI IMG/M metagenome (GOLD analysis project Ga0318572, IMG submission 202528) | Tropical soil microbial communities from Luquillo Experimental Forest, Puerto Rico - GRE.SIPMG.089b5f20 | ecosystem: Environmental > Terrestrial > Soil > Tropical forest > Bulk soil...
ACTCAGGATGGAGCCCCGCGATGTCCGACCCCCGGACCCCCCGGACCGGCAGGAACGGCACGCCCATCTCCGCGGCCCGCAGCTGGGCCAGCAGGGTGGCGCAGCAACTCTCTGCCACCTCGATCGAGCCTTCCTCGGCCGCGCGGCGGTACGCGGGGGCCAGGCCGAGATCCTGCTCGAAGCCGACGTAGCTTTCCTCGCAGCGGCGGACAGCGCCGGCCGCCACGAGCAGGTCCACATCGATGCTGTGCGCCGACCCGACCAGATGCAGGCCGCGCCTGCCCTGGCGGATCAGCTCGCGCACCATGGCCATGGGCAGCCGGGCGGACAGCCCGCCGCCGAGCGCGACGACGGCGCCGTCGCTCACCAGGGCAACCGCGTCGGCGAGACTGGCCTGTTTGTCGCGTGGTGGCTGCAAGCTCACGGTGATCCTCCGATCATGCGGCCGGCTGCGCGGCCTTGACCGCAGCGGCCAGCACGGGGTCGTAGACGGGCGCGAACGGCGGGGCGTAGCTGAGGTCGAGGGCGGCCAGGTCGGCCACGGTGAACCCGGCGTGCAGCGCGGTGGCCAGCACGTCGATGCGCTTCGCGGCGCCTTCACGTCCGGCCAGCTGGCCGCCGAGCAGCCGCCCGTCCGGCGTGTGCACCAGCCGGACATGCAGCGGCGAGCTGCCCGGGTAGTACTTGGCGCGAGATCTGGACACCATGTCGGTGGCCACCGCGTTCAGGCCCGCGGCGCGGGCCTCAGCCAGCCCGAGCCCGGTCCGCGCCACCTCGAGGTCGAACACCTTGACCACCGCGGTGCCGACGATGCCGCCGAACGACGCAGTGCCGCCCGCGGCGACTGTGCCCGCCACCCGCCCGGTCTTGTTGGCGGCGGGCCCCAGCGGGACCCAGGCCGGCCCGCCCAGCACCAGGTGCGGCAACGCGACGCAGTCCCCGGCCGCGAACACATCTGTCAGCGAGGTGCGCATGCTCGCGTCGACGACGACCGACCGGTCGGCCAGGTGCCGCGCACCGGCCTGGATCAGCAGCTCCGACGCCGGGCGGATTCCGGTCGCGATGACCACGAGGTCGGCGCCGACGTCGGTGCCGTCGACTACGGCGGTCAGAGTCGCTCGGCTGTGGTTCCCGCCTGGGTGCACGGCCTCCAGGCGGGCGCCGAGCCGCAGCCGGGCATGCCGTTCGAGCTCGACACGGGCCAGCTCGGCGATAGGCTCGTCGACGGTGCCAAGCACACGCGGCAGCGCCTCGACTACCTCCACCTCGGTACCCGCGCAGACCAGGGCCTCGGCCGTCTCCAGGCCGATGTACCCGGCCCCCACCACCAGAGCCCGGCGGACGGCGCCGCTGCGCAGCAGCCGCTGCAGCTCGATCGCCTGGTCGAGGGATCGGATGGGGAACACCCGGGGATGGTCGAGCCCAGGCACTGGCGGCCGGACCGGATCGGCGCCAGCGGCCACCACCAGCGCGTCGTAACCGAGTGGCCCGGTGCCGCCTTCGCCGGTGATGTGCACCTGGCGGCGGCGGGTGTCGATCGCCTCGACCCTGGTGTTCAGCCGCAGGTCGATGTCCCGGCGGCGGGAGAATTCGCTCGGCGGGTAGGCCAGCAGGCTCTCCGCCCGGGGCACGACGCCGCCGAGGAAATACGGAATGCCGCACATCCCGTAGGCGGCGAAGCCGCCCGCCTCGCAGACGACCACCTCCAGGCCGGGGGCCCGGCGACGGGCGGCCGAGGCGGCCGACATCCCCGCGGCGCCGCCGCCGATCACCACGAGTCGGGCCACCTGCCCTCACTTTCCCACTATCGCCTATGCCTGGCCTGCCGGGGAGCGGCCATGGCCGTCAACGCCGGGTCATCACGAGCATCGGACAGCGCCCGGGCGACGGTCAGGTCTTGCCGGGACAAAGAACCGGCTCAGGCTCGACCCGCCAGATCAGTGGATTCGGCCTCCCGCCGAGTCACGCTGGCTGGCATGAGCGAGACCGTGCAGGACGAGGTGGGCGTGGTGGTAGGGCGGGCCCGGGAAGCGGCGCGCGCCATCGAGCATTACACGCAGGAGCAGGTGGACGAGCTGGTCACGGCCATGGCCTGGGCGGTGGTCCGGAAGGACCACGCCGAGACGCTGGCCCGGCTGGCGGTCGACGAGGGCGGGTTCGGCAACTACGCGGACAAGGTGGCCAAGATCCACAAGCGGGTGACCGGCGTGCTGGCCGACATGTCCGGCCTGCGCACGGTGGGCGTGGTGGAGGAGTTGCCGGACGCCGGGCTGGTGAAGATCGCCAAGCCGGTCGGCGTGGTCGCCGCGCTGATCCCGGTCACCGGCCCGGACGCCACGCCGCCGGTCAAGGCGCTGTTCGCGGTCAAGGGCCGGAACGCCATCATCTGCGCCCCGCACCCGCGGACCCAGCGGACCACCGAGGCGGTGGTCGGGTACATGCGGTCCGCGTGCGAGCAGGTGGGCGCGCCGGCCGACCTGGTGCAGTCGCTGCCCGCGCCGTCGCTGCCGAAGTCACAGGAGCTGATGCGGCAGGCCGATCTGGTCGTGGCCACCGGCGGCGCAGGCATGGTGCACGCGGCCTACAGCTCCGGGACCCCGGCCTACGGCGTGGGGGTGGGCAACTCTGTGCACGTGGTGGACGAGACCGCCGACCTGGCCGACGCGGCGGCGGCCGTCCTCGCGGCCAAGACGTTCGACTACGCGACCAGCTGCCTGGCCGACAACGCGCTGATCGTGCACGCGGACGTGTACGACGAGCTGGTACGGCGGCTCACCGAGGCGGGCGCGCACCTGTGCGACGAGGGGCAGAAGGACGCGCTGTGCGCGGTGATGTGGCCGGACGGCGGCGCGGTGCCCGCCCTGGCCGTGGTGGCCAAGCCGGCCGCCTGGATCGCGGAGCTGGCCGGATTCGACGTCGGCGCGAACTGCCCGATGCTGCTGGTCGAGGAGACCGGCGCCGGCCCCGACCACCCGTTCTCCGGCGAAAAGCTGTCGGTCGTACTGGCCATCTACCGCTACGACGGCGGGATCGCCGCCGCGGCGGACCTGGTGAACGCAATCACCTCCTACCAGGGACTCGGGCACACCTGCGGCATCCACACCTGCTCCGACACCAACGTCGAGCAGCTGGCCCTGGCTACCAAGACGGCGCGGGTGCTGGTGAACCAGAACCTGAACGAGGGAGCGGGAAGCCCCCGCAACGGACTGCCGTTCACGCTGAGCCTCAGCTGCGGGACCTGGGGTGGCAACATCACCACCGAGAACGTCAACGCGCGCCACTTCGTGAACCTGACCTGGGTATCCCGGCCGATCGAACCGAAGACGATCAGCGAGGACTCGCTGTTCGCCGCCCACTGGCAGGCGCACGGGCGCTGAGCCGGCCTCAGGCCTGCCGCCGGCCTCAGGCCTGCCGCCGGCCTCAGGCCTGCTGGGCCGGCCTCAAGTCTGCTGGCTGGCCAGGAACTCGTCCGGCGCCAGGTAGTAGGGGTTGTCGATCACCATGCCGCCCAGCAGCGCCTTGGGGTGGGTCTTCAGCACGTTCATGATCAGGTCCCCTGAGCACCTGGTCAGGTCGTACAGGCACAGGTTGACCTGCGGGAAGTTGGACATGATGCGGTTCAGCTCGGACTCGTAGCCGATCAGGTCGGCGACGGCCCGCTCGCTGCGGTGCGCCCAGCTCATGTCTCCGACGTTGCGGGCGAACCCGGGCCCCTGGACCGGCGGGCCCTGCCGGGCCTTGTCCTCCCAGAAGCTCAGCATGCGCTCGGGCAGGAACCCGCCGCCGGCCAGGTAGGTGCCCGCCGCGTCCATCACTTCGAGCTGGCTGACCGAGATGTACGGACCGACCTCGATCTGCTCGGACATGCTGGCCAGCACATCGCCGGGGGTGCAGCTGTCCACCACGCAGGTGCACTTGTCGCCGGCCTTCAGGCCCTCGACCAGGAGAGGGATCAGGATCTCGTCCCGCTCGGCCGGCTTACGGTAGAAGCCGCAGATGTGGTCGCCGACACTGAGGTTCAGCCCGCGCTGGCCGGGGCGCTCGGCGGGCCCCGGCCAGCGCGGGCGCGTCAGAGTGTCCTCCGGACATTGTCGGCGGCCTGGCCCATGGCGCGCAGCTTCGCGTAGGCGACGGTCCGGCTGAAGTAGCCCAGGCCGCAGTCGGGTGCGATGAGCAGCCGGTCCGGGGGAACCACCTCGAGCGCCCCGCGGATCCTGGCTTCGACCTGTTCGGGGGTCTCCACCTGCATGTTCTTGGTGTCGATCACGCCCACGCCGAGCACCTTGTCGGTCGGGAAGTCACGGAACGCGGCCAGCTCCTCGTACGCCTTGCCGGCCATCTCCAGGTGGATCACGTCGGCGGGCGACTCCTTGAACAGCGGCATCATCCCAGTGGCGTGATTGTCGAACACGTCGCGCTGACCGTCCACGCTGCCGTAGCAGACGTGCCAGAACTTGATCGCGTCGACGCCGTCGAACAGGATGTTCTGCATCTCGATCTGCCACATGTCCTGGGTGTACGGAGGGAGCACGTCGATCAGCTGCACTGCCTCCAGGCCCATGGCGACCAGGTACTTGAGCTCGGTGTTCAGCGCAGTCGCAAAGTCCCTGGCCATCGCCATCTGATCACCGTAGTACTCGTCCTTGACGATGACGCTTTGCTGAGCCGGTCCCAGGAAGGCGACCTTGAACGGCTTATCGGTGACGGTTTGCATGGTCATGACCACGCCCTCGAAGATGGGCCGCTCCCATGTGATCTTGCCGTTGATGATCGACTGGTAGAAGGGCCGGTACTTGGCGCCCTGCCCGGGCGGGCCGTACGGCATGCACCCGCCCAGGTTCTCGGTGATGTAGTGGAAGATTGGCTCCAGCTGGTAGCCCGGTGCCTCCCAGTCGTAGTACTGCACGCCGTCGGTCAGCACGTGCAGTCCGGCGTTCTCCTGCTCACGCGCGCAGATCTTGCAAGCGTCTTCATACGCCACCCGTATGCCCTGGCTGCGCCAGGTCGGCTCGTGCAGTGACCCGAACACCCGTCCCTGTATCCAGTGCGGGCGGGGGTAGGCCGACACCGCTGACACCGGCAGCAGGACCTCTTCGCCACGGATCTCCATTGATGTCACCCCTCCTTGCTGACGACGTTGTCACCGTTCACTGTGTGATCGAGCCGGCGTGGCGACCATGACCCCCGCGGACGAACTGGCCGGCGAGACTGGGCCCTACGGGACACCGGCTAGCCGTGATTAAGCACCGCGCGGGCGGCCGCGACGACGCGGGCGGCCGAGACACCCACCCTCGGCCTCGAGCGAGGCGGCCCGTGCGGGATGTCCAGTGCGAGGACGGTATGACGGCGGGCCGGCCCCAGGCCTCGTCCTGGCGGGATCAACGGAGAGCCCCAGCTGGGTCAGGTCGGCCATCTCCGGGTCAGCCGCGCAGGGCCGCCAGCGTCACCCGGGTCCTGGTGGCCAGCTCCAGGTTGAAGCGCGTCTCGGGGTCGCCCAGGTCGTAGCCGGTCAGCTCGCGGATCCGCTGCAGCCGGTACTTCAGCGTGCTGCGGTGCACGGACAAAGACCGGGAGGTGGCCTCGTAGCCGCCGCCGTGCTGGAGGTATTTGGTCAGGGTCTGCAGCAGCTGGGTGTGCTTGCGCTCGTCGTAGGCGGCCAGCACGCCCAGCCACTTGCGGACGAATCCTTCCACGTCGGCCAGGTCCTCGACGGAGGCCAGCATGCGCAACACGTCCAGGTCGGCGAAGACCGACGTGCGTTCGGCCGCCGATGACGCCTGCTGCAGCCGCAGCGCCAGCTTGGCCTCGCGTAGCGATCGCCGTAGCAGGGATGGCCGCGGGTACGGATCGCCGACCCCGATCCGGCAGCCGCCGCCGCCGAGCTGCGCGACGATGGCCAGGCGCACCGTCTCCCAGTCGGTGCCATCGCCGGGAGCCACGATTACCACCGCGCCCGCCATCGTGCCCAGCAGGGCGGATACCTGCTGGGTCCGCAGAGCGCGCCGCGCGGCGAGCAGCATGTCCTCGTCGGCGGGAGAGCCTGCGGTAACCTCCAGCACCGCCACCTGGTGCGGTGGCCCCAGGTCATAGTCCAGCGCCTCGGCGCGCAGGTAGGCGCTCTCGTCGTCGGTCCCGGTGAGCAGGTCCTGCACGAGTTCCCTTCGGACCCGCAGCTCGGTGTCGGCTAGCCCGCGCAGCCGGGCCAGCTCTACGGCCAGTACCGTGGCGCCGTGCTCGATCGCCATCACGTCGGTGCTGCCTGCCCGGCGCCCCGGGTCGATGAGGGCGAGCAGGCCGAGGACGCCAGGGCGGGGTGAGGCCAGGGCTACCACGCGGTCGCCATCCCGGACGGACCGGCCCGCCGTCAGCAGGCGCCGTAGCAGCCGTGCGCGCTCGTAGGCCGACGGCTTCGGGTACGGGTCGGGCCGACCGGGGCCGGCCCAAGCGGACAGGTTGCCGTACCGGTCCTCCACCGCTACCGGAAGGCCGGTGAGGTCGTGCAGTGCCTCGGCGATGCCGACGGCTCCTTCTCCGGTGGCCGCGACCTGGGTGAGCCGCTCGTGGATCTGCATGCCGCGGCGCAGCGTGACCACCGTCTCCTGGAGCGCCGCGTTGGTCCGGGCCAGCTTCTCGGCAATGACACGCTCGCGCGCGTGCAGGCGCGCGTTGGATACGGCCACGCCGGTCTGCTGCGCCATCACCTGAGCCAGGAACTGCTCCTCGCCGGTGGGCGGGTTCGCCGAGCAGGCGACCATGTGGCCGATCGGGCCGGTGATGCTGCGCAGCGGGTAGGCCCAGGCCCATTCGCCGCTCCCGGTAGCAAGCTGGCCGCCGGTCTCGGGGAGCGTGCGCAGTTGCTCGTTCAGCTGCGGGATGATGGCGCCGTCGCCGTTCCCGTCGGTCCGCCACGTCTCGCCGACCGCGAACCCGGCGATCCGCCACCCGCCGAGCGACGAGGCGGCGGACACCGCCAGCCGGAGGATCTGCTCGTCGTCGGCGCTCTCGGTCATCAAGATGGATAGCACCAGCAGCGCCCTCAGATTGGTTAGCTGGGCCCGGAGGAAGACGGGGTCGTTGTCGTGCGCACCCGAGGATGACCCGCTCACGTTTCCACCGCCGCGTGGATGAGGTGACACGGACGATAAACCAGCCGCGAGCCCTCGGCTAACTCATTATGAGACAACCCGGCTGGCTGTTCTTGTCCTGCCAGGACAGGTGCCACGACGTCACTGGGAGGTCATGCCGCCGTCTGCGGTGATCACCGAGCCGGTCAGGAACGAGGAGTCGTCGCTGGCCAGGAACAGTGCCACCGCGGCGATCTCCTCCGGTGTGCCGAGCCGGCCGATCGGGTACTTGGCCGTGGTCACGGCCAGCCCGGCGGCCAGGTCGCCGCTCCCGCGGGCGCGCAGCATCGGCTCCATCAGCGGGGTGTACACCGTGCCCGGGCAGATGACGTTGACCCGGACGTGGCGCGGCGCCAGGTCCACGGACATCGACCGGGTCAGCGCCACCACCGCGCCCTTGGCCGCGCAGTACGCGGCGAAGTTCGCGATCCCCACCACCGCGGCGACGGATCCCTGGTTCACGATCGATCCGCCGCCCGAGGAAACCATCAGGCGGGCGGCCGCCCGGGAGCACAGGAATGTCCCCTTGGCGTTGACCGCGAAACACCGGTCCCAGTCATCCTCGGTGGCGTCGATCACCGAGCCGGTGCTGTTCACCCCGGCGTTGTTGTACAGCACGTCAACCCGGCCGAATTCGCCGCTGATCTGGTCGAAGGCCCGGTCGACCTGGGAGCTGTCCGCCACGTCGGCGGCCACGGCCAGCGTTTGTCCGCCATCGCCGGTGATCTGCTGGGCCGCCTCCTTGACGGCCTGGGCGTTGAGGTCGACCAGCGCGACCGCGGCCCCCTCCCGAGCGAACAGCGCTGCGGCGGCCCGGCCGATCCCGGAGCCCGCCCCGGTGACCACTGCCACCTTGCCGGCCAGCTTGCCTGTCATCAGGTCCCGCCTCTCTGCCTCAAATCGCGGACATGCCGCCGTCGACGACCAGCGAATGCCCGGTCATGTAGCCGAGACGGCCGGAGGCCAACAGCTCCACCGCGTCGGCAATCTCCTCGGGGGTGGCCACCCGGCCGACCGGTATCCTCTCCTCCACCTGGGCGCGCAGGTCCGGCTGGTCGAGCCGCCAGCTGGTCATGGGGGTATAGACCATGCCCGGGCACACGGCGTTGGCCCGGATGCCCGCGGCGGCATAGTCGACGGCGATCGACCGGGTGAGCATGAGCGCGGCTCCCTTGGACGCGGTGTAGGCGCACCGGCCCGGGAAGGCGACCAGCCCGGCGACCGACGCGATCGTGATGATGTGACCCGATCCCCGGGCCACCATCGCGGGCAGCACCGCGCGGCTGCACAAGAAGGGCCCGCGTACGTTGACCGCCTGGACTCGGTCCCATTCGGCCACCGGGGTCTCGTGGCACCGGGCGGCCTGCCGGGATCCGGTGATGCCGGCGTTGTTGACCAGCACGTCGATCCCGCCGAGGCGGTCGACGACGCTGGTCATCGCGGCCGGCACCCCCGCGTCGTCGGTGACGTCGCACTCCACGGTGAGCGCGGCGATCCCGGCCGCGGCGGACGGCCGCAGGTCGAGCACGGCGACGTCGAAGCCGCCTTCGGCCAGCCGGACGCAGGTGGCCAGCCCGATGCCGGACCCGCCTCCGGTGACCACCGCCACCGGCGCGGCGGTCAAAGGTTCACCGGGTTGAGCTGGCCGGCCCGCAGCCGGCAGAGCTGGATGAAGTGCTCAGGGTTGAGGAACAGCTCGTTCAGCTCGGCCATCTCGTCCATGGTGATGCCCTCGGGACGGCGGATCAGGTAGTCCAGGTACTGGAAGGCGTCCTTGGCGCCGAAACCCACGTGGTGCGCGCCCAGCACCTTCCGCGAATCCGCGTCGATGACCAGCTTGAGCCAGCCAGACAGGATAGGCCGGGTGAACGCGTACAGCATCGACCCCTCGGCGGCCGGCAGGGCGAACGTCTCCGGGTCGGCGTCGTCCGGCGGCATCTGGATCTTCATCACGTTCCGGTACCTGGCCTTGGCCTCGGCCTCGGACAGCCCGCACCAGGTCACCTCGTAGGTGGTATGCAGGAAATCGGGATACTCGGTGTAGTCGAACTCGTAATCCTCGCCCATAATGTTGCGGGCGGCCCCGACGCCGCACTTACGGGCCTTGAACATCTCCATCGGCGGGCCGACCAGGTCCCCGGCCGCGTAGACGTCCGGGACCGAGGTCCGCATGCGCGTGTCGGCTACCACGAAGCCGCGCTCGTCGGTGGCCAGCGCGAGCGGCGCGTACATGGTCAGGTCCGGGCGCTCCCCGGTGCCGACGAACACGAAGTCGGTGTCGATCTGCCTGATCTGTCCGCCGGGCGCCCTGTAGCGGACACCGGTGACCCTGCCGTTGCCCAGGATCTCGAGCAGTTCGGCGCCGACCACGATATCGACGCCCCGGTCGGCCATCATGTCGACCACGTAATCCCGCAGCCCGGCGTCCACGTGGTGCAGGTTCGCGGTTTCCATCAGCGGGCTGCGGGTCAAGATGGTGGTCTGGCACCCAGTGGCCTGGAAGAACGACCCGTACTCCATGGCCACCTTGGAGCCGCCCACGATGACGCAGCGGTTCGGCTCGTAGTCGAGGTCCTCGATCAACGTGGCGAAGTCGTACACCCCCTTCAGCCCGATGCCGGGGACCTCCGGGTAGATGGTCCGCGCTCCTGTGCACAGCACCAGGTTCTTGGCCTGGAACCGCTGGCCTTCCACCTCGACGGTGTGCCCGTCGATGATCGTCGCCGGGACGTTGAGGATGAACTCCATGTTGAGCTGTTCCTTGGACTGCCAGTTCATGATCGCGTGCGGATACGAACGGCCGGCCTTGAACAGGTCGACGATCTGCAGGATGCTGGCCTGCTTGTCATCGAACGGCGGGTACCAGAGCCGGCCCTGCATGTGCCGGGCCAGGTCCAGCTCGCGGGCGCATTCGGAGAACATGTGATGCGGGACACAGGCCTGGTGCGGGCACGAGCCGCCGAGGAAGGGCCAGGCGTCGACGGTGAGCTGGCGGCCGCCCCGGGCTCGCAGGAAGGCCGAGCCGAACCGGCCGCTTGCGCCACCGCCGACGAAGATGGCGTCGTACTCGCGGTCGTCCTCATCCGGCGACGCCACGTTCCACAGGGCTTCGGTGTTGTCCCGCGGATGCGCCACGATGTCATCGATGAGCAGGGCCCATTCCCCCACGGTCAGCGGGCCGCCAGCCGTGCCGCGGTCGCCGGCGGGCAGCGGCCCGAGCGCGTGAATCCGGGCTCGCAGTGAGGCGAACCCGTCTGACGGGGTGCGTACATCGATCATCGCTTCCCTTTCTGGTGTGGCCTGCTGTTCAGCATCACCAGTGGTATGCGGGCCCGGGCAGGTCACCCGGGGACGAAGTACCGCAGGGGTATCGCCCCCTCAGATCAGGGGCGTATCAGCGGGCCCCCTCCTGGTAGAGGGCGTGCAGCGTGCCCCAGGCACGGGTGGCGAGCTGCAGGTTGAAATGGACATCGGGGTCGTTCAGGTCCAGGCCGGTGAGCTCGCGGATCCGCTGCAGCCGGTACTTCAGCGTGCTCTTGTGCACCGACAGTTCCGCGGCCGTGGCGTCGTAGTTGCCGCCGTGCTCGAGGTACTGCGTGAGCGTATGCACCAGCTCGGCCTTGCGGCGGGCGTCATAGTCGATCAGGCGGCCGAGCCACTCCCGGACGAACGCGTTGACGTCGGTGAGATCTGGCAGGCCGGCCAGCATGCGGAAGATGCCGAGTTTGGGGTAGTCGCACGCGCCGCTGCCGTGCAGCATCGTCTTCTGCAGCCGCAGGGCCAGGCCTGCCTCGCGCAGCGACCGCGGCAGCTCGGAGGGACGGGCGGCCGGTCCACCGACCCCGATGTGGCAATCACCGCCAAGGTCGGTCGCAATCGCCCGGCAAACCTGGCCCCAGTCGGCCTGGCCGGCGGTGACGATGGCGACGTTCCCGGACCAGGTCTCGCACAGCCCCGTCTGCCGGGCCTGGCGCAAGGCTCGCCGGGTCGCTTGCAGCAGCGCGTCGTGGGCCCGCGTGCGGCCGTGGCCCTCGACGACCACCACCCGGTGCGGTCGGCGCAGGTCATGATCCAGGGCCTCGGCCCGGGTCAGCGCGCTCTGGTCATCGGTGCCGGATAGTAGGTCGTGGACCAGGTCGCGGCGCAGCCGCAGCTCGGTGTCGGCGATGCCGCGCAGCCGGGCGAGTTCCATCGACAGCACGGTCGCACCATGCTCCAAGGCGACCAGGTCGGCACCGGCGGCTTGGCGTTCGGGGTCGATCAGGGCGAGGATGCCGATCACGTCGGTCCGCGGCGAGGCGAGTGCGACCAGCCGCTCGCCGTCACGCATCGGCTTGCCGCCCCGCATCAGGCGGCGGAGTAGGTGTTCGCGCTTGGCGAAGGCTTCCTTCGGGTACGGGTGGGGCAGGCCGGGCCCGGCCCAGGCGGACAGGTTGCCGTAACGGTCCTCGATCACCACCGGCATCCCGGTGAGCTCGTGCAGGGCCTTGGCGATGCCCGGCTGGCCCTCACCGAACACCGCCACGCGGGTCAGCCGGTCGTGGATGTCCATGTTGCGCCGCAGGCTGGTCACCGTCTCGGCCAGCGCGGCGTTAGCCGCGGCGAGTTCGGCCGCGGTGGCGCGTTCCCGGGCGTGCAGCCGCGCGTTGGATACCGCCACGCCGGTCTGCTGGGCGATGACCTGGATGCCGAACCGCTCCTCAGCGGACGGCTCCCGGTCGCAG
>Ga0318572_10000838_pt1 | contig 11830 bp, 10 predicted proteins | sample GRESIP089b5f20_FD_202528 | JGI IMG/M metagenome (GOLD analysis project Ga0318572, IMG submission 202528) | Tropical soil microbial communities from Luquillo Experimental Forest, Puerto Rico - GRE.SIPMG.089b5f20 | ecosystem: Environmental > Terrestrial > Soil > Tropical forest > Bulk soil...
TGCTCGGTGAGCTCGACGAGTCGTACCTGCCCATGCTGCGTGCGTTCGGCGGCCTGCAGAGCTACCCGAGCCGGGTCAAGGACCCCGATCCGGTCGACTACTCGACCGGGTCCGTCGGCATCGGCGCGACCGCCCCGATCTGGGGCGCCGTGGCCCGCCGGTACCTGAGCAACCGGTTCACCGCCGGCGGCGGACCCGACGGCACGCCCGGCCGCCAGTACTCGCTGCTCGGCGACGCCGAACTCGACGAGGGAGCGGTCTGGGAAGCCATCGTCGACCCCGGCGTGGCCGAACTCGGCGAGGTCGTCTGGGTCGTCGACGTGAACCGCCAGTCGCTGGACCGGGTGGTCCCGCTGATCACGGCCGGCCGGCTGCGCGGCATGTTCAGCGCGGCGGGATGGCAGGTCATCACGCTGAAGTACGGGCGGCTGCTCGAGGAGCTGTTCGCCCGGCCCGGCGGGGAGGCGCTCCGGCACCGGATCGACGCCATGCCCAACCCCGAGTACCAGCGGCTGCTCCGCTGCCATCCGGACGAGCTGCGGCGCAGGCTGCCCGGCGAGGATGAGTCCCTGGCCCGGCTCGTCGGCGAGCTGGACGACGCCGAGCTCGCGCGGGCCATCCGCAACCTCGGCGGCCACGACCTGAGCTCCCTGGACGAGGCCTACGGGGCCATCGACGACAGCCGGCCCACGATCATCCTGGCCTACACGATCAAGGGCTACGGCCTGGCCATCGAGGGGCACCCGCAGAACCACTCCGCGCTGCTGACCGAGGCCCAGCTCGGCGAGCTCGCGGCGCAGCTCGGTACCGACGTCAGCCAGCCGTGGCACCGGTCCGCGCCGGACAGCGCGGCCGGTGAGCTGTGCGCGCAGACCGCCCGGCGGCTGCGCCGCCCGGCCCCGCCCCGGCAGCCGCCGCCCGCCGTGCCGCCGGACCTTGGCCGCACGCCGACCGGGGTGGCCACCACCCAGGCCGCGCTGGGCCGGGCCCTGCTCGACCTGACCAGGGAGGCACCGGAGGCGGCCCGCCGGGTGGTGACGGTGAGCCCGGACGTCAGCTCGAGCACCAACCTGGGAGGCTGGGTGAACAAGGTCGGCGTGTGGTCGGCTGCCGAACGGACCGACTGGTTCGCCGACGACGCCGAGACCATCCTGCACTGGCGGGAGAAGCCGACCGGGCAGCACATCGAGCTCGGCATCGCGGAGACCAACCTGGTCGGCCTGCTCGGCGAGCTGGGCGCGACCTGGAGCCGCTGGGGCCAGCCGCTGTTCCCGGTCGGGGTGCTGTACGACCCGTTCGTGGAGCGGGCGCTCGAGCCGTGGTCGTTCGGCATCTACGCGGGCGGCCAGTCGATCCTGGTCGGCACGCCGTCCGGGGTCTCGCTCGCCCCCGAGGGCGGGGCGCACCAGTCCATCACCACGCCGTCCATCGGAATCGAGCAGCCGGGCTGCGTGACCTACGAGCCCGCCTTCGCGGTCGACACCGAATGGTGCCTGCTGGCCAGCCTGGCCCGGCTGGGCCGGCCGGACGGCAGCTCGGCCTACCTGCGGCTGTCCACCCGGCCGGTCAGCCAGAAGCTGGCCGCAATCCCGGCCGACCCCGCGGCCAGGGAACGCCGCCGCCGCCAGGTGGTGGCCGGCGCGTACCCGCTGCGCCGCACCCCTGTTGGTCCGGCTGGCACAGGCCCGGCCGTGACGATCGCGGTGATGGGCGCGGTCGTGCCCGAGGCGCTGACCGCGGCCGAACGGCTGGCCGAGACCGGGACGCAGGCCGACGTGGTCTGCGTGACCAGCCCCGGGCTGCTGTTCCGCGCGCTGCGCGCCCGGCAGGGGCTGGGTGCCGGCTCGGGTGAGCCCTGGATCCTCGAGCAGGCGTTCCCCGCGACCCGCGCCACGCCGCTGGTCACCGTCCTGGACGGGCACCCGCACACGCTGTCGTTCCTGGCCACCGTCAACCAGGTGCCGCACGCCGCGCTGGGCGTGTCGCAGTTCGGCCAGTCCGGGTCGATCGAGGACCTGTACCGCTATAACGGCATCGACACCGACAGCATCATCCGTGCCGCCCTGGACCTGGCCCCTTAATGCGGCACGGGGCCGCCGGCCAGGGCGATGATCGTGCCTGCCGCCGCGGCGGCGAGCAGAGTGAGGACCACGCCGCGGCGCAGCCCGAGCAGGACGACGGCGGCCCCGGCGAGGACGGCGTACTGCCAGGGCTCGGACAGGGCGCGGGCCAGGGGTATGGCCGAGCCGAAGATCGCGCCGATAGCCGCGGGACCGGCGCCATCGAGGAACGCCTGGGCGTAGTGGTTGCCGCGCAGGCGGTCGAAGTGGCTGGCACCGACGAGCACGAAGGTGAAGGAGGGGGAGAAAGCGACCAGGGAGGCGAGCAGGCCGCCGCCGATGCCGGCCGCGGCGTACCCGACGGTGGAGACGGTCTGCACCACCGGGCCAGGGGTGATCTGGCCGAGGGCGACGCCGTTGAGGAACTGGGCGCTGGTCATCCAGTGGTGTCCTACCGCGTCGGCTTGCATCAGCGGGATGATCACGAAGCCGCCGCCGAAAGACAGCGCGCCGACCTTGAGCGCGGTCCAGGCGACCGGCAGCAGCGCGGCGGCGCCCGTGACCGTTCCGAGCGTCCGGGCCGGGCCTGCCGTCTGGAGGACCCGTACGGCCAGCAGCGGCAGCGCGGTGATCGCGTGGGTGCCAGTGGATGACTGGTGGTGCCGGATGGCCAGTTCGATGACGCCGCAACCGAGCAGGACCAGGACCAGCCACGGCCCGAGGGTGGCGGCGGCGGCGCCGCCCGCGAGCAGGTACGCGATCCAGCGCAGCCGCCGGGAACCGGCGGCGCGTTTCCAGCTCGGCGGCACCAGCGACCAGCCGGCCTGGACCGCGACCGCGGCGACTGCCGCGCCCGCCCCGGCCCCGGCCCCGCGGACCCACAGCGGCGGAGTCCCGGCCAGGAACAGCACCGACAAGGCCAGGATCACGATCAGGCCGGGCACGATGAACGCGGTCCCGCCGGCCAGGGCGCCCAGGCGGCCCCGGACCCGCCAGGCGCAGAAGATCGCCAGCTGGGTGGAGGCCGGCCCCGGGAGCAGGTTGCACGCGGCGATGGCGTCCTCGAACTCCTGGGCGTCCAGCCACCGGTTGCGGTCCACGCACAGCTTGCGCAGCAGCGCGATGTGCGCGGGCGGGCCGCCGAACCCGATGCAGCCGATCCGCCCCCACTCCCGCAGCACGGTGGGCAGGCTGGCCTGGTAGCCGGCCCGCGGTTCACGCGCGGCGGGACCGTCCGGCAGATGCCCTCCGGCTGGCCGCGGGCCGTCGGTGTCAGGCACCGGGGTCGGCCTCGTCGCCGATGCGGGCGAGCAGGAACCCGATCCGGGTCCTCAGGTCGGCGGCTACGGCGCGGAACGCCTGGTAGGTGCCCTCTCCCGCGGCCGGGTCCGGGATGCTCCAGTGGATCACCTCGGCCGGGGCGGGGAATTCCGGGCAGATCTCCCTGAGCCGGTCGCACAAGGTGATCACGTAGTCGAAGCGCTGTCCGTCAAAGACGCTCAGGTGCCGGGACCGGCGGGAGCTGATGTCGATGCCGTGCTCACGCATCACCCGGACGGCGTTCGGGTGCAGCGGCTTGGGGTGGCTGCCCGCGCTGGCCGCCGTGACCGCGTCCCCGGCCATCTGCTCCAAGATCGCCTGGGCCATCTGCGAGCGGGCGCTGTTCCCGGTACACAAGAACAGCACGCTCGCGCGCACCGGAACCGATCCCGCGGCCGGCCGGCGGAGCCGCAGCCCGGGGTGCAGCGCCGCGCCGGCCGCGGTGAGCAGGTCGCCGCAGCAGGCCAGGTCGATGCTGTAGTAGGCGTCGCGGCCGTCGGCTGAGCTGCGCCGCGTGGTCACCAGCCCGCCGGCCCGCAGCCGGGCCAGATGGTAGGACACCAGGTTCTGCGGCTGGCCCAGGAGCGCTTTCAGCTCGCGGACCTGCCTATCGCTGCGGGCCAGCTCGCTCAGCAGCCGCCAGCGCAGCGGATGCCCGGCCAGCCGCAGGAAACCCGGCGGGGCCATGTCCTGCCGTATGCTCACCCGGCCCACAATACATCAAGACATTTTGATCGATCAATCCCGTTTGACTAACCTTCGCTGGTCTGCCTTTTGGCTGCGCGGCCTTGCGGCCGCGTGGGCGGTGCGCGCCCTGGCCTTGTCTTCTGGTGTTGCTGCGCTCCCGACGAGCTGCCGTGACTGGTGATACGCGCCCTCCGCTCCGGTCCGCTCGGCGGATAAGGCGTGTGGATGTCCCAGCCATGTTGTTGGTACGACGTGGATGTGGCATCCACGCCTTACGGCCTGGTACGGGCGGTGCCGGAGTGACTGATGTCCGTTTTCGTGCATGCGGCGCGGTCGCTGCGGCAACAAGCTGACCCGGGTATCTGACCCGCGATAACGGCGGTGTGAAAGCGGTGGCGCATGGCTCCCGCCGAAACCAGGGCGGGTAGCGTATGGTCGCATCGCCCGCTGATCACACAGCACCGACACCGAGGAGTGACAGCTATGCGGCTGAGCGCCCGCAACCAGATTCCGGCCCGCGTCACCAGCATCAACAGTGGCGAGGCCATCGCCAACGTCGAGCTGGACGCGGGCGGCACCCGCCTGGTGGCCTCGATCACGGTCGAAGCGGTCCAGCAGCTCGGCCTGTCGGTTGGCACGGAGGTCACCGCGGTGATCAAGGCGTCGGACGTCATCCTCGCGGCCGACTGACCGCGACCGCCGCATGTCATGGTTCCGCCGGCCCCGGCGAATACCCGGCGTGACCTTATACTGCTTGCTCGCAGGCAATTGAGCCCGCCGGCCGAGCAGGGAGCACCGGGCATGGACAGTGACGCGGTCATCCGCCTGAGACGTGTCGTCCTGAAGCTCGCGCGGCAGCTCAACGCCGCTTCCCGGGAGGAAGGGCTGACCCCGACCCAGGCGTCGGTGCTGGGCATCACCACCGTGCGCGGACCGCTCAGCCTGGCCGAACTCACCGAAATCGAGGGCATCAACCCGACGATGCTGTCCCGCGTCATCGGCAAGCTCGACGAGCACGGCCTGATCAAGCGGCTGCGTGACCCCGGCGATTTCCGCGCGGCCCGGGTCGAGGTCACGCCGAAGGGCCGGGGCGTCTACCAGCGGATCACCGCGCAGCGCAGCGCGGTGATCTCCGAATCGGTGGCCGGCCTGCCGGACGGCCAGCAGGCCGCGCTGCTCGCGGCGCTGCCGGCGTTGGAGAACCTGGCCGAAGACCTGCGGGACACGGTGCGGCGCGTCCGGGACCGGCTCCGGGTCGCGCCGCATCCCGACTGACCCGGTCAGGTCCTTCATCCCGAACGGTCCTGGTCACAGCCCTTCCGCCGCTAGGACGCGCGGATCGTAATGTCCGAAACCCGCCAGCTTGCCCCCGCGTCGGCTCCTAGCTTGGAAGCATGAACGTCTACACCACGATGCAAAGCCCGGTGGGCGAGCTGCTCCTGATCGGGCGCCCGGCTCCAGGCGGTGTGACCCTGACCTCGGTGACAATGGCCGGGCAGCGCCACGAGGCGGCGGTGCGGGACGGCTGGCGCCGTGACCCGGCGGCCTTCGCCGAGGTGATCCGCCAGCTCACCGCGTACTTCGCCGGCCAGCTGACCGCCTTCAGCCTCGAGCTCGCCCCGCGCGGCACCGAGTTCCAGCAGCGGGTCTGGCGCGCGCTGGACTCGGTCCCTTACGGCACGACCATCAGCTACGGCGAGCTCGCCGCCCGGCTCGGCGTCCGGCGCGACCGGATCCAGGCGCTCGGCGCCGCCATCGGCGCCAACCCGCTGGCGATCATCCGCCCGTGTCACCGGGTCGTCGGGTCTGATGGCGGCATGCGGGGCTACGCCGGCGGCGTGGAGCGCAAGCAGCAGTTGCTCGTCCACGAGGGCGCGCTCCTGGGGGTCTCGTGGTGATCACCCCGGACTGGCAGGCAGCTGACTGGCAGGCCATCGCGGCCGAACTCGACGCCCAGGGCTGCGCCCGTACGCCCCGGCTGCTCACCCCGGCGGAATGCCGGGATCTGGCGGCCCTATACGACAAGCCGGAGCTGTTCCGCAGCACCGTCGACATGGCCAGGCACAGGTTCGGCTCCGGCCAGTACCGGTACTTTACCCACGACCTCCCCGAACCCGTCCGCGAGCTGCGCGAGGCCCTCTACCCGCGGCTGCTGGTGATCGCGCGCGACTGGGCCGGGCGGCTGGGCCGCCCGGCCCCGTGGCCGGACACGCTGGGGGAGTGGGTGGAGATGTGCCACCGGGCCGGGCAGGGCAAGAGCGCGCAGATCCTGCTGCGCTACCAGGCCGGGGACTGGAACGCGCTGCACCGTGACGTCTTCGGCGACCTGGTGTTCCCGTTGCAGGTCGTGGTCGGCCTGGACGAGTACGGCGCGGACTACACCGGCGGTGAGTTTCTCTTGGTCGAGCAGCGGCCGCGGGCGCAGTCCCGGGGTACCGCCGTCGTCCTGGACCAGGGCCACGGCCTGATCTTCACCACCAGGGACCGGCCGGTGCGCGGCGCGCGCGGCTGGTCCGCGGGGCCCGGTCCGGCACGGTGTGAGCACCGTGCGCTCCGGCCGCCGGCGCGCCCTCGGCCTGGTCTTCCACGACGCCTGAGACGGGGTGATCCCGAACCTAGGCGTTGATCAGCGCGGCCACCGACGGGTGCCGGCGCATCTTGTCCAGGTAGCGGCTGCGGTTCGGGCCGATGCTGCCGACCGGGATGCCCAGCTGGGCGCTGATGTCGGCGTAGGGCACGGGCGGGTCCGCGATGAGCATGGCGATCAGCTGCTGGCCGTTCGGCGGCAACTGGCCGAACGCCTCGCGCAGCGCCGCGTGCCGCTCGGCCGCGAGCAGGCCCTGGTCGGCCAGGCCGGTCCGCTCGTCCGGGAGGCTCTCGACGTCCCGCGCGTACACGGTCGCGCGCGGTCCCTGCGTCGCGCACAGCACCCGGAGGCACTCCCGCCGGGCGGTGGTGGCCAGCCAGCCGGGCAGCGCGGCCGGATCACGGACCCGGTCCAGCTGGTCGACCAGGCGCAGCCACACGCTCTGGCCCACGTCGTCGGCGTCGGCACGACCGAGCCGGTGCCTGCGGCAGATCGACCAGATGAGCGGGGCGTAGCGCTCGATCAGCGCGTCCCACGCCTGCCTGTCACCATCCTTCGCGCGGGCCACCAGGTCGGTGACCGTCGGGTCAGCCGGGGAATTCGCCGGTTCGGACGGTATCAAGGTGCAGACTGCCTCAGCGCTCATGATCGGTTCTCCTAATGCTTGCCGAGCCATCGGTGACAGCCTCGGCGACCCGGCGTCCCGCCGTCATGGGGTACCCGTCACGACTAGACCGGGAAATATGCCGGCCGGCGCCCGGAAGAAGGGCGGTTCAGGGCACGGATGTCCCTCAGACCCGGGACTGGTGTCCCAGGCCGGCGTCCCTGGCCTGGACGATGGCCTGGGCGCGGTCGGCGACCTGCAGCTTGGTCAAGATGTTGGAGACGTGATTGCGGACCGTCTTCTGGCTCAGCCCCAGCCTGGTCGCGATCGCCGTGTTGGCCCGGCCCTGGGCGACCAGGTCGAGGACCTCGCGTTCCCGGTCGGTCAGCTGAGGGAACACCGGCGGCGGGGCGGAGGCGGGGGTGGTGAAGTAGGCCAGCATGCGGGCGGCCAGCTGCGTCCCGAAGATGATCTCGCCGTTGGCAGCGGCCCGCACGGCGGCGCGGATCTGTTCCTGGTCGGCGCCCTTGAGCAGGTAGCCGCGGGCGCCGGCGCGCAGCGCGGAGAAGATCGAGTCGTCGTCGTCGAACATGGTCAGCACGAGCACCGTGATGTGCGGGCTGTCGGCCACGATGCGCCGGGTGGCCTCGATGCCGTTCAGCCCCGGCATGTGCAGGTCCATGATGACCACGTCCGGCTGGGTTTCCCTGGCCATCTCGACGGCCTCGGTCCCGCTGGTGGCCGCCCCGGCGAGCTCGGTGTCCGGACCGTCGGTCAGCAGCGCGGTCAGGCCGTCGCGGAACAGCGGGTGATCGTCGGCGATCAGGACCCGGATCGGTTCGCTCATGGTTGCTCCCGGGCGGGCAGGTGGGCATTGATCCTGGTTCCGTGCGGAAGGCTGGGCTCGATCACCAGGTCGCCGCCGAGTTCGGTGACGCGCTCACGCATCGACGCGATGCCGACCCCGGCCCGCCAGCCTTCCGGCAGGCCCACGCCATCATCGCAGATGTTCACGTCCAGGCCGTGATTGAGCCGCAGGCGCACGGAGCATTGCGTGGCGTGCGCGTGCCTCGTGACGTTGGTCAGCGCCTCGGTCACGATCCGGTAGCAGGCCACTTCGACCGCCGCGGGCAGGTCGGCCAGGCCTTCGGCCGGAGCGTCCAGGCTGACGGTGAGCGAGGGGGCCTCGTACTGCAGCCGTCCGACCTCCTCGCGCAGCGACCCGACCAGGCCGAACTCATCGAGCGCGGGTGGCCGGAGCCCGTAGACGATACGGCGGACGTCGGCTACCGCCCGCTGCGTCTCCGCCTTGAGCTTGCCCAGCAGTTCCTGCAGCTCAGGCTGGCTGGCCGACCGGACCCGGGCGGTGTCCAGGCCCAGGGTCAGGCCCGCCAGCGTGGGGCCGAGCCCGTCGTGCAGGTCGCGACGCAGCCGGCGCCGCTCCTCTTCCCGCGCGGTGACCAGGCCCGCCCGGGACACGTCCAGTGCCCGCCGCAGCGCCACCGCGTGGGCCGCCGGGCCCGCTTGCCGGGCCAGGTCGGCCAGCAGCCGCTCGTCGTCGGGGCCAAGCTGCTCGCCTCGCGACCGGGTGCCCACCAGGAGCCGTCCGACGGTCTCCCGCTGGAAGGTCAGCGCGAACGCGACCACCTGGGCCGGGGCCTCGCCGTACGCGGCGGCCGGGCTCCACCCGTCGCCGAGCCGCAGTTCCAGGGCCGCGTACGGCAGCCGCAGGCTGTCCGCGATGGTCTTCACCACCGAATGCAGCGCCGTCTCGGGGTCGGCGGCCTCCTCGACCCGGCGGCCGAGCCTGGTCAGGGCCTCGTAGGGCACGCCCCGGTCGCCGTAGAACAGCCGGTCCACCCGGCGCTGCACCCGGTCGTGCAGTGGCCACAGCGCGGAGGCGGCCAGCACGGTCGCGATGACCTGCACGGGCAGGCTGCTGCCCGTCAAGCCGAAGACCGAACGGAAAGACTGGGCGATCACGACCACGGCCAGGTAGACCCCGGCCATCCCCGCGGTCAGGATGCCGTACAGCACCGCCCGGTTCAGCAGGATGTCGATCTCGTAGAGCCGGTACCGCAGGACCGCGATCCCGATGGCGATGGGCATCAGGATGCCGGCCGGCAGCGCCAGGACCAGGCTCCACGTGCCCGGGAAGACCAGGGTCGCGATCAGCGAGGCGATGGTGAACGGCAGCACGGCCAGCAGCCACTTGAGCTGCTGGCGTCCGACCCGGTCGGCCCGGCGCCAGCGCAGCGTTACGCTCGCCGCCGCGCCCGCCCCGGCCACCAGGCCGCACACGATGGCCAGAGCCCCGAACACCTCGAACACCACGTCGAGCTGCGGCAAGGCGTACGGGTTGGACCGGTAGCGGAACAGCGGGCCCAGGTTCTGCGGGTAGAAGGCGAAGGCCGCTATCGACAGCGGGATGAACGCCAGCGCGGCCCACAGCGCGGGCCGGAACCGCCGCGACAGCAGCCTGCCCTCCGGGAAGACCAGCAGCAGGACCATGCCGCCCAGGCTGGTCGCCGGCGCGTAGGCCCAGGTGTTGACCCACACCGCCGCGGTCGAGAACGGCAGCGAACCCGGGGAGTGCACCACGGTGTACCGCATGTACAGGTAGGGCACCGTGGCGAACGCGTCCGCCAGCCCGATCAGGCACAGCAGCGGGCCCATCGGATGACCGGGCCGCCGGGCCAGCAGCACGCACCCCATCCAGGCGTAGGCGAGCGGGGCCGGCAGCAGGAGGATGGACACGTCGCGGCCGAGCACCCCCAGCACCAGCCCGCCGAACACCAAGACGGCCGTGAGGGCAGCAGCCAGCCAGGCCAGCCCGGCAGGCGTCAGCCACCGGGCCGGCCTCACGCGCACCGGAACGTCCAGACCCACATACCTACGATGGTGCCTTACGGTCCCGCTGTCACGGGACATATGTCCCGGGCCGCCCGGGATCAATAAGCCCAGGCCGGGGTGCGGCGGCCTCCTTGCTGGTCCAGCGCAGGTACAGCGAGGATGTAATCATGCCCGACCACATCACCGGTGAACGGCTGACCAGCCTCTTCCGCCCGCGCAGCGTCGCGCTGGTGGGCGCGTCGGACAAATCGGCGTTTTCCCAGATCGCCTACCACAACCTGGTCCAGTTCGGCTTCCGGGAGCACACCTACCTGGTCAGCCGGCGTGGTACGCCGACGCACGGCCAGCCCACCGTGACCTCGTGCACGCAGATCGGCGAGCCGGTCGACGTGGCCTACCTGATGGTTCCGCAGGCCGGACTGCTGGAGGCCCTGGACGACGCCGCGGCCGCCGGGATCCGCAACGCGTGCGTGCTGTCGTCCGGCTACGCCGAGGCGGGGGAGGCCGGCCGGGCCGCCCAGGCCGAGCTCGCCCGTCACGCGGCCGGACTCGGCATGGTGCTGCTCGGCCCGAACCATCTCGGCTTCGCCAACCTCACCGACGGCGTGCCGGTCTGCTCCGTCCCCGGGCTGCCCAGGGTCCCGGGACCAGTGGCGCTGCTGTCGCAGAGCGGGGCCAGCTCCTCGGCCATGGTGGACTTCGCCGCGATGGCCAACGTCGGCCTGTCCTACCTGGTCACGCTGGGCAACGAGGCGATGATCACCGCCGGGCACGTGCTGGACTTCCTGGTCGACGACCCCGGCACCCGGGCCGTGGCCGTCTTCATGGAGACCGTGCGCGACCCGGAGACCTTCCGCCGCGCCGCGCGGCGGGCCGCCGAGGCGGACAAGGCCATCGTGGTCCTCAAGGCCGGCAGCAGCGCGCTGTCCGCCCGCACCGCGGCCGCGCACACCGGCGCGCTGGTCGGCGACGACCGGGTCATCGACGCGGTCTTCGCCGACCTCGGCGTGATCCGGGTCGACTCGATCGAGGACATGCTGATCACCGCCGGGGCGGCCGCCGCGCTCGGACGGCTGGGCCGAACGGGCCTAGGCATCGTGTCGATCTCGGGCGGTGCCTGCGACATCGTCGCCGACCGGGCCGACGACCTCGGTGCCGACCTGCCGGAGCTCGCCCCGTCCACCCGGGACGCGCTCGCCGCGATCATGCCGCCGTACGGGACCGTGCAGAATCCCCTCGACGTCACCGGCGCCGCCATCATCGACCCGGCGATCTTCACCCGGGCCATCGAGGCCATGTCGGCCGACCCCTCGATCGGCGTCATCGGCGTCGTCAACAGCATCCCGTGGTTCGACACCGGCCGGCCCTACGGGGGGCAGATGTTCCTGGACGCGATCGGCGCCGGCATGCGGGCCGCGTCCTGCCCGACCGCCTACGTCAACCAGGTCATGCAGCCGGTCACCGACTACACGCGGGCGGCTATGGAGCGGGGCGGGGTGCGGTACGTCATCCCCGGGCTGCGCCAGGCCGTGGTCGCGCTGCGCAACGTGGCCTGGTGGTCCGAGGCCACCCGGAATCCTGACGCCCAGGCACCGCCCGCGCTGGTACCGGTACCCGATCCGGCCCGCCGCCGGGGGACGTGGTCCGAGCACGCCGCCCGCGTGTAGTCGGTGACCGGCTGCATGACCTGGTTGACGTAGGCGGTCGGGCAGGACGCGG
>Ga0318572_10000840_pt1 | contig 11816 bp, 8 predicted proteins | sample GRESIP089b5f20_FD_202528 | JGI IMG/M metagenome (GOLD analysis project Ga0318572, IMG submission 202528) | Tropical soil microbial communities from Luquillo Experimental Forest, Puerto Rico - GRE.SIPMG.089b5f20 | ecosystem: Environmental > Terrestrial > Soil > Tropical forest > Bulk soil...
GGATGTGCCGATGCGTGAGGCTGATGGCACGTCAGGCAGCTGAGAGATGTGCGCACCTTGGACGGGTCGGCCGGATCCATGACGTCAGAGACCGGATGGGACTCGACGGGGTGGCCGATACCGTATTTGAGCGGCAGCACAGGAACCTTATTCGTTTTGTAGTAGTCCTCGGGCAGGCGGACGGTGCCGTTGAAGAGCGTGAGCAGGTGGTTGTCCGTGTCGTGCTTCGGTGCAGCGTCGGGTCCGTGGCACTCGAGGCAGAGCGCATTGCCCTTGGCGCGGAGCAGGTGGTCGATGTCTCCGCCGTGCGGCGTGTGGCAGGTGGAGCAACCCTGAGCAAAGGCCGGCTGGTGATGATAGGGCTTCTTACGGAGGTCGTCGATATCGCTGTGGCAACCGAGGCAGATGGAGACGGAGTCCGTCTTGGGCAGGCCGGGCTGGTTGCTGGCGTGGGGGCTGTGGCAATCGGTGCAATCGCCGGCGGCGCCGGGATGCGGCACCTTGGCGGAATCGATGAGCTTGGCCTTGTCGTCGTGGCAGGTGACGCAGAGCGCCTTGACGTCAGTCTGCGTGAGTTGGATCTTGCCGTCCTTGACGGGCTGGTGGCAGGTGTCGCAGCCGCCGCCCTGGAAGGGCACGTGCTGGAACTTCGCCATGAGCTTGGGCGAGTCGGACTGATGCGGATTGTGGCACTCGATGCAATTGGCTGTGGCAAAGGGCTGGCCGTGATGCGCCTTTTGCAGGCTCTCGTCCTTGGCGTCGTGGCAGTCGAGGCAGAGCGCGGGCGACGACTTGGTGAGGTGGAACTTGTTTTCAGCGGTCGGCTCGGCGCCGGTCTTGTGGGTGATGTGGCAGGTGTCGCAGCCCATGTCGAGCGCGGCGTGGCGGCTGCCATCCTTGGGCACGTCGAGGCCGGTCTTATGGCACTGAAGGCAGAGATTCTCTTTGGCGTCGCCGGAGACGGGCTTGAGGAGCTGGTTCTTGTTGTCGCTTGTATGCGGGTCGTGGCAGGTCGTGCAGTCGCGCACGGCGGGGGGATGGACGGTGCCCTTGATGTCGGCGGCCTTCTTGTCGGCATGACAGGTGAGGCAGAGGCCGGAGGTGGTGGGCGTGATGAGCTTGATGTGCGTGACGTCCTTATTGGTGCGGACCTCATGGCAGCTCAGGCATCCGGTGGCGATGGCGGAGTGAACGGATTTGCCCTTGGTCTTGTCCTCGTGGCACTCAAGGCACTTGGCCGAGTCAACGTTCTTGTCGAGTGGCACGGGGTGCACCGCTGCTGCAGCGCGGAGCGCGGAGAACGCAAACAGAACGGCAAGCCACGCGCAGGCACGAAGAAGCGTGCCGCCAGCGTGGCGGGTGCGGGCGCGATTCAAAAGCAGTCGCATACAGGCTCCGAGAATACGTGGTGCAGCCAGTTCGCCGGAACGCGAAAAGCGCGTAAAGAGATTAGAGCGCACGCGTAATCGACTGATTTAACTGCGACTTACAGCCTGATTCTAGCGAACGGCCAAAACCTCTGCGGTGATTTGTATCACACGATGAGACAAAACTTATGAATCAATGCCGCAGGACCGTGCAACTGCTGCCGGTTTCTGAGACAGCAGTTGCGGGGTGTCTGCAAGCGGGCCAGTTTGCCTGCTCCTGTGAAGGCGCAAAGGAGCGACGCCGATAAAGGGGTGGAGGCAGAAAGGAGCCGATTGCCGAATGAAGCCGAAGCTGCTGCTGACGTTGATTGTAGCCACCGCCGCGCCATTTGCGGCAGCCCAGATGACGTCACCTTCCGACGATGTGCTGGGGGCGCACCTGAACTATGGCCGAGGTTGCTCGGCGTGCCACTCGCCACACAGCGGCGCTGCGGGCAATGGGCAGGAACGAGTGTTCTCAACCGGCTCGACCGGGACAGCGCTGTGGGGCGAAGATGCGAGCGGGCTCTACGGGCAGACGATCACGACGGGCGGAGGCAACTATGTGGAGGTGCTGCCGACGAGCTTGTCAGCGAATACGCCGGATGCCTCCGGAATGCTGACCTGCCTGACCTGCCACGACGGCAACTACGCTTCGACCGCGATGATGAAGAACAGGGTTTATGAGCAGCTTCCGTCAACCTACGGTACGAACAACAACATTCCGACGCTGCTGGGATCGGGCGTGTTGGGGAATTCGGCGTATCTGAGCCAGCATCCGATGGGCCTGAATGCAACAGTTAGTTGCGGAGGAGAGACGGACTGGGACTGCAGCGAAGTGAATGGGCAGATCCGCATGCAGGGTGCACAGTCGAGCAGGTTCGTGAGCAACTACGGTTTCTTTGTAAAGCTGGGGAGCTACAACAACAAAGCTGTGGTGGTGTGCACGACGTGTCATGATCCACATTCGATGAACGTGGTGCGGGTGTCGAACAAGGTAAACTCCGGATTGCCGGCGGGAACCTACGCGACGATGTTCTTTTTGCGCGCTCCGTACAATCCGCGGGACACGAATCCGCAGTCGAACCAGACGGCACAGTTCTGCCGACAGTGCCACGCCGACAAATCGAACGAGATGAATGGGAGCACAGTCGGAACGGTGTTCTAGAACGGAAGGAAATGAAAAGGCTCCGGGTTGGATGCGCGACGTCACGCGTCCAACCCCGGGGCCTGTCCTTATTTGGTAAAGCGAGTGAGTGTGGTGCTGCGTGCTGCGCTCACAGTGGTTCCGCTGCCGCTGCCGGTGTGAGTGATGTTGTGGCAGACGAGGGTGCAGGAGTTGGTGGCACGGTTGTAGGAGACAGGTGAGGTGCCGTTCTGTGCGACGACGTTCATGTCGAAGTTAATGAGGCGCTCGCCGCTGAAGTTTGCGCTGGTGGCGCCCATGCCGTGTGCTGTATGGCAGACGGAGCAGCTGAAGCCTGCGTTGATGTGTGAGGCGTGCTCAGACCAGCTGGCGGAGCTCATGACCTGCGTCTGGAGGTCGTGGCACTTAGCGCACAGGGCATAGGTGCCGGTCGGCGTGAGGTCAGGATTCTGGTTCAGATTGGTGATGGAGGTGCCAGGTGTTGCCGCCTGGCTGAGGATGTATTGACGCTCGAGGATGTGGGTCCACTTGGAACCGTGCGGGCCGTTGGCTCCGGCACCGCCGAACTCGCGGTTGTCGTCGGAGTTGTGGCAGTCAGTGCAGAGGATCTGCGTCCCCATGGCGCGGCCCGCGGTGACGCCGTCGATATTGAGCATGTTGGCGCGAAGACTGGGTTGCGCGAGTGCACTGGAACGGGCGTGGAAGACCGGGTGGCTGGAGGTGGAGCTCGCGGCGAATTGCGGGATAAGGTTGAGCTGATCGCCTGCGGAGACCGCCCGGTTGGGGAAGTAGCCGTAAATGGGCATGACCTGCTTGCCGGAGCTGGTGCCGTGGCAGCGAAGGCAGTTCTCGTATTGATTGACAGCTGGAGTGAGGATGCTGGTTCCGTCGGATGCGCTGATGCCGGCGATGTCCTTCTGCGAGATGCGAATGAGCGGAGCGTCAGGGAAGACGCTGATCTGCTGTGATCCGTGGGCGTTGTGGCAGTCGACGCAGGTAGCATGCCGGTTGTTGTTGAGCAGCGTGGTCTCAGAAGCGTCGTGCGGATTGGAGGAGCTGGGCAACGGGTGACCGACCTTGCCGGTGGCGTACTCCGCAAAGACGTTGGTGTACTGGGCCAGTGGGGAGACGCTGGTACCGCCGTTGTGGCAGGCGATGCAGGCCTGCTCGTTGGCACCGCGCAGGATTTGCGATGTGCCGCCCGCGCTGTGCGGGGTGTGGCATCCGATGCAGGCGGTTGTGGCGACGGTGGTGTAATTGCCGACGCCGGCCTGTGTAGTGACCTTTGCTGACGAGAGAGCGTGCGCGCTGATGGACCAGTCGGCTAGCGGGTTGACCTGCGAGCTGCTGGTGCGAGCGGGATCGTGGCAGGCGAGACAAAGCTGTCCGCTGGAACTGTCCTTGACGAGGAAGTTCTGCGAGACAGTGTCGATGGCCTGGACGTGGGGGTTGTGGCAGCTCATGCACTCGACGTCGCCTTTGATGAGCGATACGGCGCCGGTGGTATCGGCGGTTTTGCCGGAGGTTGTGAGAGTCGAAACGAGATGAATAGCGTCCTTAAGCGGCGTGGCAAGGCTGAACGGGTGCGAGGTCTGCAGATTGCTTCCGAAGACATCAGCGGTGTTCATGGAACCGTGCGTGGTGACCTGCCCGTAGACGACGGTGGAACCGACGGCGACGGTGCCGTCGTGGCAGCTGAGGCACATGTTAGAGGATGAGCCGAGTGCCGGCTGCTTGGAGGTGTTCTTCTCGGTAGTGGTGGTGTAATTGGTGTAAATCTGCGTGGTCAGCTTCTGATTCCAGAGGCTGATGTTGAGGCCTGAGTGCGGTGCGTGGCAGTACGTGCACGCATCGGAGCGCGCGCCCTGAATCGGCGAAGTGCCAGCGGGGCCCAGATTATGAGCGCCAAGTACATCGGTTGCCACCTGAGCAACGATGGGTGCGGCAACGAGTAAGAAAGCGAGCATGGCCACCCGCGCAAAGCGGCTCATGGGAGGACTCCTTTGGCGGGCGGCTTCAGTCCGACATATTGGAAGACCTGCACGCGGTGGTTGAACGAGTCGACGACAAAAACGTGGTCGCTGTGGTCGATAAAAATCCCGGTGGGGATTTGAAACTGTCCGGCGTGGGTGCCCTGCTCACCGAAGTAGTAGAGCAACTGGCCCTGGCGATTGAATACTTGCACCATGCCGCGTTGTGCATCGACGACATAGAGGTCGCCCTCGGAGTCGACGCTGACGGCTTTGGGGCGGAACATGGCGCTTGCCGCGTCCCCGAGCTGCCCAATGGAAAACTGGAAGTTGCCGGAGCGATCGAATGCCTGGACGCGGAAATTCATGGCGTCAACGACGAGGAGGTTGGGACCGTCGATGTGGAGCTCGGTGGGCAGATTGAACTCGCCAGGGGCGCGGCCGGATTTGCCGAAGGTCTGCAACACGGTGCCCTGCATGTCGAGGATGAAGACTTCGTCGCGCAGGGTGTCTGTGACGTAGATGCGTCCGGCTGCAGAGTCAACGGCGATGCCGGTGGGACGCTTGAAGTAGCCCTCGCCGCCTTTGATCTTGCCGATGGTGCGGAGCAACTTACCGTTCGGATCGAAGACGAAGATCAGGCCTGCCTCGGAATCGGTGACATATATGTTGTCCTGTGCGTCGAGAGCCACGCATTGAGGAGCACGCATGTTGCCGCTGGCTTTGCCGTTGTGCTCGAGGAACTTGTACTTGCGCTGGGCGTAGTCAAAGATGTGGATGCCCTGAACGCCGGGGTCAGTGATGATGAGGCGGCCGTGGGAGTCTGCGGCGATACTGTAGGGGCGGACCAGGAAATGATAGTCGGGTGCGCCGGCAACGACATCGACGAATTTGGTCCAGAAACCGTGGGTGTTGCGGACTTCCGACTCGGAGCGGAATGCACGTTCAAACGAAAGCGACCGGCCGCCATCGAGCGAGAGGACCCATTGCTCCGGGACGACCGCCGCAGAGCGGGACTTCGGAGTCGCCTGGAGCGGCAGGGTCGCGGAACAACAGACGAGCAACAGCGCCACCGCGCGTTGCCGCCCCGCGCGAGTTAGAAGAAATTGAACCAACGCGATATCCCAAAGTAGTACGAAGAAACAACCTCTGGAGCGGTTCCTGAATTGGAAAACCCTTGTTCCAACCTTGCATATCCGCTCGTAAAATACAACTTTCTGACCTGATATTGAACAAGTGAATTGAACTGCTTGCTCTCGTTGGCAGACGAAGATGTCGAGCTGGTGGTGTTACTGTTCGAGCGCCCGTAATTGGCCCCAATGATGAGCTTCTTGATCGGCGTGCTGGAGACACCGAAAGAGTATCCCGTGCCGCCGTAGAGGCTGGCGAGGCTGGAGACGGTGGGCGATGTGACGCCCGAGAGACCTGAGCTGGTAACAATTGCTTCGCCGCTGGAGTGCGAATAAGTTCCGTTAGCAGTGAGCCATTTGCTGTAGCCAAAGGTGGTGTTGTAGCTCTGGCTACTGCTGCCAGTACCGGCGGATTGCGTAAGAGCGGTTCGCGAGGCACTGGCCCCCATACCGACGAAGAATAGACCCCAACGCCGGCGGCCATTGAACGAATAGTTATAGAACGAGTTCATGTAGGTCACGAGCAGTGTCTGCACGTTCTGCGCGTAACCTGCGGACTCGGTAAGGTGCCAGCCGAACGCGTCGGCGGAGTAGTTCTGATTCACGGAGAAGCTGAGGGAGTCAGACCCGGTGTTGTCGGAGGAGTTGGCTGCAGCAGATACGGAAGAATTGAACGAGCCGTTGAGGAGACGATGGGCGAATGAGGCGCTTCCACCGTATGTAGTGACACCGTAATCGGTGCTCTCGTACGTCTGCGTGCGGCGCTCGACGTAACCGGAGGTCTGCACGTAGGTGGTCGGAGTGTAGGTGGCAACTGCCATCACATCCAGCGAGTTTGAGGATTGCTGCGAATTGGAGGTAACCACGCCGCCGGAGGAGATGATGGACTCGATCAACTGACCGGCAAGGTTGTCGGAGTAATTCGCATTGAAGGAAACGGTGACCTTCTGCGTCGGATGGAGCGCGGCCAGCGCCGAAACCAGGTTGAGGGTGCCGGAGGTGTTCGTGCCTTCATACGAGGTGTTCCAGGTGGTGCGGTTATACGAAGCTGAAGCAGAACCATGCAGCGGCAGAGGATGGATGACATTGAAGCCGAATCCGCGATTGCCGGAATTTACCGTGCCAGTTGCGGTGCCGGTGACGACCTCGGGAAGGACAGAGTGTCCGGTTCCGTCGTTGAAGAAAGCGGTTAACCCGAAGCCGGCAAGGGTGTAACCGGAATGCACATTGAGAGAGCGAAAGTTGGTGTTTCCGCTGTTTGTAGAGCCATAGACGGTGTAATCGCTCGAACCCATTTGATAGCCGACGGACAAGGTGGGCATATCGGTCAGGTTCTCGGCCCATGTGACGCCAAAGGTGTCGCTGTTGCCGTGGGTGACATAGTTGGCAGAGCCGGGGACGGCGTAATTTCCGTCGGCGTCATAGGTCTTGGAGAAGCTGACGGAACCCGGGAACTTGCTGCCGCCGAAGATGTTGGATGCCAAGGTGACGCCGCTGGCGGAGGAGATGGATTGGAAGTTTGAGTTGGCGCGCGACTGGTTGAGAAAAACAGAGGCGTTGTAGGTCAGGAAGTTGGGGTTGTAATACGCACCTGTGAAAGTCCCGGTGCCGCCTACCGACCAGTTGTGGGTCGAATTCGAGAGATTGGAGAAGGTGGCGCTGTAGCCACTGGCCAGATTGCCGCTGGCGGTCGTGGAGAGGTCGCCATAATGAAGCTGCGCAAATGCAGGCCATCCCGGCGCGACCATCAACGCCGCGAGCAGGAGACCTGCGGTTTGCAAAAACGCAGCAATGCGAAACCGGTGTTCGAACTGGGATGAATTAGGCCGCATGGGGATAATGAATTAAGTGTTACCTGTGAACGACCTTGCCCAGAGTGATAAATCAGGGCGCCTTCCACGAAGATCTACAACATCTCGATCTTCGCGTCTTTCCTTAACTTCTGGTCCAGCGCGCTACGGAGCTGATTGGTCTTGCTCTCGTGAAGCTCCTTTGTCAGTTGCGCCTGAACATTTGCAAACTTCTCCTTACCAGAGGGCGCGTGCTCCTGCAGGTGGAGGATGGTAAATGCCTGGTCGACCTGGATGATACTGGTTATCGCGCCGGGCTGCAGTGACTGCAGGGCCTTTTTCACCTGGGGGGGCAACTGGTCTGCAGGAACCGGTTTGTGCTGGCCCAGGACCACGCGATAGTCATCGTCCGATGTCTTTTCAGCCAGGGCTCCGAACTGCCGGGAGGTCTTTGACTGTTGCGCCTGGGCATAGGCCTTCTCGACCCGCTTGCGGCCTTCCGCGATCTGTGAGGCGGAAGCGTGTTCCGGCGGAATAATCGAGATGCTCTGGAAGGTATAGGTCTCCGGGTGAGCAAAGCGTGCGGAGTTCTTCTCGTAGTAGGCGCGGACTTCAGCCGGAGTGACTCCGCTCTTACTGTCGACCTCGATCTTGAGGAACGCCTCAATCAGCAGCGAGCGGCGGACCTTCTCAAGAAACAGGTCGCGAGAGCCCTGGAAATCGCTCTGAAGGAATGCGTTGAACTCGGCTGGGGAAGAGAACTGCTTGCGGAACTGGGCTTCTGCGTTCTGCATGCGCGCCGGCGTAACTGTCATCTTACGGTGCTGAGCTTCCTGGTAGACGAGCTCCTCGAAGATCAACATCTTCATGGCGCCCTCACGGATCTGCGGTGCCATGTCTTTGGGGATGCCATTGTGCTGGCGGGCGTAAGGGAAGATTGCGTATTCCTCGCGGACGAGGTCAGCCTCAGTAAGAACCGACCCATTGACACGAGCAACGGGCTTACCGGTGGGCTTGAGGGCAGTCACAGAGGAGGATTTGGGCGCCTGCTGCGGCTGAACGGTGCGCGCATGGGAAGCCACCTGTGCATTCACTGCTGCTGTGAAGAGCAGAAAGAGGGCGCAGATGGAAAAGGTGCGGTTCATGAAAATCACATCCTTAGTAAAAAATAGGGGGAGGGATGACACCCCCTCCCCCCGTTTGTGCCAAGCAAGATTAGAAGGTTGTACCAGCGGTGCCGTTGTTCATTTCGTTGGACTCCGCACCATGGCACTGGCGGCAGAACTGCGCAGCCTCGTTGCTGGTGGTGCTGGTGGGGTTGTAGGGTGCGCGCAGGAAGAACATGGTCTGGTAGTAGCCAGCGGTCATGCCCGAGTTCGAGGCGCTGACCTTAACCACGTTCATCACGTGCTGGTTGTGGCAGGTGGTGCACAGAACGATCGGGGTGGTGCCATTGAGGACGCCGGGGCGAACGAAGAAGCCGTAGTTGGTCTTGAACTTCGCCGAATATGTGCCGGTCATCTGGACCGCGCCAGTCCCGCTGAGGGTGCAATCCCAGTCATAGGTGCCGCCGCAGCTCATGCTGGCGTTGGTGCCTACCGGGTGATCGTTAAGGTAGTTGCCGGTCCCCGTCTTGTCGTTGCCGAGCAGCGTCGGGATGGTGTTGAAAGTGCCGTAAGTGGAAGGCAGGGTCTCATAGACCTGGTTCTTCATCATGGCGCCAGTGGCGTAGTTGCCATCGTGGCAGGAGAGGCACATGAGCACGCCTGCGACATCCGGGGTGCCCGCAGTCAAGCTGGCCGGCAGAACTTCGGTGTACCCGGTCGAGCCGTCGGTGCTGCCGAAGGTGAGAGTCTGGCCGTAGAGGCTGCCGAGGTCCTCGCCCCAGAGGGCGACGGTGCCGGCAGAGGCATCGGCGGTTTTGGCGTTGCCGTTGCCGTACACGCCGCTGTGCGGTGCGTGGCAGGCGGAACAGCCGCGGCCGTAGTTAAGGTGGGCGCCGAGAACGTCAGTTGCCGGCGCATATCCGGGCCCTGCGACCGCGAAGGTAGCAGAAGCCAGGAACGCAAGCGCGATAAGAGAAAGGCGTTTCATATTTTTGTCAAAGCCTCCTGGTGCACACTCAGTACTGCTTTCCGGCGGCACATTGCGCCATCCGGATGTTGCCATGGGGTTTTGGCTGCCGGCTCGGTGGAAATTAAAAAATACTTCAAAACCCACTGAAGTGTCTCCTAAATCCGCCGATACAACGAACCGGGACAGTAGCCGAGTGCACCACCGAACTGACGGGCAACCGGGCACAGTCACTATTGGTGAAATGCCCCACACCAACGCTGCTATGTGATCATTGACTAATCCTAATCCGATGTGATTTCTGTCACGCGTCTGGGGCGATCTGTGCCCCTGTCAAGATTCTTGCGTGACACGAATCACACAGTATGATTCCCCTGCGTGTTTCACTGGTCGAAGTTGACCCGTAGTGTGTAGCGAAACAGGGCGTTTAGGGGCTTTTCACTGCTAATGTGGCGATGGAAAAGCGAAAGTCTGGCCCGAGGCAGGAGCAAAGGTAATGAGTAAAGTAGTGACCACAATTCAGCCCGAAAGTACTGCGCTACGGCCCGGGTATGTGTATGGAATGGCGGTGCTCTGTCTGGCCGCGGGTTTGGGAATTGGCTACGTGTTTCATGACTCTCAGGCCAAGGCGCCGGCGCCACAGACGCAGGCTCAGTCGCCGCACGGAGCGGGTGGCCACATGCACAGCCTGGAAGAGCTGAAGCAGATGGCCGAAAAGCAGATTGCGCCCTTGAAGGAGCAGCTTAAGACGGATCCGAACAACACGGCGCTGCTGCTGAAGGTAGGAGCGATCTACCACGGAACGCATCAGTTCAAGCAGGCGAGCGAGTACTACGGCAAGGCAGCTCAGGTGGATCCCAAAAATCCGGCGATTCGCACGAAGCTGGCGTCGAGCCTGTTTCGGAGCGGCGACGCGGATGGTGCGATTCAACAGCTGAACGACGCGCTGGTGTTTGCGCCGACGGATGCGAATACGCTGTTCAACCTGGGCGTGATCAAGTTTGAGGCCAAGCAGGATGCCAAGGGCGCAGTGGAGGTATGGCAGAAGCTGCTGAAGACGAATCCGCAACTGACCGCGAAGCAGAAGGAGCAGGTGAACCAGCTGCTTGCGGAAGCGGAGATGGATGTGAAGCAGCAGCACGGCAAGCAGGGAGTGGGGACGAAATGACGGACAAGAAGCAACAGAGCTCCGGCTTGCAGTGGACACGAGAGCGCGCGGCGTTGCTGGCGCTGATTTGCCTGGCAGTGGGCATCGCTGGCGGTTGGTTTTTGCGCGATGTGAAGAAGCCCGGAGCGCCTAAGCAGGCAGACGCTGCGCAGAACGCGCAGAGCGCCCCACAGCAGCAGGCGGGCCTGAGCGCGCAGCAACTGAAGACCGCGGCCGATGCGCAGGCTGCTCCGATGCTGGAGCAGTTGAAGCTGCACCCTACGGACGCGACGCTGCTGACAAACATCGGCAATGTGTACTATGACGCGCAGCAGTACCAGGCGGCGGTGGACTACTACGGACGTGCGCTGCAGCTGACGCCTGCTGATGCGGCGGTGCGTACGGATATGGGCACGGCGTATTGGTACATGGGCAACGCAGACGCCGCGCTGGCGGAGTTCGAAAAGGCGCTGGGGTATGCGCCGAACAATCCGAACACGCTGTTCAACCGCGGGCTGGTGAAGTTGCGCGGGAAGCATGACACGGCGGGCGCGATTGCGGATTGGCAGAAGCTGCTGGCTACGTCGCCTAACTATGAAGGCCGTGGGCAGGTGGAGCAGATGCTGAATGAAGTGAAGCAGCAGGCGGCGGGTGCCAAGCCGGGCGTGTAAACCGCTGGACGGGGCAGTGACAGGGGGTGCGTGAATCGCACCCCCTGTTGCATTTTTGATGGAACGGGCGAAGGTGGCTAGCAGCAGCGCATCTTGACGGGGGATTGCTCGGGGCCGCAGGATTCGGCGGGGAGAGGCTCGCCGCGCAGTGTTTTGCGCACGCGCGCGATTGCGTCGATGGCGACGAGGACGACGCCAGCGAGGAAGAGCGTCATCAGAACGGAGTCGAGCCAGCCTTGCACAGCGGTGGCCGGGTTGGCGGTGAGCGGCCAGAAGATGTTGCGGATGGAGAGCACTCCGGCGGTGATGGTGGTGATGCCGACGAACGCTGCGGGAATGGCCGTGAGCAATGCGTAGCGGGCACGGCCCATGTTGACGAGGAAGACGCTGACGACTGCGAGAGCGATGGTGGCGAGGAGTTGGTTGCCGGTGCCGAAGAGCGGCCAGATGGTGGAGATGTTGCCGGTGTAGATGAGGTAGCC
>Ga0318572_10000846_pt1 | contig 11797 bp, 10 predicted proteins | sample GRESIP089b5f20_FD_202528 | JGI IMG/M metagenome (GOLD analysis project Ga0318572, IMG submission 202528) | Tropical soil microbial communities from Luquillo Experimental Forest, Puerto Rico - GRE.SIPMG.089b5f20 | ecosystem: Environmental > Terrestrial > Soil > Tropical forest > Bulk soil...
ACCCTCTTACGATTTCCGCCAACTTTTGACTGCCTTTACTGACAATTTCACTGACAGTAGATTCAGGCTGGCAGGACATCCGCCGGATAAAAGGAGCGATACTTGGAACGCGGGTCGGTAGGATGCGAGCCGATGGGATTGAACTTTCCGCACGGATGCTGCCAGACACCACGCCGGTTATTCCAGTGAAAGCCCAAAGCCCACAGCAAACCACAGAGATTTGATTTCGTTGGCGCGACATCGAGCCAAATCCATTTGCCTACCACTTCGGCCAATTCGTATTGCCTTGGCAATTTTGTCCGCAAGTAGTTCAAAACTGTTTCCGTGGATAAACTGCGGTTGTGGATGTGTTTTGAAACCGACGATGGCCGGACCTTCGCCGGAGCTGACGCTTCAATGATGTCTTTGGTTGTTTTCATAGCTTTTTTTTGAAACCGCTGTCCGTCCTCCTGCCGTGTGCTGCTCGCTTCACAGAAGGGGAGACAGCGGAGCCATGCACACCGTGCATTCAATGATTCGGACGAAAGCTGAAACCGTGACAGAGTTCACGCTGGCGCGAGTTTCTGATCTCGTCACTGACTGACGGCCCGGTGTCGGACCAGCGAGCAGCAGACGGAAGGAGCGACGGTTGGCGTAAAAAAGGCGAAGACAAACAACCCTGACTAATCTCAATTCAATTGCTGTTCGGAGTCGGTTGAAACTGGCTGCGGGAGGGCTACAGTCTGCTTCCCGACCGTGGCCAATTTCAACCGTCTCCGTCAGACTTGGGAAGAGCGCGAGTCTGGCTGTTTTTCGAGGCGTAGTCTGGAAGGGGAATTGAAAAGCGGCCAGTCTCGCGCGAATGGGAAATCACTTTTTCTGAAAAAGTTCTTGTAACCATCCAGTTATGGGCGTAGAAACGCTGCGTCTCCAAAACGTGTCGGGAAAATAAACCCTAAACTGGAAAGGTAAACATGACTGGTAATTGTGGAAGGTTTGGATGGGCTGGCTTGCTGGCCTTCATTTTGTTTGTCGTCAATTCAACTCATGCGCAAAGCGGTGGTTACACCGCGATGGAGCGTGGGCCGGACTGGAAGGTGATGCAAAAGACCGAGGTGGTGAATGGCACTAACCACATCCACAAATACACCGAACTAGCCACGGGCCTGAACTACACCAATGCCAGTGGCCAACTCGTCGAGTCCAAGGAGGAAATCACGATTTTACCGGCGGGTGGTGCCGTGGCCAATCACGGTCGCCACACCGTGACTTTCCCCGGCGACATCTACAACGGCGTGCTAGAAGTGGTCACGCCTGATGGCAAACATCTTTACAGCCGACCCTTGGGCGTGACCTATGACGACGGTAGCAACACGGTGTTCATCGCCACATTGACCAATGCGGTGGGCTATCTGACTAGTTCCAACCAAGTTACCTACCGGAACTGTTTTAGCGGTATCAAAGCGGATTTGGTCTGCACGTATCGGCGGGGTGGATTTGAGAGTGATTTGGTATTTCGAGAACAACCGCCAACGCCGGAACAATGTGGATTGGGTGCAGACTGGAGCACATTACAGATGGTGACGGAGTTTTTCAATACGCAAGACCCGCAGATGATACCGGGGACAAGTAATGAATGGTATGGATTGCAGGACAGCACATTGAAATTTGGGAAACTGACAATGAAGCCGGGGAAGGCGTTTGCATTCAATGGCACCGGCACAATTTCATCCAAATCATTCACTCCAGTTTACAAGCGATGGGTGAAGTTTGACGGCCGGAAGTTTTTGGTCGAGGAAGTGCCGTTGATTAACATTGCGGAAAACTTGGATGCATTGCCCTTGATGTCTCAGACTGTTCCAGCAAAGGAGCGGGGCAACTCGTTGATGACCTCGAATTATCGCCACTTTCCGGCTAGTCATGGAATTTCGGCAGACACCAATCAAATCTTGTTGGCGATGATTGATTCAAAACATGAGTCGGGCGTGGTGTTGGATTACACGACGGTGGATTCCGACCAGACGGATTTTACGTTTGAGAGCGGGGAAACTTATCTTATAGCGGGGCCAGTGACATTAGGCGACGGGTCCGAAGACGGAACATCGGTAATTTTTGAAGGGGGAGCGGTGATAAAATTTACACCCGAATCCGCAGGTGGGATTTTCTTTGACCAGTATGATGTTAGCTACCCGACAAGCCCGGATTTCCCAGCGGTTTTTACTTCCAAGGATGATGATTCTGTTGGTGCGGTTATCAACGAAAGCACAGGGAACCCGGTGACACTGACAAATGTGGTTTATTTAGCGAATGCCGGTAATGGTGGTAACAATCCAGAGAATATTGAATTTCACTATGCTGGAGTTGGAGTTTGCGTGCAAGACCCAGCATATATTTACAATTGTCGGTTCTACAAATGCCATTGGGCAGTTCAGTTTTCATGGGGAGAGGTCAGCTTGTTCAACGTTTTGTTTTCAGAGTGTGATAAGCCGGTCACCCATACTGGTTCCGATAGTGGTTACCAAATTAATGCCATAAATGTTACCGCAGACAAGGGGGAGAATTTTGTTTATTTCACCGATGATGCAGAATCAGATTGGTTTCCTCTTTTTTATTACGAGAGATGTTTATTTACGCGATTTGATCATTCTCCGATTGGCCAAATTGGGAGTGATGGCTGTGCTTATTCATGTTACGAGCAATCAAACACTTTGTGCTACACATCTGCGGCAAGCGCCAATTACTACCTTGCCACCAACAGTCCTTATCGCAATGTTGGCACGACAAATATTCCGTTGGATTTTAGTGAAATGACTACCTATGCGCCACAGGATGGTGGCTATCCCGATACTGATGCACCCGACATTGGTTATCACTATTCGGTGAATGAAGATTCTGATCATGACGGCATTCCCGACTGGTGGATATGGAGTTGGTTTGGTGACTATGCCCATACTGGTAATGACCTAGATACCCGAGGTAATACCCTTCTTTACGACTACCAGGGTGGTAATGATCCCATTGACGTCGCCTTTTCACTTGGAGCTGCCAATGATTATGTGAATCACACTAATGTTTCTTTGCAGGTAGAAGTTACTGCCGGCAGGCCAGCTTGTTACGCAGTCATCATCAATGGCTCGACTGCAACCAACTGGCTACCGTTTTCTACGACAAACCTCTCATTCAATCTTGGCACTACGGATGGCGTCTATAATGTTAAAATGGGGTTGATCGGGTCGGGGGAAGTTGCCATAGCTGCATGGCAAAGCTATACCTTTTATCTGGACCGCGTGGCTCCGCATCTGGCCATCACCAATCCGGTCATCGCTGGTGGTTCAGCCACGGTCATCAAGCCGTATCTGCAATTGCAGGGCTTGGCAGACGAACCGCTGGCCAGCCTATCCTACGACATCAGCAATACTGCTGGTCTGTTCACCAATTTGGATGCTTTCGTGACCGGTCAGTATTTCGATACGAGCAAATTTGATTTCACCACGAATTATTTTCAGGCCTTCGACGTGCCGCTGGCGACAAATGGCAACTTCATCACTCTCCGCGTAACTGACCGGGCAGGAAATACTGCCACGACCAATTTCAACGTGACCTTGGATTATACTATGGCTACGAATCCGCCTGTGGTGTCACTGACATGGCCCGAAGACAACATGGCGATTTACGGAACGAGCTTCACCGTGCGGGGCACGATAAGCGACGAGACCGGCACGGTGCAGGCGCAGGTGGTAGATGAAGCTGGCAATACCAATATCGTGGCCGGGCTAGTTGAACGCAACGGGACATTTTGGGTCGAAAATCTGCCGTTGACGACCAATGGTAACCATGTGGTGACCCTCACGGCCACGGATGCGGCGGGTAACGTGACCACGACCAATATCACCGTCTTTGAGAGTGAAGTAGTGCTGACCATAGACAGCACGCCCACGGGGGATGATTTGTATAAACCCACGGGCACCGTAAGCGGAACCGTGTCAGAAAGCAGTTGGGAAGTGTATGTCAATGGCCAGCGGGTAAATGTGGATACCAACGAAAACGCCGGCGGCACCTACAGCTGGAGCGCGGACAATGTGCCGATTTACGGGCGTGGAACGGCGACGTTTGATGCTGTGGCCCTGCCCAGCGGCGCGGCCTCGCCCCCGGCGAATAATTCCACAAGTGTCGAATTTGCAGCTCGTATGGAAATAACCACCTATCATTTGCACACCTATTTGAATATTGATGCTGGCGGTCCATGGCCCGCCGGTGATGATTGGACCAAGGATGTCACAGCCGGGCTGGTGCAAGGCAAAGACGACTGGCAAAAAATGCGCCACGGCACGGTCGATGATCGGAGTTGGGATAATGATGATGGGGTGAACACGAATACGCCGCCTGTCGCTCTGGAAACTGTTGACACAACTCATTTTGAATGGAATGACACGAACGATTGGACTTTAAACATCTACTATCACGATGGTAAGTTGGCCGGTTCTAATCGGGTGAACAGCGTGGCGGAAGGAGTCAAGATTGTGCCGGACTATTCGGAGTGGGGGTTGGAATTTTTTGCTGATGGCAAGGATTGTGACTGGTTTGATGCAAATGGTGCCCTCACAGAATATGAAATAGATGCCAAGACGGAACTGACGCTCTATACGGGCGGGAAGGCAAAATCCAACCGGCAGAATTTATTTTGTATCCAAGGCAGCGGAGGGGAATATAAGGGCACTCCATGGGCTCCTTACGGCAAAAATATTCCACCCGAGCAGATGAAAGCATTTGGTAAAAATTTTGGCACCGACGGCAAGTTGTGGAAAGTATTACCAGACAATGTTGACCTTCCATTAGGCTTGGATGCTCCCGGTAAAAAACATTACGGGGCCGAAGCCTCGCCCACAAAATACAAGCTGGCCATCAAAGCCAATAGTGTGGAGCTTGACCCGGATGAGGTCGTCGTGACGAATTGCGTGGGACAAAAAGTAACATTCGTTGGTGCATGGGATATTGATCCAGGCGCCGCAAGCACAGATTACGTCTGGAATTTTTCCGGCAAATATGTAAACCACTCGACACAGGCCAACAGTCATTCATCTGTAAACTATGATATTGACTTGAGCCTTTTAAGAACGGCCCAGCCGTTTGCTTGGTGGTGTTCTGGCGGAGAAAAAAAGGCCTATCTCAATGAAATTCTTCATTTCAGTAACGGACAGCGAGCAACTCTAAGTGTTAGCGGGAAGTTCAATATGTATCGGCCACAGTTTGTGGGTATTGCGAACCAAAGTTCGGCGCAAGTAAAAATTATCGGAAGTCGTTTAGGCGTTGGAGAGGGGACAGCTGCGGTCAATTCGGGAGATATGCAGTTCGACGTGCTAGTTCAAAGTTCTATGAGCGGGAATGTGAATTGTCTTCAACTTGCCTCCGAAGATAGAACCTACGACACCACGGCGCTTACATCACAGTGCTTTAACACCGGTGGGCAATATTGGCTAGATAACAATTTGAGCATAGCTGCAAAGCACATTGACCCACAATATCCACAGTTCGTAACCCATTATTGGGACTCGCCTTCGTTGAGTGGGCAGCATTGGTATGTCAGTGTAAAGGATAAATTCAAAACATATGTTCAATTTGCACCAGCAAGCTCTCTGAATGATATGGGAGATAGCATCTATGTGACGTTAGGCATCATTCAGTGGGATTGGGAAGGGAGCGCTCAATATATCACTGCGTGGCAATTGCTTGGATCTAATTCTGTTTCGGGCGTTACCACTCAACAAAGCGATGAATTTCCATCTTGGATAGATATTATAACCAATCCTGGTGATTTTCACCTGTGTCTTTAATTCAATTCTATGAACTCAAAAAAAACTGCAAATATATTTCTAACTATAATAACGTTTCTCGTTCTAATTGAAGTCGCTAAATCTAACATTGCTGGAACGGGAGCATATCCTATCGTTTCTAGAATGATGGCATTTATCAAAAACTCCGGAGACGGTTACATTAATTCGGAATATAAAAATCTAACTTGGGGGCAAGAATCAAATGGAGTGCGAGTTGCTTTGATGCCGGGGAATCCTCTTTCGAACAGTCTTTTTGAAAAAAAAGAATATGTTGGAATCGTTTTAACGAATACCACAAATAATAAGTTGTCACTCGTGGTGCCAGAATTTGCATACCAGTTTGATTTGATTGTATATGATGAAAATGGAAGTTTGGTCAGCCGAACTAAAAATGGGCACGATATTGGTAAAATTATCCCTAAATTCGAAAGCCCATACGCTGTTGATAATAGCGGTCATCAGTATGATAAAACTAGTGCGTTTGAATTGCTTTCTGCAGGTGAATTTGAGCTTTTTTCGAGTGTCAATCTGCTCGACTATTTCAGGATAGAGAAGCCTGGAAAATATCGGGTAGAATACGAGCAACGATTGCAAGTTGCTACAATCCAATCAAATCAAGTAGTGTGGGTTGGATTTGCTTGTCCTAAAGCTATGGTTTCAATTGATGTGCATTGAAATTGTTTAGACGAATGTCTTTTCAAAGCGCTAATTTTTTAGCCTTACATTGGTTATACCAACGTTAAAGGGCTAAATTAAATGATAGCTTTTATACAAACCACTGATTTGTTGGTCTTTTGGCTTGTTTTGGCAGGCCAATAGGCGGGTGGTAAGAAGCCAAACGCCACTTGTAACCGGGCAAAAGGCTGGTCGGAAGGAGATTTCCCCTTTGGAGGGAAAACTGTTTTTATGTAGTTGTGAGTGGTAACCAAATACATTTTGAAAAACTTGCTGCGCGGGTTTTGACGTGGTCATAGGCAAAGGCACCAGCAGCCAGAAGATACAAGTTGGTTTTTTCAGGATGTCTTTTAAGAAACTCCATCAATTCCTTCCGGCAACCGATTTGCTTTGCTAGGATAACAAAGGCGCACATGGCCCATAGATCGGCCTCCCACTCCAGCCCTGTGTTGTTGTTGAAAATGAAACGAAAATAACGCCGGATAGCCCGGCAAAAATCCGGGAGAAGTTGCCCCAGCCATTTGGATTCAAAAATTTTGGGATGATAGGTTTTACGCGGAGCTAGATAGTGTAACACATAATGCCCCAACTCGTGGAGAATGGTAAAAACATGCTCAATGCGAGACTTGCGGGCATTGAGTAGGATACGCTTTTCCCGCACCAGCAATTTGCCATGAGTCTGGTCGTCGAAATAGTCCACAAAGCGCAACTTCAAACTAAAATGCTTGGCCATCTCCCGAAGTGTATTTTTGATCCGGTATTTCATTTGCGCTTGGCCTTGGGTGATTCGATAAACTCCTCAATCATCTGCCGGACGGCCTCCAGCCGGCTGCTGGGAACTTTGGCCAATGTCTGCATGATGGGTGCCGCCTCCTCGCGGCGGAAAAACTCCAAAGCCCGGTCATCCGGCCGTCCCGCTGCCTGGTTCAACTCACCTGCCGTTAGGTTCAACGCCTTTTCCAGCTGGCGAATGGCCGCGTTGGATGGCACGTCCCGCTCGCCATTGAGCAGGTAGGAAAGATAGGACACGGAAAGGTCGGAACGGCGGGCGACCTCCCGCAAGGATGGTTTGTCGGGGTGTTCATCAATCGCATTTTTCAGCAATCGGATGAACTCCGCCGGGGCTTTGTTGGGCTTGATGGCAGTCATTTGTCTGCATCCTCCGTCATTGTTAACCGGGTGTCAACACTATTTGTGTGACGGCGCATTTTGATATTGTAAACAATCTGTGGACATTGTCATAGTCTCCCTGCTTGAAGAAATACGCTGTCCACAACCATTTGGCCGAGTGTCTTGTTGCGAAGGGGATCAACCAGTCGCAACTGGCCCGCCGCTTTGAGCTGACGCGTGCCCATGTGTCGCGCCTTGTCAGTGGCAAGGTCCAACCCAGCCTCGGCCTGGCTTTGAGGATGTCAGGGTATTTCCAAAAAGCCGTCGATCAAATTTTTACGCTGGCAAACGATGGCCAGCAAGCCATTTCCCGACCTGACTCGGCAGCGCCGGGGAACGAACAACAAAACAATGCCGAGACCACGAAAGGTAAAAGCAAATGCAATTAAAAGTGCAAATCATCAGCGACCGTGCCGACGAGTATGTCGGGAAGCGGGGCTTGGTCAAAAGCCAGATCATCACCTGCCAGGACGTTGACCCGTCGGGCTTCCGCCTGCTCATGCCGTTTGATTACACCCTGAGCGAAGAGGAGAAGACCAAATGGGCCGGCAAACTCCAGGACAAACAGATCGTCCTCGGGGTGCGCGAACTGGTCCCGTTCGGCGGTCGACTCCGCGCCCGTGGTGCCATCGTTACCGGCCCCGACGTTAAGAACTAAACCAAAATGAACCCCGAAATCTACGCCCTGTCCCTCATCGAATGGCAACTGTTCGCCACGCTCACGTTCAAAAGTGAAAAGCTGGCGGATGCAGTGCGCATGTAGATGTTTTTCGCGCTGATGCGAGAGCAGGCGGACAATTTCGGGGTTCATTTCATACAAACGATTTGGTGCCTGCGCACCGAGGCTGGAGAAGCCACGGGCCGTTTGCACCTGCACGCACTAATCGCGGGGTTTCCGAAACACGCGCTGACCACGGCCACCTGCTTTGCTTTCATGAAGATATGGGAAGGCATGGGTGGCGGGATGGCCCGCGTTCACCTCTATAGTCCACGGCTTGACGGTGTGGGCTATGTCCTCAAGGGCTGTGAAGCTGAATATCAGCGCGCCGGCGGGGATTTTTATGAGACTCAAAAGTTTGGGCAACGCTGCGACGTCATGCTTTCCGAGTCGGTCTTCCGTGTGCTGGAAGGCCGGCGGCAAATAGGGAAGAGACGCCGTCAAGGACAACGCGAAGCGGAGTAAGACGAACTCCCTGTGAAGGCGGCCACTGGCACGGCGATAACGTGTCACACCGCATTCGGACCGCAGGCGGCATGAACCAGCTTCAAACGAAGCCGATCAACCTGCGGACAGGGGCGATAGATTTGTCCAGGCTGCGGCAATTCTGCCAGTTGTCACCTCGAAGGCAGTTCCCTGCCACCTACCCCCGCCCGCAGGGCGGGGGTGGGTGGCGGGATTGCTTGAAGATAAACTCTGCCCGGATACCGAAGCGGAAACGAAATTTACCATGAGTGCGGAAGAAAAGGTCAGTTGGCTGAACGCGCACGCCGGATGGCGTAAGTGGCACATTGGGGGCGACGTGCGTTGCGCGCTATGCGGCCATGTGTTCAAGGCCGAGCGCGCGGCGGCTGACTTCGTTGGTGAACCGACGTGTCCGCACTGCATCAGCAGCACCGTTGCCGATTTTAAGAAAGTGAAATGACCATGCGTGACGATCAACACAAGTTTTTGCTGCTGCTAGGCCAGTTGCCGGCAAGGCTCACCGCTGAACAAGCGGCCTGGGTGTTGAACTGTCAGGTGCATGACATCCCAGCTTTGATGAATGCCAAGTTGCTCAAGCCGCTGGGCAGTCCACCCGCCAACGGCATCAAATTCTTTGCCACGGAAGACATCTTGGAGAATGGCAAAGATCGCCAATGGCTCACGCGTATGTCCGCGACGATTTATCAGCATTGGCATAAGAAGAATGCAGCCAAGAAAAATCAACCTTCCACCATCTCCTTTTCGTTGAACGAAAAGCTGCGCGACAGCGCTCCGGCCAGCGCGAGCGGATAGACGAGTCCGGAGGCCATGCCTCTGGCGCGTGGGGTTTGGGGATAGCGATAATCCCCAATAACGACAAAAAGCGGTTGAGTGCTAAACTCAACCGCTCGTTTTATTTCGGCTAATTTCGCGAAACGTCGGTTGTCATTATTTCGACTGTGCGAGCCACTGACTTGCTGGCGCGTTTTTCGTAATCTTCCAACGGTGGAATCACGACTTGAGCTTTTTTTGCGTAGGCACGATGCACGGCCTTGCTGCTGTGGCCGAGCGCTTGCATCGCGAAGCGTTCGGGATAACCGGCTTCTTTCGCTCGTTCCGCCCAGGCGTAGCGGTAGGAGTGCAACGACACACCGCTGACACCAACGGTCTTTAATCGTTTGATAAACATCTTGGCGCGGTGTCGTTCGTGGATGCGAGCCAACGCTGGAAAGAGCAGTCCAGACTTTGGCAGAGTTTTCAGGATGGTTGCCACTTCACCGCCAAACGAAAGCAATGACACTGCGCCGGTTTTGTGACGGCGATAGGAAATCGTCTGGTCTTTCCAATCAATATCCTCGGCGGTGAGGTCGGCAATATCACTTTGCGCTCCGCCTAAGTGCCAAAGTAGTTCATAAAAAGCACGCGTTGCCAGATTCAGTTCTCGGGCGATGATTTTTTGATGCTCATCTTTAGTTATAGCGCGTTTTTCCCGGTGCTGAATCTTCGGCCAGTTTGCTTTTGGTAAGATTGGCCATGGTAGCCAGTGCATATTCACGGCGAAATTATGGATGCGTCGCAGATAGACGTTTGTGGTCATGGTGCCGATTTTCAAAACCGCCAGAAAATGTTCGGCGTTCGTCTCGATCAACTTTTGGTTCCGCAATCCATCCAGTGCCTTTTCGCGAATCGCCCATTGCCAGCGAGTCAACGTGCTGCCTGATTTTCCATCCAGCATTCGCTCCATGACGTTTTGCCAAGTGCGTGCGGCGAGTGCTGGGTCGCCATGCTGCAAATACACCTGTGCAATTTGCAGGTTCATGGCGGGCTGACGCACGGCCTCATTTTTGACCGCCAGCAGTCGCCCAGCCTCGACCTTGTCGCGAGTGCGCAAGCTGGATTGCTTGCCGGTGGTGGTGTCTTCGCAGTAGAAAACACCGTTGCGTAGAAACAGAGTGAACTGATTTTTCATGTGATGCCTTTTGGTTCTGAATCGTGAACCAAACAAGCATCCCGAGGTTAGCGGTTAGTCGTCGGTGTTTCGTGAAGTTCTGTCAGAGTAGTGGCGAGTCACACAAGGACAAGCTGCTTTACTGACAGTTTCACTGACACTTGGACTTTGAATCACCGTAACTTGCTGATATTCCGCTATAAGAAAGTGGAGCCAGCTGTCGGGATTGAACCGACGACCGACGGTTTACAAAACCGTTGCTCTACCGCTGAGCTAAGCTGGCTTCCGGAAAGGACGTCCGGGCTGCATAAAGTAAATTTCTCCGCTGGCATCCGAAAGAAAAAAATCATTTCTTTCCGCCGGCACTTTGGGGTGGAAATATGTCACAATTCACAATAACCATTTCCACGTGAGTTCCGTCTGCTTGGAAAGCGATCTCTCTGGCGGATGCCGCCGAGGGTCGGGCAAATTTGTATGACCAAAAAAAACTGGCTGTTCATCGGGCTGGCTGTCGTATTGGCGGCGGTCTATGTGGTTTATTTCACGGACTGGTTCAAGCCCAAGACTGTGCAGATCTTTCACACCACGCGTGCGCCACGCGTGCGCGCCCTGCCGAACGGCAAGACGCCGCCGCCGATGTTGTTGTTCGGGCTGAACCAGCAATTGCGCCTGACCAAGATCATGGTGGTTCCCGTGGCGGCGTTGGAGACTAACAGCCACGCTCTGCCGATCTGGTATATGATTTCCGATTCCAATTCCGTGCCGGTGAAATCATTTTTTTACGGCCAAAACATTCGTGGTCTCAAGCCGTATCTATCCACGACACGCGCGCAGCCGTTGGAAACGAACGTCACCTATCGGCTGTTAGTCGAGGCGGGCAGTGTCAAAGGCCAGCACGATTTCAAGCTGGAGTGACCCCGGGCAAGCTGGCGAAGCAAGGGATAACACTTGATGCGAGAAGCGATATTTCTTATTTTGAGCATGGTCGCGCGCTTAGCTCAGTGGTAGAGC
>Ga0318572_10000858_pt1 | contig 11727 bp, 9 predicted proteins | sample GRESIP089b5f20_FD_202528 | JGI IMG/M metagenome (GOLD analysis project Ga0318572, IMG submission 202528) | Tropical soil microbial communities from Luquillo Experimental Forest, Puerto Rico - GRE.SIPMG.089b5f20 | ecosystem: Environmental > Terrestrial > Soil > Tropical forest > Bulk soil...
GATGGGCACAGTACCGATGGGCACTGGTGAGTTACGGACGATCCACTCCCGGGTTTCGTGGATGTGCTTGCCGGTGGACAGGTCCATCACCGTGTCGCCGCCCCAGCGGATGGACCAGGTCATCTTGTCCACTTCCTCGCTGATCGAGGAGGAGATGGCCGAGTTGCCGATGTTGGCGTTGATCTTCACCAGGAAGTTGCGGCCGATGATCATGGGCTCGCATTCCGGGTGGTTGATGTTGTTGGGGATGATGGCGCGGCCCCGGGCGATCTCGTCGCGGACGAATTCGGGGGTGATTTCCTCGGGGATGGCGGCGCCGAAGCGCTCGCCGGGATGCTGGCGGCCCAGCAGCTTGGCCATTTTCTCGCCCGTGGGGCCGGAGGTCCGCAGGCTTTCAATATAGGCGCGGCGGTTAACGTTCTCGCGGATGGCCACGTATTCCATTTCCGGCGTGATGATGCCGCGACGGGCGTAGTGCATTTGCGAAACATTAGCACCGGCCTTGGCCCGGCGGGGCTGACGGTGCAGGCCGGGAAAGCGCAGTTCGGCAGTGGCCGCGTCAGCGGCGCGTTCCTGGCCGTAAGCGGAAGTCAGGCCGGCCAGCAGTTCGGTGTCGTTGCGTTCTTCAATCCAGGCCTGGCGCAGGGCGGGCAGGCCGGAACGGATGTCGATTTTGGCGGCTGGGTCGGAATAGGGGCCGGAACAGTCGTAAACGAAGATCGGGGGGTTTTTCTCGGCGCCATGTGCGGCGGGCGTGTCGGATTGGCTGATTTCCCGCATGGGAACCCGAATATCGGGGCGGGAACCGTCCACATAAATTTTGCGGGAATTGGGTAGGGGCTGGATGGCCGCCGCGTCCACATGGGCCTGGTCGGCGAGGAATTTATCGTTTGCGTTCATGGACTTGCTCCAGTGGAGCCGAGTGGTGTTGTATTTAGTCGGGCGAAACTACCGGAAGCGGGCAGGCAATGCAACCGCATCGGGAAAAGGGGCAAGGAAAGGGGCAAGTTTAGGCCGGTAAGAAACCTGTTCACTAAAGTGGACAGTTTTGCTGCCGTAGACCCGTCGACGACTAAAAAGAAGGGGAGTCCCCAGATGCGTTTCCGTTCGCCTGCCATGCTCGCGGCCCTGGCCGCCGTTTTCGCTTCCTCCACGCCGCTCCAGGCCGCCCAATGGCAAAAACTGGCCTCCGGCCCGGGCGAAAAGGTGGAAGTGGACCTGACCCGAATTACCCTGGCCGAAGCCGGCCGCTTGCAGGCCTGGTCGCGCCTGGACCTCAGCAAGCCGGTAGTCGACGAGGAAAACGGGTCGACTTACAACGCCGTGGAGGTACTCAATAGCTACGACTGCCTCAACAACCGCTACGCCCCGGTCAAACGCCTGTATCTCAGCGGTGAGAAGGTCATCAAGAGCGAGCCTATTTATGGGGCCAAGGACCAGGTGGCCAGCAGCGGTGTGGATGGCACCCTGCTCAAGCAGGTTTGCCGCAGCCGACCCCAAGTCCAGACCCAGGCACCGGCCAAGGGCAAAGGCAGCAAGGATGTGAGCGAAAACCGCTTCTCCGTCATGCACGCCGAAATGGTGACCAACGGCAAGGATGCCAAGGCCAAGCCGGTGACCGTGTCCGAGACTAAACCCGAAGCCGGCAAGACCGAAGCGTCCAAGCGCATGATCGACATGCCGCGCATCGACCCTTCCCAGGTGGAAAAGCCCTCGGACCTGAAGTCCGCCGAAGGCGGTGCCGCCAAGCCAGCGGAAAAAGCCCCCGAGAAAGCCGCCGAGAAGCCCATGGAACGGGCCGTGGAGAAAGCTCCTGAGCGAGCTCCCGAACGGGCCCCGGAAAAAGCCGTGGCCATGCCCCGCACGCCGCCGGCGGACATCCTCAGCGGCCTGGACAAGCGCACCCGGGAGGTGGCCCTGGCCACCGTCGGCCCCCGTCGGGTGGCCAGAAAGAAAAAAGTCGAGGCCAAGCACGAGGAAATCCACTGGAGCTATGAAGGCGATGGCGCCCCGGCCAACTGGTCCAAGCTCGATGCCAAGAATTCCCTCTGCGCCAGCGGCCAACGCCAGTCCCCCATCGACATCGGCGAAGGGGTGAAGGTGGACCTGGAGCCGATCCGCTTCGACTACCGCCCTCAACGGGTGAGCGTGGAAAACAACGGCCACACCATCCAGGTCAATGTGAACGACGGCAACACCATTCGCGTCATGGGTCGTACCTACGAACTCAAGCAGTTCCACTTCCACCGGCCTTCCGAGGAAAAGGTGGCCGGCAAGCGCTTCGACATGGTGGTGCACCTGGTGCACAAGGATGACGAAGGTCACTTGGCCGTGGTGGCCGTGCTGCTGGAACGGGGCGAGAACGAACAGCCCGTGGTGCAGACCGTCTGGAACAACCTGCCCCTGGAAGCCGGTACCAGCACCAATCCCGCCGTCAATCTGGATATTTCCAAGCTGCTGCCCGCGGATCGCAGTTACTACACCTATATGGGTTCCCTGACCACGCCGCCCTGCTCGGAAGGTGTGTTGTGGATGGTGTTCAAGCAGCCGGTACTGGTGACGCCGGAACAACTGGCCGTGTTCGCCAAGCTCTACAAGAACAACGCCCGCCCGATCCAGCCCGCCAACGGACGGCTGATCAAGGAAAACCGCTAAGGTCTTCACCGCCACTTCCGCCCATGGCTGCGCTGTATTGCGTCAGTCCGTGGCGGGGTGGCGCTTTCCCCATGCGCACACCCGTCGGTACCGCAGTTTTTCGCGGTGCCGTTTTATTTTCGGGTGCGCACAATATTTTCCGGCCTGGATCGTCTTCAAGGCATGGAAACCACTTTCTCCCTCGACGCGGTCATGGCTGACCAGGACCATCGTCTCGCTGCCGCCATTCGCCGGGAACGGGGGCGTCTGGGAAGTTTCATCCGTCGCCGGGTGCCTGATCCCGACGAAGCGGAGGACATCCTTCAGGATGTGTTCTTCGAATTCGTCTCCGCCTGGCGTTTGCCGGACCCCATCGAACAAGTCGGCGCCTGGTTGTTCCAGGTGGCCCGCAACCGCATCGTGGACCGCTTCCGCAAGCATCGCGAAACATCGTTTCCCGAGGCGGACGACGACAGCCGTCTCGATCTGCTGCTGCCGGACCCCGGCGCCGGTCCTGAAGCGGCCTATACCCGCGCCCTGCTGCTCGACGCCCTGAAAACCGCCTTGGACGAACTGCCCGAAAACCAGCGGGCCGTCTTTATCGGCCATGAACTGGAAGGCCGCAGCTTCAAGGCCATGGCCGACGAGAGCGGCACCAGCATCAACACCCTGCTTGGGCGCAAACGGCTGGCGGTTCGCCAGTTGCGCGCCCGGTTGCAAACCTTTTACGACGAACTCGATTCCTGAAGGAGCCCTCCATGTCCCGCACTTCCTCTCCCTGCTCTCCCCGCCGCATTGCCAAGATCGGCCTGATGGTCGTCTGCGGCATTGCCGTCCTCGGCGGTCTCGTCATGGGCCTGTGGAACTGGCTGATGCCTGCCCTGTTCGACGGCGTGCGCGAAATCAGTTTTATCCAGGCTCTGGGCCTGCTGCTGCTGAGCAAGATTCTGTTCGGCGGGTTCCGCGGTCGGGGCCATTTCCATGGTCACTTCCACCGTCGCTTCCACGGTGCCGACCTGAGCGAGGAAGAACGACAAAAGCTCCACGGCGGCTGGCATCGTTGGTGCTGCCACGGCAAGGGTGAAAAACAGGAATCGAAGCAAGAGTCGGCTGTCTCCCGCAACGAGCCCCAAGCCTGAGTCGCCGCTGGTCGTTTGGGAGGAAGACGGTGAGGTCAGAAGCGGGGTGGAAATCCCCGTTGACTAATAACTAACCAGTTAGTTATTATCGTCGCCATGACCAAGCCCTTGATTTCCGCCCTGAAAAACCTCTGCTGTCCGGCCGGCGAGTCGGGAGGCGCCCCCCGCCAACGGCGTAAGGAGGCCCGCCCCGGCGAACTTCTGGCGGCAGCCCTGACCCTGTTCGTGGAGCGGGGCTACAGCGCCACCCGCCTTGATGACGTGGCGGCCCAGGCCGGGGTGACCAAGGGCACCCTCTATCTCTACTACGACAACAAGGAAGCCCTGTTCAAGGCAGTGTTGGCCCAGAACCTGGTGCCCATCATTGACGAAGCACGGCGTTACATCGAACAGCACCAGGGCAGTCAGGCCGATCTGTTGAAGGGCCTGATGCTGACTTGGTGGCAAGAAGTGGGGGCCACCGCCGCCGGCGGCATCTTCAAACTAATCATCAGCGAGTCCGGCAATTTCCCCGATGCGGCGGCCTACTACTACGAAGCGGTGATCGTCCCTGCCCGGGAAATGATCGGCGGCGTCATCCAGCGCGGCATCGACCAGGGCGAGTTCCGCCCGGTAGATGTGGAAACCACCTTCCATGTGATCTTTGCCCCGCTGCTCATGCTCTCCCTGTGGCGCAATTCCTTCGCCATCTGCGGCCAAGGCATCGACCCTGAGCAATACCTGACCACCTCCGTCGAAATGACCCTCAACGGTCTGCGGCAAGAAGGCATGGCCGTCTATTCCACAACCCCCAACCCCACAATCTGAAAGCCCTCCCATGGACGCAACCGCGAAGTTACAGGCCCCGAAGTTACGGTCCACGGGGCTCCGGCTCCTGCCCGCCACCGTGCTCCTGCTGGGCCTCGCTGCCTGCTCCAAGCCGCCGGAGCCGGTCACCCCGCCCCGCTTGGTGAAGACTATCGTCGTCGGCGAGGGCAGCGGCGCCAACGGTCCCGTTTACAGCGGTGACGTACGGGCCCGGCGGGAAAGCTTGTTGGGCTTCCGTGTCGGCGGCAAGATCATCGAACGGCTGGTGGATGCCGGGGCCGTGGTGAAGGCCGGTCAGCCCTTGGCCCGCATTGACGGTGCCGATGCTGCCCTGCAAGTGGTCCAGGCCGACGCCCAGCGCAGCTTGGCCGAGGCGGAACTCAAGCGTTACCGGGACCTGAAAGAAAAGAACTTCATCAGCCAGTCCGCACTGGACAGCAAGGAAACCACCCTCAAAGCTGCCGCCGCCCAGGCCGGCCTGGCCCGCAACCAGGCCAGCTACAGTACCTTGGTGGCGGACAAGGACGGCGTGATTTCCGCCGTGCTGGCTGAAGTGGGGCAGGTGGTGTCCGCCGGACAGGGCGTGGTGCGCCTGGCCCACCACGGCGAACGGGAAGTGGCGGTGAATATTCCGGAAGAAGGCCTGCGCGGTCTCAAGGTAGGGGCGGACGCGGAAGTGCTGCTCTGGGCCGACGGTAACCGCCAGATCAAAGGCAAGTTGCGGGAGCTGGCTCCCGCAGCCGATGCCGCAACTCGCACCTATCCAGCCCGGGTTTCCCTGCCCAACGGCGAAGCGGCCTTGCCTCTAGGTTTGAGCGCCACCGTGCGCTTCACCGGCGGCAACGGCAGCGCCTTGGAGGCGGGCAAACAATTCAGCATTCCCCTCAGCGCCATCTTCCAGGACGGCGACAAACCGGCGGTATGGGTTCTCGACAAGGAAGGCATTGTGGGGCTGAAGCCGGTGACGGTCAGCCGTTACGGCGAGAAGGACGCCCTCATTGCCAGCGGCCTGCAAGGTGGCGAACGGTTAGTGGCCGCCGGTGTGCACAAGCTCCACACAGGAGAAAAGGTGCGTAGCCTGGAAGACGCGACGGCAGCGCCTGCAGAGCTTGCCCCAGCGGTCAGTGGTGCGGCCAAGGTGGCCGTGGCAAACGCCGCCGCCGCTCCGGCGCCTGCCGTAGCCGCCAAGTAAAGGCCGCGAATCGTCATGAAGAAACTCAATCTGTCGGCCTGGGCCCTGGAACACAGCCAGATGGTGGTGTACCTGATGGTGGTGATCCTGCTCGGCGGCGCCCTGACCTTCACCAAGCTGGGCCGCAGCGAGGACCCGCCCTTCACCTTCAAGGTCATGGTGGTGCGCACCCTGTGGCCTGGTGCCACAGTGAAGGAGGTGGAAAGCCAGCTCACGGAGCGCATCGAGAAAAAGTTGCAGGACACGCCCTGGGCCGACGTGGTTCGTTCCGCTTCCCGCCCGGGCGAGTCCTTGGTGTTTATCGCCCTCAAGGACTACACGCCGCCGAAGGAAGTGCCGGACGCCTGGTACCAGGTGCGCAAGCAGCTCAACGATATCCGTAACACCTTGCCGGCAGGGGTTCAGGGACCTTTCCCCAATGACGAATTCGGCGACGTGGACATCCTGATCTACGGCCTCACCGGTGACGGCGTGGAATTGCCGGAACTACGCCGCTACGCCGACGACATGGCACGGGAACTGCGCAGTCTGAAGGACGTGAAAAAGATCGAGATGTTCGGGGTGCAGGAAGAGCGCATCAACGTGGACATCGCGCCGGCTCGCATGGCCGCCCTTGGCCTCACGCCCAAGCAGATCGGCGACGCCATCGACCAGCAGAACGCCGTGGCCGCCTCGGGCTTCATCGAGACCGACACGGACCGCATCCAGTTGCGGGTCAGCGGCCGCTACAACAGCGTGGAAGCCATCCGCAACACGGCCCTGCTGGCCGGCGGCAAGACCATCAAGCTGGGAGACATTGCTACTGTGAGCCGGGGCCTGGTGGATCCACCGGCTCCCATGATGCGCATTGACGGCAAGCCCTCGGTGGCCTTCGGCGTGGTTATCGCCAAGGGCGGTAACGTGCCGAAGCTGGGCGAGACCGTTGGCGCGCGCATGAAGCAGTTACAGGCGGCCCTGCCCGTGGGTGTGGAGGTGCACGTGGTGGCCGACCAGCCGGAAGTGGTGCGCTCCTCCATCGAACTCTTCGTCCATTCCCTGGCGGAAGCGGTGATCATCGTGCTGGCCGTGTCCTTCCTCAGTTTGGGCATGCGCACTGGCGCCGTGGTGGCTCTGTCCATCCCCATCGTGTTGGCGCTCACCTTCTTGCTGATGGGTATCTTCGGCATCGACCTGCAGCGGATTTCCCTCGGCGCCCTGGTGATCGCCCTCGGCCTGCTGGTGGACGACGCCATCATCGCCGTGGAAATGATGGTGGTGAAAATGGAGCAGGGCTGGGACCGCTTTAGCGCCGCCACCCATGCCTACACCTCGACCGCCTTCCCCATGTTGACCGGTACCTTGATCACGGCGGCAGGTTTCCTGCCCGTGGCCTTCGCCAAGTCGGCGGCGGGGGAATACACCTTCTCCATTTTCGCCGTGGTGGCCATTTCCCTGCTCACCTCCTGGCTGGTGGCGGTGGTGTTCACCCCTTGGTTAGGCCACAAGCTGCTGGACCCGGCCGCCCTCATCGCCAAGGCCCAGAAGCATGGCGAGGACATTTACGACACGCCTTTCTACCGCCGCTTCCGGGCCCTGGTGGAATGGTGCTTGGTCCATCGTTGGCGAGTCATTGCTGCCACCGCCGGTGCTTTTCTGTTGAGCCTGGTGTTGTTCGGTGTGGCCGTGCAGAAGCAGTTCTTCCCAGCTTCCAGCCGGCCGGAATTGCTGGTGGATGTGTGGCTGCCACAAACGGCCTCCATCAAGGCCAGCAGTCTGGAAGCAGCCCGGGTGGAAGCGGTGCTGGCCAAGGAACCTACGGTGGAGAGTTACTACACCTATGTGGGCAATGGCTCCCCACGCTTCTACCTGCCCCTGGACCAGCAGCTCTTTAGCGACAACTTCGCCCAGATCGTGGTGGTGACCAAGGGTCTGGAAGAGCGGGAAGTATTGAAGAAGAAACTCGACACCCTGTTCGAGGGAGACGACCCGAGCTGGAGTCATCTGCGGGTGCGTACCGGCCGTCTGGAAAACGGCCCTCCTGTGGGCTATCCGGTGCAGTTCCGTGCCTCCGGTCCTGATGCCGAGGTGGTGCGGCGTATTGCTGCCGACGTGGCTACGGTCATGCGTTCCCACGCCGGTTTGCGCGATGTGCATCTGGACTGGAACGAGAAGATCAAGAGCGTCCGTATCGAGGTGGACCAGGAGCGAGCCCGGGTGCTGGGGGTGAACAGCCAGGACATTTCCCTCACCCTGCGAGCCTGGCTCAACGGCGCCGCCATGACCCAGTTCCGCGAGAACGACCGCCTGATTGACGTGGTCTGGCGTGCGGGCCGCAGTCAACGGGACAACGCCGCCACCCTGGAGCGTTTGCCGGAACTGGACATTTCCGCCAGCGATGGCCGCCACGTGCCCCTGGCCCAGGTGGCCAAGCTGGTGCCGGTGCTCGAGGATGGTGTGATCTGGCGTCGTGATCGGGTGCCGACCATTACCGTGCGGGGTGATCTGGCGGACCAGCAGGTGCAGGCTCCCACTATCTCCACGGCCCTGGACCCGAAGATGGACGAACTGCGGGTTAAGCTGCCGCCGGGCTACCGCATCGAAATGGGCGGCGCCATCGAGGAATCGGCCAAGGGTTCCGACTCCATCGCCGCCGTCATGCCCCTGATGCTGCTGGCCGTGGTGACCCTGTTGATGATGCAGTTGCAGAGTATCAGCCGCACGGTGATGGTGGTGCTGACCGCGCCCCTGGGCCTGATCGGCGTACTGCTGGGCTTGCTGGTGTTCCAGGCCCCCTTCGGTTTTGTCGCCAATCTGGGGGTGATCGCCTTAATGGGCATGATCATGCGCAACTCGGTGATCCTCATGGACCAGATCGAGCAGGACGAGGCTGCCGGCAAGAGCCGCTGGGAGGCCATTATCGGCTCGACCGTGCGCCGCTTCCGCCCCATCGTACTGACCGCCGCCGCCGCCATCCTGGCCATGATTCCCCTCACCCGCCAGGTGTTCTGGGGTCCCATGGCCATTGCCATCATGGGTGGCCTGATCGTCGCCACGGCGCTGACCTGCCTCTTCCTGCCGGCCCTATACGCCGCCTGGTTCAAGGTACGACGGGAGGAAGCACCGACTGCGGTAGCGACAAGCACGGGTGTGACTGAATGAGGGGCGGGAATGAAACGTGGCAGCGGGCTAAAATGAACTGTTTAGCCGCCGCCTTGGCTTCCCGGCTTTCCCGGGCCTTCAAGGCATATTAGAATTAACTGATATTTAGGGGTTGCCATGAGTGTTGCCATCAATTTCGACAAAGCCCGTTACAACATGGTCGAGCAGCAAGTCCGTCCCTGGGCGGTCTTCGACCAGGAAGTGCGGGAACAGCTCTCCGCCGTCCATCGCGAAGCCTTCGTGCCGGACGCCTACCGGGCCCTGGCCTATGCCGACACCGCTATCCCCCTGGGCCATGGCGCCGAAATGCTGCACCCCGTGATCGAAGGTCACGCTCTCAAGGCCCTGCAATTGAAGAAGCACGCCAAGGTGCTGGAAGTGGGCACCGGTTCCGGCTACATGGCCGCCCTGCTGGCCGCCCATGCCGACCAGGTGCTGACCGTTGAAATCGACCCCGCCCTGGCCGACAAGGCCAAGGCCAACCTGCAGAAGGCCGGCGTGGACAACGTGACCGTGTCCGTGGGTGATGGTCTCCAAGGCGTGCCCGCCGAGGCTCCCTTCGACGCCATCATGGTTTCCGGCGCCGTGATCGAAGTGCCCGCCGAACTGCTGGCCCAACTGAAGGTGGGCGGTTCCCTGTTCGCCATCGTCGGCGCCGCGCCCGTGCAAACCATGGAAGTGATCACCCGCAGTGGCGAGAGCGAATACAAGACCCGCAAGATTCTCGAAGCCGGTGCCTCCCTGCTGCTCAGCGGCAAGGCCGGAGCACGCTTCTCCTTCTAAAAACAGGAAACCCCATGGAACAGATCACCCCCCGCGTACTCAAAGCCTGGTTGGACGATGCCGACCGGCCCAAGCCCTTGTTGCTGGACGTGCGGGAAAATCGGGAGTACGAGATATGCCATATCGACGGCTCCCAACTGATGACCATGAGCACCATTCCCGCCCGGGCCAATGAGCTTGAGCGGGATCGGGACATCGTGGTGATCTGTCACCATGGCGGACGGAGCTTCCAGGTCGCCATGTTTCTTGAACAACAGGGATTCACCCGTCTGCACAACCTGAACGGCGGCGTGGATGCCTGGGCGCAGCAGGTGGATTCCACCATGGCGCGTTACTAAGCAAAGCAAAGGACCGATCTCGTGAAGCCCTCCCTCCTGTTCCGTACCCCGGCCCTGGCCGCGGGTTTCCTCGGTTTCGGCCTGTTGGCGTCCAGCGCCCAGGGGGCGGACTTGCTTTCCGTTTATCGGGACGCCCTGGGCTACGACGCCCAGTACGCTTCGGCCAAGGCCAGTGCGGATGCCGGACGGGAAGCCCTGCCGCAAGGCCGAGCTGGGCTGTTGCCTAATATCAATCTGGTGGCCAACAACCAGAACAACACCCTCGACTACACCGCCAAGAACGCCAGCCCGCCCATTGCGCGCAACATGAGCTATCGCAGCAGCGGCTGGACGGTGAGTCTGACCCAGCCCCTGTTCCGCTGGGATCGTTGGGCCAATTACAACCAGGCCGAGGCCAAGGTGGCTGCCAGCGAGGCCCAGTTTGGTCTGGCCAAGCAGGACCTGATCGTGCGCGTGGCCCAGGCCTACTTCGACGTGCTGCAGGCCCAGGAGGCCCAGTCCGCCGCCGAAGCCAACCGCAAGGCCATTGCCGAGCAATTGGAAGAGGCCAAGAAGGCCTTCGAAGTGGGCACCAAGACCGTGGTGGAAGTGCACGATGCCCAGGCTCGCTACGACCTGGCCACCGCCCAGGAGATCGTCGCCGTCAATGATCAGGAAGTGAAGCGCCAGCAACTGCGCTTGGTGGCAGGCAAGCCCTACGCCGGTCTCAAGGATTTACGCAACGGCATCACCCTGCTGCGGCCCGAGCCGGACAACGGCGAAAAGTGGGTGGATAGTGCCGAGCAGGGCTACCTCGGCGTAGTGGCCGCCCAGGCCCAGTTCGCCGTGGCCGAACAGGAAGTCTCCAAGCAACGGGCCGGTCACCTGCCCAGCCTGGATCTGGTAGCCAGTCGCGGTCGCGCCAGCCAGGACAACAATATTTCCACCTTGGTCGGCTCCGACACCAATTCCACGGTGGTGGGCCTGCAACTGACCGTACCCATCTTTGCCGGCGGCGCCGTCAGTTCTGCCGTAGACCAGGCCGTGGCCCTGAAGGAAAAAGCCAATGCGGACCTGGACTATGCCCGCCGCAGCGCCGCCCTGCTGGCCCGCCAGTCCTACTTGGGGGTCAATGCCGGCCTGGCCCAGGTCAAGGCTCTGGAAGCGGCCCTGATTTCTTCCCAGTCCGCCCTGGAGTCCAACAAGCTGGGTTTCGAGGTGGGGGTGCGGACCAACATTGAAGTGCTGAACGCCCAGAGCCAGTACTACGACACCCGGCAGAAGCTCAAGAAGGCCCGTCTCGATACCCTGGCCGCCCTGCTCAAGCTGAAGGGCGCCGCCGGCACCCTGAGCGAAACCGATGTGGAAGCCATCAACGGCCTACTCGAATAGGCGCTTTGTGCCGCCCGGCGATGTTGGGTGGCAACCCGTTGAAGATAAATGGATATCTCTTGCCTTTCCGGTTGTCATGGCCGGAAAGGCAAATTTTTTTAAGCTTGATCTAAAGTTTGGCGTAAAGCCGCCGATAAGTCTCATAGAAGGGCGTAATGTCGCCGCAAAATCGGGAGGGAGCCCGGTTTCGGCAAAGGACGGCGCCGTGGGCAGGACGAACAAGGGATCGGACTTCAATCATGCCGACCCTTGGCTGTTCCGCCAGGATAAAAAGGACTGATCATGAGCGTGCAATGGTCTTCGACGATGACAGCAAGCCCTGGTA
>Ga0318572_10000864_pt1 | contig 11714 bp, 9 predicted proteins | sample GRESIP089b5f20_FD_202528 | JGI IMG/M metagenome (GOLD analysis project Ga0318572, IMG submission 202528) | Tropical soil microbial communities from Luquillo Experimental Forest, Puerto Rico - GRE.SIPMG.089b5f20 | ecosystem: Environmental > Terrestrial > Soil > Tropical forest > Bulk soil...
CAACAAGCGATTAGGCACTTGACGGAAAGCCGGATTTCATTGCAGCCGCGCCGATTTTATCCGGCGCGCTCGGCATGGTAGTAGAAGGGCGGCCCTTTCTCTTCTGCCAGGTTGCGGACAGTTTTTAGGAATGCCCGGGCGGCATAACTGAGAGTGGCCTGGCGGCGGTGCACGAGGCGGAGCACGCGCTTCATCTCGAGCTCGTCGACGGCCACACGGACCAAGTCTCCAGTTTCGAGCTCGCGTGCCACAGTGAGGTGCGGCACGAGAGCAACGCCGTCGCCCATGGCCACGAAACGTTTGATGGCCTCGATGGTCGGCAGTTCGATGCCCATATTGAGTGGCGTGCGATATCGCTGGAAGGCTTCGATAACCTTGCGCCGCAGAGGCGAGGCGACATGGTGAGCGATGAAGTTCTGCTGACCGAGCTGGCTGATGGAGAGGCGCTCGGCTTTGGCCAGCGGATGGTTGGGGCTCATGATCAAAGCGAGACTGTCACCATATACGGCGATGGAGCGGAAATGCGCGGGATCGGGCCGGTAGGACATGACGCCAATCTCGAAGGTGCGGAGATTGAGCTCGTCTGGAATATGGCTGGCGAGTACGCGGTGCACGGTGACGTTGATGTGCGGGAACTGGCGGCGGAAGATGTCGATGGCCGGCAGCAGGTACATGCAGGTGTACTCGTTGGCGGCGAGCTGAAGCTGGCCGCGCTCGAGACTCTTGAGCTCGCCGAGCGCGCTGCTGGCCTCGCGGCGCAGGGCCAGCAGGCGCAGGGCGTAGTCGCGCAGAAGCACACCGGCGGCGGTGAGCGAGCCGTCGCGGGCGGCGCGATCGAAGAGTGTTTCGCCGACGGCCTCCTCTAGCTTGCGGATGACCTGACTGATGGCCGGTTGGGTGCGATGGAGGCGTTGCGCAGCACGGGAGAAGCTGCGCTCTTCGGCGACAGCAAGAAATGTCTCCAACTGGTTGAGATCCATCATGATGGCGCCCTCGACTGTATAATGAATTGTAATCGATTACCCAAGAATAATAACTTTGCGTTATATGGGATCGATACGAGAGACTGGAAGCCGTGGAAGCACGCTTCCCCTGGCAGGCAAAAGGATGAGCACAGATCACGTAGCATTTTTTGACACGACCTTGCGCGACGGCGAGCAGTCGCCGGGCTGCAGCATGACGACGCAGGAAAAGCTGACGATGGCCCACGCACTTGAAGACCTGGGCGTGGACATTATCGAGGCCGGGTTTGCGATGGCCTCGGAAGGCGACTTCGCCGCCATTTCAACGATTACGCAGGCCATCCGCAAGCCGCGCATTGCCTCGCTGGCCCGCGCCAAAACCGAAGACATCGAGATGGCTGCACGCGCCGTTCAGTTTGCGGACCGCGCGCGCATCCATGTGTTTCTGGCGGCGAGCGACCTGCACCTTGAGTACAAGCTGAAGATCGGGCGCCAGCAAGCTCTGGACCTGACGGGCGAATCGGTTCGGCTGGCACGCTCGCTGGTGGATAACGTTGAGTTCTCGCCAGAGGATGCAACTCGCGCGGATCGTGATTTTCTGGTGGAGATGGTGCGCGTGGCGGTGGAAGCTGGCGCGACGACCATCAACATGCCGGACACGGTGGGATACACGACACCGGAGGAGTACGGCGCGATGTTTCGCGAAGTGCGCGAGCGGATTCCTGCGATCGATGCGCAGGGCGTGATTCTCTCCTCGCACTGCCACGACGACTTGGGACTGGCGGTAGCGAACTCGCTGGCTGCGATTGCAGCTGGTGCGCGGCAGGTTGAGTGCACGATCAACGGCATTGGCGAGCGCGCGGGCAACGCGTCGCTGGAAGAGATTGCTGCGGCGCTCTACGTGCGCGGCGACCGCTACGGCGTGAACACCGACATCAAGCTCGACAAGCTGTACCCGACGAGCGAGGTGCTGGGGCAGATCATCACCTTCAAGCCCTCGCCGAACAAGGCGATTGTGGGCGCAAATGCCTTTGCGCACGAGTCGGGCATTCATCAGCATGGCATGCTGGCCAACCCGCTGTGCTACGAGATTATGACTCCGGCGCTGGTGGGCGTGAGCCGCACGCATCTGGTGCTTGGCAAGCACTCGGGCCGCGCCGCGCTGCGGCATCGGCTGGAGCAGCTGGGCTTTGCGCTCACGCGCGAAGAGCTGCAGCAGACTTACTACCGCTTTGTGGCAGTGGCTGACCGCAAGAAGAACATCTACGACCAGGATCTGATCGGGATACTGCCGGATTCGATTCGCGAGAAGCGTCACGAGCCGGTGGCTGAGCTCGACTAGTTCGAAAACTGCGTGACATTCGTTCTCGGCAAGGACAGCGCGAATGTGGAATGTTGGTGTTGTGCGAGTTGCACTTAGAGCCGGAGTAGCTGCAGTAGCATCTTTCGTGCTTCTGACGCTGCTGACAATATTCAGGATCATTCCGTTGCACTATTGGCTGAATGGCCCATTACACCGGCTTGTACGAGTTATCACTTCGTGGATTCACACCGGAACAGATGCCGGGAACGGCATCGGCGGCGCGGCTGGTCAGAGTCTCGTCACGTACTTTTTGGTTAACTTTGGTTTAACTTGGCTGATCATCTGGGCTGCTTTTTTTGTCGTTGCAACAAAACTGGATAGAGCGAGAATTTCCGAAAGAGAACAGGCATGAAATTGAAGATACTGGTTGTCGCGGGTGATGGTATCGGCCCTGAGGTGACCGCTGAGGCGGTTGCGCTGTTGAAAGACATTGCCGCCGCTGGCGGGCACGACTTCACGTTTACTGAAAAGCGCATTGGCGGCGTGGCGATTGTGCAGGATGGCACGCCGCTGCCTGAGGACACACTGAAGGCTGCGCTTGAGTCGGACGCTGTTCTGCTTGGCGCGGTGGGTGGCAACGAGTTCAATTCCCTGCCCCCGAACGCGCGTCCTGAGGCGGGCCTCTTGAAGATCCGCGCGGAGCTGGGCGGCTTTGCGAATCTGCGCCCTGCATTTGCGTTCAAGGAGCTGGCAGTAAACAGCCCGCTGCGTCCTGAGGTGATCGACAACGCCGACATTCTGTGCGTGCGCGAGCTGCTGGGCGGTCTCTACTTTGGCCAGCCCCGCGAGTGGAACAAGGCGTCAGCAGAAGCGTGGAACACGATGCGTTACACCGCACCTGAGGTGGAGCGCGTGGCGCGCATCGCCTTCCAGCTTGCGCAAAAGCGCCGCAAGAAGTTGACCAGTGTGGACAAAGCCAACGTGCTTGAGGTGTCGCAGCTGTGGCGTGCGACGGTGACCGAGGTTGCGAAGGAGTTCCCTGACGTAACGCTGGAGCACCAGTACGTGGACGCGATGGCGATGCACCTGATGACACGGCCGCGTGACTTTGACGTGGTGCTGACGGAGAATCTGTTCGGCGACATTCTGTCGGACGAGTCGGGCGTAATCACGGGCTCGCTCGGGATGCTGCCTTCTGCAACGATCGGCGGCAAGGTGAACCTGTACGAGCCGGTGCACGGCTCGGCGCCGGATATCGCGGGCAAGGGCCTGGCGAATCCGCTCGGCGCGATTCTGACGGCTGCGCTGATTCTGCGCCACTCCGCCGGGCTTGAAGCAGAAGCCGCTGCAATTGAAGCCGGTGTTCGCAAGGTGCTGGAGCAAGGCTTCCGCACGCCGGATCTGGCACGCGGAAACACGAAGGACTTCACCGTGCTCTCAACCAAAGAGATGGGCGCAAAGGTGCGCGAGACGGTGAAGGCGCTGCTCGTTCACGCATAAACGATTCGAGGAGAATTGATGAGTTCCGTACCGAAGACATTGTTTGAGAAGGTGTGGGAGCAGCACCTGGTGGTGGAGCCTAAGGGCGAGCCCGCGCTGCTCTACATCGACTTGCAGTTGTTGCATGAAGTGACCTCGCCGCAGGCCTTTGAAGGACTGCGACTGGCGGGCCGCAAGGTGCGCCGTCCGGATCGCTCGGTGGCGACGGTGGACCACAACGTGCCGACGACGCTCGAGGGCCGCCTGAACATCGTAGACCCGATCTCTGCCACGCAGATTGCCACGCTGCGCAAGAACTGCGCGGAGTTTGGTGTGGAACTGTATGACGTGGACTCGCCGAACCAGGGTGTGGTGCACGTGGTTGGACCGGAGCTTGGCCTGACGAAGCCGGGCATGACAATTGTGTGCGGCGACTCGCACACCTCGACGCACGGTGCGTTTGGTGCGTTGGCCTTCGGCATTGGCACAAGCGAAGTGGAGCACGTGCTAGCGACGCAGACGCTACCGCAGTCAAATCCGAAGACCTTTCTGATCCGCGTGGATGGCGAACTGCCGCAGGGCGTAACGGCGAAGGACATCATCCTCGCGATCATCGGCAAGATTGGCACGGACGGCGCAACAGGCTGCGTGATCGAGTACGCAGGCTCAGCAATTCGTTCGCTCTCGATGGAAGGCCGCATGACGGTCTGCAACATGAGCATCGAAGCGGGTGCGCGCGCAGGCATGATTGCTCCGGATGAGAAGACGTTCGAATACCTGAAGGGCCGCCGTTTCAGCCCGAAGGGTACGGATTGGGATCGCGCGGTGGCGGAGTGGAGCAAGCTGCCGACGGATGAAGGCGCGACGTTCGATCGCGAACTGGTGATCGATGCTGCGACGCTTGTTCCTTACGTGAGCTGGGGCACGAGTCCTGGCATGGTCGCTCCGGTGACGGCCACGGTGCCGAACCCGGCGCTGGCGACGAACGAGCTGGACCGCAAGTCCTTTGAGCGTGCGCTTGAGTACATGGGCCTGACGGCGGGGACTCCGCTGGAAGAGGTCGTGATTGACCGCGTGTTTATTGGCTCGTGCACCAACGGACGCATCGAGGATTTGCGCGCTGCGGCACGCATTGCGAAGGGGCACAAGGTGTCGTCGCATGTGAGCGCGATGGTGGTGCCAGGTTCGCAGTTGGTGAAGGCGCAGGCCGAGGAAGAAGGCCTGGATGTGATCTTCAAGGAGGCTGGTTTTGAGTGGCGCGAGCCGGGCTGCTCGATGTGCCTGGGCATGAACCCGGACATTCTGTCGCCGGGCGAGCGTTGCGCCTCAACGTCGAACCGCAACTTTGAAGGACGGCAGGGACGCGGCGGACGCACGCACCTGGTGAGTCCGGAGATGGCCGCGGCAGCCGCAATTGCCGGGCACTTTGTCGATATTCGCAACTGGGAAGTTCGTGAAGAGGTGGTGGCCTAATGCAATCGTTTCGTACTGTCACATCGCTGGCCGCACCGCTCGATCGCACCAACGTCGACACGGACCAGATTATTCCGAAGCAGTTCCTGAAGCGCATTGAGCGCACGGGCTACGGCGACTTCTTGTTCTTCGACTGGCGGCAAACACCGGAGGGCGAGCCGGTCGCGGATTTCGTGCTGAACGATTCTCGCTACAAGGGCGCGCAGATTCTGGTGGCAGGCAAGAACTTCGGTTGCGGTTCTAGCCGCGAGCATGCCGCATGGGCGCTGAGCGACTTCGGCTTCCGTGTGGTGATTGCACCGACGTTCGCCGACATCTTCTTCTCGAATGCGGGCAAAAACGGCATTGTGCTTGTGCGGCTGAGCGAGGAGCAGGTGGAAGAGCTGCTGAAGAAGGCAGCAACAAAGCCGGGCTATCAGCTTACTGTCTCGCTCGAAGAGCAGACGGTGACGGATGCCGAAGGCTTCAAAGCCTCGTTCGAGATCGATCCTTTCCGCAAGTTCTGCCTGCTGGAAGGGCTTGATGATATCGGGCTGACACTGCGTCATGCGGCAGAGCTGGATGCCTACGAGAAGCAGCACGACGACGCGAATTGGCTGAAGGCTAAGGACTAGGCACGCGCAACACAGGCGGCCGCAGCAACGCGGCCGTCGCATCAAGCAACTGCATCAAGGAGACCATGATGGGGAGCAACGCACAGCAGCAGGGATCGAATGCGCATCTCACGACGCCCACCCGCCTGACCGGGGCAGAGATTGTGTGGGCCACGCTGGTTGGCGAGGGCGTTACAGACGTCTTCGGCTATCCGGGCGGAGCCATCCTGCCGGTCTACGATGCACTGCGGAAGTTCCCTATCCACCACACGCTGGTGCGCCACGAGCAGGGCGCAGCGCACATGGCTGACGGCTATGCACGCGCATCGGGCAAGGTGGGCGTGGCCATTGCGACGAGCGGGCCGGGCGCGACAAACCTCGTGACGGGCATTGCCACGGCGATGCTCGATTCGATTCCGGTGGTCTGTATCACGGGCAATGTGTCGAGCAAGGTGCTGGGCACGGACGCTTTCCAGGAAGTAGACATTACTGGCATTACGCTGCCGGTGACGAAGCACAACTTCCTCATCAACAAGGCAGAAGACATTGCGCCCGCGATCCGGCATGCGTTCCAGATTGCGCGCAGCGGACGGCCTGGCCCCGTACTCGTGGACATTACGAAGGATGCGCAGCAGGCCTCGGCGATCTTCGACTTTGAAGCAGCGAAACCGAAGCCGTATCGTCCGCACCCGATGCTGCATGTACACGACGCTGACCTGAACAAGGCGGCGGAGCTGATTCGAAACGCAAAGCGGCCGGTGATTCTGGCTGGGCATGGCGTGTCGGAATCCGGTGCGATGGAGCAGGTGCGCACGCTGGCAGAGCGCACGCAGACGCCGGTGGCGCTGACGCTGTTGGGTCTTGGCGTCTTCCCTGCTTCGCATCCGTTGAACCTGGGCATGATGGGCATGCACGGTGAGACATGGGTGAACAATGCGATTCAGGAGGCCGATCTCTTAATCGCCTGCGGCATGCGCTTCGACGATCGCGTGACGGGCACACTCTCGAGCTACGCGCAGAAGGCGAAGAAGATTCACATTGAGATTGATCCAGCCGAGATCAACAAGAACGTGAAGGTGGATGTCGCGTTGGTTGGCGATCTGCGCGAGGTGCTGGAGGAATTGTTGCCGCGCGTTGCGCATCGCGAAGACGGTGCGTGGCTGAAGACGATCGAGGCGAACAAGGGAACGTCAGCGGTGCGCGACATCAAGAACCTGCCCGACTCCGGCCACCTGTATGCGGCACACGTGATCCACGACATCTGGCGCATGACGGGAGGCGACGCGATTGTGGTGACCGACGTGGGCCAGCATCAGATGTGGGAGGCGCAGTACTTCCACCACGAGAAGCCGCGCACGCTTGTCACTTCAGGCGGACTGGGCACGATGGGCTTTGCACTGCCTGCGGCGATTGGCGCGAAGTTTGCCTGTCCTGAGAAGGAAGTGTGGGTAGTGGTGGGAGACGGCGGATTCCAGATGACGTCTGCCGAACTGTCTACCATCGCGCAGGAAGGCATCAAGATCAACATCGCGGTCATCAACAATGGTTATCTCGGCATGGTGCGCCAGTGGCAGGAGTTCTTCTATGAGCGCAACTACGAGGCGACGCCGCTGGTCAGCCCTGACTTCGTGAAGCTGGCCGATGCGCACGGAATTCCAGGGCGCGCGGTACGCAAGCGCAGCGAGGTGGAAGCGGCCGTTGGCGAAGCACGCAGCACGAAGGGGGCTTACCTGCTGAACTTCCTGGTGGAGCAGGAGGATGCGGTGTATCCGATGATTCCGATTGGCTCTGCGCTGCACGAGATGATTCTCCGCCCGGAAAAGAGCCCCCTCGTCGAAGGTCCTGAAGACAAATAGAGCGAACCAGGAGCAAGAGTTCATCATGCTGCACACATTTGTTGCATACGTGGAAGACCTGCCGGGCGTGCTGACGCGCGTGGCATCGCTGTTTCGCCGTCTGAACATCAACATTACGTCGCTCTCAGTGGGCCGCAGTGAGCGGCCGGGGCTCTCGCGGCTTACGCTGGCGTGCGAGGCTTCGGTCGAGTCTGGGCATCGCATCCGGGCCAGCCTGTTTAAACTGGAAAATGTTGTGGATGTGGACGACATTGCACAGGCGCCGACGGTGACGCGCGAGCTGGCGCTGATCAAGGTGGCTGCGACGAAGGACACGCGCTCGGCGGTGTTCGAGCTGGCTGAAGTGTTCCGCGCGCGAATTGTCGATCTCACCTCCGAGTCGCTGGTGATCGAGATGACCGGCGTGGAAAGCAAGATTGAAGGGCTCATTCAGATTCTGCAGGAGGGCGATAACGCGATCCTGGAGATCTGCCGCAGCGGCAAGATGACGATGCGCCGTGGGCACCACACCAGCCGCGTGTTGCGCGCGATGGGCGCCGGCGAAGACGACGAGCCGGAAGCCGGGCCGGTGGACATTACGCCAGACGGCGCAGTGATTGAGCCCAAGTAGTTTGTTTACCCGAAAACTTTAACCCCGTACGCAAAGGAAGAAATCGAGAACATCATGGCAAAGACTTACTACGATCACGCCGCCGACCTTACGCTCATCCAGGCCAAGAAGGTCGCCATCATTGGATACGGCTCGCAGGGGCATGCTCATGCCCTCAACCTGAAGGACTCGGGTGTGCAGGTGAAGGTAGGCCTGGCAGCTGACTCCAAGTCCATTGCCAAGGCGCAGAAGGCTGGCCTTGAGGTTGACACGGTTGCCAACGCGACCAAGTGGGCCGACGTGGTGATGATCCTGACGCCGGACCAGACGCAGGCAAAGATCTACACCGAAGAGATTGCTCCGAACATCAGGCCGGGTTCGATGCTGATGTTTGCGCACGGCTTCAACATCCACTTCAAGACCATCGTTCCGGCAAAGGACATCGATGTCTCGCTGGCAGCGCCGAAGGCTCCGGGCCATCGCGTGCGCGAGGTCTTCACGGAGGGCGGCGGCGTCCCGGGCCTGATCGCTGTGCACCAGGACTCGACCGGCAATGCGCATGCGCTGACACTGAGCTACCTGAAGGGCATTGGCTGCACACGCGCCGGAGTGCTGGAGACGACCTTCAAGGAAGAGACCGAGACGGATCTCTTTGGCGAGCAGGCGGTGTTGTGCGGCGGCGTGAGCGCGCTGATCAAGGCGGGCTACGAGACGCTGACCGAAGCTGGCTACCAGCCGGAGAGCGCGTACTTCGAGGTTCTGCACGAGCTGAAGCTGATCGTCGACCTGATCTATCGCGGCGGCCTGGCCTACATGCGCTACTCGATCAGCGACACGGCGGAGTGGGGCGACTACGTGAGCGGCCCGCGCGTGATCAACGAAGAGAGCAAGAAGGCGATGAAGGGCATCCTGACCGATATTCAGGACGGCACTTTTGCGAAGCGCTTCCTGGCCGACCAGAACTCGGGCCGCAAGGAGTTCCAGGCGTTCCGCGAGGCAGAGGCCAAGCACCCGATCGAGATCGTCGGCAAGCAACTGCGCGCGTCGATGCCTTTCCTCGATCCGGTCACGGTGGAAGAAGTCGCTAAGACGCGGTAAAGCGGCCGTTAGCTGCTAGCTACTAGCAACAACAAATGCCGGACAGCTTTCGCTGTCCGGCATTTTGTTTTATTCGGGAACCACGTAAGGCCGTGGTGCTTTAGGGAGACTCTGATTAAGCGCTGAATCCCGAAAGCCCTATTGATTTTGTGCCGCGGATTCTGTCTAGCTATTCGTATTCGTTCATTCTCCAGTTGGCCACACTTGATTCTTGCAGCAATTCCAGGTACTCGATGGCTGGGTCAACATCGAATTCCGGCGGAAAATCAAGCGCAAACATCCTGTCATCCATGCCTTCCCAAGTGCAGCCGAGCTCATTGCATCGTTGCAGAATCTCATCACTTCTACTTTGCCCGTCATCGAGGAAATAGACGTGAATCGTCCGATGGCCGCTCCGCTTGTGCACCTTGACGAATTCAGGCAATTGATTTTCCGCTTCGGAAACAGCCTCCACTACATCCAGCCAATTTACGGTGCGAACGTGCCACGGTGAATTTCGCAATTCGTAGAGATTTGGTCCGACTTGAGCGGCCCAGAGTGATTCGCCGCCGATCCCCATTTCAGGCTCCGGCAACTCAAAATGAACCTTGACTAATCTCTCTTCATCCGTCAAGCGCATACCTCAGGATTCTTCTTGCTGGCTGCCATGCTCTCATTGCCTCCACGCATCACTTCTTGTCCAGCCGGAAGGCGGCGGCCTGGAAGTCGCCGCGGAAGTCTTCGCCCAGGTCGAGGCCGTGGTTCATCCACCAGGAGCCGCTGGCTGTGGTTGGCGTTGCTTTTGCCGCGTTGCCCTCAATGGGAGCGAGCGTGTACTGCGCTGCCGGGTCGAGCCCCTGTAGCTTGAGCAGCGGGAAGCTGCGGCCCTCTTGCGTGGAGTGAATGAGGGCGAAGACGACGGACTGCGACTTGTCGCGGTTGACGGTCTGCGTGGCTGAGAACTCGCTGCCGTTACGCGGCGAGATAAGCCGGTAGAGATCGCCCTGCACGATGGTGGGCTGCACCTGATGATACGCGTCGATGAGGCGCTTGGCTGTCGCCGCTTCTTCGTCGGTCCACTTGGCGATGTTGGCGCCGATGCCAAGCGAGCCCTGCATGGAGCTGAGCATGCGATAGGTGAGCGACGTGGAGCGCTTATTGAGCCAGTGTGGCGAGTCGGTGACCCAGGCCATCATGATCTGCGGCGTGTAGGCGTAGGTGAAGCCGTCCTGCTGCGTGATGCGGTCGAAGGGATCGGTGTTGTCGGAGGGCCAGACCTCGTCGGCGTACTCGAGGATGCCGAGATCGACGCGGCCGCCGCCGCCGGAGCAGGACTCGATTTCGACCTTGGGGTGGCGCTTCTTAAGCTCGTCGAGGATGTGGTAGACGCTACGGGTGAACTCGACGTAGACCTTCTTCTGCTCGGCGGGAGGCAGCTGGTCCCAGCCGGGCTCGCTCCAGTTGCGGTTGTAATCCCACTTGAGGAAAGCGATGTCGTTTTCGGCAAGCAATTTATCCAGAAAACCGAGGACGTAGGCGCGCACATCGGGGCGGGCGAGGTTGAGGACGAGCTGGTTGCGCGCCTCAGTGCGTGGGCGACCGGGGAAGTTCAACACCCACTCGGGGTGCTTGCGATAGAGATCGGAGTCGGGGTTGACCATCTCGGGCTCAACCCAGAGGCCGAAGTCCATCTTGAGCTCGTGCACCTTGTCGATGAGGGGTTTGAGGCCGTGCGGGAACTTCTGCTGGTTGACGTACCAGTCGCCGAGTCCGGCATGGTCGTCTTTGCGCTGGCCGAACCAGCCGTCGTCCATTACGAAACGATCGATGCCGAGTGCCGCAGCCTTTTCTGCCAACGCGATCTGGCCGGCTTCGGTCACGTTGAACTCGGTGGCCTCCCAGGAGTTGTAGATGACGGGGCGCGGCTTGGGCGCGGCTGCCTCTCCCTGGCCGAGGCGATGCGGCAGGATGTGCGCAATTTCATAGTGGTGCAGCAGGCGCGAGGCACCACCGAGACCGTGCGGGGTGTAGCCGCCGTAGAAGATGGGCGTTTCGAGCGACTGGCCGGTGTGGAGGACGTAGGCGAAGTCGAAGGGATTGAAGCCGCCGGTGACGCGGATGGCGTCGAGCTGATCCTGCTCGACGGTGATGCGCCAGGAGCCGCTCCATGCGAGTGCGCCGAACCAGACTTCGCCGCTGGTTTCGCTGGGGTCGCCGGACTGGATGGCGAACCACGGGTTGGCCTGGTGGCTGGTGGTGCCGCGGCGACTCTCGATGACGCGCTCGCCGGGATGCAGCGGCTCCTGCGTGAGCGTCCACTCGCCTGCCCAGCGGCCCGTGAGGTAGTTAAGCGAGTAATGCGCGGGCGGCAGAGCCCATGCG
>Ga0318572_10000867_pt1 | contig 11692 bp, 13 predicted proteins | sample GRESIP089b5f20_FD_202528 | JGI IMG/M metagenome (GOLD analysis project Ga0318572, IMG submission 202528) | Tropical soil microbial communities from Luquillo Experimental Forest, Puerto Rico - GRE.SIPMG.089b5f20 | ecosystem: Environmental > Terrestrial > Soil > Tropical forest > Bulk soil...
CGGCACGGGCGGGGCCCCCGCCCGTGCCGTGCGGCCAGGACGCGTCGGGCGCATTCGGAGTCCGAGGAGGACGACATGGACTGCTCGCACATCCGGAACGCCGGCGACCCGGCGCCCCGGACTCCCGACGGCTGCGAGGAGTGCCTGAAGATGGGCGACTCGTGGGTCCAGCTCCGGCTGTGCCGGAGCTGCGGGCACGTCGGATGCTGTGACTCCTCGAAGAACAAGCACGCGGCGCGCCACTACCGCGAAACCGGGCACCCCGTCATCCGGGCGTTCGAGCCCGGCGAGGACTGGAGCTGGTGCTACGTCGACCGGCAGATGGCCCAGCCCACCGCGCCCGGCGCCGGCCAGCATCCGTAGCGGGTGAGGCGCTCCGCCGCCCCCCCACCGGTTTTGTATACTGTATGCTGTCGCCGGCGAACCGCGCAGCGGGGGTGAGGATGCACCCGATCGTCGGCCTCAAGCTCTCCGAGCAGCTCAGGGAACGGATCGAGGAACGGATCGTCGCTGGCGAGTACGCGCCCGGCGCCCGGCTGGACGAGGGCGAGCTGGCCCACGACTTCGGCGTCTCGCGGACGCCCATTCGGGAGGCCCTCATCCAGCTCGCCTCCGCCGGCTTCGTCGAGACGCGGCCGCGGCGCGGCGCGGTCGTGGCGACCACGCCTCCGGAGAGGCTCCGCGAGATGTTCGTCGTGATGGGCGAGCTCGAGGCGGTGTGCGCCCGCCTGGCCGCGACGCGCGCCGGCCCCGACGATCACCGGAACCTCGTCGCCGCTCACCACGCGTGTGAGCCCGCGGTACGCGCGGGCGAGCCCGATGCCTACTACCGCTCGAACGAAGCCTTCCACCTCGCCCTCTACGCCGCCTCGCGCAACGGCTTCCTCGCCGAGCAGGCCGCGCTGCTGCACCGCCGCCTTCGCCCTTACCGGCGCCTACGGCTCCGCGTCCCGGGCCGTATGAAGTCTTCCTCGGCCGAGCACGCCGCGGTCGTGGACGCGGTGCTGCGCGGGGACGGGGAGCTCGCCGCCGCCCGCGTGCGCGCCCACGTGCAGGTACAGGGCGACCGACTCGCGTCGCTCTCCGCGCGGCTCGCCGCGGGCGGGCCACCCACGGCGGCGGACAGCGGCCTTCCGCGGCGGTCTCCCCGCTAGTGGCGCGCGTCGGAAGAATACGAGCCCGCGGGTCGCGTGCCACGCGGGTGGGGGTTCGGGGGACGGGGCACCCATCGGCGCGCGACGATCGATCGCGCCGATGGGTCGACCCCGCCTCCCCCGGTAGGGCCCGCGGGGAGGGCCCGGGGCTTGCGGCTTTCCTGCAAGCCCCGGAGCCTTCTTCGCGAAGTGCCGCGGAGCAGACCTACAGTGAACTGGCTCTTCACTCCTGCGGAGCGGCACTAGCGCGAGCGCAGGACGATCCGGATCGCCTGTGCCTTGATCAGAGCCGCCAGCGCGCGGCCCGGGGCGACTCCCAGCCGTTCCGCGCTGTCCCGCGTGACGAGCGCCACCAGGCGGAAACCGCAGTCGAGGGTCGCGCGCACCAGCGGCCCCTCGGCGGCGACCGACACCACCGCGCCGGAGAGCTCGTTGCGCGCGCTCGTCGCCGCGGCGGGCGCCGCCTCCAGCACGACGTCCTCGGCGCGCACGCAGGCGTAGGCCTCGGGCTCGCCGGCGTGCCCGGGATCGAGCGCCCACAGGACCGCCTTCCCCACCTCGACCCGCGCCAGCCCGTCCCGCCGGTCGATCACCCGCGCCGGCAGGACGTTCTCCGTCCCGACCACGCGCGCCACGACCAGGTCGGCCGGCGCGCTGAAGACCTCGTGCACCGGCCCCACCTGTCGCACCGCGCCGTCGGCCAGCACCGCCAGCCGATCGCCCAGCGCGAGCGCTTCGACGCGGTCGTGGGTCACCACGATCGAGGGCAGCCCGGCGCGCTCCAGCGTCCCCCGCAGCTCGCCGCGGAGCGCTTCGCGGGTGGGCGTGTCGAGCGAGGAGAGCGGCTCGTCGAGCAGCAGCAGCCGAGGGCGCGCCGCGAGCGCGCGCGCGAGCGCGACGCGCTGGCGCTCCCCGCCCGAGAGCTGGCCGGGGCGGCGCGGGAGGAGCGCCGCGATCCCGAGCCGCGACGCCACCGCCGCGACCTGCTGCGCCCGCTCCGCGCGATCGACGCCGCGCACGCCGTACCCGACGTTCTCCTCCACGGTGAGGTGTGGGAAGAGCGCGTGGTCCTGGAAGAGCAGGCCGACCCGGCGGCGCCCCGGCGGGAGATCGACCTCCGCGGCGGAGTCGAACCAGGTCTCGCCTCCGAAGCGGATCGTGCCTGCGTCGGGGCGCTCGAGCCCGGCCAGGCAGCGCAGGATCGTCGTCTTGCCCGCGCCGGAGGGGCCGAACAGCACCGTGACCGGGGCCTCGCCGAGCGGCAGCGTCAGGCGCGCTCGCACCGCCGGGCCGCCCGCGAACCGCCGCTCCAGATCGACCTCGAGCGCGCTCATCGCGAGGTCGAGCTCCGCGGCTGCAGCGCGTGCGTCGCGACGAGCGCTGCGAAGGAGAGGGCGAGCAGGACGAGCGAGGTGCGGTGTGCCGCGGCCCAGTCGAGCTGCTCGACCGCGTCGAAGAGCGCGATCGAGAGCGTGCGCGTCTGGCCCGGCACGTTGCCTCCCACCATGAGCACGACGCCGAATTCACCGATCGTGTGAGCGAAGGCGAGCACGGCTCCGGCCACCACGCCGGGCCGCGCCAGGGGGAGCGAGACGCGGAAGAAGGTCTCGAGGCGCCCGGCGCCGAGCGCGTACGACGCCTCCACCAGCCGGGGGTCGACCCTCGACAGCGCCGCCGCGAATGGCTGCACCGCGAAGGGCAAACTGTAGAGGACCGAGGCGAGGAGGAGCCCCTCGAAGCTGAAGGCGAGCGGGTGTCCGAGCAGCGCTGCGAAGCCTCGGCCGAGCGGGGCGCGAGGCGCGAACGCCACCAGGAGATAGAAGCCGAGCACCGTCGGGGGCAGGACCAGCGGCAGCGACACCACCGCCTCCACCACCGGCCGCGCGCGGCTCCGCGAGGTGGCGAGCCATTGCGCCAGCGGAAGCCCCAGCGCGAGCAGGGCGACCGTGGTCAGCGCGGCGAGGGCGAAGCTGAGGCGGAGGGCGGCGAGATCCAACCGTCACCTCGTGGCGCGCGTCGGAGAAGGTGAGCCCATCGTGCGCGCGCCACCCGGGTGGGGGTTCGGGGGAGGCGGCGGTCCGCCTCCCCCGGTAGGGCACGCGGGGAGGGCCCGTGCCTTGCGGCTTTCCTGCAAGGCACGGAGCCTTCCCCGCGAAGTGCCGCGGAGCATGCTTGTGGTTAACCGGATCATCGCTTCTGCGGAGCGGCACTCGGGGGCCGGTAGCCATGCCGCGCCAGGATCGCCCGGGCGCCGTCCGAGGCGAGGAACGCGGCGAACGCCCGCGCGAGCTCGGGCTGGCGCGCGGACGTGAGGACGACCCCGGCCTGCACGATGGGGGCGTGGCTCGCCTCCGGGACCGTCCAGAACCGGCCGGTCGTCGAGAGCGGCGCCGCGGCGGCAAGCGATCGGGGCAGGAACGCCGCCTGGGCGTTGCCGCTGGCGGCGAAGCTGGCCGCCTGCGACACGCTCTGGCCGATGACGAGCCGCGGCCTCGCGATCTCCCACAGCCCCTCCCGCACGAGCGCCTCTCGCGCGGCGCGGCCGTAGGGGGCGGTCTCCGGGTTCGGCAACGCGATCCGCTCGACGCCCGGGTCCGAGAGCGCGGACAGTCCGCGCCGCGCGAGATCGAGCCGCGAGCCCGCGGGGACCCACACGACGAGCTCGCCCAGCGCGTAGGTGAAAGCGTCACCGGCGGCGAGCCCGCGCGCGACCGCCTGCGCTGGGTACTCGGCGTCCGCCGACAGGAAGACGTCGAAGGGTGCCCCGTTCGCGATCTGGGTGAACAGCAAGCCGGAGGCGCCGTAGGTGGCGCGCACGTCGGTCTCCGGGTGCTGTTCACGGAACGTCGCCGCAAGCTCGTCGAGCGCCGGCTTCAAGTTCGCGGCGGCGGCGACCGCGAGCGGGCGGGGCGCGTCCGCGGCGGCGAGCGCGGCGAGGAGCAGGGCGGCCGCGGGAGAGAGCGAGAGCACGTCCGAAGATTAGGCCAGTGGCGCGCGTTGGAGAAGGTATAGGGCACTACGCCGATGAGGTCCCCGCGCGCGCCGAGCTTGCCGACAGGTTCTCCCCGCTCTCCGGATCGAAGAGCTGCATCCGCCGCGGGTCGAGCCAGAGCTCGGCCTCGGCGCCGGCTCGGAGCCGGCTCGCCGGATCGAGCGAGACGACGAGCTGCGGGCGGAGGACCTCGGTGTCCTGCTCGCGGGCGAGGCTCCTCAGCTGGACAGCCTCCGCCGGCGGCACGTCCAACCGCAGGTAGGCGAACTGCTCGCTCCCGAGCCATTCGGTCGCGTCCACCCGGGCCCGGAAGATCAGGCCCCGCCCGCGCGCCTCCGCGGGGACGAGCGCCGCGTCCTCGAAGTGCTCGGGGCGGAGGCCGGCCACGACGAGCGCCCCCGCGCCGAGCCGCGGCGCCACCTCCGGCGCGAGCGCGACGCGAGCGAAGGGCAGGACCAGCTCCCCGCCCTCCGGCCGCGCCGGCAGGAAGTTCATGGGGGGCGAGCCGATGAAGCCGGCCACGAAGATGTTCGCCGGGTGCTCGTAAAGCTCGCGTGGCGTGGCCACCTGCTGGACGGTACCCCGCCGCAGCACCGCCACCCGGTCCCCGAGCGTCAGGGCCTCGGTCTGGTCGTGCGTGACATAGACGGTGGTGACGCCGAGCCGGCGCTGCAGGCGAGCGATCTCGGTCCGCATCTGCCCGCGCAGCTTCGCGTCGAGGTTCGAGAGTGGTTCGTCGAAGAGGAAGGCACGCGCCTCGCGCACGATGGCGCGCCCCATCGCGACCCGCTGCCGCTGACCGCCCGAGAGCTGGCTCGGGCGGCGGGCCAGGAGCTCTCCGAGATCGAGGAGCCGCGCCGTCTCCTCGACCCGGCGCCGGATCTCCGCCTCCGGGCGGCCGGCGATGCGGAGCGGGAAGGCGATGTTCTCGAAGGCCGTCAGGTGCGGGTAGAGCGCGTAGCTCTGGAACACCATGGCGAGGCCGCGCTCGCGCGGCGTCTGCTCGTTCGCGCGCTCGCCGTCGATGAGGAGCTCGCCGGACGAGATGTCCTCCAGCCCCGCGATCATGCGGAGCAGGGTCGACTTTCCGCAGCCGGAGGGCCCCACCAGGATGAGCAGCTCGCCGTCCTGGACCTCGAGGCTCACCCCGTCCACCCCGGTCGCGCCGCCGGGGTAGCGCTTCGTCAGTTGACGCAGCGTCAGCGTCGCCATGGGGGTCAGCCCTTCACCGCGCCGGCGGTCAGGCCGGCCACGATGCGCCGCTGGAAGAGGAGAACGAGCACCACCACCGGCACCGTCACCACCACCGCCGCCGCCGAGATGGGGCCGGCGGGCTGCTCGAACTGCGAGGCCCCGGTGAAGAAGGCCAGCGCGGCCGGCACGGTGCGAGCGCGGTCGGTGGAGGTGAGCGAGATGCCGAAGACGAAGTCGTTCCAGGCGAAGAAGAAGGTGAGGATGGCGGCCGTGAAGACCCCCGGCGCGGCGAGCGGGACGATCACCTTCCGGAACGCCTGCCAGGGCGTCGCGCCGTCCATGAGCGCCGCCTGTTCCAGCTCCCACGGGATCTCGTGGAGGAACGAGGCGAGGACCCACAGCGAGAGCGGCAGGGTGAAGGAGAGGTCGGGCAGGATGAGCCCGGGCCAGGTATCGTACAGCCCGACCTTCCGCCACAGATCGAAGAGTGGCCCGACCAGCGACACCACCGGGAACATGGCGATGGCGAGCGCGGTGGCGAGGACGAGCCGCTTGCCGCGAAACTCGAGCCGAGCGATGGCGTAGGCGGCGAGCGTCGCCAGCGTCACGGAGAGCGCGGTCGCGACGAGAGCGATCCCCACCGAGTTGCGCAGCGCATGCGTGAAGAGCGGGGTCGCGAAGACGGTCCGGTAGTGCTCGAGCGTGAAGGTCGACGGCAAGAAGCGGCCGCTGCGCAGCTCCGGGCCGGGCCTGAGCGAGAGCGAGACGATCCACGCCACCGGCAGGAGCGCCCAGAGCACGATGGCCGCCGCCCCGGCCACCCAGCCCGGCCCGCGACCCCGCGCGCGCGTGCTCACCGCCCGGCTCCCGCCGGCACCAGCTCCAGCCGGAACAGCTTCACGAAGCCGGCCGCGAACAGCACCACGGTGAGGAAGAGCAGCACCGAGACGGACGAGCCGAGCCCGAGCGCGGTCCGGCCGATCATCTGCCGGTAGGCGAGGAAGGAGACCGTCTCGGTGCGCTGCGCCCCCGCGGTCATGACGAAGACGGTGTCGAACACCCGGTAGGCGTCGAGCGCGCGGAACAGGACCGCCACCAGCAGGGTCGACCGCATCGCGGGGAGCGTGACGCGGAGGAAGCGCTGCCCGGCGGTGGCCCCGTCCATGCGTGCCGCCTCCTGCAGCTCCTCCGGAACCTGCGCCAGCCCGGCCAGGAGGAGGAGGGACATGAACGGGGTCGTCTTCCAGATCTCCGCCAGACAGATGGCGAGGAGCGCCGTCCCCCGGAGGCCGAACCAGGCGAGGTCGCCCAGGCCGAGCCAGCGATTCACGAAGCCAGTGTCGAGCGCGAAGGCGTAGCGCCAGGCGAACCCCGAGACGACGGTGACCACGCCGTACGGCACGAGCAACGCCGTGCGGACGAGCCGCCGCCCGAAGACGATGCGGTGCATGACGAGCGCGAAGGCCATCCCCAGCACGAGCTCCACCACCACCGTGACGACCGTGATGGTGACCGTGGTCACGACGTCCTCCCACCACAGCCGGTCGCCGAGCACGACGGCGTAGTTCCGCAGCCCGACCCACTCGCGGCCGGCCGGGTCGGTCAGCCGGTAGCTGAAGAGGGAGAGCCAAACCGCCCGCAACATGGGGTAGGCGGTGACGGCCAGCATGACGGCGAAGGCCGGCGCCGTGAGGAGCCAGCCCAGCTCGCGCTCACGCTCGACCCTGGACTTCGGTACGCCGCGCGCACCGCCGCTCGCGGTGAACGGTCCAGGCCCGTTCACAGCAGCACGCGGTCGTCGAGCACGTCCACGATGAGCCGCGCCGCGGCGGCCGGGGTGCGCTCGGGATCGACGGCGCGCGGCGGATGGAAGGTGCGCACCACCGACGTGCTCACGTCGGTGTAGTAGGGCGTCCTCGGCCGCGGCGCCGCCTCGTCGATCGACTGGCGGATGAGGTCCGCCATGGGGAAGACCCGTCTCACCTCGCGATCCTCGTACACCGCCGCCCGCGCCGCGGGGTTGCGGGCGTCCAGCATGTAGACGGTCTGGCTCTCCAGCGAGGTGAGGCAGCGCGCCGCCTCCACCGCGAGCGCCGGGTGACGGGTGAACGCGCCGACGGCGAGGTCGATCCCGCCCAGCGGCGGCCGGCTCGGCGCGTCGGGGAGCACGCGCGGGTAGCGCGCCCATCCGATGTCCTCCAGCACGGCGTGGTCGAGCGCGCCCGCCCCGACCGCGGCCTGCGCCGCGCCGTACACGTACGGCCAGTTGACCATGAACCCGCCGCGGCGGCCCTGGAAGGCGGCGCGGGTCGCTTCTTCGTCGGCGGTGGAGAGCCCCGGATCGGCTGCCGGCGAGCGCGCCAGCGCACGGATCACCGCGGCCGCCCGCCGGCCGGCGGCGCCGTCGATGGCCGGCCGCGCCGCCTTGCCCGCCTCCGGATCGGCCAGGATCGAGCCGCCGGCCGAGGCGACGAGCGCCGAGATCCACACCATGTAGCCCTCGTACCGGTTCGCCTGCACCTCGACGGTGGTGCCCGTCCGCTCCGCCGCGGCCAGGAGCTCGTCCCATGTGACCGGCCGCGCCGCGATGGGCAGCCGTGCGCGCGCCGCGACCGAGCGCCGGTACCAGAGGAGCTGGGAGCTGGCGGTGAAGGGCGCCGCCACCAGCTTGCCGCGCCAGGTGGCGGACTCGAGCGCACCGCGCAGGACACCGTGCGTGAAGGGCGCCGCCTCGGCTTGCGTGAAGGGGCGGAGAAAGCCTGCGGTCGCCAGCTCGGGCACGAAGGGCACGTCGACGCTCATGAGGTCGATCGACCCGTCGCGGGCGGCCAGCCGGCGCACCAGTTGCTCGCGCTGCTGGCTCGCGTCGGCCGGGAGCGGCAGCGTCTCGATGCTGTAGCGAGCGCCGGCGGCGGCGCTGCACCGGGCGGCGAGGCGCGCCTGCCCGCCGTTATCGGGGTTCACGTACCAGTGGAGCGTGGGGGCGCCCGCCTCGTCGGCGCAGGCGCCCAACGCCAGCAGGAGCGCCGCCCACCTCGGCCCGGTCGCCCTCATCACCTCGCGTGTCTGGTCGAATTCGGCCCGTGTCCGCACGTCCCATAGATGTCGTGATCACTCGCCGTGCTTGGTGCGCTCACGTGTTCGAGAATCGAGCTGGCTCGTTCAGGGCACCCCGGCGGTGCTCAACAGCTCGACGGTGAGCTCGCCCGTCGCCGGGTCGAAGGTCGACGAATAGGCGAAGAGCGAGACAGGCGCCGGCGGGTGCGTGACGTTGCCCTGGAGGTCGAAGCGCGAGGCGTGGCACGGGCAGACGACCTCGAAGCCCTCCGTGCCGAGCGGGCAACTCTTGTGCGTGCAGATGCTCGACAGGGCGGCGAACCCGCCGTCCGGCCGGCGCACGAGAAGGATGGGCGGGGAGATCCCCGGCCCCTGGATGCGCGCTGCGCCGTGGGTCTGGTTCAGCTGGGGGTAGCTGCCGATCGCCAGCGTCACCCGGCCGTTCACCGGTGCGGGGACGTCGACCAGCGGCGCCGGGTCGACACCCGGAGCGCAGCCGCCGAGCGCCGCCACGGCGGCCGCGGCGCCCCCGCAGGCCGCGCAGCGGAGGAAGTCGCGCCGCGTGCTGCTCACGGCGCGGCTCCGAGCGTGAGCTGCGCGTCGATCTCGATCTTGTCGTCCACCTTGACGAACATGAGCGAGGGCCGCTCCACCCCGTGCTCCTCCAGGCTCACCGGGAAGGTGGTCTTCACCGACGCTCGGTCGGGCGACTCGAACCGGACCTCGGTCGGGACCTCCACCGGTTTCGTCGTCTTGAGCGTCAGCTCGCCGCGGAGCGACACCTTCTCGTCCGCCGGGTAGTGGTCGGGCGGGTTCATCCGCCCGACCCCCTTGAACGCGACATAGGGGTTCGTCCCGGACCCGGTCGCCTCGCGCATGTGCGCGTCGCGGTTCGAGTTGCCCGAGTCGAACGAGTCGAGCGGCGCGCGCACCGCGACTTGCACCGTGCCGTCGGGGAGCAGCCGCGCCTTGCCCTCGACCGAGCGGGAGACGCCAGTCACGGTGTGGAACTTGTGCACGAGGCGGTAGGTCAGCGTGCTGCCGGGCAGTACGTCGAACGTCCGCGGTCCGGCGGCGGGCGCGGCGAGGAGGAGGACGGCGAGGAGTCGGACGAGCATGATGGGCCTCAGAACACGAACACGACCACGCCGGCGCTGTAGATGCCGAGCGTGGTGTAACCGATGATCTGGTGGGCGGTGGCGATGGAGCGCTCGGACGTGCTGCCGGTCTGGCCGCGCGCGACGACCCCGAGGACGATCTGCGTCACCATCCCCGCCGTGGCGGCCCCCATCAGGATCTTGTGGAGGGTCGCGGTGTCGAGCCGTCCCGGGGTGGGGTAGGGCTTCGGCGCGAGCAGCGCCAGCAGCCCGGTGCCGGCGAAGAGCGCGCTCGTGCCGGCGGCGAGGCCGACGTGCCAGGTGTTGTACTTGCCGGTGTCTCCGCCCCCTCGGAAGCGGTCGTTGAAGTTGAGCTGCCCGACGATGACGGTGGCGGTGAGCGCCGCCCAGGTGGCGAAGCCGGCCGCCTGGTGCAGCTCGAGCATCTGGCGTCGCGTCTTCACCTGCCGCTCGAGCTCGGGGTTCCCCTTCTCCTTCGGTGGAGGCAGGAGCTCGAACCCGAGCCCTTCCTGGCCCGGCTCGGCCTTGGGTTGCTCCTTCTCCGGCGGACCCTCGGGCTTCTTCGGCGCCTCCTCCGCGGGCTGGGCCGCTGGCTCCCCGCTCTCGCCGGGTGACGCCGTTCCACCGGCAGGTGGGGCGAGCGTGACGGCGAGCGTGAGCGCGAGCGCAAGCATGCTGGATCCCTCCGTCAGGACGTTTCACACCCGCCGAGGGCCGCATGGGATTGACCAGTTGGGGAGGGACCCGTGTGACTGTGGGAGATTCACTCATTCCGGGGGCAGGGCGGCCATGACGCGCGCGACGACGCGGTCGCAGCGCGGCGCGAAGAACGGGAAGGCGCGCGACGCCTCGCGCGCCAGGTCCTCCGACATCGCGCGCCTCAGCGAAAGGCGGGCGCGGTGGAGGCGGATGCGCACCGTCTCCTCCGTGACGCCCAGCGTCTCGGCGGTCTCGGAGGTGGTGAGCTGATCGATGTCGCGCAGGATGACGACCGTCCGATAGAGGGCGGGGAGGCGGTCGATGCCGCGCTCGAGGTAGCGCACCGCCTCGGCGGAAGCGGCGCGGTCTTCCGGGCTCTCGGGTGGCGGCGTCACGGTGTCCTCCGGCAGCTCGGCCTCGCCCACCGGAACGAGGCGCACGGGCCGGCGCGCGCGCCCGAGCGCCTCGTGGAGGGCGATGCGCGTCAGCCAGGTGGAGAACGAGGAGGCGCCCACGAACTCAGACAGGTGGGCGTAGGCGAGGAGGTACGTCTGCTGCATCGCGTCCTCGACCTCCGCCTCGTCGCGCAGGATGGAGCGGATCGCGTGGTAGACGCGCGCGTTGTGGCGATGCATCAGGATCTCGAACGACGCGCGGTCGCCCGCCACTACTCTCCTCACCAGCTCGCCATCCGGCAGGGTGCTCCCGCCGCCCGTCGCCGGGCTGGTCCCCCACCGTGGCACCGTCCGCGTTCGTTCCATGCCGTGCGCCTCCACGTGTTGATGGACGTCGGCCCGGCCGCGTCCGTTTCATGTCACGCGGGTCTCGCGTCCACCATCGAACGAACCAGCGTGTGAAGGAGCCCGTCGGGGACGCGCCCTCGCGCCTGGCGCGCCGGCTGTCCCACCGCGCCGGGCTCGGGTGTGGAGACGTTGGACGCCCTGGACGACCCGACCGGACGCGCGCACGCCCGGTCCGGGCCGTAAAAGAAAGAATCGAACCTCACGGCGGAGGTCGTCGCACCGGGGATGCAAGCAGCGCGCGCGTCCAGCCACGAGCAGCAGGTGGTCAGCCTGTACCGCGAGTACGGGCCAGCCGTGTACCGCCGCTGCCTGCGCTTGCTGCGTGACAGCGAGGCCGCGCGCGACGCGACGCAGGAGGTGTTCGTGAAGCTCTTGCGCGACATCGGGAAGCTCGCGGCCCGCGACACGGCGCTGCCCTGGATCTACCGCGTCGCGACGAATCACTGCCTGAACCTCCGGCGCGACGCGCGCCGGCGCGGCGAGCAGCGGGGCGACGACGCGCTCGAGCTCGCGCCGGCGGCGCTGCACCCCTACCCGGAGCGGCGGCTCGCGCGCGAGGTGCTGGCGCGCTTCGACTCGCAGACGCAGGCGGTCGCGGTGGGGGTGCTCGTCGATGGCATGGAGCACGAGGAGCTGGCGGCGGCGCTGGGGATCTCGCGCCGGACCGTCCACCGT
>Ga0318572_10000874_pt1 | contig 11646 bp, 5 predicted proteins | sample GRESIP089b5f20_FD_202528 | JGI IMG/M metagenome (GOLD analysis project Ga0318572, IMG submission 202528) | Tropical soil microbial communities from Luquillo Experimental Forest, Puerto Rico - GRE.SIPMG.089b5f20 | ecosystem: Environmental > Terrestrial > Soil > Tropical forest > Bulk soil...
GTGCGGCGAACTCCTGCGCGATAGCGATGCGGCGCTTGAGGTACTCGGTCATGGCTGGCTCGATCACGTCGCGTTCAACGTCGAGCTGGGACATGGTGATCTGGCGGGCGGTGGAGCCGGGGTGGCCGCTGATGAAGATGAGCTCGCCGGGAGCTGCGCCGTTTGCGCTCCACTTCAGGTAGTTGTCGGTATGCAGCGGCTTGCCGTTCTCGTAGACGCGGAAGAGCGCCATGTCGAGGTCGTAGCGCGGATAGGTGAAGTTATCAGGATCGCCGCCGTAGAAGGCGGCTTGCTGCTCGGGTGCGAAGACGAGGCGCACGTCAGTGTACGCCTTATAGCGATAGAGCCAGTACTCACCGCCGTGATAGAGCGAGACGACATCGGAGCGGAGACCGGTTTTATCTTTGCTCTCCTTCTCGATGGCTGCGATCTCGGCTTCGCGGGCTTTGATGGCCTTGGTAGGATCGGCGATGTTTTTGGCTGCGTCCTGCACGCGCGCAGTCACGTTCTGCATGGAGACGAGCACGTTGACTTCGAGGTCGGGCGACTTCATTTCTCCGTCGGGTGTACGCGCATAAAATCCGTCGCGCAGGTAGTCGTGCTCGGCGGTGGAGTTTTTCTGCAACTGGCCACGGGCGACGTGATGATTGGTGAGCAGCAGGCCGTCGGGGCTGACGAAGGAGCCGGAGCCACCGTCATTGAGCCGCACACTCGACAAGCGAACATGATCGAGCCAGGCCTGTGTGGGATGGAAGTTGTACTTCTCTGCAAGTTGCTTGAGCGGCAGATTGTCGAAGGTCCACATGCCTTCTTCAGCCGGGAGCGTTGAAGCAGCGCCGATGAGCAGCGCGGTAGACAGCAGGATTGAAGAACGGAGTTTTGCGGTGAACATCGATTCCCTCATGAAGGATGAAGTACGAGATGGTGAACGCCCCGTTCGATCGGGAGCGTGTGGCCAGTCCTTGATAATACGACGCGATACTGCGGAAAGAAGAATACGAAAAGGCCGGGACAGTGTGGCTGCCCCGGCCGCGTGGAATTGACTCTCTTATTTCTGCGGCAGCACTAAAACCTCGACGCCGGAGGCGGCATCTTTTTGGCGGAAGATCTGCTCAGTGGCTTTTTGGAACTGCTCGGGTGTTGCGGTAGGAATATCGGTGAAGGTCTGCGGATTGCGATCGGTGAGCGGGAACCACGAGCTCTGCACCTGCACCATGATGCGATGGCCGCGGCGGAAGGTGTGGAAGAGATCGGGCATGGTGAAGTCGATCTCAGTCATTTTGCCGGGGACGAGCGGCTCGGGCTTCTCCCAACTCGAGCGGAACTTTGCACGCATGGGTTCGCCACGCAGGAGCTGTTGATAGTTGCCCATGAGCAGGGGCGGCGCATCGAGCAGACGCTTGTTGCGATGCGGCGTTTCTTCGGCGTCAGGATAGTCGCCTGGGTAGACGTCGATGAGCTTGACGACGAAGTCGGAGTCGGTGCCGGAGCTTGCGATCTTGAGCTTCGGAGAGATGGGGCCTGCGATGGTTACGTCTTCGGTGAGCGGGTCTGTCTCGTACGCGACCACGTCAGGCCGGGTGCTGGCGAAACGCTGATCGTCGACCATGTAGCGTTGCGGCACGGTATCTGTCGTGTATCCGACGAAGGGCACGGGATGGTTAGGATCGCTGACATAGGAATCGACGGCGGAGGCTTCAGCAGGTGCGTCAAAGCTGAGCTTGCCGTTGGCGTGGAAGTAGAGGGTCTTTGCCGTGGCGGCTTTGGGCGGCCAGGCATCGAAGCTGTGCCAGACGTTGGTTCCTGTCTCGAAGACGACGGCTTTGGGCTGCGCTGCGCCTTTGCCCTTGAGGTAGTGCTCGAAGAAAGGGAACTGCACATTCTTGCGGAAATAGTCGCCGGTCTTCGCGTTGAAGGTGACGTCGCCGAGGTGGTCGCCATCGCTGCGTGCCCAGCCGCCGTGCACCCACGGGCCTTCAACGATCGTGGTGGGCGTCTCCGGGTTAAATTTGTTGATCGCGTAGAAGGTGCGATAAGGGCCGCTCAGGTCCTCGGCGTCATACCATCCGCCGACGACGAGCACGGCGCACTTCACGTTCTTCATGTGCGGTGAGAGATCGCGGGCTTTCCAATAAGCGTCGTAGGTGGTGTGCTTGGCCTGGTCTGTGAAGAGCCAGTTCGAGCCTTTGAGATAGAGCTTGTCGAGGTTGGCGACGTTGCCTGCGTCGAGGTAGAAGCGGTAGTGGTCTGGCGTGCCAAAGTCGAAGCCAACGGTGTCGTGCGGCGTCTCGGGATTGTGGCTTGGCGTGAAGAAGGTGTAGAAGCCGAAGTTGGCTTCGAGCATGAAGGCGCCGCCGTGGTAGGCATCGTCGCCAAGGAAGAGGTCGGTCATGGGCGCTTGCGGGCTGGCGGCGACAAGCGCGGGGTGCGAGTCGATGATGGAGGCTGACGTGTAGAAGCCGGGGTAGGAGATGCCCCAGATGCCCACTTTGCCGTTGTTGTTCTCGACATGCTTGAGGAGGAACTCGATGGTGTCGTAGGTGTCGGATGCGTCGTCGATATCGCTAGGAGATTTCTTGTCGTCGATGTGCGGACGCATCTCCTGAAACTCGCCTTCGCTCATCCAACGGCCGCGCACGTCCTGGTAGACGAAGATGTATCCGCCCTTTTCAAATTCATCTGACGGGCCAAGGCGCTTGGGATACTGGTCCTCACCGTAGGGGCCGACGCTGTAGGGCGTGCGATCCATCAGGATCGGGTATGGGCCGCGATCGTCGGGAAAGGCGGAAGCCTTGGGCACATAGACGGCGGTGAAGAGGTGCTTGCCATCGCGCATGGGAATGCGGAACTCGTACTTGGTGTAGTGGGCGCGCACGAAGTCTTCTTGCGGCGGGTCGCTTGCGGGGGGTTGAGCAAAAGCAGCGGTGAAGGCCAAGCACAGGCCTGCGACGGCGACCGCGAGGCGGCGGAGATGGAGCATGTGTGAGTTCTCCCTTTGAGACTCAAGCATAAAGGACAGACGCCTGTAGTCCTCGCCTGGGCGAGGTGTGCAGTTGATTCGCCGTTTGTTTGCTGCGCGGTTTTCTGGATTCAAGGGCTTGCGGGCGGGCGGACGCAGATTCCTCATGGCTCCCTTATGGTCGGCGTGATACAAGCAAGAGAACAGAGAACAACCGGAGGGGGGCAGCGGACGGGCCGGAGCGGACAGTGCAACAGGCTGTGCGAACTGGAACCGTCGCAGCTCTTTTTAGCTGTTCGCTGAATTCTCTTTTAAGGACATCTCAGCGCGCATGGGTGCCGGTCTTCCTGCCGAGGTGGAAACGCTCTTCGGAGATTATCCGCTGGACCGCGCGTTCGACGAGATGCGCGAATCATCCGGAGCGGTTCGCCCCCACTACATGGCTCTTGCTGAGGCGCTGGCCAAGCTGCCGCCCGAGGAGCTTGAGCGCTCGAAGCAATCAGCGGAGCTGTCGTTCCTGACGCAGGGGATCACGTTCACGGTTTACGGCCGCGAAGAAGGCACCGAGCGGATCTTTCCTTACGATCTGTTGCCGCGCATTGTGACGGCTGCAGAGTGGGACCACGTTGAGCGCGGACTGACGCAGCGCATCACGGCTCTGAATCTGTTTCTGCGCGATGTGTACTCGGACGGCAAGATACTGAACGATCGCGTGGTGCCGCGCGACCTGGTCTATAGCTGCAAGCACTATCGCAGGCAGATGCGCGGGCTGCAGGTGCCACGCAACGTGTATATCTCCGTCGTTGGTTCGGACCTGCTGCGGCTGGACTCGGGCGAGTTTTGCGTGCTTGAGGACAATCTTCGCGTGCCGTCGGGCGTGAGCTACATGCTGACGAACCGGCGCGTGATGAAGCGGACATTTCCGCATCTGTTTCATAGTTACGGTGTGCGACCGATCGAGCACTATCCTCAACTGTTGCTCTCGACGCTGCGCTCGCTTGCGCCTGAGGGACGACCTGAGCCGAACATCGTGCTGCTTACGCCGGGCGTATTCAATTCAGCGTACTTCGAACATACGTATCTTGCGCGCCAGATGGGCATCGACCTGGTAGAAGGCCGCGATCTGGTTACGCACGACAATGTCGTCTACATGCGCACGACGGATGGGCTGAAGCGCGTGGATGTGATCTATCGCCGCGTGGATGACGACTTCAGCGATCCGCTGGTGTTTCGCGGGGACTCGGCTCTGGGGTGTGCGGGTTTGTTCAATGCCTATCGCGCTGGCAACGTGACGGTGACCAACGCGTTCGGTACGGGACTTGCCGATGATAAGGCGCTTTACGCATACGTGCCGCGCATCATCAAGTACTACCTGGATGAGGATCCGATTCTGCCGAACGTGGAGACGTTTCTTCTGACCGAGGAGAAAGATCGCAAGCACGTGCTGGCGAATCTGGACAAGCTGGTGGTTAAGGCCGTGGGCGAGAGCGGCGGCTACGGGATGTTGATCGGTCCGCAGTCAACGGCGCAACAGCGCGAGGAGTTCGCGCGGCAGATCGAAGCGAATCCACGAAACTATATCGCCCAGCCTACGCTGGCGTTTTCGCGTGCGCCTTGCCTGATCGGCAGTCATCTGGAGCCGCGGCACGTGGATCTGCGGCCCTACATTCTCTTCGGAGACAAGGTGAACATTGTTCCAGGCGGCCTGACGCGCGTAGCGCTCGAGAAGGGCTCGCTGGTAGTGAATTCGTCGCAAGGTGGTGGCAGTAAGGACACATGGGTACTGGAAGCGCAGTAAAACTCGCAGTTCGGGAGAGTACGACGATGCTTTCGCGCGTTGCCGACAGCCTGTACTGGATGAGCCGCTATCTGGAGCGGGCAGAGAACACTGTGCGCCAACTCGATGTGGCGATGAGCCTGGCACTGGACGCCGGCAGCGGCAGCGCGGAGAAGCGCTGGCAGCAGCTGGTGGCAGCGCTGGGCAACCCTCCCGGACTGCTTTGGAGCGGTGATCTGGATGCGATGGCGTCTCGTCTCGTCTTCGATACGGTAAACGGCGCGTCAGTGACCTACTGCGTGAATGCTGCGCGCGAGAATGCACGGCAGGTACGCGAAGAGATCTCGTCTGAGCAGTGGCAACGGCTCAACAGGCTTTACCACCAGATTCACTCGGCGCAGGTGCAGACACAGTTTCGAACGGGGATGAGCGATGCGTTGGCGTCGATCGTGGATGGTATTCATCTCTTCAAGGGCGTGACCGACACGACGATGATTCATGGGCAAGGCTGGCAGTTCATACGGCTTGGACGCTACCTTGAACGCGCTTATGCGACGGCGACGCTGCTGGAGGTGTATCAGCCGGGTCTGACGGTTCCGCCGGAGGTTGCCGATAGCGGGTATCTCTATCTGGAACAGGTGGGCCTGCTGCGCTGCTGTACTGCCTTTGAAGCGTATTGCCAGGTGTATACAGCGGATATGTCGGCCGACCGGGTGCTGGAGTTCCTGCTGCTGAATCAGGATTTTCCGCACGCCATCCGTTACTGCGTGGACGGCGCCCGGCAGGCTGTCGATGCGATTCAACGTTCGGGAGGAAGGCGTTCACCGGATGAGTTGACGGCTGGCATCGGGCGGCTGCACGCGATGTTGAGCTACGCGACGATCAGCGAGATTCTGGCCGGCGACGCTACGGCGTTCCTGCATTCGATTCGACAGCAGTGCCTTCGCATTCACGAGTTGATCTATCGCTACTACATTCAATATTCGATACAGTCGGCACTGACGATCTGACGGAGGCGCTATGAACTTCTACTCAATCCGGCACTTGACGCGCTTCCGTTACTCGCATGCCATCAGCGAGAGCATTATGGAGACGCGCATGCATCCGCGCTCCGATACGCATCAGCACTGCCTGACGTTTTCTCTCTCCGTGAGCCCGCGTTGCCGCGTCTTCAGCTATCGCGATCACCTGGGCAACAATGTGCAGCACTTCGATATTCCGGGAGAGCACACGCAACTGGTCATCATCGCTGAGTCAGTGGTGGAGCAGCAGCCTCTGCCGGATGTGCCGTCGTTTCTGGCGCCGGATGCGTGGCATGCGCTGGATGAGCTGATCGACAGCGGCGACTACTGGGAGATGCTGCTGCCCAGTGCATTTGCGCAGGAGACTCCGGCGCTGCGCGAGCTTGCGGCCAAGCTGGATGTGCGGCGCAGGGACGATCCTCTGATGCTGGTGCACGAGATCAATCAGAGGCTCTTCGACTATTTCGAATATGTGCCACGACACACGCGCGTGGACTCGCCGATTGATGAGGCGATTTTGAGCGGCAAGGGCGTGTGCCAGGATTTTGCGCACACGATGATCGCGTTGCTGCGGCATGTGCGGATACCGGCGCGTTATGTTTCAGGGTATCTTTACCGCGGCCGCGAGGATCATGATCGCTCCACGCCGGATGCAACGCACGCGTGGGTGGACGTTCTGCTACCGCACATGGGCTGGGTGGGCTTCGACCCGACCAACAACCTGATCGCGCACCACCGGCACATTCGCACGGCGGTGGGACGCGACTATGCAGATGTGCCTCCGACACACGGCATCTTCCGCGGTGTTACATCGAGCGAGCTCTATGTTGCCGTTCATGTGGAGGCCAGTGAGCAGCCTCCGGCGCTTGACCGGAAGCTGCCCATTCCCGATGACTGGAGCGTGCTGGTGGAGCGGGCACAGCAGCCGGTAGAACGCCCACAACCACTGATCGACATGCAGCAAATGCAACAACAGCAATAAGTTTGAAGTCGGATACGGATCAAGGGAATGCAACAACTTTGTTGCATTCAAACGTTTTTCGGTTGAATCCTTGATTAATATCCGCCATCATAAAAACAACCATTGAAATAAGCATCCGGCGACCACACATGTACGCAACATGCAGAGAGGCGCCGTTGAAAGCGATGCGGATCTTGTAGTTGGCTGGGGGAACTTGTACGCCCCTGAACTACTCAGCCTGAACCACCCAGAAACACTTGCGCTAACGCTGGTTGATGAAGACGACCGGCCCGGGGAACTACTATTTCCGGGCTAACCGCAATTTGCACATCTTTTGGAGGAATAGCCGTGAAACGATCCTTTTGGGGATGGGTGTTGTTGTGTACCCTGGCTCCCCTGACACTTGCCTTTGGCCAGTCCGCAACTACGTCTCTGCGCGGCGTGATCAAGGATCCCAGTGGAGCCTTGGTTTCCGGAGCGAAGGTCACCCTTGTCGACAGCACCAAGGGCACGACTTTGAACGCAATGTCGGGCAGCACAGGACTGTATGTCTTCGCGCAGATTCCGCCGGCGCACTACCTGATTACGGTTTCTGCATCCGGTTTCGGCGACCAGAGCAAGACGGCCGAACTGCTTGTAAACCAGCCTGCAACCATCGACTTCAAGATGACTGTGCAGACGAGTACCGTTACGGTGGACGTATCGGCCACTGCGCAGACTTTGAACACAACCGATGCGACGCTCGGTGACTCAATCGCGAATGAACAGATTCAATCCATGCCGATGGACGGCCGCGACCCGATCAGCTTGCTGAGCCTGCAGCCGGGCGTTCTCTTCTACGGTGAAACCATTGGCCTGTCCGACAAAATCTCCGCCAGCACCGTGGACAGCCGCCAGGGCTCTGTCTCCGGATCGCGGTCTGATCAGGGCAACGTTACGCTCGACGGTGTCGACGACAACGACCAGGTCAACGGGTTCGCATTCAACGGTGTTCTGCGTTCGACGCTGGACTCAACCGAAGAGTTTCGTGTGACCACATCGAATAGCAATGCCGACGCGGGCCGCTCCTCCGGCGCACAGGTTTCGCTGCTTACCAAGAGCGGCACAAACAAATTCCACGGCGCTCTCTACGAGTACAACCGTCCATCAAATACGGTCGCGAACGACTGGTTCCTGAAAGAGCAGCAAGTTTCTTCTGGCGAGCCGAACCGCCCGACCAAGTACATTGTGAACACCTTTGGCGGCAGCGTAGGCGGGCCGATCTTCAAGGACAAACTGTTCTTCTTTTACAACTACGAAGGCCAGCGGCTCGCCACGAACGACACGGTTTCGGCGACGACGCCATCTTCAACATTTTTGAACGGTCAGCTGGGTTATTACGGTGCTGACGGTTCTACGGTGATGCTGACTCCCAGCGAGATTGCGCAGCTCGATCAGAACTGCACGGCTTGCACGACGCCGGGCATAGACCAGGCAATTCTCGACTACCTGGGCACCGAGCCTGCTGCGACCGTGCTGAGCGGTGGTGACGGCCTCAACAACGGCACCTACAACTTCAGCTCTCCTGCACCCCAACGGCTCAACACGAATATCGGCAAGATTGACTACACTCCCAACTCGAAGAACCACATCTTCGTGCGTGGCAACCTGCAGAAGGATGTGGCGGCCGGCGACCAGAATCTTCCAGGGCAGCCTGCATCGCGCTTCCTTGAAGACAACACCAAGGGACTTGCGGCAGGGCATACGTTCTCTCCTACGGCGAACCTTGTAAACGATATTCGCTACGCCTATATCCGCCAAGGGTATTCAAGCGCCGGCATTGGCCAGGGCGACTATGTGGTGGTTCGCTTCTACACGCAGCCGACGGCACAGACGCGCAGCTCAGTCGTGAGTGTTCCGTTGAACACGATCAACGACACGCTGACGTGGACCAAGGGTACGCATACCATCGGCATCGGTGGTAATTGGCGCATGATCCAGAACAACACCAGCAATAACACCAACTCGTTCAATGGAGCGACAACAAATCCGTCTTACCTGAGCTCGAAGGGCAAGCCCGATCCGACTACACTCGGTTCCAGCTTCCCCGCAGTCGATCCCGGGTTTGCGACATCGTTTGATTACGCATACGCGACGATTATCGGCCTGGTGGCAGAGCAGAACAGCGTTGCGAACTACAGCGTTACCAGCCCGACCAGTGCAACGCTGCTGGCTGATGGCGCTTATATCTCGCGGCACTTTAAGTCGAACGAGTTTGAGTACTACGTGCAGGATTCGTGGCAGGTACGCCCGAATCTAACGCTCACGTTTGGACTGCGTCACACGATTCTGCAGACGCCGTACGAGACCAAGGGGCAGGAGATCGCTCCGACCGTTAATACGCACGAATGGTACCTGCAGAGAGGCGCGGCTGCGGCAAAGGGCGAAGTGTACGAACCGGATCTTTTCTTTACGCCGGTGGGCAAAGCGAACGGAAAGCCTGGCTACTGGGCGAAGCAGAAGTTGAACATCGCTCCGCGTGTTGCGATCGTGTACTCACCGGATCAGAAGACCTCAGTGCGTGCAGGATTCGGAATGTATTTCGACCACTACGGTGAAGCGCTGTCCAACCGCTTCAGCACCTTGGGCTCGTTTGGTTTGTCGTCGCAATTCCAGAGCCCGGCGAATACCGTAAACTACACCACGGCGCCGCGCTTTACAGGCCCGCACGATATGCCCGGTCTGCCTGTGCCGGCGTCTCCGGCAACCCAGACCTATCCTTACGCGGTGCCGGACGGCACGTTCGGTATCAACTGGGGCATCGATAACCAGGTGAAGACTCCATATGTCGAAGCCTTTAACCTCTCTGTGCAGCGTGAGCTGCCGGGCGGATTCCTGGTAGATGCCGCCTACGTAGGACGTCTTGGCCGTCACTTGTTTCAGCAGCTTGATCTCGCTGAACCAGTGAACTACAACGATCCGTTGGGTGCCGGGGATTACTTTACTGCCGGTACACAAATGTCGAAATACTCCGATCAGTTGAACGGATCCTGCACGTACTGCGACGGAGTGACGCAGCATATTCCGACCATCCAGTACTTCGAGGATGTTTTTCCTCAGATGCAGAATGTCGATGGTCCTAACGAGACTGCCACAGACGCGATCTATAACGATGAGTGGGCTCCGCAGCGCTATTCCTACGGCGAAACGGGCGCACTGTACGATATCGACTTCGCCTGTTACTACGGCTGCCCGAACGGCACGTTGTTCTGGAATCAGCAGTTCTCGTCGCTTATCGCACTCTCTTCCATCGGCATGAGCTACTACAACGCAGCCCAGTTGACGGTTCGTCATCCAGCGAAGCACGGCCTGACGATGGATTTGAGCTACACGTTCTCCAAGTCGATTGACATGGGTTCCGACGCGGAGCGCTCTGCGACTTCCTACGGTGCAATTCAGAACGTATGGAATCCGTCGTTGAGCCGTGGCGTCTCTGACTTCGACACCCGTCACCTGATAACTGTGGACTGGGCTTACCAGCTGCCGTTCGGCACCGGTAAGGCGGTTCTTGGAAACTCGAACAAACTAGGCAACGCGATCTGGGGTGGTTGGCAGTGGGCTGGTCTGAGCCGCTGGACAAGTGGTCTCCCGTTTTCTCTGATTGAGCCCGGCTGGACAACCAACTGGGAACTTCAGGCGTGGGCGGTAACCACGGCTCCGGTTAAGATCCGCAAGCACGTTGAAGGCGGATTGCCGCAGGTCTTCGACAACATCTCGGCGATCAGCGAGGGCGTTACCGCGGGTTCTCCGATTCGCCTTCCGTATCCGGGTGAAGCGGGTATGCGTAATAACTTCCGCGGCGACGGCGTGTTCAACGTCGACTCGTCGCTCACCAAGGGCTGGAATATAACCGAAGGGTCCAAGCTGAAGTTTGCCTGGGAAGTATTCAATGTGACGAATGCTATTCGGTTCGATACTGCGAGTCTCGGCAATGCTCTGACGTATCCCGGGCTCGGTGTCTACAGCTATCGGCTCGGAAGCAAGACCTTCCGGCATATGCAGTTTGGCCTGCGCTACGACTTCTAAGTCGGTAGCCATAACGAGAAGGGCCGGGAAGCAGATGCTTCCCGGCCCTTCTTCTTTTGCGGCGAAAGGCGAACGGAGTGGGCTAGTTGGTGGCAGCGCCCAGTGCTTTCAGGCGTATTTGTGCCAACTGGTAGGTGGAGCTGGGAATTGCCATCTCCTCTTTGGGTTTTTCCAGCTTGCGGTAGTCGGCGATGGCGATATCGCGCTCGCCGTAGCGCTCAGCAACAAGTCCGAAAGCATACCAGTAATCATCGTTCGGCTGATCGAGGTCGAGATCGTCCATGCTGCGCAGCAGCAGATCGTGCGCGTCGCCTGGTTTGCCGGCGACGGCATCGAGGCACGCGAGTGTGTGCAGGATGTGCGGATTGTTCTTGGACATCTGCGTGGCTTTGATGGCCATGGCGATATCGTCCTGCTCGACCTTTGGCATGTAGAGTGCGAACCATGCCTTGGAGTTGAGCGTCTCCGCGGTGCCCTTGCCCATGTCGATAAGCTTCTGCGCCCAGTCGCGTGCTGCGCCGTAGTTGCCGCGATCGACTTCGATGCGCATCTTGGCGTCGATTGCGTCGGTGTCGTTGTCGAGCAGCTTGAGCCGCTCGTCAGCCAGGGCGATTGCTTCGTCATAGCGGTGTAGGCCGGCGAGCGCCCACTGGGCGTCGAGAAAGGCGCGGCGCGACTCGGGCACCTGCTTCACGAGATCGGATGCGACGGCGTTGAGTGCTGTGAAGTTACTGAGCACACCGTAGCCGAGGCTGAGGGCGAGAGTGATGTTGGTCTTCTCGCGTTCGGTGGTTGCGTTTTTGCGAGCGACTTCGAGGATGGCGATGCCATCGTTTGCAGTGGGCTTGGTGCCGACAAGCAG
>Ga0318572_10000878_pt1 | contig 11610 bp, 12 predicted proteins | sample GRESIP089b5f20_FD_202528 | JGI IMG/M metagenome (GOLD analysis project Ga0318572, IMG submission 202528) | Tropical soil microbial communities from Luquillo Experimental Forest, Puerto Rico - GRE.SIPMG.089b5f20 | ecosystem: Environmental > Terrestrial > Soil > Tropical forest > Bulk soil...
CTGCTCATCGACGAGCGTCCCGAAGAAGTCACCGACATGCAACGCTCGGTCAAGGGTGAGGTCATCTCCTCCACCTTCGACGAGCCCGCCGCCCGCCACGTGCAGGTGGCCGAAATGGTCATCGAGAAGGCCAAGCGCCTCGTCGAGCACAAGCGCGACGTCGTCATCCTGCTCGACTCCATCACCCGCCTGGCGCGCGCCTACAACACCATCGTCCCGCCCTCCGGCAAGGTCCTCTCCGGCGGCGTCGACTCCAACGCCCTGCAGCGCCCCAAGCGCTTCTTCGGCGCGGCCCGCAACATCGAAGAAGGCGGCAGCCTGACCATCATCGCCACCGCCCTCGTCGACACCGGCTCGCGCATGGACGAAGTCATCTTCGAGGAGTTCAAGGGCACCGGCAACATGGAAATCATCCTCGACCGCAAACTCGTCGACAAGCGCGTCTTCCCGGCCATCGACATCCAGCGCTCCGGCACTCGTAAGGAAGAACTGCTCATTCCCAAGGAAGACCTGCAGCGCATCTGGGTCCTCCGCAAGGTACTCAACCCGCTGTCGCCGGTCGAAGCCATGGAGCTGCTCATCAGCCGCCTGGACAAAACCCGCAACAACGCCGAGTTCCTCCAGAACATGAACCAGCTGTAGCACCTGCGGCGCTTCCATGCCGCTATCTTCAGCAACTCAGAAAGGCCGCCTTCCAAGGCGGCCTTTGCTTTTACATTTCTGCACCTGATGCCTCGGGGCGCGAACAACAAGCCGCATCGAACGATACCTAGTGGTTATTCCCGCAACCATTCCGGCACAGTGTTCGCAGCTTCCACTTCTCGCGTTGCGCCATCCGGCATGGTGATCGTGACCTTAACGGCGTATCTCCTGTTTGCGCTCCAGACATACTCATACCGGTAGGCGTCCCCATTGGGATATGTCTGCGCTGTCAGAACATTCCGACTGTAGGTATTCCGCACCAGTACATGCCCTTGACTGTCTAGAATTGCGGTCATTAGGGAGCCAGAGTATTCGTACCGGTTTGCTTGGCTGGTTGAATGGGTCACGGTACCCAGCATCCCTTCGTCGTTGTAGGCATAGGTCGCCCAATTACCGGCATCATCCTCGGCTCGCACTATCCTGGCTTGGCTGTCATAAGTGAACTTTAACCAGTGGCCATGCGGTGTAAGAATCTCCGTCAGGTTGCGTTGTTGGTCGCGCTGCAACTTTAGGCTATTTCTCCCGGCGTCCCGAATCTCCGTAGCAGCACTCTGCGCAAGGTTCTTTGCCGAGTAAGCCTCTGGAAATAACATCATTTCCCCATCCGTCAGTTGAAGAGTCCAGCCGTTGCCATTCCAATTGATCGTCGATTTGTAAAATCGTGTCGAAGTCTCAGTGTGCTGGTATACCGCATCCGCAAAGCCTATCCCCGGCGACACGCGCTTGAAGTAGAGAAAGTCTCCGTCCTCCAGCGTCAATTCCATTTCGGTATAAGGATTCCTCGTCCCCAGCAGAGCAACATCGTAGGGGTGATTCGTATTTTTGCCAAACTCCTGAACCCGATTGTTGCCCACCCAGTCCTGGGCAACATACGTGCGGGTCAACGGCACATCAAATCCGTCTTTCACTTCCAAATCTGTCCCTACGGCTTTGAAGTTGCCGTACCGCAGATCCACCTCGATCCGGCTCGATACATCCGGATACTGGGTGGGAGTTGCGCACCGCGTCAGCATCGGGCGGGTGTCTACTCCCGAGAGAATAGTAAGCATGCAGGGATGAGTTCCATCCAGTGTCGCTGCCGGTGCATCTTCATGCCGCCGCGTCTGGGCAAACGCCGCAAGCGTCTCCTGTTGGAGTTTCTGCTGATGCTCGAGCCAAAGTTTAAATCCAGCCAAGATCGCTGCAGCTGCTAGTCCTGCTAACACCAAATTACGAATCTCACGGATCATGGGCATTCAGTCCATCGTGAAGCTCCGCGTACTTTGAAGCGCGGATAGGAATTACACAAACCACCATCCTTATCCTTCACATAGCGTGCCCTGGGCAGGCAAGCCCCTTCACAGGCATCCTCGTCGCTAGCATCTGGTTAACCACCACAGCACGCAGCGTCCGCCACGATAAACTTGAAGACAGCATGCGTATCCGTCTCCCCCTCGTCCTGCTCGCCCTCACCCTCACTGCCTCCGCCCAGCTCGCCGAGAAAGGCCTGTGGCGTGCCGCCAGCCAAAACGCCGCCAGCATCACCGGCGATATCTCCTTCTCCAAATCCAAAATCAACATCGGCTTCAACGGCTTCCCACTCACCCCGGCCCGCGAGCTCAAACCCGCCGAGATCAGCGCCCTCTATGACGTCGCCGCAGACACCGCCGGCACTGGCCAACTCTACCGCATCAGCATCCCCGGCACGCTCCGCCTGCTCAACCGCAACACCCTCTGCGGCACCGCCGATATCCACTGGCTCACCACCTACATGTCCGGCAAGGTCCTCAAGCTGACGTTCTTCTCCAGCGAAGAAGCCCCCACTCTCACCTTCGAAGCCGTGCAGAACTCCACCGATGTCTGCGGCACCTTCACCTACGTCCGCTAGGCGCAGTGATCCCCGCCGTCGCTCCTTGGCCAAATGCCGCGCTGCTGGTAAGATAGAAAGAGTCGTGGGGCTGTAGCTCAGCTGGGAGAGCGCCTCGTTCGCAACGAGGAGGCCAGCGGTTCGATCCCGCTCAGCTCCACCAAGGATTCAACAACATGCGGCATGGCCTTCCGGGTCAGCCGCTTTTTTATTTCAGTTTTTATTTCATCGATGCGAAGGCTATCTCTGATCCTTCTTTAGTTCCACTGCAATCACGCGCAATTCACTCGTTCCAATGTTCTCGAGCGTGTGCGGCGCCAGCGACGGCGTCCACATTGCACAGCCGGGCTTGGGCGGGGTAATCGTTCGGCTGTCGAGCATGACCTGACCGCATTCGTCCCGGCGGACGAAATCACTCCAACTAACGATGTACAGGGCTGCCGGCCAGCGGTGAGTGTGTAGAGATGTCGTCTGTCCCGCTGCAATGCTGGTGTCGAGCACGCGTACCGAATCGTTATCAAACAGCAGTCTGTGATTCTCAGGCGCCGCAGTCAGCGCGTCCAGTTCGGGAGGCCAGGATCGGTCGTTCTCCACTTTCTCCTCCGTGCGAACAGCCGCGCCCGCGTTCTGCGTCCTACAACACGTTCTCGCCGTGCTTGTACATGTACTTGATCGCCGACTTGTACACCAGCGTCCGCTCGCGTCCGCGCAGCTTCAGGCAGTTGCGGTCATACCACTCGATCACGCCTTCCACCTGCGTGCCATCCTCCAGCACAATCACCATCGGCGTCTGCGCCTGAATCTGCTTCTGCAGGTAGAACTGCTCGGCCTGCCGATGCGCTCCATCCTCACCCGCGTCGGTGTGCGTCAGATAAACCGGCGCGCGCCGTGCCGCGCGGTTACTCTTTGTTGCAGCCGGAGTCTCAATGTGCGCATCCACTGCTTCGTTCAACATGGTGCGACCCTCCTTCGGGGGGGAAAGCGAGGTTCGTTGCATCCCCATCACCGGCAACAGACACGACCGCCAAAGCGCATCGCGCCAATTCAAGACATCGCAGCCGCAAGCAACGGCCACTGCTCTGCAAAAATCCGATTTGGGGATTGCTTGATTGTACTGGGAAAGATGCTCGCCACCGCGCGCGAGTTGCTTTTTCTCGCTTGGCTCAGCGCACCTTGGTCTTAGGGCGTGTCATCCAATACCTCAGCGCTCTACCAGGCTTGTCGCCATAGCGTCCAGGCTCAGTGACCGCAACAGGTTGCGCCGCATGCCCTGCTCCACCTGTCCCAGCGCACGGGCCGCACCGTCGATCCAGTCCACCGTCAGCCCCTGCGCCAGCCGCTCCAGCTCCGCCGTCAGGTCCACGTTGCGCACCAGCGCCGGTGTTCCCGCTGTCATCAGCAACAGATCTTCCAGCAGCGCACCCAGCGCACGCAGCAGACCCAGCGTCTTCTCTTGCCCGTCCGCGCCCGCGCGATACTTCTCCGTCGCCTGAAACAGCCGTGAGTAGTCCGGTTCCCTCAGCGCCGTGTGCAACACAATCAGCGCATCCTGCCGGCTAGCAAGATATGTCTCCAGATTCAGCCCCAGCGCACGGCCCACAGCGCCCTCTGCCAGCCGCGCCACCAGCGCACGGTCCTTCGGCTTCAGCTCGGGCCTGCGTTGCGCCAGCAGCGCCTCCAGCTCCGCCACAGGCAAAGCGCCCAGCCTGTGCAGCAGCGCACGCGAGCGAATCGTCGGCAGCAGCTCCTGCGGATTCTCCGCCAGCAGGATCAGCGACATATGCTTCGGCGGCTCTTCCAGCACCTTCAGCAGGCTGTTCGCGGCTTCTTTCATAAACGCCGCCGCCGTAAAAATCGTGATCGCGCGCTTCGCCTCCACAGGAGGCCGATAGTATGCCGCGTGAATCACCTGCCGCACCTGGCCGAGTTTGATCAGCAGCTGCGGTGGGTCCGGCGGCACAATCAGCACGTCCGGGTGCGTCTGCACAAAGATGCGCGTCTCGCGCTTGTCCGCGTCGCGCATCTCTTCACGCGCTTCCACAGCTTCGGCCACGCGCTCATCAAGATTCACCGCATCGCCAATCCGCGCGCAGTTTTTGCAGTGGCCGCAATAGTCCGGCAGGCCATCCGTCTCAGTCGGTTCCAGACAGTTCACCAACTGCGCCAGCTTCAGCGCCAGCGTGTACTTGCCCGCACCCTTCGGCCCCGCCAGAATCATCGCCTGCGGAAACCGCTCCGCACGCACGCTCTCCCTGAGCCGCGCCACCGTCGCCGAGTTGCCGAGAAACTCGCTGAACCCCACGAAATCGAGTGTAGCGGACCAGGCCCTGTCAGCGCGCTAGGCTGTATCGACCTAAGGATGCAGATCCGTCTTCGACAGCAGTTCCAGAAACTGCTTGCGCGTAGACTGGTCGATCGTCTCGCCGAGTAGCTTGCCATCGCGGTTGAATACAAACGTCTTGGGAATACCCTCGATGAAAAACTCCTTGTGCACCTTGCTGCCGCGGTCCAGAAGAACATCCGGCGCGTACTTCATCGGGCCAAGGAACCCAGCCACCTTGATCGGCTCCTCTGAAGTAATGGAGAGCACCACCAGGCCCTGTGGCGCAAAGTAGCGCTGGATGGCGTCAAGGTCAGGCATCTCGCGGCGGCAGGGCGCACACCATGTGGCCCAGAAGTTCACCATCACAACCTTGCCGCGCAGCTCCGAGAGCGTGATCTTCTTCCCGTGCATGTCTTCGAGCGTGAAGTCCGCTTTCTGAACCGACGCATCCTCGTCGGCCAACTGCTGCATCGCCTTTGCGTAGAGCGGGTCGCTCAGCGTAACCCGGGCGCTCTTGTACCGGGCCAGACAGGCCAGCTCCTGATACGGGTACGGCGTCTCATCCTTCTTCACCGTAACCGGCGACTCACTCAACGCCTGCTCCAGTGTTTCCGCAACCGACTGGATCGTGTCCTGCCCCTGATCTCCCTCCGTGGCTAGTCCGCAGACACTCGTAGCCAGTTGGACCTTCTCTTCACCGGCAGGCAGCACGCGGATCTCCCCGGCAACCTTGCGCGTTGCCTCCGGCCGTTTGTCATCCGGCAGACCGCGCAGGCCCTTTAATTCTTTGACGATCCCGGCGGAGGCAGGCGATGCGCACAAGGCGGAAGAAGGCAGCAGCAGCGCGGCACAAAGCACAGTGCCGTGAATCGCAGAGAAACGCATGAGCGGCTCATTTCAGCTTCGCGGGACGCAGCAGAAGCGCGGTATGAATTTCCCGCCAAGTATATCCCTGCGCTGTCCTTGCACGGCCCGCAATCGGCTTGAAATCCACGATCCCTGTTATTGCTTCGTTACTGATTCACTGCGTGCGCCGGTCCCACAGGCGCGTCCGCCGGAGGCTCCACACCCTCGGCCCGCAGCGCCCGGTCAACCACCTTCCACATCAGCGCCTCCGGCACAAAGCCGTCGATCCGCTCGCCGTTCACGTAGACCGCCGGAGCGAAGTTCAGCCCCAGCACCCGCGCCTCGCGCAGCGAAGCCTGCACCGCCGCATCATCCTGCTTCTCCAGGCACGCATCCAGCTTCTGCCGGTCCACGCCCGCGTCCGTCCCCTTTGCTCGTGCAAGATCGTCCAACGCGGCAAAGCTCTTCTTCAGGTCGCGGTCCTTGCCCGTAATGTCGCTCGCGTGCCCGTGCACGTAGTCCACATAGCTCCAGTAAGCTTTGCCGTTCGCATCCACCAGGCACTCTGCGTCCACCGCTGCGCGCATGGCCCAGGGGTGAATATCCGGCAGCGGGTTGTCCTTGTAGATAAACCGCACCTTGTCGCCATAGCGGTCCGGAGCCGCCGGAAAAAGCTCCTGGTTCGTCCGCGCGCACACCGGGCATTCCAGATCGTCGTAGACCACCACCGTCACCGGCGCAGCCGCATTGCCACGCACCGGCCGCCCGGCCAGATCGATCTTTACCTCGGCCTCTTTCGCAATATCGAAGCTCTCCAGCCGCGCCAGCGTCTTGTTGTCGGGCGTAATCAGAAACGTGACCGGTACCGTCCGCTCGCCGCGCGTCAGCGTCACTGCCCACTCGTCGTACCCCGCAAACTTGCTCGGCTTCCGCTCGCCAAACGTGATGCTCCAGTCCGTCGGCAACCGAAACTGCTTCCGTATCACAATCTCAATCTGGCGATTCAGCCGCGCATCCACAGGTGCAGCCTCCTCAGCCCGCGCCTGCGGCAGCACTCCGCACGCAACCGCAACCACCATAACCCACACACACATCCCAAAAGACAACCGGCTCATTCAGCCACTATACCCAAGGCTTCCAGAATTTTTATCGCCCATGTCAATTAAACTTGACACAGCATCCTGCTTTAGGTAAAGTTAGCTTGTCATTTTGTAAAGGAGACAAGTCATGACGTGCACCATCAACCAAGCCCAGCGCCGCTACATCCTGCACATGTTTGTCGCGGCCCTGTTCTGCATCGTGTTTTCCCTTGTGGCCTCTCTCACGTTCCGTTTCCGCCATCCAGGCGGCATTGTTGCCTGGCTCACCGCCGTCCTGCCTGCGCTTCCCATCGTCGGCGCGCTGGCTGCCACGGGCCTCTACCTCAACGACGAGACCGACGACTTCGAGCGCACCCTCTTCGTCCAGGCCATTCTCATCGGAACCGGAGGAACGCTCGCTCTCACCACAGCCTGGGGCTACCTTGAGACCTACACCCATGCGCAGCACCTCGACTTGGTCTGGATCTACCCCATCTTCTGGTGCATCACCGGGCTCGCCGTTCCCGTCGTCAAGCTGAGGTATCGATGAAAAACCGGCTCAAGATCCTCCGCGCCGAACGCAACTGGTCGCAGGCCGATCTTGCCGCGCGTCTCGAGGTTTCGCGACAGTCGGTCAACGCCATCGAGACCGGCAAGTTCGACCCCAGCCTTCCGGTCGCCTTCAAACTCGCACGCATCTTTGAAATCCCCATCGAATCCATCTTTGAAGAGGAGCCTGCGGCCGGGAACTGACCTCCCAGCCGCTGCTCCTGCTCGCTCTTCGCATGCGGCTCACTTCAACTTGCTGCTCCACTCCCTGATCGACGCAATCTCCGCCGCCGGTATGTGCAGGAATTCGAGAAACTCCTGATGCTCGGCCGGAGCCGCGCGCTCAAACTCCGCGTGCCACCGGTTCATCTGCTCCTCGGTAAAGCCGCAGCCCTTCATAATTGCAACCCACTTCTCTTTCGTAACCATCTTGTTTCCCTTTCGCAGAGCGTTATGCTCCAGCAGCTTTAGAATCGCCCGCTGGTGGCTCCGCAGCGTGCTGATCTGGGCATCCAGTTCCTTCAGCCTCCGTTCCAGCACGCTGGCCGCGCCATGTCCGGGCCGATTCGTTCTGTTCAAAAGAAGCGCGCGAATATCGTCCAGCGTCAGTCCCGCCTCGCGAAACGCGCGAATCTGCTCCAGGCGCTGCGCGTCCGCTTCGCCATAGAGCCTGTAGTTGCCGCCGCTGCGCCGCGGCGGAGGCATCAAATCGATCGATTCGTAATACAACAGCGCCGTACGGCTCACGCCGCACCGCCGGGCGAGTTGGGTTACCGTAAGCATCGTCCTCATTCCACTCTCAACCCTATAGTTCTAGACAGGTCAAGCGCCGTGGACAAGATTTTTCTCGCGCAGTACTCAGTGGCCTCCGCCCCCACCGCCGCCCATGCGAAACGCCCGCGTAAGCAGAACAAGCGGTGCGGCCAACAGCGTAGCCCAGCCGATCAGGTGGAAGCAGTCCATGAAAGCCAGCATGTGCGCCTGCGCCTCCAGCTGCTGATACACGTGCGCGTAAGCCGCGCGGGCCGCATCCGCCTGCGAGAATCCATGCGCCCGCAGATATCCCGTCACGCCTGCGATCTGGTCCTGCAACCCCGGCGCGGACGCAGGCAAATTCGCGCCCACGTTCGCCTGATGAAAGCTCAGCCGCCGCTCGCTCACCGTGTTCACAAGCGCCACGCCAAAGCTGCCGCCCCAGTTGCGAAAGAAGTTGGTGAGCGACGAAGCCTTGTTGTTCTCCGCAGGCTTCAGCTCGGAGTAGGCGATCATCGACAGCGGCACAAAGAAGAACGCATAGCCCAACCCCTGCAGCGCCCGCGCCCATGCATAGTGGTCGTAGTCCGTATCGAGCGTGAAGTGGCTGTAGTGCAAGAACGAGATGCCCACGATGAGCGCCGCGATCACCAGCAGATACCTGGGCTGAATCACTCTTCGCTGGATGAGCTGTGCCCCGACCGGAGCCAGCATCGTGATCACGAAAGCCCCCGGCCCCAGCACCAACCCCGCGTCGATGGCACGATAGCCATAAAGCTCCTGCAGCAGTTGCGGAATCATCGTCGTCGAAGCAAACAACCCGACGCCGAACAAAAAATAGAAGAGATTCGCCAGCGCGAAGTTGCGCGAGCGCAGCAGCCGGAACTCGATCACCGGATCCTTCTGCCGTAGCTCCCAGAAGATAGCCGTGACCAGACAGAACACCGCAACCGCAAACGCCCAGCGGATAAAGACAGAGCCAAACCAGTCGTCGATCTGGCCTCGATCCAGCAGCACTTCGAGCGCAGCGGACCCCAGTCCAATCAGTGCGATCCCCACTCCGTCCACCCGCAGCCTGCCGTCCGGCCCGCGCACCGTCTTGCGCTCCTCCGCAAAGGCCGGCGGATCGTGTACGAACCGCGCCGTCAGCGCCAGCGACAGAATCCCGATCGGGATATTGATGAAGAAGACCCAGCGCCAGTCGTAGTTGTCCGTGATCCATCCGCCCAGCACCGGGCCAATCGCCGGAGCAGTCACAATCGCCATCGTGTACAGCGCAAAGGCTGACGCGCGCTTGTGCGGCGGAAACGTATCCACCAGAATCGCCTGCTCCACCGGAGCCAACCCGCCGCCCGCAATCCCCTGCAGTACGCGCGCAATCAGCATCACGGTCAGGTTCGGCGCAAGACCGCACAAAAGCGACGTGATCGTGAACAGCACCACGCACGCCAGGTAGTAGTTCTTGCGCCCCAGCACGCGCGAGAGCCACGCCGAGAGCGGCAGCACCACCGCATTCGCCACCAGATAGGTCGTCAGAATCCACGTAACCTCGTCGAACGAGCGCCCCAGCCCGCCCGCGATGTGCGGCAGCGAAACATTCGCAATCGACGTGTCGAGCAGTTCCATGAAGGTGGCAATCGTCACCGTCAGCGCAACCACCCACGGATTCACGGGCTTGCGCGCTGCGCTCTTATGCGCGGCGATGGACTCGGTAGCTAAAACGGCTGCGGCCAGGGGGCACCTCGGACGGGGAAATGCGACCAGTCGGTCTCTTTACGAATCAGATTCACAGGATTTGAGACCGATGCGTATTTTTTGCGCTATCCTTCTCCTTCGAGGTAATCGCCATGAGCAAGGGAGAGCTAACCCGCGAGCGGATCGTGGCCGCCGCAGCCCCGCTGTTCAATCAGAAAGGCTTTGCCGGCTGTTCCATGCAGGACATCATGGCCGCCACCGGCCTTGAGAAAGGCGGCCTCTACCGCCACTTCTCCAGCAAGGAAGAACTGGCCGCCGAAGCCTTCCGTTTCGCTCACGCCCGGTCGCTGCGCACGCGAACCGACGACCTCGACCCCGCTCTATCGCCGCTTGACCGTCTGCGTGCAGCCATCGCGCGCTTCGTCGAGTCGCCGTCAGTTCTGCCCGGCGGCTGCCCGCTGATGAACACCGCCATCGACGCGGACGACAGCAACACCGCACTGCGCGAGCTCGCACTGGAGGCCTTCACCGGCTGGCGCCGCAGGCTGGCCGCAATCGTTCGTGAGGGCATTCGCGCCGGCCAGATCCGCCGCGACGCCGAGCCCCGGCAGATTGCAAATACGCTGGTTGCCACACTCGAAGGCGCTCTGATGCTGAGCCGGCTCGAGGGCACTCGAACCCCCATGCGCGACGCAGCCGCGTCGCTGCATGCGTTGCTAGGCAGTCTCGAAGTTTCACCCTCCGCACGCACCGCCGAGCGCGCTGCCCGTACAATGAAGAAGTAGGGCCAACCAAAGCATGGCGGAACCGGAAGCGAACACATCTCCCCAAACCCCACCGGCGCAATCCAAGGCCCGCAAGCGTCCTGCGCGCAAGGCCGATGATGACCCGGTCGGCAAGGTCTATGACGGCCGGCTGATGCGCCGTCTTGGCCGCTATCTGCTGCCCTACTGGTGGCAGGCTGCCATCTCCGCCGTTGCCGTCACCCTCAAGTCCATGTCTGACGTGGCCGGGCCCTTCCTTGTCATGGTCGGCGTCGACCACTACTTCCCCAACGCCAGCCACGCCGCGGCCAACAGTTTTGGCTCCGCCACCTGGCTCACACGCCACCTCAGCACCGACCCCACGAGCGGCATCACCCAGCTCGCCGCCATCTACTTCGCGCTGCAGATCTCGTCCTATCTATTCGAGTTCATCCAGACCTACCTGATGCAGTGGACCGGCCAGAAGATCATGTTCGATCTGCGCCGTGACATCTTCACCCACATGCAGCACATGCACGTCGGCTTCTTTGACACGCACGCCGTTGGCCGCCTGGTCACGCGCCTCACCTCCGACGTGGACGCCATCAACGACATGTTCACCGGCGGCATCCTCGCCATCGTCGACGACTTCTTCACCCTGACGTTCATGGCCATCGTCATGCTCAGGATCAAGTGGTGGCTGGCGCTGCTTGCCTTCTCCGTACTGCCGCTCATCCTCATCGTTACGCGCATCTTCCGTGACAGCGTCCGCGAGAGCTACCGCCGCGTCCGCGCCGCCATCGCGCGCATCAACAGCTTCACGCAGGAGCACGTCTCCGGCATGCGCGTCGTGCAGCTCTTCAACCGCGAAGAGCACGCCTATCACGACTTTGAAGAAGTGAACCGCCAGCACATGATCGCGTTCAAAGACACCATCTTTGCCTACGCGCTCTACTACCCCGCGGTCGAGTTGCTCTCCGCCGTCGCCATCGCGCTCGTCATCTGGCGCGGCGGCTTCGGCGTCATCACCGGCACCGTCACCATCGGCATGCTGGCCAGCTTCAACATGTACTC
>Ga0318572_10000888_pt1 | contig 11567 bp, 23 predicted proteins | sample GRESIP089b5f20_FD_202528 | JGI IMG/M metagenome (GOLD analysis project Ga0318572, IMG submission 202528) | Tropical soil microbial communities from Luquillo Experimental Forest, Puerto Rico - GRE.SIPMG.089b5f20 | ecosystem: Environmental > Terrestrial > Soil > Tropical forest > Bulk soil...
CATGACCTTGATCTGCCCCTTCTGGGTGAAGATGTTGCAAGGGCCATCGGTGGGCTGGATGGAAGCGCGGGCCGGTGACGCCGCAACCGAGACAGAGAGTCCCAGAAGCAGGAAAGCGCAGGCGACGGCCGCAAGTAGGCGTCTCACCTGAACGGACTCGTGTGGTAGAAGATCGCCGTGTGAACCGGGCGAGTGTGGTAGAAGATCGCCATGCTGCCACCGTGGGTGACATGGTCCAGGATCGCCAGGGCGAGAACGGCGATTGCCGCGATCAAGCCGATCAGCAGCATCCTTCTCCTGAGTACTGTAGCTTCCATTGTTTCCTCCGGGGTGTAACTACGGAACGTAACGGCCCGGTTACTAGCCTACCGCGTCCGGGGCTCGCCGTCTAGCCCCCAGTTATCAGCATACGATTCGCGGGGCAAGCGTATGTGGGATACTGGTCATAGCAGAAATCTGGCCGGCTGATACGAGACGGCAGGTAGTACCCGCGCCAGTGATTGCCTGAACCTACGTTACCGTAGCTCTTGGCTTCTGTGGGAGCGTGCCAATCCCCAATGTAGCCGTCTGCGCCCGCGTGGATGAAGGTGTTGCCTGTGACGCGGTTATAGCTGCTGCCGTCGCGTACCCGGATCGCGTCACCAGCGACGTTCACAAAAGCGTTGTACTCAACCAGCCCGTTGCTCGCGTGATCTCGGGCATAGATGCCATGAATGAGCCCCGCGCTGGGTCCGGTGTCGATCAAGTCCACGAAATGAGAATTTATTACTCTCCAGCCCTGAGAATAGTGGTACGGCAGGAGTCCTCCCCAGCCTGGCGTGCTACCTGGACAGTATGCTGTACCCGCGCGGGTGAAGGATGCACCATAGAAGTATGCACCAGAGCTGGACGGGCCATAGAGCTGAACCAGGCCTGCTCTCCGGTCGGCAAACTGAATGTAGATGAACGCAACCGATGGAGCGCGAATACTGAGCACGTACAGGCCGTGTGGATCGCACGCCCCGTCGATCACCGGGTACCCTCCGAGCCGCGCCACGGCCGGCCACCCGCCGCTCACGTACCCCGTAGGCTTGAACGTTACCCTAGGAACGGTCCATAGTACGGTCCCGGTGGTCCGGTACTTACCAGGCTTCATCCAGACAGTGGCAGGACCGCTAGGAGCAGCAGACTCTAGGGTGGCCAGGGCTTGCCGTAGCGAACCCGCTGGACTCTGTGGCGTGAGGCCGCTGCCGGTCCCTCCTGGTGACATCCAGATAGTACGTACAGCAGCGCGTACCGTCAAGGCTGGCATGAATGATAGGGCCAATACGGATATGGCCACGATGACAACTTTCAGCTTCATGCTTGGCCTCGCCATATGCTACAATTATTTATTCGTTCTTTCGTACGGATCACCGGGGAAGGTTCCGTACGAAATTACGAATTAACTCTTTGCAGACCCGGCAGAACCCCGATCCGACTGCTACGAACCGTCTTCAACAGTAACTTCACCGACAGACACATTGACCGTAGAGCCGGATGCATCCGTATAGCTGACTGTCCCGCTGTTGCGGATATCATCGGCCACCCGGACGGCATCCGTCAGGGACTCGAAACGATGGAGCTGCAGGTTTACGGTTGCCATCACTATCTCCTGGTACGTGGCGCTGGGTCAGGCAGCGTTACTGTGGTCTGCACCGGATACCTCTGGTCACCCACGGTAACGGCCCCGGTGATAGTTACAGTCACGGCACGACAGCGGTAAACACGGCTGGGTCGGCCGTGGAGGTGAACGTCAGGTCGGGACACGATGGGACGTCATAGCTGACAGAGGCCGCAGGCGTACCGGGGAGCGTGACTGCGGTCGTGACGTCATAAGGCGTCCCGCCCACAACTACACGGCCTGTAATCGTCGCGCTGGTTGGATTGATGGGATCATTCCCATCGACGGAGTACGTAACGGTGACCGTCTCACCGTGAGCCGGGGCGGATGGTGCTGCGTTCATATCGCATGAGACTGGCATCTGTTACCTCTTCTTGAAGTTGGCTCTGATGTACCGGCGACGCGATAACGGGCCGTACACGCAGCAAGCCGCCTGCTTGCCTTGCTGGAGGATGACCGACACGCCGTCCGCGTCGGCCGCACTGAACATCAGCGTCCATGGGTTAGCGCTGTTGATCGTGACAGTGTTCATCTGAGCCCACCGCCCGCCATAGTGGATGGCGTGCTTGATGACGATCGGGTTTTCCTCGTTCGCGTCACCGAAGATGGTCATACGGTCGGGACCTCCCCGGCCGAACGTGGCCAGCCATCGCGGCTTGGCCTCAGTGCATTCGCCGAATGCGTAGACTCCCATTGCCAGTCCTGTCTCTTGTATTGGTGGCGGTACTGTTATCTCCGGAGGTATCGGCGGTGCTGTGCCGCCACGAGCCCAGTCCAGGACTACATCCAGAGGGTATCCGGAACCTGGATCGGAATGGCCGCAGCCAGACGATCCAAGCCGGGAATGATATGTGACGCCACGTCCACTGCCCTGGGAGGCCGACGAGTCCAGCTCTGTCAGCGGAATGCCGAACCGGGCGGATTCCTCTGCAAGCCACGCCGCGGTGTTACGCAGCAGCTGTTCCTTGTCATTCAGCCAGGTACTCCGCGACCAAGAAGCGTAGGCACACTGTTCTACCGACGCAGCGGTGTGGCTGTTGTAGTTGCACTGAGTCCACGCGTTGTTCTGCGGTGCAACCATCTCCACGATCCGGCCGGGATGGAAGTTGTCGATCCCGACGTCAGAGCTAGCACCGACTGGCCCGGCAAAGTAGGCGGCCAGGTCATACATACCGTTATTGCCGGTAAACCCCTCAGTGGTGTGAATGACCAAAAGCCGCTTGCTGCCGCCACTGGTATTATAATTCGGGCTGGGACGCCAGTCCCTGATCAGTGACATCGCCATCAGCCCCCTATCGGGCGGCCGTCCGGGCCATCGTCACCTGGCTCCCGGTAGCCGGGCGGCCAATCTTCGCGCTGGAACCGGAAAGCCTCAGGCGGCGCATCCGGGTGGATGTCGAATCGCCAGGCCCACGGCTCGCCGTACCATGGCAGCACGTCCGTGCTGGGGGACGGCTGCTCACGCCTGATTAGGCCAGCCCGGTCCTCATCGATAGTGAAAGTGTCACCCGGCCGGATCAGCCTGGGCTCGTCGTCACCGTCACGATCACGTCCAAAGAGCTTGCGCCTACCAGGCATGCTATCCTCCTGGCCTCGTCGGTCGCGGTGGCTTGGTGCGCACCGGACCCGGATACGGTTCTGGCTTATTCACCAAAATCTCCCACTTTGCCTTGTAGGGCTGCCGGCCCTCAAGTTTCGCTGTCTTTGAGCTTCCCTGCGCTCTCGATCTGCCCTATTGCGGTCCTCGACCTCGCGCCTGTTCTTGGCTAGCTGCTCAGCAGCCTTCCTGGCCTGTTCTTGTTCCCGTCGCTGGCGCTCCCTGGTAATGGCTTGTTCCTGAGCTAGCCGGGCCTTCTTGCGCTGGAACTCAGCATTCCTCTCTGCCTCAAGATGCCGCCTAGCACGGCGGCCAACCTCAAGCTCGTCATCTTCTGTTCTCCCCCAGCCCATGCTCTACCTCGGCTTCACACGCCCAAGCTGGCGCTGGGTCCTGTGACCAGCTGCCGCTGCATCACGAAGCAGTTTCTGGGCCTCGCGTGCCTTACGGGCAGCTTCTGCGGTCCTCTTGTTGTTCTCGTTCCTGAGGGCATCTGCAACCCTGCGGCCACTTTCGGCGTGGTCATCCTCGTACCGTCGCGGGCTCATGCTGGCTCAGGCCCCTCAAGCCGGCAAGGCCATCACGACCGCGCTGCAAGGCAGGCCGCCGGTGCCAAGGGCCGTGACGTTAGCACGTACGTACTGCGTCGAGAGGTGCATCGCGGCATAGCCCCATCCGGAGCCGGTCACCGTGTCCTGAGTTGTCCAGGTCGTGTTGTCAGGACTCGACTGAAGAGCCGTGACAGTATCTGGTGCGGCGCTTCCCACGTGCAAGGTCATGGTCTTGTACTTCTTGCCGGCACCGGCGTTGGCGGCTGGGCCAGCGCCGGCAGCCGAGAACAAGTTCGAGAGTTGCATTTTGCCGTCCCCTAAGCAGCGTTTGGCGTCTTCTTGGCCGCCCGGTGCTCTGCAAGAGCCTGGGCCAGGAGTGCGCGGCGCTCGACAGGGCCAACCTCTGGCACGGGGTGGTATACGCTGTGGAACTCTTCCCTGAGCATAGCATCCACCTCAGCGGATGGGTACTCTGGGAACTTGCCGTCCAGCGCGTCCAGGTATGCCTGGAGCAGAGCTTGCTTCAGCTCTGTGTTGGTCCTATACATCGCTCACTTCCCTGCCTCGATCTGCAGCAGCCTTAAACCGGGCCTAGGGGGTATCTTACTCCGCGCTAGGCCCGGTCGTCTAGACCACGGCCTAAGCCGCTCTATGGGCGTCCCGATAGGCGCGCAAGCCCGCTGCGGACACGCGCCCACGGTAGCCTAGCTCGAAGCCATTTTCTTTGCACCACTCCTGGATGATCGTGTTGTTAGTCTTGGGCTTCTGAGCAGGCCTAGGGTTGGGCACCGGCGTGAGAACAGGCCGTGCTACCGGGCGTGTTACCGGCTTCGGGCGTTGCACGCGCACCTTGACCGGGGCGGCTTCCTGCACTGGAGCGGGCGGCGAGGTGGGCAGCGATACCGGATGAGCAGAAGACAAACTCGGCTGCACGGCCTCTTCCATCGTGAAGCGATCGACGTTGGACCTAGCGATGAACTCACGGCGCTTCTGCAAGCCTTCTCGGTAGAGGTCCAGCGTGCTCTTCGGGAAGAGGAACCATGTTGCAGGGCCGAAGCCTGACTTGGCCGACGGGTGGGCGTATCCCATTTCGATGAGCCTCTTGCGGTTGACCCATCCGAGGTGGAGTTCATAGGCGACCGCTGCAGCGATCGGTGCCGACGCCCAGACGACCCAGGAGTGGGCGTGTATCCACGACGTGGCCTCTCCGTGAAAGGATTGCACGAATGCCCCGAGCGCTACGAACACGATTACGGTGATCCGTGCAAGATAGCCGCTATAGCCCTTGCGCCGGTGCTTGAGACCGATCCGTGCAGCGAAGAGGGCTACACCGTCGAACGCTGCGCTCATACCTGCAGCGAACAGCGGAGGAACGCCCACAGCACGAGCGACCGTGTAGAAGCCGAGCCAGCTAATTGCAAGGATGGGTACGAGAATGGTTGCCCAAAGGGCCTTGCCTGTAATTGCACGAATGGCCGTGCGAGTTCTGGACATTTTGTCCGCCTTCCGTTTTGGACCTCGTTCAAGTCTAGTCCTGGAAGGCCGCGACCGGCGGTAGGCGGGCGAACGGCCTGGCCGCACGGCGAGTCTCGAAAACGGTGCTCACGTAGTCGTGCGCGGTCGAGAGCGGTCGACCGTAGTACGGCCTGCAAACCTGGCAACCGGAAGTTGCTCGCCGGATTTTCGCGCCAGTCTGGCACGATGCCAATGTGCAGTATCTGGCCAAATTCTATGATCGGCTTCGTGCTCACCCCGCGTGATGAAGCCGACGTAGGGGTGCCGATTGCACATGTGCTTGAAGAACTCTTCCTTGGTCATGTCGTCGGCGCTCTGGACTTCTATCACTTGTGCCTCACTTGTACCCTGGATGTTTCTCTGGTGGACGGTTTTTTCGTGGGCGTAGCGCATGCCGTGCTACCGCGCCCTGGCGGCCTGTCCGGATGCGGTGATGCGCGGCGCAGATTCCGCGTAGGTGAGCAGGATCATGGTTGTCCGGATCGCCTAGGTGATCGACTTGCTCGGATGGGTACGTACAGTAGCCGGTCTCGTCCTGCAGCATGCCCCATCTGCAGATAGGGTCGCGGGCGAGGATGGCCGGCCTGATCGACTTTGCCCACTCGGGCGGCAAGTCACTGGTACGCCAGCGACCGGGGCTAGGCACGGCCCCTCCGTTGTTGCTGCTGCCTCTGTTGCTCGGCCCGGCGCTTCTCGTTGGCCTCGCGCCGTAGCTGGTTCAGCCCGCGCTCACCTTGCCCGCGGTGTGCGCCCGCGCGGCGTCGGTCGCCACTACCGCGTCCGGAGTTACCCTGCTGCTTGCTCATCTGCGCCACCTCGCTATGCTGACTAGGTGAGCGGCCTCGCGGATGCAGGCCTCGACATTGCGGTGGACCTCCAGGCCGCTGAACCGGATAATGTACCAACCTGCCTCTTCGAGCCGCCTCTGCCGGTAGCGGTCACTGGCGATGTCCTCAGTGCTGCTATGCGAGGCGAAGCCGTCCAGCTCGATGCCGATGCGCCGTCGTGGTATGGCGAAGTCGATGCGGTAGTGCCCGACGGGCTGCTGCCGGACGAGGCCCTTGAGCGCTCGGGGCCTTACCTGCAGGTAAGTAGCCCAGAACTGTTCCTCGATGACCGAGTGCGCGGGCGGGACGCGGGACCGGATGGGGTCTATCACCCTGATCTCCGCGCGTGGTCTGTTCTGGAAGAGCATGGGTAGAGTATACCCCATGGCTAGTTACCGCCGCTTCTCTCTGACTACACGCGCCACTTCTCGAACGCAACCCTCTGCGTTATGGTGGACCTCACTGCCGCCGAACCGAATAATGTACCAACCCGCCTCGTCAAGACGACGCTGCCGGTATCTGTCATGAGCTATAGCCTTTGTGCTAGAATGAGTCGCGTGCCCATCTAGCTCTATGCCGAACTCTAGACTAGGTATTGCAAAGTCCAGGCGATAGTCCAGAACTTTGTATTGAGGCACCATCCCGGCTAGTTCCGGAAGACGCAGGGATTTTGCTGCCTCCCAAAATTTAAGTTCTATGGGGGTGAGCGAGTCTATCATAGCCCGGTATCGTTCACGCCGTTGTCTGGATTCTTCAAGTTTCCTATCATGATATTCTATCTCCATGTCTATTATATTCTGTACCCTGGGGCTGTTGAGAAGCAGCAGGCTGGCATCGATTTGCCGGATTCTTGTCTCGTCTTCATAAGAGGCTGCGTATGTTAGACCAGTGTAATTACTTGGATCTCCTTCAGGATCGAAGATGTCCCTTAGAAGAATTGCGTCCTGCCACCATTCTTCTTCCATTAGTCCCATAGCTCGCGTCCTTTCGCTAGTATGCATCTTTTCATCGCGCGTCGCGCGCGCGGGCGCGTCATGTGCCTTAGTAAGTTTAGGAAGTTTAGGACATGTATATATACATACTAAAGAACGCCTTTGCTAGAGACATCCTAAACTTCCTAAACTTACTATGGTGGACGACGCGCCCGCGCGGGGGCGGGTGCGGGTAGGCGAGCGCGAGCGAGCGCGGAATCGCGCGCGAGGCAAATTGTCATGCTCATCCCTTGCTACCTTTCTTCTTGAATGGAACCTTCGTCACCGGGCCATAGAGACCCAGGCTAATCTTCTGAATATTTCCGCGCTTCAGGGCGTTATTCAGATAAGTACCGGCATCCTTAGTTGATATGTTGAGTTCTTTTGCAACCTGCGCCGCGCGGACGCCTCCAGGATTGTCTTCCACGAAGTCAAGTAGCTCTTGGCTGCGCTCGCCTAGCTTCGGGTTATTGGAATTTCGGTTCTTGTAGGCATTGAGAGCTGCTTCTTCCAAATCCTCGCCGTCGAGATGCCATCCGTGTGGGCGCTCTAGCACAATAGCTAGCTCTACATCCTCCATAGGCTTACGGCTCGTGCCTCGCCATATACCGTTATGCTCTCCCCGGTCCCTTGATAGCGCAACTATGGTATCGGACGCGCCCGCTACCGCGTTAGTACCGGACACGGTATCAAGCCAATCCTCGGACCTACCCTTTCTGGAGTGATGTGTTACCACTACTGTCGATCCTGGATGTTCCTTGCAAATAGATTTGAGCATGGTCATAATCCGGTAGTCGCGCTCGTATGTCGTTTCTCCGCGCTTGGCCGGCTCCATCGCGCGCCCCAGGACATCTACGACCACTAGCCCCGTGTCTACCTTATCAAGCCATGCACCTATAGTGTCGATAAGGCGACCAGGTATAATCTCTGTCATATACTCGAAATCTTCAGGGATGTTCCTTTCACCTATTAGGTTGTAGCTATCAATCTGTAGCTGATGGTCATCATCTTCGAGGGCGAGGTAGAATGATGGCAGCTGCTCAACCTTTTGTCCGAACACATGACCTCCCCGAGCTACCTCCAGGCTTATCCTCTTGATGATGGTCGACTTTCCTACCTTGGGCGCTCCTGACATTAGAACCAAGCCTTCTGGCAATAGCTCCGGCACGGCATACCTCAGATCTGGGAACTTCTGCTTATTGAGCCAGGCCCCGGTTCGTAGATTGGCCAGTAGTTTTGCAGCGATGGACTTCTTTCGTGGATCGCTGCTCAGGTCTATGATGATAGAGATGCATGGGTCTTTGTCTGATACGCTGCCGCGACGGCCCAACTTTTTGCCAATAGCGCCGTTGACAGCATTACGCCATTCTTCCACCTTCTCGCGTTCGCGAGTCTTACCACGCATGGCACGTTCAAATTTGCTCCATACTTCATCTAGCGCCATCTTCAGTCCTTGATGTCCTGCTACTCGCTCACCCACGAGTGCCCACACGGCATCCTTCATGGCCTCATGAGGGACATTGTCTCTAAATCTGCTCAGATGCTCACTGAGTGTTTCCTTCATACCGTCGCACATGTCACCGCCACCATAATCGTGCAGCCACTTGCTGATTGACGGTATCTTCGCGATTGTGCCATCTGTGACTCCGGGCTCAGGGTGTAGATCTGCGAGCCACTTGGGCATAAGTACCGGATCACGATCATCAGTGATAATCCGCTTATGATCCGGGCTCCACAGAACGAACATACCGCCGGTACCTCGTACGTCTATGTACGGGGCACCTGGTATGAGTGATGTCCTTCTGCCATTCCTGCTATGGGTACCAGAGCTGTTCTTGAATTCCCTTCCATCTGGCTTAGCCCACACCAGGTGAGTACCGCCTGATGGTGTAGCTAGAGTGAACGTCCTGGGCAGCTCGCGCCCGTTCGCGATGTCCCATAGTTCCCAGTCTCCTGCAGGATTGCCCTCGTCATCTACATCTAGATCATCATCGACTAGATGGGACGGACCCGTTAGGATGCCGACGCTGTATGTACGACTTCCCCATGATAGGCGTACCTCATCCGGGGTACGGTACCCCAACGTCGCCCATTTTTCCGCGGGCACTTTCTTGTCCGGTCTTACCTTCAGTACGGCCCATCCCCTGCTTGCTGCCCATGCTGCTACCTCTGCGCTCTCGCCCATTGTATCACGGCCCTAGAAACTCGGCTAGACTTTTCCCCGTAAGTACGCTATACTTCATTTTGTGGCTATCCTCTCTGGGTAGGGTTCCCACGCCGATGCAGCAAACCGCCTTCCTGCTGCGGCCCGGCCGGACCCATCGGGGTGTTCCTTCCCCCGGTGGGTCCGATCCAATGCTAAAGGCCAGCCAACGGGTCAGGCGCTATGTTACAGTCGGCGAGGTCCCGGCACGGATTCGGGTATTCTACTCCGGAGGGGACGCCGCGCGCTAGCTCACGAGAGCTGGCAAACTGGTTAAAGGCCGGGCAAACTAGGGCGAAGGCAAAAAGCATGGCGGCAAAGCTGATTGCACGCAAAGACGTGATTTACTCAATGGGCATCGACCCTGGAGGCACGTCTGGCTGGGCCATAATCGGCATCCCGCGCAACTCCATGTTCAATGACGCACCCCGCAAGATCATAGTCTTTACATACGGTCAGGTTACCGGCAGCTACACAGACCAGGCCGTTCATCTCATGGACATCGCCGCCAGCTACAAGGAGCCGCTCGCCATAGCCATGGAGAGCTTCTACCCAATGAAGCCAATCATTGACGAGTCCTACCTCAGCCCTCTCGCGGTTATCCACCGAGTCCAGATGCTTATCGACATGGGGCATGTCCATCTGCCAATCTTCTATCAGACGCCAAACCAGGCCATGCAGGTAGCAAACGACGAGCGGCTCCGTCGCTGGGGCCTCTACGTCCAAGGGCCAGACCACATCAAAGACGGCACCCGCCATGCCATTACATTCATCCGCCGCGCAAAGGACAGCCGGCCACTCCGCAATACCGCATGGGGAACAGGACGCAAATGATAAACAAGCGGGCAATCATCACACAGCAAGCTCTCAAGGAGGCCCAGCTACAGCGCGACATGGCAGACAAAAAGCACGACGGGCTCTGCATCAGCAAGACCACAAGCTTCGGCATGACTTACTGCTGGTGCCTCTGCAGGATCTGCTGGGACAGGACCGGACGCCGGTGCGTCTGCCTCGACTGCCCGTGTGAGAAGCTGGCGACCGCGAGCCTTCTCCCTATGCTTAACTCGGGAATACGTCCGTCCCGACGTACGTTATACTAGGGGAAAGGCTACCCGGAAGAGGTAAAGCAGATGGCAAGTAGCGGGCGGCGTGCACGCAACGAGGCCGACGTTCAGGACTTCATACGCGCCACACGCGGGGAACTTACAAGCCGCGACATGGCGATGCTTGGCTTCGCCCCGGACACCAAGAAGGCAATCGCCACCGCAATCGAGTTGTCACCAGCTCTCGAAGAGACGATCCTCAACATCGCCGACCTCGCCTACCGCGACGGACAGGACTCAGCATGAAGTTTTCAGTACGGATTTCAGATAAAAACATGCAGGCTCTCAGGCAATCAGGTGCCTTCCGGTGACACGCAGGCCAGACCCCATCAGGGACGGCATCGCAACAGCCATCCAGCACCATTTCATCACCGACCCGGCGCAGCGGCCCAAGCTACTCCCGACACCAATCAACGTAGAGTCCATCGAGGGCACCGCGGTAAGCCCAACAGAGACGGTCGTACGCGTCAAGACGACCGACCGGGGCATCCTCTACTTCACCATCAAGCTCACGGCAAACATATGAGCCCCCAACCGACCTTCACGCCAAAGCCTAATCCGCCGTGCGGCATTTGCCGCCTAGAGCCGATCGCCCCGGACGCCTACCACGTCATGTGGTGCATGTCATGCCAGGAAGAGTTCCTGGCCCAATCAACACTTAGCATGGACGCCTGGGTCGCCCGCAAGCGCCAGCTCGCCGCCTTCGAGCTTCAGCTGCGCTCAGCATGCACCGGCTGCTTCCCGCAGGATGATCTCAGCAGGCAAGAGCTATGCACCTGCGCTTGCCACGGTTACTATTTCAACGACGAATGGCCAGGTGTGAAGCTACCATGACAGCAAGAGTGGCCGACCTGATACCCGGCGATCTCGTAACACAAGGCAACATGTCAGCCGTGTTTATAGTAACATGTCGCCACCCTCTATGGCCAACACTTCAATTGGTGATTTGGCGACTAGACAACGATGAATGGTCACATGACGCGTTGTCGATACTACAAGAAGTTGGGGAAATTATCTCGTCGACAAAAAGTGAACGTGAGGCACGACTACGTGCCGCACTAGTTGGAGGCCGGACATGGGACTAACATCATGGGGCGGCGAACTAGAGGGGGACAGCAACAGCGGTGGCGGCGGGGACGGCATTCCCTGGTGGGTGAT
>Ga0318572_10000892_pt1 | contig 11555 bp, 12 predicted proteins | sample GRESIP089b5f20_FD_202528 | JGI IMG/M metagenome (GOLD analysis project Ga0318572, IMG submission 202528) | Tropical soil microbial communities from Luquillo Experimental Forest, Puerto Rico - GRE.SIPMG.089b5f20 | ecosystem: Environmental > Terrestrial > Soil > Tropical forest > Bulk soil...
CAGCCCTGATCCGCTCGGCGGCATCCCGTTGCGACAAAGAGGCGATATCGATGAAATGTTCGACACCCCGCTCGATCCTGCGGCGCAAGGAGCTTTCGTCATCCGGTCCCGTGGAATAGGCGAATACTTCGAATCGGGATCGGTCGTGCCGCTCCAGCAATTCCACCGCCAAGACAGCCACCGGATGCTCGCGCAGGTCCGAGGACAGATAACCGATCCTTATCCGTCCTTCAGTCGAAGGCGAAGCCGGGCTCAGGCGGGCCGTCCGCTCGAACGTCTGTCCCCATAACCGAGCGGCTTTGAGAGCATCGTCAGCAGAGGCTTGCGGGCTTGCGCAGAGCAGAAAGGGAGCGATGCCGGTCCGGCCTTGGCGGATCATCTGCACGATGTCGGCTTCGCAGGCGCCCTGGTCGCTCCAATCACAGACATGGCGCAGCGTCAGCGCCAGCATTCCCTTGGCCTGGGGATAGTCCGGCTGCAACTCAATGGCGCGGCGGTAGCTCGCGACAGAATCCTTGACCCGACCCAACTGACGTAAGGCATTGCCGTGATTGTAGTGGGCCTCGGCGAAATTGGCTCCCAGAGCCAAGGCTGATGCGATCGATGCCAGCGCCTCCTCGGCGCGGCCAAGATCAGTCAGGATCGATGCCCGGTTTGACAGGGCTTCGGCGTAATCGGGTTTAAGCCTCAACGCTTGATCAAAGGAGGCCAAAGCGTCTTCTGACCGACCCAGATCGATCAGGCTGTTGCCGCGATTGGAATAGGCCATGGCGTAATCGGGCTTCAGTCGGATCGCCTCGTCATAGGCCTGCACCGCTTCGCCCAGGCGTCCCATGTTCCTTAACGCATTGCCGTGATTCAAATGATAGGCGGCCACCTGTCCATTGATGGCGATGGCCTGCTTGAACAGCGTGATGGCGGCTTCGTTCCGTCCCAGCTGTGAGGTCAAAAGCCCCAGCAGATGCAAGCTGTCGGCATGCTGCGGAGATAGGGTCAGGATACGGCGATAAAGCGTCTCTGCCTCGGTCAACTGGCCAAGCTGATGCAGTCGCAAAGCCTGTTGAAACAGCATCTGCAACTCGGCAGCGGAAACCGGCGGCGTGGTCTTTTTCAGGGATCTGCGCTGTTTACGATCCATGGGCAGGGCTTTCCGCTGCAATCCGGAAGGGTCCGGGTCAATCTTGCTGAGTCAGGACCATGGGGCATATCAGCAGTTAAGGATGGCGAACAGCGCTCTATCCAGCTGAGCTACGGGTGCAGCGCATGTCGATACACGCGGTATCGATGGAGAGCCCCGTATAGCGCAATCCGTTCGGGAAGGCAAAGGGGAAGCTTAAGCGCGGGTTCCGAAGGCAGAGGCCTGCCAGGGCCTATGGCTTATCGCATATCCCTGACCCTTCACAACCAAGACGGGGTCACTTATATATAGAAATCAAATAAGCCATACAACAAAGTGTAAGCGGGGCGTGTCATGCAATTTCTAGTTAATTTTAAGGTCTCGCAGAAAATTGCCGTCTCATTTTTTTTCCCGGTGCTCTTGATCTTGAGTTTGTCCGGAAAGCTCATTTCAGACAAAGCCCATATTGTTTCTGAGACATCTGAATTGGCGCAAGTCGCCCCCTTGACTGCGGACATCAGCATTCTCATTCACGAATTACAGAAAGAGCGTGGAGCCACCGCTGTTTTCATCGGCAGCAAGGGAAGCAATTTCCAAAAGGAAATGCAGGTCCAGCGTAAAGCGACCGACGAGGCGCGCCAACACCTTGAGACCTCGTTGCAGAGCCTGAATCTGTCCGTTTTAGATGCTGGCTTTCCGGCCAAATTAGATGCCGCTCGCAAACGGCTGTCGGCACTGATCGCCTCACGCGCCGAGATCGACGCCTTGAACATCGACAGCAAGACCTCGATTGCCAATTTCAGCGAAACCATCCGCCTGCAATTGGATGTGGTCGATCAGATCGCGGTGATGTCCAGTGATGCCGGTGTGGCCAAGATGGTGGCTGCCTATCTCAAGCTGATGGAGGGCAAGGAAAAGGCCGGGCAAGAACGAGCCATCGGCTCGGGAGCCTTCGCTGCCGGGAAATTCGACGGAGAAACCCTGCGCCGCTTTGTCACGGTGATTGCCGAGCAGGGAGTGTTTTTCAAAGAATTTCAGGACCATGCCAGTCCGTCGCAGTTGGATTTCTTCCGCAAGACCCTGGACGATGATGCAAGCCGCTCGGTCGAAGGGATGCGCAAGGTGGGCCTCGACAGCATCACCACAGGCTCTGTCGGAGACGTGACCGGCCCGGCCTGGTTCGCAGCCTCCACGGCGCGGATCAATCTGCTGAAAAAGGTCGAGGACAGCATGGCCGCCGATATCCAGGCCCTGTCCTCGCAGGTTAAATCCGGGGCGGAAACGGCTTTGTGGTTTACGCTCCTCTCGGTTTTAGCGGGGCTCGCCTTGGCGGGCCTGGTCGCGGTGATGGTGGTGCGGCAGATGACGTCCGGCATCAACGGCATGGTCACCATCATGGAGCGGCTGGCGGTCAATGATTTCAGCGTCGCCATTACCGGCACTGATCGGGGTGACGAATTGGGAGGAATGGCCCGCTCGGTCCAGGTCTTCAAGGACGAGATGATGCGCGGGCGCGAGCTGTCGGAACGGCAGTTGGAAGAAACCCGTCAGCGTGAGCATCGGACGGCCGCTATCGAAGCCTTGGTCTCTCGCTTTCAGGAGGCGGCTTTGCAGATGGTGCAGTCGGTCTCCAACGCCGCCACCCAGCTTCAGTCCACTGCCAGTTCGATGAGCCGGTCGGCGGACGAGACCAATCATCAGGCCAATATTGTCGCGTCGGCGACGGAAATGGCCTCCAGTAACGTCCAGACCGTTGCCGCTGCCACCGAGGAGCTGACCAGTTCGATCCAGGAAATCAGCCGGCAGGTCCAGCGGTCCTCGAAGATTTCCGACAATGCCGTCGCTGAAGCGGGAGCCGCCCAGGGCACCGTTGCCAGCTTGGCCAGCATGGTCAGCAAGATTGGTGACGTGGTGGTTCTGATCAATGACATCGCGGCTCAGACCAATCTTCTTGCTTTGAACGCCACCATCGAGGCGGCGCGCGCCGGCGAGGCGGGCAAGGGTTTCGCCGTGGTCGCCAATGAGGTCAAGCATCTCGCCAGCCAAACCAGCAAGGCCACCGATGAAATCGCCCAGCAGATCACTTCGGTGCAGCAGCAAACAGAGAAAGTAGTTCAGACCATCGGCAGCATCGTCGGCACCATCGGCGAGGTCGGAGAAATAACCACCAGCATCGCCTCGGCCGTTGAGCAGCAAAGCGCTGCGACCATGGAAATCGCTCGTAGCGTCGAGCAGGCGGCGTCGGGGACATCGGAAGTGGCGGCCAATGTGGGGGGCGTGCAAAACGCCGCCGCAGAAACGGGCTCGGCGGCGCAGCATGTGCTGGACGCATCGAAGGCGATGGAACAGGAAGCCGGTAAGCTGCGCTCCACCATCGACAGCTTTCTGGGAGACATTCGGGCCTGCTGATGGTTTGCTCATATCTGGCTGACGAGGACAGGCCGTACCGCCCTGACCCCCAATCTGTTCATCCCCCAACAGACTGCGCCTCATTGATCGCACGGCTTCTTCGTCACGATCACCCCTATCCTCAGCGGTGATCCTGTTTAAGCCGCCTTGGCATTTCTCGCGGCCGAGGCCAGGCCATCGATCCATTCCTGATGGGCGTTCAACATGGGATTGGGCCGGCTGGTGGCCAGAAGGCGGACTGGTTGGCCGTTTTGCGTCTCTTGGGTCAGGATGCGCACGCGCCCCTGCGCCAAATCCTCGAACAGCCAGGCATGATGCACATCCAGCCGATGATCAGCATCGCCCTCGACCCAGCCATGCCAGGCGATGCGAGCCGGCCGGCCGGTGGTGGGCGGGACATATTCCATCACCTCGGCCTCGACCAGGAAGCCGAAGGTGGTGAAACGGAAGCGCGCCCCCTTGCTCAGAAACGGGCCGCTGCCATCATGGAAAATGATGTCCGAGGCATTGCTGTAATAGCCCGCCCAGGCGCGGGTGTCGTTCAGCTGTGCCCAGATCTCGGCGGCGCTCAGGCCGGCGACGGTGATCTCGTTTGACACGTAATTGTCGGTGAAGCCGGGGATATAACCCTGGGGCCAAAGGATATCGCTCATTCTGGTGCTCCTGTTTTTGCTGCACCAGACATGCGCCTGATTAAGATATAATGCCAATCATCGTTAGTTATCATTGGCATCAGGATGTGTGATATCAAAACCCTGGATCTCAATCTGTTGAAGGCCCTGGACGCCTTGCTGGACGAACGCAGCGTCACCCGCGCCGCGGCCAGGCTGGGGCTGACCCAGCCGGCCCTGAGCGGCATGCTGAACCGGCTGCGCGAAAGTTTCGAAGATCCTTTGTTCGTGCGGGCGCAGAGAGGCGTGGTGCCGACGCCACGCGCCCTGGAACTGGCGGCATCGGTCAAGCAGGTGCTGGCCGAGATCGGTTCGATGCTGCAACCGGCCTCGTTCGACCCGGCCCAGGCGCGCCAGACCTTCACCATCGCCGCCACCGACTATGCTTTGCGAGCGGTGGCGGTCCCGTTCCTGTCGGCTTTGAAGCCCAGGGCTTCGCATCTCCGGGTGGCGCTGGTGCCGGTGGAAAACGACCGGATACAGACTCAGCTGGAGCGCGGCGATATCGATCTGGCCTTGCTCACTCCCGAATCCGTGCCGCCGGATCTGCATGCCCGCCGCCTGTTCGAGGAACGCTATGTCTGCGTGCTGCGCCAAGGGCATCCGGCATTGGCGGGCCAGGATAACCTAACCATCGAGCAGTTCTGCGCTCTGGACCATGCCCTGGTATCTTATGCCGGCGGCGGTTTCCGCGGCGTTACCGACGAAGTGCTGGCGGCGATGGGATTACAGCGGCGGGTGACGCTGTCGGTGAAGTCCTTCATCGTCTTGCCCGACATCCTGCGGGCCAGCGACATGGTGGCGGTGCTGCCCAACCGATTGGTGGCGAAGCAGGAAGGGCTGACAGTAATCGAGCCGCCCATCCCAATTCCCGGCTTTACCAAAATAGCGGTCTGGCACGCCCGCACTCACCGCGACCCTGCCCATCGCTGGCTGCGCGATCTGCTGTTTCAGGCCTGCCGCGACGAGCTTTGACCCAGCGCGCCGCCTCATTACTCCTCCGACTTTCCCCACAAACTCTTGGCGGCAAAATAAACCACAAGGCCCACCGTGGCGATGCCGGCAATCGCCATGGTGACCGGCAACACGCCCGGTAAAGAGGACGGCATCACCACGCTGATCAGGCAACTTTGCAGCGCCGCCAGCAGCAGTGCCCCCAGAAGGGCCAAAAGCAGCGCCACGACTTTCCAGAAGAAGATCCAGACCTTCATCAGCTTGCTGTCTTCATCCATGGCGTTTCTCCCGGTGGAACAGGTTGAAGGTGATTGCAAAATCACCGATGTTCATTCATGCCAGTCTTCATAAAAAATGCGTATGATTCCAAATATAATTATAGCGATAAATAGTAATACTCCTATAACCATAAGCGGAAACCCTAGTCCAAATCCGCTGCCAGCGCATGATTTTATTGTCACAGCAACTATTATAAGCAAAATAAAGACGATAACACCGATAACGCCGTTGACCGTAAGCCCGTTCATGTCTTCATCCATGGCGTTTCTCCCGGTGGAACAGGTTATAGGTGTCGATGGGAATCATCCCGCCGTCCGGCTGGGCCACATGCACGCAAGACCGCTTCACCTGCCCCAGGCAGAAGCTGTAGCGGTCGAGGAACTGCACGATGGCGATGCGGAACACCTTGTCATAGGTCAGCTGGGCCGGAGCCTGAATGCCCGGCAGGCAGCAGAGCAGCTTGGCCATATGCCCCGCCGCATCGTCGCCGGCGCAAGACATCGACAACAGCTTCATCAGCGTATCCTTCAACCCCGGCACGGCGTCGAAGGTCAGGGCGTTCGGCACCGCCGACAGCAGCAGTTCACGCGGCACCAGCCCGGTGACGGCGGTGGCCGAGGCGCCGTTGCGCAGGGCATAGGCGATGGTGATGCTTTCCGGATTGCAGGGCAGCGGCACCAGATCGGCGGCCGAGAACAGCCCGTCGGTCTGTTCGATCACCGCCCGGCGAATCTCCGAGGGCAGCATGCGGGAGTCTTTGCCGAAGCCCGGCGTGCGTCCGGCTTCCTGCAACGGCTGGAAGGTGACGCCGCGCACGCAAGGCACCGACAGGGCATGGCGGATGATGTCGCCGACCTCGGTATCGTTCAGCCCCTTGGCCATCACCGCCACCAGGGTGGTCGAGATGCCCCGCTGATCCAGCGCCGCCAGCGCCTTGCGTCGCACCTCGGTCAGGTCGGCGCCGCGCAGGGCTTTCAGGGCCTCGGGGTTCAGGGAATCGAATTGCAGATAGACCTCGAAGCCCGGCCCCAAAGCCGCCAAGGCATCGGCGAAGGCCGGGTCGCGGGCCAGGCGCAGGCCATTGGTGTTCAGCATCACATGGCGGATCGGGCGGGCCTTGGCGGCTTTCAGAATCTCGATGATCTGCGGATGCTCGGCCGGTTCGCCGCCCGAGATTTGCACGATGTCGGGACTGCCGCCCTCGCTGATCACCACCGCATCCAGCATCGCCTCGACCTCGGCCAGGGAACGATGGCCCCGACCCGGCGCGGAACCGGCGAAGCAGGTGGGGCAGTTCAGGGCGCAGGCGTCGGTGATCTCGACCAGCGCCAGACAGGAATGCTGCTCATGATCGGGACAAAGGCCGCAATCATGGGGGCAGCCTTTCTCGACGGCGGTATGGAAGCGGGCCGGCAGATCGCCCGGCTTGATGAAGTCCCGCGCCTCGCGCCAATAGGCGTAGTCGCTGGAGATCATGGTCTTTTGCGGCCCATGCTGGGGGCAACGCTTCAGATGCCAGACCTGATCATTCTCGGCCACCACCTTGGCCGGGATCACCGCCAGACAGTCTTCGCACAGGGCATGGGTGGTCCCCAGATACAGCCAGGGCCTAGGCGTCGGCATGGATCGCTCTCCGTCGGTACAGCATGGCGGCGGCATAGGCCAGCAGCCCCAGGCAGGTCAGGTGAAACAGGTTCAACGGCCCCAGAACAGTGGGATAGGGCTTGAGAAATTCCCACAGGAAGCGCTGACCGGCATAGGCGGCGACAAACAGGGCGAAGCCCTGGCGGCGCAGGGCTTGATCCCCGGCGGCTAGACGGCGCAGGAACCAGATCAGGAAAACGGCCATGCTCAGGCTTTCGTAGGCCTGGACCGGGTGGCGGGCCAAGCCGTCGCCGAAATCCATGCCCCAGGGCAGGCTGGTGGGAATGCCGTAGGTGTAATCCTCGATCCCCGCCAGCAGGCAGCCGATGCGGCCCACCACCACGCCGAAGGCCAGCGAGGCCACCATGCCGACGCCGGTCGAGCCCTTGACGCCGGTCAGCGTCTTGTAAAGCTCGACCCCGACGATGGCGCCGGCCAGGGCGCCGACCACGCTCACGCCGCCGCCGGCCATGCCAGCCAGCCGGACATTCAGACTGCCCAGCATCAGGGCGCCGCCGATCGCCCCGATCATGGCGCAGGCATACCACCAGGGCCGGGCCAGCAGCCCCGGCGTCGGCGCATCCGCCAGCCAGCGCCTGCGCACGAACAGCCCCAGCAGACCGCCGCCGCTCCAGGCCAGCAGGTCGAACAACATGTGAATCGGCATCAACCAGACGTCCCCCTTGACTGTCGCAAGAGTAGCGGAAACGGTGTTAATTCACCAGTTCCGACAAAGCCTGGGGGATCAGGATTTGCACCGATTGCCGCCCCAATCGCACCCATCCCGCCTGTTCCCAGGCGGTCAGGGTCCGGCTGACCGTATAAAGGGTGGTGCCGCAGACCTCGGCCAAATCCTGGCGGGCCAGCGGCAGACTTTGATTGGCGACACCGCCGGTCAGGCGCAGCAGAGCGCTGGCGATCCGCTGATCGACGCGCCCAGTCGCCAGTTCCTTTAGCCGATCTTCCGCCTCGCGCAGGCGGGTTCCCATCAGGCCCAGCAGATTGACCGCCAGCTGCGGCGCGGTCACCAGGCTCCGTTGCAGCAGCGCCGTCTCCCAATAGAAGGCGCGGCAGTCGGTCAAGGCCTCGGCCGCGCCCGGATAGTCGGTCCCGCCCATCACCCCGGCCCAGCCGAAAATCTCGCCAGGGCCGATCACGCGAGCCGCTACTTGTAATCCGTCGGCGCTGACCTGGGTCACCTTGACCTGACCGGCGATCAGCAGAAAGCAGCGGGCCGCCGGATCACCCTCGACAAAGAATGCTGACTTCCGGGCTAGGGCTTTCTCTCGCCCCTGGCTCAGAAGGTTGGTCAGTTCACAGCCGTTTACCCCTTTGAACAAGGGATTTCGGCTCAATGCGGCCTGGATCGTCATAACCAAGTTATATAGTCGGCTATTTGCGCCAGCGCAAAGAGCAATCGCCGCTTTGCCGCTAGGGTCACCTGCAACACCAAGCCAAAAGGAAATCATCATGACCAGCAAGACCGAAACCTTCCGCCACCATCACACCGAGGTGCGCGGCCTGACCGCCCAGATCGAGCGGTTGCTGGACCTGAAGGCCATTCTGGCCGACGCCGCGCCGATCGCCGCTGCCGTACGCGAGCTGTTCGGCAAGTTCGGGGTGCATCTGGCGATCGAGGACGCCACGCTTTATCCCCGCATGCTCAATCATGCCGACGCCACGGTGCGCGAGGCGGCCCGGCGGTTCCAGGCCGAGATGGGCGGGCTGAAGGCCAGCTTCGACAATTACCGCCATTGCTGGCCGGGACCGACCGCCATCAACCGCGATCCCGCCAAGTTCGTCGAGGAAACCAAGCAGATTCTGGCGACCCTCAGCCGCCGGATCACCCACGAGGACAGCCATCTGTACGACCTGTTCGACCGGGCCCACTGATCATGACGACCCTGACGGCCCAAGACCTGCTCGACGCCCTGAACGGCCAGCAATTGCGGCTGCATTACCAACCGCAGTTCGACCTGTTCCGCCAGTCGGTCACCGGGGTCGAGGCGCTGGTGCGCTGGCAGCATCCCCGCTTAGGCCTGCTGCCGCCGGACCGCTTCATTCCGCTGGCCGAGGCCTCGGGGTTGATCGTTCCCCTGGGCAGTTGGGTGCTGTCCGAGGCCTGCCGTCAGGCGGCGGAATGGCGGCGGGCCGGACGAATGGTGACCATCGGGGTCAATGTCTCGGTCCGCCAGATGGGAGCGGCGGCGGGTTTTCTTGATGTTCTGCGCCAAAGCCTGGAGGAGTCCGGCCTGCCGCCGGAACAGCTGCAGCTAGAGGTCACGGAAAGCATTCTGATGGACGAACAGGCCCTGAGCCTGCTGTCGAAACTGCGAAACACCGGCGTCAGTCTGGCCATCGATGATTTCGGGGCGGGCTATTCGTCCCTGTCTTATCTGAAGCGGTTTCCCGCCTCGACCCTAAAGATCGACAAGGGATTCATGGATAGCCTGCCGGCTTCGCTGGCCGACTGCATGCTGGTGGACGGCATCACCCGGCTGGCCCACAGCTTCGGTATGCAAGTGCTGGCCGAAGGCGTCGAGCATCAGGAGCAGATCGACGTCTTGCATTGGATGGGCTGCGACATGCTGCAAGGCTATGCCATCGGCAGGCCGGCGGCGGCGGATATGCTGACCAAAACCCTGATGCAGTAAGAAAGCCCGATCACCCCCCGTGATGGGGCAGCATATCGTGAACTTCCGAGCTCATCACCGCCAACACGGCGGCAAGGCACAGATAGAGTGCGGCATATTCGATTCTTTCGCCGGGCTTGACGTCGTAATAGGCCTGATTTTCCGGCGCCTTGGGATCGAACTTCCAGGCCTTGACCAACTGCGGCAAGGCGACGATGCCGATCACCAGCAGCATCGGGCTGGGGCGGAAATAGGCGACGGCGGCCAGCATCGGCACACCCAGCAGCCAGATGCGCGGCGAGACGATGGCGACGATCCGCCCGCCATCCAGCGGCGAAACCGGCAACAGATTGAACAGGTTCAGCAGGAAGCCGGAATAGGCCACCGCCAGCATCAGCTGGCTGCCGTTCTCGCGCGCCCAGAAATAGGCGGCGAAGGCGGCCAGCGAACCGGCGAAGGGGCCGGCATAGGCGACCTTGGCCTCGACCTGCACATTCATCGGCTGCTCTTTCAGCTCGATCCAAGCGCCGACAAAGGGAATGAAGGTGGGCAGCCCGACATTCAACCCATGCTGCCGGGCCACCAGATAATGCCCCATCTCATGCACCAGCAGCATGAAGATGAACCCCGCCGCATAGGGCCAGCCATAGAGCGAGGCATAGACCGCCAGCGCCAGAACCATCGAACCGGCCGAGAACAGCAGCTTCGACAGCTTCAGTCCGGTAAAGAGCAGCAGCAGCAGTTTCACTTATTCGCCCCCGGCTCCGCTTTCGTTTTCGGCGGGATGAGCCGGCTCCTGCGGCTTGATGGCCGGAACCGGCTTGGCCTTCTTGCCGCGCAGAAAGCGCATGATGGCGGCGCCGAAACCGGCGGCGGCCAGCAGGAACACCTTGGCGAATTTGGCGATCAACAGACCCAGACCGGCCAGCAGTCCCAGCTTCTTGGCCGCCACCACGCCCAGCAGGGCAGCCAGACCATATTCGGCGACATGATCGGTCGAGGCGTTGAAATCCTCGTATCGGGCGCCGGAATTGAAGGTCAGGCCTTGCAAAATGGCCAGAGCCGCCTGCTTGTCGCCGGCCACCTGATCCTTGGAGGTCAGCAGGTTCAGGCTGAAATGGCCGTTCCGCCCCAGAGCGTTGGTGTTGTAGTTGACGCCGCTGGCCTCGGCCTGACCCTTCTCGCGGGCCAGCACCGACCAGACCAGACGATGACTGGCGGAATCATAGGACGGCTGCTGCACCCAGCCGGCCACCTCCAGTTCCGGGAAGCCGCGTTGAGCCCGGTCCTTGTTGGCCTCGGCGGTGCCGTCCTTCAGGGATTGCAGCAAATCATCGGGGTTCCAGTCCTTGGCGTCGTCGTCGCGGACATAGCCGTCGCCATGATATTTGATGACCGTGATCCAACCGCCGTTGCCCATCGGCACCACCAGCCCGACAAAGCTTTTGCCATCGACCACATTGCCCAGCGCCCGCATCAGACGCGTACCTTCGGGGGCGGGAATGAAGGCCATGTTCTGGGGCAGGTTCAGGGTCGCCTGATCCCTCAGCTTGACGCTGGCGGGACCACGGGTGGCGGCTGTGGCGGCGGCCTTCCAGGCCTCATCTGCTTCCTTCTGACGTGTGGCCTCGTCAAGAGCGGCCCAAGAGGCGGAGCCCCATAGCGACAAGGCGCAAAGCAAGGCGGCGCCCAGCAGGCGGCGGAACGGAACAGTCATGAAACCCCCTTCAGCGACAGCCGGCAGGCGTCCCCACGCAGCCGGTCAGGGCGTCAGGATAATCGCATTTTTCAGCAATCAAAAGGTGTAAGGCGTTGTTATGACACAAGCCTAGCCAAATCATATCCGTT
>Ga0318572_10000893_pt1 | contig 11552 bp, 12 predicted proteins | sample GRESIP089b5f20_FD_202528 | JGI IMG/M metagenome (GOLD analysis project Ga0318572, IMG submission 202528) | Tropical soil microbial communities from Luquillo Experimental Forest, Puerto Rico - GRE.SIPMG.089b5f20 | ecosystem: Environmental > Terrestrial > Soil > Tropical forest > Bulk soil...
GGCTACTACGGCGTGCTCGGCAAGTCCGGCGCCCGTATGGAAATGCCCGGCTGCTCCCTGTGTATGGGTAACCAAGCCCAGATTCGCAAGGGCTCCACCGCCATCTCCACCTCCACCCGTAACTTCCCCAACCGTCTCGGTATCGACACCCGCGTCTATCTGGGTTCCGCCGAACTGGCCGCCATGTGCGCCCTGGCCGGCCGCATCGTGACCAAGGAAGAGTACATGGAGCAGATCAAGGTAGTGAATGCCAAGGCCAGCGAAATCTACCGCTACATGAACTTCGACCAGATCCCCGAGTTCGTCGAAGTGGCCGACACCGTAGCCGTCTGATACACCTTTCAAAGGCCGCCGGGCTTACCCAGTCCGGCAACCTCAACGCCCCGACCCACAAGGCCGGGGCGTTTTCTTTTAAGCTTCGCCCTCCGCTGCCGTTAATAGGTGGATCAACAGGAGTTTTTTATGGATATCGTTGCCGCTGCTGCTTTTTCCTCCGACATGGCCCAAGCCAACGTCGCAGCTGATGCCCAGATCGCCGTGCTGAAAAAGGCCATGAACATCGAGAGCTCCTCGGCCCTGCAATTGCTGCAAGTGGCTGTACAGGCAGCGCCTCAGGTCAGCAACCCGCCCCATTTGGGCAACAGCATCAACACCTTCGCTTGAGACTCGCCTGAAACGGCTAGTTTTCCAGTCGCCGGGCCAGCACCTCGTCCACCCGGTTCTTTTCCATATCCATCACCTCGAAGCGCCAGCCGCCCCAGTCGAAGGATTCGGTTTTTCGGGGAATACGGCCGAATTGAAAAATCACAAAGCCGCCCAGGGTGTGGAAATTTCCCAGCTCCTCCTCCGGCAACTGGTCCAGTTGCAGCTTTTCCTTTAGTTCATCGATCGGCAGCAAGCCATCCAACAGCCAGCTGCCGTCGCTGCGCTGAATGGCCAGGGGCGCATCCACGGCACCGGAAAGTACGTCGCCGACTACGGTACCCATCAGGTCCGACAGGGTGACCAAACCCTCGGTATCGCCGAACTCATTGACCACCAGGGCGATCTGGGTCTGGTTGCTACGAAAGAACTCCAACAGGCCGATCAGGTAGAGCGTATTGGGCACGTAATGGGGTGGCACGGGCGAAATCTTGCCGAAATCCAGCACATTGCCGCTCAACACTTCCCTCAGCAATTCGCGCCCCTCGACGAAGCCCAGGGGTGACTGCAAACCGCCCTTGCACACCAGGAAACGGGACACCGCCCGTTCCTGCAGAACCTTCATATTCACTTCGCGGGGTTGCAGCAAGTCCAAGCGGGCGATCTGGGCGGCGGGGGTCATAATGGCGCCCACGCGGCGGTTGTCCAGGCGGAAGACATTGCCGAGGATTTCACTTTCTGTTCGATCCAGGGAGCCTTCCTTGCGACCGGACTCAATCAGGAAACGGATTTCGTCCGCCGCCGTCGCTTCGTCCGAAGCCTTCAGGGAAAAGAAGCTCAAGACCCAGTCGGAGGTCTTGGAAATCACCCAGACCAGGGGATGGGTCAACCGCAACAACATGCCAAGGATGCCCGCCAGGGCCATGGATGCGGCTTCCGGCCGGGCCAGGGCGAGGCGCTTGGGCACCACCTCTCCAAACACGATGGAAAAGAAGGTGATCGATGTCACCACCAAAGCCAAGGCAAGGCCGTAGCTGACGGTTTGTAACCAGGGCAGGTGCTCGTTCAGGAGGGCTTCCACCCGGGGGACCCACAGAGATTCGCCAAAGGCGCCGGACAACATGGCCATGGCGGTAATGCCCAGTTGGGTCGTCGCCAGCAGGCGGCTCGGATGCTGGCGGAACTGCAGCACACGCCGCGCCGCCTCGCTGCCTTCCGATTGTCGGATGGACAGTTGCGTATTGCGGCTGGCGCCCACGGCCATTTCCGCCATGGCCAGAATGCCACTCCCCACGATCAACAACACCAGAATCCAGATTTCCATACCAAGCTCCTTGTCTGCCATTCAGAGCAGCGCTCATCGACCGAAACCATTCTACGCAGAGCCCTGCACCGCTTTGGGTCGGATTCAAGACACCAGGTACAAAGTACAAGAACAAGCTTGGCACTTATCGCCGAATCGGTCAGGGAATAAACTCTCGCCATTACCTCTTTCCGCAGCGTCCCCAACGCCCACTCAGCCGCCATGCTTGCCGCCCTGACCCAACTCCTGCTTTTCCAACTCATCGGCGAAATCATCGCCCGCAGTTTCGGTCTGCCCATTCCCGGCCCGGTGATCGGCATGGCACTCATGTTCCTCTTTCTCGTACTCCGCGGCGGCCCTGACGAAGGCACCAAGACCACGGCCAACACCCTGCTGCAGCACTTGTCCTTGATGTTCGTTCCAGCGGGTACCGGCGTCATGCTGCACTTCCAACGCATGGCCGACGAATGGCTGCCCATCACCGCCGCTTTGCTGGGCAGTACCTTCATTGCCATGGCCGTTACCGCCCTGGTGCTCAAGGCACTCAGCCCCAAGACTGGAGGAGAACAGGCATGAGCCAGAATTTCACCGAAGTTTGGGCCTATCTAGCCGCCTCGCCCCTGCTGGGCCTTACCATCACACTGGTGGCCTACCAGGCGGCCCATTGGCTGTTCCGCAAGGCCAAATTCCACCCCGCCGCCAACCCGGTGTTGCTGTCTGTCCTGTTGCTGGTGCCCCTGCTGCAACTGACGGGCACGCCCTACAAGACCTATTTCGAAGGCGCCCAGTTCGTGCACTTCCTGCTCGGCCCGGCCACCGTGGCCCTGGCCATTCCCCTCTACGGACAGATCCGGCGCCTGCACGCCATGGTGATGCCCCTCGCCATTGCCCTGCTGGTGGGCTCCGCCACTGCCATTGTGTCGGCCTTGGTGATCGGTAAGTTGCTGGGGGCCAGCACCGTGACCCTCATTTCCCTGGCCCCCAAGTCTGTCACCACCCCCATCGCCATGGGCATTGCTGAAAAGCTCGGCGGCCTGCCTTCCCTGGCGGCCCTCATGGTGCTCACCACCGGCATCATCGGCGCCGTTGGCGGCAGTGGGCTCTATCGCCTGTTGGGTATTCGCGACCAGGCCGTCAAAGGCTTCGCCATGGGCATCGCCGCCCACGGCATTGGCACCGCCCGGGCCTTTCAAGAAAACGAGCAGATGGGTGCCTTTTCCGCCCTGGCCATGGGCCTCAACGGTCTGCTGACGGCGCTCTTGCTGCCCTTGCTATTGCCCCTGTTCGCCGGCTGGCTCCAGTAAACCGGCCGATCAAGGCAGGAAGCGCTGCATCACCAGGGAAAAGACCAGGGAGTCGAGGACGTAGCGAGGATGCTTGCCGGCATTCTTGATGCGGAAGTGGAAGATGCCCTGTTGCGCCGCCTCTTCAAGCCGCGCCACCACCTGCCGCGTACTGCCGAAGTCGATGTCACGAATATCGGTGAGGTCGCAGCGAGGAATGTCATGACGGGGCAGGAACAGCAGGGCGACGCCGATCCAGATGTCGTCCACGTGATAAGTGGGAATCTCGGGTTTCTTCCCTAGCAGGATGGGAATCAGGTCCTTGCTCATGACGATACCGGAACCGGAAATGTAGTCCAGCTCGTACTTGCCACCCTCCTCGATATCGACGGCCAGATGGGTCAAGGGGCCGGCGTAGAAGGCTTCCTTCGGCGCGCTTTCCAGGAAGTTGGCGAGCAGGTCCAGGCGGTAAAAGGAGGACAGGTTCGTGCGCAGGATGTAGTCGAAGTCCGCCACATTCTCCAGGCAGTACTGGATGGCCTTGTGGGTCTTATCGTTGATGCGCGGATGCATCTCTTCCACCCAACTGGAATAGATCACATCCCCATCCAGATAGACCGTGTCGTCGGGTACATCGGGCCGGGCGCGCAGGAAGAACAAACGAGCGCCATGACGGGCGGCGTTGAGGCGCCACAGTTCCCGCCCTGTTTCGTAGATGGGGTCGCTGTCGCTGTCGATGACGAGGATGATGTAGCGGTTGTAGGCCATGGTTACGGCTGCCCCTTTTCTGTCTGTCCTGCCTGGCCGGCATCTTCCCCCTGGCGGAACCAGGTGGAGTGCTTGGATAGCTGGATGTAAAAACGGTATTCCTCTTCAGGCATGGGATCGTCCGCGAACCAGGGCAGATGCTTCATGACGAAGCCCGGCCGACCGACGCGGAAACCGTCGATCATGCTGGCCTGGGGCGGGCAATAACGGGGAACGAAGAGGTGGAACGTCGTGTCGAGAGGCGCACGAAAAATCCCGGGCTCCACCTCGTCCTTCCAGAACTGCATTTCCCACTCGGCCACCGACGCCTGACCGTTGATGTACTGCATGGGTTTTTCCTGGCCCACTTCGGGAATCTGCAAGGCCGGTCCGACCTTGAAGATCTGGTGCCGATGGGCGATGGACAGGAGCGTGGAGAGGAAATCCGGCGCCAGCTCATCCCAGCTCAAGTCCGGGTCGGAATACAGGAAAGGCTGGCCGTCGAACAGTTCCATGAACAAGCCGGCCCGGAAGAAATGGTGGGGCCCCATATTGCTTGGCAGGAAGATGGGCAACACGCCATAGCTGTCATGAACCTGGGACAGCCAAGCCAACAGGGGCGGATAGCTGGATGCCTGGTCCAGCACATACACATTGCGAAAACCGGCGGCCACCAGACGCTCCACCATTCCCTTCAAATAGGTGAACTGGTTGAAGGAGTTGATGACCACCGGCGTTCCCCGCCGCAGAATTCTTTCCTTGATATCCATTGCGCTGAGCACCCTTTGCACAAAACCCGCCTTCATCCAGCACGGGAGTAAAACCCTGCGGCATGGCGAAAGGTCATTCTTATAGCATCGTTCGATTCACGGGGAACCGCTGAAAAGCAGTGAATTGACCTTGCCCCACCGGGAAAGTGCCGGAAACATCAATCAGGACAGGAAAACACCGGCCCGTCCTCACGAAAATGGCGCATTCACCGACAAAACCCACCGAAGAGCAGCCCCTGGACACGGTAAAATCCGCCTTTGCCTCATCGGGCCACAAACGCCAAAACACCGGCTGCTGCACAACAGCACCGCGTGCGGCGAAACCAAGTCCCATCCATCTCTCCACCCCACCCTGTTGTGGGGGCTACATCAGGAACACATCCCATGGCGATGAAATTCACCGATCTATACAAGAATCTCGGCCTCAAGATCGACGGTCAAATGCGCAATGCCGCCACCCCGGATCGCTTTGCCAAGGGCGACGCAGCCCTCGACAAGAAGGAACAGCGCCGCCGCGACCAAGCCCAGGGCCTGGTGCCCTTTGCCGTGAAAATCCACAAGGATCTGGCCGCCCAACTGCAACAAAAGGCCACCGCCGACGGCGTGGCCCTCAACGACCTGGTCGAAGGCCTGCTGCGCAAGGGCCTGGAAGGTTGAACGCTCCGGCTACCGCCTACGAGCGGTAGCCCAGAAGAACAAGGGGAGAACTACTCCCCACGGAACACCGGCTTGCGCTTTTCGACCAAAGCGCGCTTGCCTTCCTCGTAGTCCTCGCTGCTATAGACCACCCGTCGCAGGCCCTGGATGCGCTCGAAATCGTAGGGGGACATGGCCCGGGCGCCGGACAGAATCCGCAACTGCTCCTTCATCACCGACACAGCCAGGGGAGCATTGTTGGCGATATCCACCGCCATGTTCTCGCAGAAGGCCGTGATCTCGTCAGCAGGAATCACGTGGTTGATCATGCCTAGGCGCTCCAGCCGGGAAGCAAAGATAGGCTTGGCGGTAAACAGCATTTCCTTGGCGATGCGCAGGGGCGCCGCGTTCAGATAGGTCAACAAGCCTGTGGCGTTGTAGGGCACTCCCAGCCGGGCCGGCGTGGCGGCAAAACTGGCTTCCGGCGTGGCGACAATTATGTCGCAGGCCAGCACCACTTCGCAGGCGCCACCCCAGACACTACCGTCGATCAGCGCGATCACCGGGGCCGAAAAGGCCTCGATGTCCCGTACCAACTTGCGCAGGGGGTCGCCCCACTTCAAGGGATCGTGGCCGCTCTTGGGCAATTCCTCCACGTCGTGGCCGGCGGACCAGACCTTCACCCCCGGGTTGGCCCGCAGGATCACGGCCCGGGTATTCAGCCGCTCGAATTCGGCGAGGGCGTCGCCGATCTCATCGACCAGCACCTCGCCCAGGATGTTGCGCTTCGTATCGTGGTCGAGGGTGATGGTGCCTACGCCCTCTTTCAGGGCCAACTGGATCATTGCCATGGCATCTTGCGTCCTGCTCGGTTGGGGAATGCGGCTTTATGGTTATGGGCTGCCGCTGCTTATTCAATGGCCGATTTCGAATTCATCTGCTGTCGCAGGATGAATTTCTGAATCTTGCCGGTAGAGGTCTTGGGTACCTGGCCGAAGAAAATCTCCTTGGGAACCTTGAAGCGGGCCAGGTGGAGACGGCAGTACTCGATGACTTCCTCTTCCGTCACCGTTGCTCCTTCCCGCAACTCCACGAAGGCGCAGGGCACCTCGCCCCACTTCGGATCGGGCCGGGCCACCACGGCGGCGGTGATCACCGACGGGTGCTTGTAGAGCACGTCCTCCACCTCCAAAGACGAGATGTTCTCGCCGCCGGAGATAATGATGTCCTTCGAACGGTCCTTGATCTTCACGTAACCGTCGGGCTCCAGCACCGCCAGATCGCCGGTATGGAACCAGCCGCCGGCAAATGCCTCTTCGCTGGCCTTGGGGTTCTTCAGGTAGCCCTTCATGGTCAGATTGCCACGGAAGAAGATTTCTCCCATGGTCATGCCATCTGCCGGTACCGGCTGCATGGATACCGGGTCGAGCACGGTGATGCCCTGCTGCATGTGATAGGGCACGCCCTGGCGGCCATTCACCACGGCCTGTTCCTCCAGGGGCAACTGGTCCCAACCCTGCTGCTTGGCGCAAACGGCGGCAGGGCCGTAGGTTTCCGTCAGCCCATAGACGTGGGTCAGGTTGAAGCCGGTCTTCGCCGCCCCCTCGATAATGGCCAGGGGAGGCGCGGCACCGGCGATGAGGCCGTTGATCTCCCAGTCAATTCCTTCCCGCAGGTTGGCCAGGGCGTTGATCAGCATGCCGTACACGATGGGCGCGCCGCACAGATGGGTGACCTTGTGTTTCTTGATCAGGCTGTAGATCAGGGCCGGATCCACCCGCCGCAAGCACACGTTGATGCCCGCATTGGCCGCCATGGTCCAGGGAAAGCACCAGCCGTTGCAGTGGAACATGGGCAGGGTCCACAAATAGGCCGTATGGGGCGGCATGGCCCAGGAAATGATGTTGCTGGCCGCATTCAGGTAGGCGCCCCGGTGGTGATAGACCACGCCCTTGGGATTGCCCGTGGTGCCGGAGGTGTAGTTGAGGCAGATCGCATCCCACTCATCCTCGGGCAGACTCCAAGCGAATTCCGGGTCACCACCGGCGATGAAGTCTTCGTATTCCACTTCGCCCAAGCGCTTGTCGCTCTCGAACAGCGGGTCCAGCACGTCAATGACGAGGGGCTTGGGCCCTTCCAGCAATTTGAGGGCCTTGTTCACCACCGGAAAATATTCGGGGTCGGTCAGCAGAATCTTGGCTTCGCCATGGCTCAGCATGAAGGCGATTGCTTCGGCATCCAGGCGGGTGTTCAGGGTATTGAGCACGGCGCCGGTCATAGGCACGCCGAAATGCACTTCGCACATGGCGGGCACATTCGGCAGCATGACCGCCACGGTGTCGCCCTTACGGATACCCTTCTGCTGTAGGGCCGAGGCCAGGCGCCGACAGCGGGCGTAGGTCTCGCTCCAGGTGAACACCCGGTCCCCGTGGATCACGCTGGTGCGGCGCGGATACACCGTCGCACTGCGTGCCAGGAAACTCAAGGGGGAAAGGGGAACATAGTTGGCCTGATTCTTTTCCAGGCCCATTGCGTACGGATTCTGACTCACCACACCAACACCCTCCTGACCATGAACACTTTATTTGGATTCTTATTGAAGCCATCCTGAGCGCCGAACGTTGCCGGAGCGTTCCCAAAATGTAACGAATCGTAACGGTACAATCCAGCAAAAAGGATCAAGGCATAGTGGTGCTGTTTGTGTCAGCAACACCATGCCATCCCCATTATCTGCCTGCCCCGCGCCATGGCCCCATCGTTGCTCATCCGCAGAACCTTTTTCCGGCATTGCCTGCTGGCACCGGTGCTGTTCTGCATCGCCCTGCGTTGCGGCGCACAGCCCCCCGAGGAAGCTACACCACCGGAAACACCCGCCCCAGAAGCCGTCCGGACCATCACCGTGGTCATGGACGACAACTACCCGCCCTATACCTTCCGCGACTCCAGCGGCAAGCTGCAGGGCATCCTGCCTGATCTCTGGCATCTATGGCAGCAAAAGACCGGCGCCGGGCTCAAGCTGGAAGGCATGGACTGGCTCCAGGCCCAGCAGACCATGGCTGCCGGGAAGGCCGACGTCATCGACACCATGTTCGAAACGCCGGAACGCCAGCGCCACTACGCCTTTTCCCCGCCCTACGCCCACATCGACGTTGCCATCTTCTTCCACAAGACCATCGGCGGCATTACCAACGAAGCTGACTCCCTCAAGGGCTTCACCGTCGGCGTCAAAGCCGGCGACGCCTGCATCGAACGTCTCAACGCCGACGGCATCCACCAGCAGGTGGCTTTCGCCAGCTACGAAAACATGCTCAAGGCTGCCGGCCGGGGCGACATCAAGGTCATGTGTATCGACAAACCGCCGGGCCTGCACTTTCTTTACAAACTGGGCCTACAGGACGAGTTCCGCACCTCCCTGCCCCTCTACAGCGGCGATTTCCACTGGGCCGTACGCAAAGCCTCCCTGGATACCTACCAACTGGTCAGCGAAGGCTTCGCCCAGATCAGCCAAAGCGAGCGGGACGCCATCGACGACCGCTGGCTAGGTGCCTCCCTCACTCGGGGTCGACTGGCCCCTTACCTGAGCTACGCCGCCCACGCCCTGGTCATCGGCGCCGGCATCAGCCTAGTGCTGTTCCTCTGGGTCTTCAGCCTGCGGCGCCGAGTCAATGTCCGCACCCGGGAATTGAGCGACACCCTCCAGGCCCTGCAAGCCGCCCAGCAAGATTCAGAAAAGGCCCTGGACTCCCTCAACACCACCCTCGAAGCCCTGCCCGACCTGATGACCGAGGTGGACGGCGAAGGCCGCATCTACAGCTACCGGGCCGCTCGGGACGACATGATGCTGATCCCGCCGGAAGACTTTCTCCAGCGCAACATCGACGACGTGCTGCCCATCGCCGCCGCCGCCGTGATCCGGGAAGCCCTGGAGGAAGCCAGGCAAACCGGCGCCTCCTACGGCCTGCAATACCTGTTGTCCCTGCCGGAAGGAGAGCACTGGTACGAACTTTCCGTCGCCCGCAAGAAAGGCAATGAAACACCGCCCCGTTTCGTCGTCCTCTCCCGCAACATCACCGAACGCAAGTACGCCGAGGCCGAAATCCAGCGCCTCGCCTTCTACGATCCCCTGACCCAGCTCCCCAACCGCCGGTTGATCCTTGACCGTCTGCAACAGGCTGTGGCCGCCAGCGAACGTCATCACAACCACGGCGCCCTGCTCTTCATTGACCTGGACAACTTCAAGACCCTCAACGACACCCAGGGCCACAAGACCGGCGACCTGCTATTGAAGGAAGTCTCCCTGCGCCTCAAGTCCTGCGTCCGCACCGAGGACAGCATCGCCCGCCTGGGGGGCGATGAATTCGTCATTCTGCTCGAAGACCTGAGCCCCCGCTCCGACGAAGCTGCCGCCCAAGTGGAGACCATCAGCCAGAAGATTCTCGACAAGATCGCCCTGCCCTTCCGTTTTGAAGGCTACGAACACCACTCCTCCGCCAGCATCGGCGTCTGCCTCTTCGCCGGCCGCACTGAAAGCGAGGACGAAATCATGAAGCGGGCCGACGTGGCCATGTACCGAGCCAAGACCTCCGGTCGCAATACCTGCTGCTTCTTCGACCCGGCCCTCCAGGCCAGCCTGGAAAACCGCGCCCGACTTGAAGCCGAACTGCGCCGCGCCCTACCCGAACGCCAACTGCTGCTCTACTACCAGGCCCAGGTGGACAACGCGGGCCGCGTCATCGGCGCCGAAGTGCTGCTGCGCTGGGACCATCCGGAACGGGGCATGGTCTCCCCCCTGCAATTCATTCCCCTGGCCGAGGAAACCGGCCTCATCGTCCCCATCGGCCATTGGGTCATGGAAGAAGCCTGTCGCCGGGTCCAGCAATGGTCCAAGGACGCCCGCACCCGTTACCTGAGCCTGTCGGTGAACGTCAGCGCCCGCCAGTTCCGTCAGCCCGACTTCGTCCAGGAAGTGGCCGCCCTGCTCCGGCAACACGACACCGAACCTTCCCGCCTCAAGCTGGAACTCACCGAAAGCCTGGTGCTGGACAACGTGGCCGACTCCATCGAAAAGATGTATGCCCTTAAGTCACTGGGTGTGCCATTTTCCATGGACGACTTCGGTACCGGCTACTCTTCCCTTTCCTACCTCAAGCGACTTCCCCTGGACCAGCTTAAAATCGACCAGACCTTCGTGCGTGACATTGTCACGGACCCGGGCGATGCCATCATCGTCAAGACCATCATCGGTATGGCCCGGAACCTGGGACTCGACGTCATCGCCGAAGGGGTGGAAACCGTGGCCCAGAAAGAATTCCTGTTGCAGAACGACTGCCTGAAATTCCAGGGCTACCTGTTCAGCCGCCCCTTGCCCTTAGCCGATTTCGAAGCCCTGCTCGACCAGCAGGACGCCTGACAAGAACAACATGGACAAAACGCCCGACCCGCGACTGATCGCCCTTGCCGAAGACGACCCACTGGTGGCCCGCACCCTGGGCCAGGTGCTGGGCGAGTTCGGCTTCAAGCACAAGTGGTACCGCACCGGTACCGAGTTGCTGCGCCAGATTCCCCTCATCCAGCCCGCCCTCTGCATCGTGGACCTGGGCCTGCCCGACCGGGACGGCCTCGACGTAGTGCGGGACATCCAGCAACACCACGACTGCGGCGTGCTCATCCTCACCGGCCGCGGCATCGTTTCCGACAAGGTGCTGGGTCTCGAACTGGGGGCCGACGACTACATGGTCAAGCCCTTCGAGCCCCGGGAACTGGTAGCCCGGGTGCGCAGCATCCTGCGCCGTTATGACCGCAGCGAGAAGGCCCCGGCCCGCAAGCGCGCCCATTTCGAAGGCTGGCAGTTCGACCCCGCCAGCTTTTCCCTCACGGGACCGGACGGCAAGGAAGACTTTCTCGGCACCGCCGAAGCCCGGCTCCTGCTGTTGCTGCTGGAAAAACCCAACCGCATCCTGACCCGGGAACAACTGGCCGGCACCGCCGACCTTTCCCCCATGGACCGCAGCATCGACGTCCGGGTCTCCCGCCTGCGCAAGCGCCTGGGGGACGACCCCCACGAGCCCAAGCTGATCAAGACCGTCTACGGTGCCGGCTATCTCATGGCTGTTGCCGTGCGCTGGGATAGCGACGCCTGAGCGACGACCCAACAAGCACTGCAATCCAATC
>Ga0318572_10000904_pt1 | contig 11498 bp, 8 predicted proteins | sample GRESIP089b5f20_FD_202528 | JGI IMG/M metagenome (GOLD analysis project Ga0318572, IMG submission 202528) | Tropical soil microbial communities from Luquillo Experimental Forest, Puerto Rico - GRE.SIPMG.089b5f20 | ecosystem: Environmental > Terrestrial > Soil > Tropical forest > Bulk soil...
ACACCCCGACGTCACCGTCGTCCAGGCATTGCGAATGAAGGCGCTGGCCCGCGACTCGGTGGGCCTGGGAACTTCCGCCCGCGAGCGCAATATCGCCGGCCGGGTGCTGTTGCGTGGTCACCGGCCGCGTACCGAAGTCGTGATAGTCGACGACATCGTCACCACCGGGGCGACGGCGCGCGAGTCGGTGCGCACCCTGCACGCCGCAGGGATTCGGGTGGTCGCCGTGCTGGCCATCGCGGCCGCTTAACCATGAAACGCCGATGAGGCGGCCAAGAGCTTGTGAAGAACTCGTATCAGCTGAGGGAAATTGGTGGCATCCCAAGGCGAACACGAGCTAACGTCGAGAACAACCGTCAATGACTTCCTGGTCTGACTCACCGGGTCGCGATTCCCAGGTTGAGGCGCCACTGCAAAGGGGGTGAGTATTCGACACCTTGCACCGGCGGGCAGCCTGCGGCCGCAACCGCTCCAACCCCGTCGGCGCGTCTCCTAGAAAGCCGGCACGCTGAGCGTGCGACGTGGAAAGAGAAACGAGTTGACACGTATGTCAAGGCCTACCGTGGATTCCGGTCAGATTCTGGACCAACCGCTGGCAGAACCCAACGATCCGGCCGAACCGACACTTAGCGCCGAAGTCGTGTTCAAGGGCCGCAACGTCGAAATCCCCGATCACTACCGCATATACGTTTCGCAAAAGCTCGCCCGCCTCGAACGGTTCGATCGCTCCATCTACCTCTTCGACGTCGAGCTGAAGCACGCGCCCAATCGGCGTCAGCGCAAGTCCTGTCAACGCGTTGAAATCACCGCCCGGGGCCGCGGACCGGTCAGCCGGGCGGAGGCCTGCGCCGACAGCTTCTACGCCGCGTTTGAATCCGCGGTCGACAAGCTGGAGAACCGGCTGCGCCGGGTCAAGGACCGCCGCAAGGTGCACTACGGCGACAAGACCCCGGTTTCACTCGCGGCCGCCACCGCGGCGGCCCCGCAGCAGGGCAAGGCCTTCGACACCGAGCCGGTGGAGCCCCACGAACACGACCGCGAAGAACCCGACCGCAAGGTCCGCGGGGACCGCGCGCCGGGACGGGTGGTGCGAACCAAGGAGCACCAGGCCAAGCCGATGACGGTCGACGACGCGCTCTACGAGATGGAGCTCGTCGGCCACGACTTCTTCTTGTTCTACGACAAGCAGACCGAACGGCCGTCCGTCGTCTACCGCCGCCACGCCTACGATTACGGCCTGATCAGCCTGTCCTGACCGGGTCGCGCGTCTGCAGAAAGTCCGCCGAGCGCCGACGTTCGCCGGCTTTGTGCGCGTGTCACCTACGATGGATGGCGCCTCATCCCAAAGATTGACATCCAACAGGGGACATAGCTGTGCTGTCGAAGTTGCTGCGCCTTGGTGAAGGACGCATGGTCAAGCGCCTCAAAAGGGTGGCTGACTATGTCAACACGTTGTCCGACGACGTCGAGAAACTCACGGACGCCGAGCTGAGGGCCAAGACCGACGAGTTCAGGAAGCGCCTGGAAGAGGGCGAAACCCTCGACGACCTGCTGCCCGAGGCGTTCGCCGTGGCCCGCGAGGCGGCCTGGCGGGTGCTCGACCAGCGGCCGTTCGACGTGCAGGTGATGGGCGCGGCCGCCCTGCACCTGGGCAACGTCGCCGAGATGAAGACCGGTGAAGGCAAGACCCTGACCTGCGTGTTGCCCGCATACCTCAACGCGCTGGCCGGCAATGGCGTGCACATCGTCACCGTCAACGACTACCTGGCCAAACGCGACAGCGAGTGGATGGGCCGCGTGCACCGGTTCCTCGGGCTGCAGGTCGGGGTGATCCTGGCCCCGATGATGCCCGACGAGCGCCGGGTCGCCTACAACGCGGACATCACCTACGGCACCAACAACGAGTTCGGCTTCGACTACCTGCGCGACAACATGGCGCACTCGCTCGACGACCTGGTGCAGCGCGGGCACAGCTACGCGATCGTCGACGAGGTCGACTCCATCCTGATCGACGAGGCTCGCACCCCGCTGATCATCTCCGGTCCGGCCGACGGTGCCTCAAACTGGTACACCGAGTTCGCCCGGTTGGCGCCGCTGATGGAAAAGGATCGGCACTACGAGGTCGACCTGCGCAAACGCACCGTCGGCGTGCACGAAAAGGGCGTCGAGTTCGTCGAGGACCAGCTCGGCATCGACAACCTCTACGAGGCCGCCAACTCGCCGCTGGTCAGCTACCTCAACAACGCCCTGAAGGCCAAGGAGCTGTTCAACCGCGACAAGGACTACATCGTCCGCGACGGCGAGGTGCTCATCGTCGACGAGTTCACCGGCCGCGTGCTGATCGGGCGCCGCTACAACGAGGGCATGCACCAGGCCATCGAGGCCAAGGAGCACGTCGAGATCAAGGCCGAGAACCAGACGCTGGCCACGATCACGTTGCAGAACTACTTCCGGCTCTACGACAAGCTCGCCGGGATGACCGGCACCGCCCAGACCGAGGCGGCCGAGCTGCACGAGATCTACAAGCTCGGCGTGGTGTCCATCCCGACCAACAAGCCGATGATCCGGGGAGACCAGTCCGACCTCATCTACAAGACCGAGGAAGCCAAGTACATCGCGGTGGTAGACGACGTCTCGGAGCGTTACGAGAAGGGCCAGCCGGTCCTGATCGGCACCACCAGCGTCGAGCGCTCGGAGTACCTGTCGCGGCAGTTCAACAAGCGGCGCATCCCGCACAACGTGCTCAACGCCAAGTACCACGAGCAGGAGGCGGCCATCATCGCCGAGGCGGGCCGGCGGGGCGGCATCACCGTCGCGACCAACATGGCCGGTCGCGGCACCGACATCGTGCTGGGCGGCAACGTCGACTTTCTCACCGACCTGCGGCTGCGTGCCCGCGGACTGGACCCGGTGGAGACGCCCGATGAGTACGAGGCGGCCTGGCACGAGGAGCTGCCCCTCGTCAAGGAGGAGGCCGGCAAAGAGGCGACCGAGGTTATCGAGGCGGGCGGCCTGTATGTGCTGGGCACCGAACGGCACGAGTCGCGGCGCATCGACAACCAGCTGCGTGGCCGCTCAGGCCGACAGGGCGATCCCGGCGAGTCGCGCTTCTACTTGTCGCTGAGCGACGAGCTGATGCGCCGGTTCAACGGTGCCGCGCTGGAGGCGATGCTCAACCGGCTGAACCTGCCCGACGACGTCCCGATCGAAAACAAGATGGTGACCCGTGCGATCAAGAGCGCGCAGACCCAGGTCGAGCAGCAGAACTTCGAGGTCAGAAAGAACGTCCTCAAGTACGACGAGGTGATGAACCAGCAGCGCAAGGTGGTTTACGCCGAGCGTCACCGCATCCTGGAGGGCGAGAACCTGCAGCAGCAGGCCAAAGACATGCTCGTCGACGTCATCACCGCCTACGTCGACGGCGCGACCGCCGAGGGCTACGCCGAGGATTGGGATCTGGACGCGCTGTGGTCGGCGCTCAAGACGCTCTACCCGCTCGGGATCGACCACGATAGCCTGACGCGTCACGACACGGACTCCGAGCGCGATGAGCTCACCCGCGACGAGCTGCTCAACGCACTGCTCAAAGATGCCGAACGCGCTTATGCCGCAAGGGAAGCCGAGCTCGAGGAAATCGCCGGCGAGGGCGCGATGCGTCAACTGGAGCGCAACGTGTTGCTCAACGTCATCGACCGCAAGTGGCGCGAGCACCTCTACGAGATGGACTACCTCAAGGAGGGAATCGGCCTGCGCGCGATGGCGCAGCGCGATCCGTTGGTGGAGTACCAGCGCGAGGGCTTCGACATGTTCATGGCCATGCTCGACGGCATGAAGGAGGAGTCGGTCGGCTTCTTGTTCAATGTCACCGTGGAGAGGGTGCCGGCCCCGCAGGTCGCCCCGATCGAGGCACCGGAAGGCCTGGCGCAACTGGGGACGGAAGCCGGCGACGGCGAAGCGGCAGAGGGTGCCGGCGGTGGGCCCGCCGCAGTAGCTGAAGAAGCCCCAAGCACATTGCGCGCCAAGGGTATTGAAAACGAGGCGCCCGCCCTGACGTATTCCGGCCCGTCCGAGGACGGTTCGGCACAGGTGCAACGCAACGGCGGTGGTGCGCAGAAGACGCCGGCCGGCGTGCCCGCCGGTGCCAGCCGGCGCGAGCGGCGTGCGGCCGCGCGCCAACAAGGTCGCGGCGCCAAGCCGCCGAAGTCGGTCAAGCGGCGCTAGCCGCGCAATCGGCCTTCGGCACCCGCCGTTTCGGCGCCGAGTGTACGGCTGACTGCACACTCGGCATCCAGTGTGCGGCTCGCGGCACATTCGCGGCCCAAGCCAAGCAATCTGACCGACGGCTTCTGCGTGGCTACACTGATGCCGCGGGTCTGACCAGGTCGAGAAAGGGGCGAGTTTCGTGCCCTTCGGCGGAGCTGTGTCGCGGACGGAGGTTTTGGCGGCGCTGTCTTTGGCGGTCGACCTTGGGCTCGGGCAGCCGATGGATCACATGCTGCGGTCGGCGGTGATGGGCACGAGGCTTGCCGAGCGGCTTGGGCTTGCCGAGGGTGAGCGTGGGACCGTTTTCTATACGGGTCTGGTGATGTGGATCGGGTGTCATGCCGACTCCCACGAGTACGCGCGCTGGTTTGGCGACGACATCGCGATGCGACATGACAGTCATTTCATCGACTGGTCCGGCGCGCCGTACCGGCGATTTCTCATCGGCAATCTGGGCCGTGGGTCGACGTTGCCGAAACGAGCCCAGTTGGCAGCCAAACTGTTCTTGGACGCGCGTGGGAATCTCGGCGCGTTGGTGCAGTCCCATTGCCTGTCGGCCGCATTGCTCGCCGAGGAGATCGGCTTGGGCGCGGAGGTATGCGAAGCCCTCCCCTACGCGTACGAACGGTGGGACGGCAGCGGTCTTCCCGCTGGGGCCGCCGGGGCCCGGATACCGGTGACGATGCGGGTGGCGCAGCTTGCCGACATCGCCGAAGTGCACCATCGCGCTTACGGCGCGACGGCCGCGGTCGCGGAGGTTCGCCGGCGCAGCGGCAAACAGTTCGACCCGGATATCGTCGCCGTGTTCACGGCCGCCGCCGACGACCTGCTGCGCGAGAACGAAGATGCGTGGTCGATCGCTGCCGGATTGGCGCCGGATCCGGGGGAGGCGCTGAGCGGTACCGCGCTAGACCGACTCCTGCGCGCGATGGGTGACTTCGTGGACCTGAAGTGCCCATTCACGCTTGGCCATTCTCGCGCCGTGGCCGAGCTGGCAGAGAACGCCGGGAAATGTGCCGGGCTGCCGCAGGACGAGATCGACGTTTTGCGCCGCGCGGGCTACGTTCACGATCTCGGTCGGATTGGCGTGTCTAACCGGGTGTGGGAAAAGGCGGGCGAATTGACCGACGCCGAACGCGAGCGTGTGCATATGCATCCGTATCTGACCGGCAGGATTTTGGCCCGGGTCGGTGGGCTGAAGGCCGTGCGGGATGTTGCCGTGAACCATCACGAACGGCTGGACGGGTCGGGCTATCCGAATGGTCTGCGGGGTGATGACATGTCTGTTTGCGATCGGATACTTGCCGCCGCCGAAAGCTATTGCGCCTCAATGGAGCCACGACCACATCGCGACGCGCTGGACGACGCCGCCGCGGCCGGCCGACTACGAAGTGAAGCGGCCCGCGGCCGCATGGACGGCGACGCGGTCGAGGCGGTCCTGGAGGCCGCGGGCCACCGGCCGTCGCGCAAAGCCTCCAGGCCTGCCGGGTTGACGAGGCGCGAGGCCGAGGTGTTGCTGCATGTCGCACAGGGGCGATCCAACCGGGAGATCGCCTCGGCCCTTTGGATTTCCGAGAAGACCGTGCGCAATCACGTGGAGCACATCTATGCCAAGATCGGGGTCACGAACCGGATCGGGGCGAGCTTGTACGCGACACGGCACGGCCTGACCGGCAGTGCATTCCACTAAGACATGGCTTCTTGGGCGCGCCGGGCCGTCATCGCTGGGATGCGCCGGCCCGGGATCGCCGGTCGAGCACCCAAGCAGTTGCCAGCGTCAGGGCAACGGCGAACGAGGCGAGCGCGATGAGGCTGGCGGTGGTGCCCCCGTGGAAGGTGTCGCGGTATGCGGACATGGCTGGCAGCGTGGTGGTGTAGCGGTCGAGCCCTAGGTCGCGACCCAATGCGTCGAAGGCGTGCCGGTTGGATAGGACCATGCTCATCAGGCGTCCGGGGGTAGTCATCTGGTCGACGGGGACGATGGCGCCACCGAACAGAACCTGAGGGAAGCACAGCATCGGCAGGGCGAGGGCCGCCTGCGCGGCGTTGGAGACGGCCGCCGAGGCGAGGAGGCCCAGGGCCAGTGCCGAAGTCGCCTCGACCATGATGGTCGCGAACAGCGAGGCGTACACGTCCCATCCGACGGCAGGAAGCCGACCGAGCGCGCGCAGCACAACCAGCAACACCGCGCTCACTCCCGCGAGAACCGGAAGCAGCGCTGTGACCTTTGATGCCACATAGGCACCCACGCTGAGCCCGGCCAGGCGTTCGCGGCGGAAGACGGCCAGCTCGCCGACGATCTGCAGCAGGCCGTACGTCAGGCCGAAGAAGAAGCCGTCAAAAGCAATCCAGAACACGATCTGGGCGGGGCCGACGTCGGCTGCGCTACCCGGATCGAACGCGCCGCGCTTGAACAGCGTCGCCATCATCGCGGTCACAAGCACCGGTGAGCCGAGCAGGATCGCAAGGGTCAGCCGGTTGCGAAAGAGAACATCAACATTGCGCCGGGTGAGCAGCCACCATTGCCGGGCCATGCCCGTGCGCTTGACGCCGGAAGGGGTGGCCGGGACAGGCTCTGGAGCGAAGCCGGGCTGGGTTTTCGACTTCACGCGGCTTGCCCCGAATCGCTCGGCCCAGATCTGCGGAGTGTGCTCGCCGGCCAGGCGCTCGTACACCTCGGCGAGGTTTTCCACGCCGAAGTAGCGCCGCGCGGCGGCCGGACTGCCGGTGAACGCCAGGTGGCCGTCGCGAGCAAGGAAGACCACGCGGTCACACCGGTCGATGCCGGCCGGCTCATGTGTTGTGAGAACGATGGTGACCCCGCGTTGGCTGAGCCGGCGCAGCAGGCGCATTACGTCGGCCGCAGTCGAGGGATCGAGCCCGGAGGTGGGTTCGTCGAGGAAGAAAAGACGTGGCCGGGTCAGTAGCTCCACGGCAATGCTGGCCCGCTTGCGTTGACCGCCGGACAGCGCGCGCACCGGCACGTCGGCCCGATCAGCCAAGTCGAGGTCCTGCAGGGTCTGCTCCACGATCTCTTCCGCTTCGGCCGCAGACGTGCCCGCGGGAAGCCTTAGTAGCGCCGCGTAGCGCAGCGTGCGCCGCAAGGGCATCTCGAGGTGAATGATGTCGTCCTGGGGCACGAAGCCGACCACAGAGTCGGCGCTGGCGCGAGCTTGGCGGTCGACACCGTCGTGCCGAAGCTCTCCGGTGGTCGGCGGTTGCAGTCCGGCGAGAATCTCCAGCAATGTGGTTTTCCCTGCCCCGCTGCCCCCGGCGATGGCGACCAATTCGCCGGGTTCCACTGACAGCGACAGTTTGTGGAGGATCTGTCGCCCACCGACGCGCCGGCTGACGTCGATCGCGTCAACCCGCCCTCCGCCGGGCGCTTTGGAAGCGTGATCTGATCGCTGTGGATTGGGCCGCTCTATGGTCGCCGCCTTAAAACCGGTCATGATCTGGCCTCCATGCTTTCCCGAAGTGGCTTTGTCATGGCCGATCATCGGTCCACCGCTTGCGCGGTCGCATGAGGCGGTTGCCTCAAATCTCAAAGTCAGCGACAGCGCGTCGAATGGCGACTAGTCAAAAATAACTAGAGCCGGCCGGACGAAAATGAGGCAAAAGACCCATGTGCGAACGTGACCGTGCGGCGGACACTTAGCCCATGAAGCGTTACTTGATCGTCGGTTACGGCGCCGCGGCTTACCTGCTATTCCTTGCCGCCTTCTTGTATCTGGTTGGTTTCGTGGGCAACATCGTGGTGCCACGAAGCGTCGATCACGGGCTCTCGGCGCCCATCGGCCTGGCCGTGCCGATCAACGTGGCGCTGGTCGCACTGTTTGGCGTCCAGCACAGCGTCATGGCGCGGCCTGCGTTCAAGCGGTGGTGGACGCGGTTCGTGCCGTCGTCGATTGAGCGCAGTACCTACGTAGTGGTGGCGAGCGCCGTGCTGGTGCTGCTCTACTGGCAATGGCGAACGATGCCCGCGATCATCTGGGATGTGCGGGAGCCGGGCGGGCGCCTGGCGGTGTGGGCGGTGTTCTGGCTCGGCTGGGCGATCGCGCTGGCCTCGACGTTCATGGTCAGCCACTTCGACCTGTTCGGGCTTCGGCAGGTGTATCTGGCCTGGCGCGGGAAGCCCTACACCCACATAGGGTTTCATGCTCGATTGCTCTATCGGCTGGTGCGCCACCCGCTCATGCTCGGTTTCCTCATCGCCTTCTGGGCGGCGCCCACCATGACGGCCGGGCACTTGCTGTTCTCGATCGCCATGACGGCGTACATCCTGATCGCCATACAGGTGGAGGAGCGTGACCTCGTCGCGGCGCTGGGCGATCAATACCGCGATTACCGCCGCGACGTGCCGGGGTTGCTACCGCTAAAACGCTCGTCGCGCCGGCACCCGGTCCAAACGGTTGGCCAGCACTGACCCTCTAGAAGCGACGCGGCGGCGGTCAACCGATGTGCAGGGCCACCACCAGCCACCGGGTCCCCGCACTTCCCCCGCCGGCGCGCACCCGTTCCACGCGGCAGGCGATGGCGTGCATGCGGTCCCCGCGGCTGTAGGAGCCGAAGACCTCGGCCGCGGTGTCCGGGTCGCGGTGCCCGGCCGGCTGCAGCCGCAGCCGGCGCAGCACCGCGGCACCCTCGTGGCCCGGGCCCACTGCCGAACGGCCAATTGCGAGCACCGACTCCACTAGACCGGGTGCCAGCATGGGTCGGAGCTGGGCGGCGGGACGGCGGCGGTCGATGACTTCCAGCACTCGGCGCACCGCGGCGTCGGCGAAGATCGCCGCCTGGCGCATCGGCGCCGACGTGATATTGGTGACCTCCGCCGTCGGCGCTTTCGGTTGCCTGCTGGGTTGGCCGCTGTACTGCCGGCGCGGCGCGCGCACGCTGCGCCCGCGCCGCGTCGCGTGGGGTGATTTCCGCCACTGGGGGACGTCTCGCCTCGGCGGCTCGTAGTCGACGACGGGTGTCACGGCGAAGGCGTCGCGGCCGGGGGGATTCACGACAGGACCACTGGTCAACACACTCTCCAACTCAAACGATGAAACCAACCCGTTCGATTCGAACGTGAGCCCGCTGGAGAGTGGCAGACCACGGTCATCATGGCACAACTCGAGCCGACGCGTACCCGCGCTGAGCCGTGCCATGGCCGGACGATTACGGTGAGCGGGTGCGTCGGTCCACAAAACGAAACGAGGGCGAATTGACAAGGAGGACAGGGCCGCAATGGTGACCCGGTTGTCCCCGGCGGACGCCTCTTTCTACCGGCTGGAGAATACGGCCACCCCGATGTACGTCGGATCGCTGTCTATCCTGCGCCGTCCGCGCGCCGGATTGAGCTACGAGACGATACTGGCCACCGTCGAACAGCGGCTTGCCCAGATACCGCGTTACCGGCAGAAGGTCCGGGAAGTGCAAATCGGTATGGCCAGGCCCGTTTGGATCGATGACGGCGAGTTCGACATCACCTATCACGTGCGGCGGTCGGCGCTGCCCTCGCCGGGCAGTGACGAGCAGCTGCACGAGCTGATCGCGCGACTGGCCGCCCGGCCGCTGGATAAGTCGCGGCCGTTGTGGGAGATGTACCTGGTCGAGGGCCTGTCCAAAAACCGGGTCGCCCTGTACACCAAATCGCACCAGGCGCTGATCAACGGCATGACCGCAATGGAGATCGGCCATGTCATCGTCGACCGGACGCGACGTTCGCCGCCGTTCCCCGAAGACATCTGGATACCGGAACGCAACCCCGGTAACGCCCGGCTGGTGTTGGGCGCCATCGGCGACTGGCTGGTGGGGCCGGGCACGCAACTGCAGGCCGTCGGGTCTGCGGTGGCCGGAGTGGTGACGAACTATGGCGAATTTCTCAACGCGGGCCGCCGCGTCATCGACCTCGCGCGCGCGGTGGCGCTTGGCCCAGCTCCGAGCAGCCCCGCTCAACGCGCCCGTGTCGCGCCACCGGCGGTTCACGGTCGCCCGTGGCAGCCTCGAGGACTACCGCACCGTACGTGCGCGCTATGACTGCGACATCAACGACGTGGTGCTCGCCGTGATAGCCGGCGCACTGGGCAACTGGTTGATGTCGCGTGGGGTAGCGGTGTCATCGACCGTGACCGTCCGCGCGATGGCGCCGCTGTCGGTCTATGCCGATGGCCAACTCGACCCAACCGGCCCCGGCCAAACGATCAGTCAGGTCGTGCCGTACCTGGTTGATCTGCCCGTAGGAGAGGCAAATCCGGTGGTGCGGTTGTCGCAGATCGCTCACGCCACGGAAGCCAACCCGACGGCCGCCAGCCTGGTGGACGCCAGGACCATCGTCACCTTGTCGGGTTTCGCGCCACCGACCTTGCATGCGATGGGTATTCGAGTCGCCACCGGCTTCCCGAGCTTCTCCAAGCGGACGTTCAACCTGTTGATCACCAACGCCCCGGGAGCTCAGTCGCAGATGTACATCGCCGGGACCAAGCTACTGGAGACCTACGCCGTGCCACCGCTGCTGCAGGACCAGGCGTTGGCGATCAGCGTGACGTCCTACAACGGCATGCTGTATTTCGGCATCAATGCCGATCGCGAAGCGATGAGCGACGTCAATCTGCTGCCGGGCCTGTTGCGCCAATCGCTCGAAGAACTTCTCGAAGCTTCCCGTTAGTTTGGGGCGAAAATTGGTGCCGGGATCTATGATTCGTTGCTGTGAGCACCACGACAAACGCCGCCACGGCGAAGAAAAATAAGGCAACCAAGCCGGCCGCGCGAATTGTTTCCAATGCCGTCTATCAAGCCGAATTATTCCGGCTGCAAACGGAATTGGTGAAGCTGCAAGAGTGGGTGCGAGATTCCGGGGCGCGTGTGGTGGTGATCTTCGAGGGCCGCGACGGAGCGGGCAAAGGTGGAACCATCAAGCGGATCACCGAATACCTGAACCCCCGCGTCGCCCGCATCGTGGCGTTGCCCGCCCCGACCGATCGGCAACGCGGCCAGTGGTACTACCAGCGCTATATCGCCCACCTGCCGGCCAAGGGGGAGATCGTGCTCTTCGATAGGTCGTGGTACAACCGCGCCGGCGTCGAGAAAGTCATGGGATTCTGTACGCCGCAAGAGTATGTGCTGTTTTTGCGGCAGACGCCGATTTTCGAACAGATGCTGATCGACGACGGGATCCTGTTGCGTAAGTATTGGTTTTCCGTCTCGGAGGCCGAACAGCTGCGCCGTTTCAGGGCGCGACGGAGTGACCC
>Ga0318572_10000907_pt1 | contig 11479 bp, 12 predicted proteins | sample GRESIP089b5f20_FD_202528 | JGI IMG/M metagenome (GOLD analysis project Ga0318572, IMG submission 202528) | Tropical soil microbial communities from Luquillo Experimental Forest, Puerto Rico - GRE.SIPMG.089b5f20 | ecosystem: Environmental > Terrestrial > Soil > Tropical forest > Bulk soil...
GTTGTACGCCACCCGCGGACCGGGCAGCATGGCGGCAAGAAAGGCGCATTCGCGGGGGGTAAGCTCGCTGGCGGTCTTTCCGAAGTAATACCGGGCACCGTGGCCGATCCCGTAGATCATCGGCCCGAGCTCGATGACGTTCAGGTAGAGCTCGATGATCCTCCCCTTGGTCAACTCCTCCTCCATCCGCTTGGCGAGAATGACCTCCTTGATCTTACGGGAGAGGGTTTTCTCGCGGGAAAGGAAGAGATTCTTGGCAACCTGCTGCGTTATGGTGGAGGCCCCTCTGGCGAAGCTCTTCTTCTCCAGGTCGTACTTGATGGCATTCTTGATCGCCTTGACATCGATCCCCTCGTGCTTGTAGAAGCGGGAATCCTCGGCCACGATCACCGCCCACTTCATCTCGGCGGGAATAGAGCCGGAGGGTGTCCAGTAGCGGTTTTTCGGCCCAACGAGAAAGGGGTGATACGCGCCCTTCCAATCTTTCACCTGGATGGTCATGGTGGTTGTGCGGTTTGCAAGGTCGGACACCGAGGGGAGGAACATGAGCGAGACCGCGATGTACGCGACATAGAGGACAACGATGCCGATGGTAACCAGAAGAATTTTTTTCACCTTTGATGAACAGTGCAAATGCACCTAACCTCGCCCCGCGCTCAGAGCCTTTGTTGTCGCCATGCCGGCCGCCATCCTGATCGCCGCGGTCATGCTTGCGGCCGAAGCCCTGCCGGTGCCGGCGAGGTTGTATGCGGTTCCGTGGTCGACGGATGTGCGGATGATCGGGAGTCCGAGGGTAACGTTCACCCCGTCGTCAAAGTGGAGTAGCTTGAGCGGGATCAGCCCCTGGTCGTGATACATGCAGACCACTGCGTCGTACTCCCCCTGGGCAGCAAAGTGGAACAGGGTGTCTGCGGACAGGGGGCCCGCAACGTCTATTCCATCTCGGAGGGCAGCCTCGATGGCCGGCCTGATGATCCGCTCCTCCTCGTCGCCGAACATCCCCCCTTCGCCGCAGTGGGGGTTCAGCGCCAGCACCGCGAGCCGTGGGCTCCGCCGGAAGTAACGGTCCACGTCCCGGTGGGTGATCCGGATTGTGGAGAAAACCTTCTCCGTGGTGACCAGGCGCGGCACGTCCCGGAGCGCCTCGTGGATGGTGACGAGGGTCACCCTTAGCCGGTCGCCGGCCAGCATCATGACGAACTCCCGCGTGCCGGTAAGCTCCGCCAGGAGCTCCGTGTGGCCCGGGTAGCGGTGACCGGCCCGGTTCATCGCCTCCTTGTTGATCGGGGCGGTCGCCATCGCCGCCGCCTCCCCCGAGAGACACATGCGGGCCGCTTCGGTAATGTAGCTGAACATCGCTTCGCCGCTCTCCGCTGTCGGCTTGCCGTACACAAGATCTGCAGCGCCGAGCTTCGAAAGGGGACGGAGGTATATGCTGCCGGAAGTGGGGACCTCGGGTGGCGCGCCTTCCTGAAGGCTCTCCAGTCGCAGAGGTACTCCGGTCACCTCGATGCCGCGCCTCAGGGCCGCTTCGTCCCCCAGCACGAGAATTCGACAGGTCTCGGTGATACCCGGCCGTGCCAGGGCGCGGGCAATGACCTCCGGCCCGACCCCAGTCGGGTCACCCATCGTTACGACAATGAGCGGTTTTGCCATCGTGCATTCTCCCTGTTTCACAATAAAAAAAAGAGCGGCCGTAGCCGCTCTTGAAACATGTGTGTACCGTGTCGATTACTTCCGGGCCGACTTCGCCGCCACCTGCATCCTGATCGATGCGCGTTCGAGGGCCGCCTCGTAAACGCGGAAGTTGTGGTCTTCCGGGGTCAGCTTTTTCAGCGCCTCTTCGGCGCGGCCCAGCGCAGCCTTGGCCCGCTCCAGGTCGATCTCGTCGGCCCGCTCCGCGGTCTGCACGAGCACGGTCACCGAATCGTTCTCAACCTCGAAGTAGCCCCAGTTGACCGCCAGGTGAAACACCTTGTTCTCCGCCTTGTACGAAAACTCGCCGATCTTCAAGGAGGTGAGAAAAGGCGCATGGCCAGGGAGCACGCCGAATTCGCCGAGCGAACCGGTAGCGGTGATCTCGTCCACCTCTTCGGTCAGCACTTTCTTGTACGGAGTTACCAGTTCGAGTTTCAATTTTTCAGCCATCTATCTTTTCCTTTTATGGTAGGACGACCGCAAAGCCGCACCTTCACCATTCACTATTCATCATTCGCTGCCTTACACCGCCAGCTTCTTCGCTTTCTCCAGCGCTTCCTCGATCGAGCCGACCATGTAGAAGGCCTGCTCGGGAATATCGTCGTGCTTCCCATCAACGATCTCCTTGAACCCCTTGATGGTGTCCTTGAGCTCGACGTACTTGCCGGGGGAACCGGTGAACGCCTCGGCGACGTGGAACGGCTGGGAGAGGAAACGCTGGATCTTCCTGGCGCGGGCAACTACCAGCTTGTCCTCCTCGGAGAGCTCGTCCATACCGAGAATGGCGATGATGTCCTGGAGGTCCTTGTACTTCTGGAGGACGTACTGTACCGAACGGGCGACGCTGTAGTGCTCCTCGCCGATGACCTGCGGATCGAGGATCCGGGAGGTGGAGTCGAGCGGGTCGACGGCCGGGTAGATGCCGAGCTCGGCGATCTGCCGGGAGAGAACCGTGGTCGCGTCCAGGTGGGCGAAGGCGGTGGCCGGCGCGGGGTCGGTCAGGTCGTCCGCAGGGACGTAGATCGCCTGGACCGAGGTGATGGAACCCTTGGTGGTGGAGGTGATCCGCTCCTGAAGCTCACCCATCTCGGTCGCAAGGGTCGGCTGGTAACCGACCGCGGAGGGGATACGGCCGAGGAGCGCGGAGACCTCGGAACCGGCCTGGGTGAACCGGAAGATGTTGTCGATGAAGAGGAGCACGTCCTGCCCTTCCTCGTCACGGAAGTACTCGGCGATGGAGAGCGCGGAAAGGGCGACGCGGGCACGGGCTCCCGGCGGCTCGTTCATCTGGCCGTACACGAGGGCCGCCTTGTCGAGAACGCCCGACTCCTTCATCTCCATCCAGAGGTCGTTCCCTTCGCGGGTCCGCTCCCCGACGCCGGCGAAGACGGAAAAGCCGCCGTGCTGCTTGGCGATGTTGTTGATCAGCTCCATGATGAGAACGGTCTTGCCGACGCCGGCGCCGCCGAACAGGCCGATCTTCCCACCCCTCGCGTACGGGGCGAGAAGGTCGACGACCTTGATGCCGGTGGTGAACGCCTCGACCTTGGTCGACTGGTCGACGAACTCGGGAGCCTCGCGGTGGATGCCGTACTCTTTCTCGTTCCCGACCGGCCCCATCTCGTCGACAGGGTCGCCGATCACGTTGAGGATACGGCCGAGGGTCTTGCGGCCTACCGGCACCGAGATCTGCTTGCCGGTGTCGAGCACCGCCTGGCCGCGAACCAGACCATCGGTCGAGTCCATGGCGATGGTCCGGACGGAATTCTCACCGAGATGCTGGGCGACTTCCAGCACCAGGTTGTTCTCCTTGTCATCGATCGCCGGGTTGGTGACCCGGAGCGCGTTGTAGATGGGAGGGAGCTTGCCCGGCTCGAACTGCACGTCGATAACCGCACCGATGACCTGCGATATTTTCCCGATGTTCTGACTCATGTAACCTTTTCCTCCTGCGGCCTCGTGAGGCCTCTATTTTGTATGCGTAGGCGTTATCCTTTAATCGACTCGGCGCCGGAGATGATCTCCATCAGCTCGGTTGTGATGGCGGCCTGACGGGCGCGGTTGTACTGAAGGGTCAGCTTGCCGATCATCTCCGTGGCGTTCTTGGAGGCGCTGTCCATGGCGGTCATCCGGGCACCATGCTCGGAGGCGACCGACTCCAGCATCGCCTTGAACATGGTCACTTCGACGTACTTCGGAAGGAGCTCGGCGAGGAGCTCCCCCTTGGACGGCTCGTAGATGTACTCGGGGGCGGTCTCCTCCTCCGCCGCGGCGGTCTCCGGGGGGGTGATCGGGAGGAGTTGCTGAAGCGTGATGTCCTGGGACATCACGCTGCGGAACGCGTTGTAGAAGAGAAAGACCTGATCGTAGTCCCCCGCCAGGTACCCGGCGATCACCTCTTGGGCGATCATGGCGGCGGTCTGGTAGTTCAGGGCGGACAGGACGCCGGCGTAGTTCTTCCTGACGGTCTGCCGGTTCTTCAGGAACTCGTACCCCTTGCGGCCGATGGTGAGGAGCGTTATCTCCTCGAAATCCCCCTTCCGCTCCCTGATGAAGCGCTCGGCGGCTTTCGAGATGTTCGCGTTGAACCCGCCGCAGAGGCCACGGTCCGATGTCACCAGGATCACCAGCGCCTTTTCCGGCGCCCTCTTTTCCAGAAGCGGATGCCCATCCCCCTCCTGGCTCTGCGCCAGGCGCTGCAGGACTTCGCCAAGCTTCTTGGCGTACGGGCGGGCAGCGACGACGTTTTCCTGGGCGCGGCGCAGCTTCGCGGCCGACACCATCTTCATCGCCTTGGTAATCTGGCGGGTATTCTTAACGGAAACGATCCGTTTCTTGATGCTCTTCAGGCTTGCCATACGTTGTCCGTCCTTGGATTAAGCGGTGAATTCCTTCTTAAATGCATCGAGGGCGGCAGCAATTTTGCCTTTGAGGTCGTCGTCAATCGCCTTCTTGTCGCGCAGTTCGGCCAGAACGTCGGCCTGGCGCGAATCGAAGTAGGTATAGAGCTCGGCCTCGTAGCGACGCAGGGCGGAGACCGGGTAGTCATCGACGTAGCCGTTGTTGGCGGCGAAGATGATGAGGACCTGCTTCTCGTTCGGGATCGGCTTGTACTGCGGCTGCTTGAGAATTTCCACGAGCCGCTCCCCGCGGGCGAGCTGCATCTGGGTCGCCTTGTCGAGATCGGAGCCGAACTGGGCAAAGGCCGCCATCTCGCGGTACTGGGCGAGGTTGAGGCGGAGCGTACCGGCAACCTGCTTCATCGCCTTTACCTGCGCGGAACCGCCGACGCGGGAGACCGACAGACCGACGTTGATGGCGGGACGGACGCCGGAGTAGAACAGATCGGACTCCAGGTAGATCTGACCGTCGGTGATGGAGATGACGTTCGTCGGAATGTAGGCGGAGACGTCTCCCGCCTGCGTCTCGATGATCGGCAGTGCGGTGAGTGACCCGGCGCCGCACTCGTCGGAAACCTTGGCGGCGCGCTCGAGAAGACGGCTGTGGAGGTAGAAAACGTCGCCCGGGTAAGCTTCACGCCCGGGAGGACGGCGGAGAAGGAGCGACAGCTGCCGGTAGGCGACTGCCTGCTTGGAGAGGTCGTCGTAGATGATCAGGGCGTGCTTGCCGCTGTCGCGGAAGTACTCGCCCATGGTGACGCCGGTGTAGGGAGCGATGAACTGGAGCGGTGCCGGCTCGGAGGCGGTGGCGGCGACGACGATGGTGTAGTCCATCGCGCCGTGCTCCTGGAGCTTCGACACGACCTGCGCAACCGTCGAGCGCTTCTGACCGATGGCGACATAGATGCAGATCAGGTCGCCCCCCTTCTGGTTGATGATGGTGTCAATGGCGACGGCGGTCTTGCCGGTCTGGCGATCGCCGATGATCAGCTCGCGCTGGCCGCGCCCGATCGGAACCATGGCGTCGATCGCCTTGAGGCCGGTCTGCATCGGCTGATGGACCGACTTGCGCTTGACGATGCCGGGGGCCTTGACCTCAACCTTACCGAACGTGTCGGAGTTGATCGGGCCCTTGCCGTCGATCGGCTCGCCGATGGCGTTGACGACGCGGCCGATGAGGGCCGGGCCGACCGGGACCTCGACGATCCTGCCGGTCCGCTTCACCGTGTCCCCTTCCTTGATCTCGCTGAACTCGCCGAGGATCGCGGCGCCGACGTTGTCTTCCTCAAGATTGAGGACCATCCCGGAAACCCCGCCCGGGAATTCCAGCAGCTCACCGGCCATCGCCTTGTCAAGGCCATGGATGCGGGCGATACCGTCGCCGATGGAGATGATGGTGCCGGTCTCGGCTACCTCTACCTCTTTCCCATACTCCTTGATCTGCTTCCTGATGATCTCGCTGATCTCTTCCGCTCTGATTTCCATAGAAACGTTTACCCCTTCTGTAATATATCTTCGATTTTGTCTAACTGGGTTCTCACGCTACCGTCAAACAGCTTGTCGCCTATCTTGGTAACGACCCCGCCGATCAGGGAGGGATCTACATCCACCTTAAGGACTACCTTTTTGCCGGTCGATTTTTCCAGCGCCAGCCTGATCTCCTCGACCTGCTTCTCGTCGAGCGGAAGGCCTGAGGCGAGGGTAGGCCGGATCACGCCGGAAAGTTCGTCGGCGAAGCCGCTGTAGCATTCGGCAATCTCGGGAAGTAAGCCGAGCCTGCTCTTGTCCAGGAGAAGCTGAAGGAAATTGGCGCTGGTGCCGGAGAGGGCAAGCCTGCCGATCAGGTCCTTGAGGATTTCCCGCTTGGCCTCGATGCCGTAGGCAGGGCTCTTGAAGAGCGCGTTGAGGGGAGGGTTGTCCGCGAGGGTGGCGGTGAATGCCGCCAGCTCCGAATTAAACCGCTCCACCGCCCCTTCTTCAGCGCCTAGCTGGACGAGGGCCTTGGCGTAGCGTCGTGCGATAGCGTTCGTGATCAATGTAACTCCACCACCTTGGTAAGATATTCGCCAACCAGGCGATCCTGGTCATCCTTCTGGATTTTCTCTTTGATGTTCTGCTCGGCAAGCTCCACCGCGAGCCGTGCCGCTTCCCTGCGGAGCTCCGCCCGCGCCTTCAGCACTTCCTGGCCGGCGGCCTGCTTCGCCTGCTCGGCGATCTTTTCGGCGGTTGCCTTCGCCTCGGCGATGATCCGCGCCTTTTCCGCCTCACCCTCGGTCCTGATGGCTGCGGAAATCTCATCGATTTCCTTGTTGGCGGCAGCCAGCTTTGCGCTATACTCGGCGAATTTCTTCTCCGCGGCGGCCTTTGCCTCCTCCGCCTCACGCAGTGCCTTGTCGATGGCCGCCTGGCGGTCCGCAAGCGAGCCTTTGACATTGGCCTTCTTCAGTGCCCAGACGATAAGGGCAAAGAGGACCGCGAAGTCGAGCACGCGCCAACCGAAGTCCTTCATCTGCTTTGCCGTATCCACGTGGTGGGCACCCTCGCCCCCCTCGGCGGCAAAACCTGCCGCGGCCAGCCCCAGAAGGAGCAGGCAGACAGCCGCAGTTGTCACGACAGAGGTACGCAACCCGTTGTGCCGGGAAGAGTGTTTCATCTTACAGACTCCTTCCAAGAACCTTCTCGCAAATCTCCAGAGACAAAGCCCGCGCCTGTTCCGCTAGAAGCTCCTTGGCGCCGGCGGCCTCCTTGGCCACCCTGTTCTTGATGCCGGCCAGAGAGTCGGCGGCCTCCGCGCGCGCCTTCTCGACCAGCGCGGCCTCTTCAGACTGCGCAGCCTTGATCATGGCGGCTCTTTCTTCGGCCACCTTCGCTTTCACCTCGCGCAGCCTGGTTTCATAGAGGGCAACCTTTTCCTGAACATCTTCGTCCACCTCGGCCGCCCTCGCCTTTGCCCCGCTTATCTGAGCCGCCCTGTCGGCCAGAACTTTCCGGATCGGCTTGTACAGAAAGACGTTCAGGATCAGAATCAGGACCAGGAAATTGACCAACTGGACCACAAAGGCAAAATCTAAATTAATCACCCTGCCACCTCAAAGCTAACTTAGTATACTGTATACGATTATCGTGTGCCCAAAACATGCGATAGCTACCATAAGCCACGGTGCATGTCAAGAAATTTCATGGGCGCAGCGAAATTATCGTCCGCGCCACCCTACAGGTTGAAGAGCTCGATGATCCGGGTCAGCTCCTCCATGGAAGCAAAACTGATCTCGATCCTGCCGCCGCGCCCGGCCTGCCTGAGCGCCACCTTGGCCTTGAAGTGCCTCTTCATTTGCTCCACGACATCCGCCAGGTGGGGATCCTGCTTCTTCACCTTCGGAACCCGGTTCGCCTTCAGCTTTTTCACCAGCCCTTCCGCCTGGCGTACCGTCAGCTGGCCCTTGATGATCTCGTCCCGCGCCGTTTTCATCTGCTCCTGGGTGTCGAACGCCAGAAGCGCCCGCGCGTGCCCCATGGAAAGGCGGTCCTCGGTCACGTCCCGCTTGATGTCGGCGGGTAGCCGCAACAGCCGCAGGGAATTGGCGACCGTCGAGCGCTCCTTGCCGACCCTCTTGGCGAGCTCCTCCTGGGAAAGGGAGAAGTTGTCCATCAGCGCCTGGTACGCCTCGGCTTCCTCCACGGCATTCAGGTCCTCCCGCTGGATGTTTTCGATGAGAGCCATCTCCAGGGCGGTGCCGTCCGAGACGTCCTGGATGACAACCGGCACTTCCCGCAGGCCCGCCTTCTGGGCGGCGCGCCAGCGCCTCTCGCCGGCGATCAGCTCGTAGTGGTCAGCCTTCTTCCGGACCACAAGCGGCTGAATGATCCCCTTTTCACGGATCGAGCCCGCCAGTTCATCCAGTTTCTCATTGGAAAACGTTTTGCGCGGCTGACTCCGGTTCGGTCTGATCTCTTCGATGGGACAGATGAAATAACTCTGCCCTTCGTCGTCGGCGGCCGACAGGAGGGCCGCCATGCCTCTGCCCAGGCCGGTTTTCTTAACCATGGTTCGCTTCCCTCCGGATTATTTCTTTGGCCAGCTCCAGGTAGCTGGTGGCGCCGCGGGAGGTAATGTCATACAGAATGACCGGTTTGCCGTGGCTCGGTGCTTCGGATAACCGGACATTCCGGGGGATGACGGTCTGGAAGGTCTCCCCCTTGAAGTGCCCCCTGATGTCCTCGCTCACCTGAAAGGAGAGCTTGTTCCGGGCATCGAACATGGTGAGGAGGATCCCTTCCATGGCGAGGGTGGGGTTCAGGCTCTTCTTGACAAGCCTGATAGTCTTTAGGATCTTGGAGAGTCCCTCCATGGCATAGAATTCGCACTGGAGCGGGATCAGGACCGCATCGGCGGCGGTCATGGCATTGACGGTCAAGAGCCCGAGCGACGGGGGGGAGTCGATGAGGATATAGTCGTAATTCCCGGCAATTCCCGCCAGCGCAAGCTTTAGCTGCCGCTCCCGATCAAAGACACTCACGAGCTCAAGCTCCGCGCCCGCCAGGTCGTCCGTGGCCGGCAGGAGGTCGAGGTGGGGGACACAGGTCGGCACCAGGAGTTGGGCGGGGTCCACGTCGTTAATCAGCGCATCGTAGACGCTCCCCTTGAGGCTTTCCTTGTCGATCCCCGTGCCGCTGCTCGCGTTCCCCTGCGGGTCCATGTCCACCAGGAGGGTCTTCCGTTCCGCAACGGCAAGCGACGCGGCAAGGTTCACCGCTGTCGTGGTCTTACCGACGCCCCCCTTCTGATTGGCTATGCACAGTATTTTGGCCATGTTCTCGTCGTAGCGTTCCGCTTTAATTAACAGAGGATCGACTGGTGGTGCGGCGGGACTGGCCTCCCTGAAGAGGCGAAGGGTCAGATATTTAGCATAAATCATCGATTTTGGGAAGGGATTTTTCTCTCCGACCTAAACACGCCGCAAAACTGGATAATCGTGACTTCTTGATTTCGGTCAAATCGTCTGTCCCCGATTTCTGCTACAAGGGAACTATCGACTCCCCGGAGGTATCCACGATGCAAAGAAAGATAACAGCCCTTCTCCTTGTCGGCGCGGTTCTTGTCGCGCACGGCATTGCGCATGCTTATGAATGCACAGTCTGCCACAGCAAGAACCCCGCGATGGTCAGGATGCACAAAGCCGTCCAGGGGCGTGGCTGTTTCGACTGCCACAGGGTGGGTGAAAAGCTGATGGGGAAAGGGCAGCCAAAGGACCCGGAATCGCTCCGGAAACGACGGGTTTCGGACCCTCTCTGCGTCGAATGCCACAAGGAATGAGGTGAGGCTCTTGCAAAACTACTGCGGGGCCGGTCTGCGGTGTTGCCGCTCGCTCGGGAGCTCAACGTGGCCCTGCTACGCCTCGCCCCCTCCCTCGCTTGCGCCTAGCATCCCCGGCCTCCTCGCTACGTTTTGCAAAAGCCTCAGATAGCGCCCTTTTGCGCTTGCGCTTCCCGGCTCTGCGGATATACTGTATCTATTCATCCGCTCAAACGGGGGGTTGCATGTCCTGGTTCGCCAATCTGAGGATCGGAGCCAAGTTCAATCTCATCATGTCGCTCCTGCTTATCACCCTGTTCCTCGTCGCCGCCTACATGACCTACCATCGCGAGCAGTCACTGCTTCTGAAAACCGCGATCGACAACGCCCGCAACTTCGCCAAGGTGATCATCGAAACCCGGGACTACATGTCGAGCATCGTCAAGGGTGAGCCGGACAACAACTACAACCTGGTCCCCCAGGTGGTTGCCACCCAAGTCGCCAAGCGGCTCACGAAGGACAGCAAATACTATGTCCGCCAGGTTTCGCTCCGCTACCGCAACCCCAACAACCGTCCCGACAGCTACGAAACTACCCAGCTGAAGGCGTTCGCCGAAAAGGCGGTCAAGGAATCATACAGCATCGTCAACGTGAAGGGTGAGGAAGCCTTTCGCTACATGCTGCCGATGTTCGCGGAGAAATCCTGCCTCGAATGCCACGGCGATTTCGACAAGGCGCCGCTCTTCGTCCGGCTCCGCTTCCCGCGCGGCCACTATTCCTACGATTACAAGCTGGGGGAGGTGATCGGCGCCGTCTCCGTAACGATCCCGATGGACGACCTGTACCGCGAGATCGGCGCCAACCTGAAACTGGACATCGCGTCCCGTGGTGCCATTTTTCTGGTGATCATCCTGATGATGGGGGCCCTGATCCGCTGGACGATCATCGATCCGGTCAAGCTCCTCTCGGCGACGATCGGCCGCGTGGCACGCACGGGGAGCTTCGCGGAACGGATTCCCCAGCGTACCAACGATGAAATAGGGCAGCTCATCAGGGCCTTCAACGACATGATGACCGAACTTGAGCATAAAACGTTGCAGAGCAGGGAATCGGAAGAGCGTTACCGCAAGTTCATTGAAATGGCGCGTTCGGCTGTCGTCACGTTCATGGAAGACGGAAAGATCGTCATCTCCAATCAAAAGGCGGAGGAACTCCTCGGCCTTTCCCGGCAGGCGCTGCTCGGGGAAAACCTCTTCTCGTTCCTGGAAAAAGGGGAAGCCCTCAAAAATGGGATCGAGGCGTTCATGCGGGACGGCACGGGGGGAGGAGTCGGGGAGACGAGCCGGCAGCGGGTGAGAAACATCAACGGGACGATGACGGAGGTCGAGATGGCGCTCTCTGCTTCCATGACCGATCACAAGCCGCTCTTTACCGCCATTCTTCGGGACTTGTCCGAAAAACTCTAGACTCATCCCCACGCACATAAATAGAAAAAGGGGGCAGTTTCCTGCCCCCCATTTCTTACCCTCTCCACTATGCCGTTGGTTTCAGGGCCTCCGAGCGAGTTCCCTAAGTTGTGGGCTCCCTG
>Ga0318572_10000909_pt1 | contig 11474 bp, 12 predicted proteins | sample GRESIP089b5f20_FD_202528 | JGI IMG/M metagenome (GOLD analysis project Ga0318572, IMG submission 202528) | Tropical soil microbial communities from Luquillo Experimental Forest, Puerto Rico - GRE.SIPMG.089b5f20 | ecosystem: Environmental > Terrestrial > Soil > Tropical forest > Bulk soil...
GCCGCGCTGACAGGGCTCACCATCGCCAGCTACACCGTGGTGGACGGCCTTGGCGTGCGCGCGGCGCACAACCCCTACGCCTACGCCGGGCTGATGTTCGCCCTCCTCGGCCCGATCTTCCCGCTGGTGGCGCTGTTCCGGCGGTCGGCGGCCCGGTGGCGGGACCGTACCGTGCTCGGCCGCGGCCTGCTCGCCGGGGCTCGTCGGTGCTCGCGTACGGCATCGTGCTCTGGGCCCAGGCCCGGGCGCCGCTCGCCGAGGTCGCCGCGATCAGGGAGACCAGCGTGATCTTCGCGGTACTGATCGGGATGATCTTCCTGAAGGAGCATTTCGGCGCCCGCCGGGTCGCCGCCGCGGTCGTGATCGCCACCGGCATCATCCTGATCAGCGCCTGAGCGGCGAGTACTCAGGCGAGCGCGGGGAGCAGGGCGAGGATCGGGCCGCCGAGGGCCCCCAGCCAGCCGGCCAGGGCGTGCAACGGGCCGAGCAGCGCCGCGCCCCCGCTGGCCAGCGACCCGGCCGCGGCGAGCAGCTGGGTCAGCCGCTCCAGCGCCCTGGCGAACCGTGGCTTGTCCGGCTGCCCGGGCTGCAGGGCCGCGTCCATCTCAGCGACATGGGCGTCCGCGTCGGCGGCGGTGTCTGTGCCGAGCCCGGCGGTGGTCACCGCGCCGCGCAGATCCCCCAGCACCCGGCGCGCGTCCTCGGTGGTGACAAGAGTGCCGTGCTGCTGCCCGGTGATGTGCTGGTCCCCGGCGACGTTGTTGATGATGCCGGCGTTCTGGCCGCCGATGTTGAAGGTCATCTCGCCCTCCCCGGGGGCATCTTGGGCGGCCACGGCATCGGCAGCGGATAGTCCTGCTCGACCCGCCTGCGCCGCGAGGTGGCCACGATGTGCAGCACGATCCCGATGATGAGCATCAGCGAGCCTATTGCCGCGATGGCCCAGCCCAGCAACCCGGAAGGTATGCCGAAGATGGGCTGGCCGAACGGGGTGGTCGTCGGCGCCGAGCTGTTGCTCCCGAAACCGTTGGATACCTGCTTGAGGAAGTTCAGGTCGCCGGCCGCGAACATGGCAAAGCCGACTACGAACAGCAGCAGGCCCAGCCAGACCAGCCAGCGCGCCTTGGTCTTGGTGCTGGCGATCTCGCGCATGAAGCTGTCCCGCTGCTGGATGACCTGCTGGACGTGCGCGTTGTACTGATCCCGGCCGACGTTGCTGATCACATCCGCTTGCTGCGAGCCGATGTCGTACCGCACCGGCCCTGCCTGCCGGGCATCGGTCGGGTTAGGTTCTGGCCGCTCCGCCCAGCCCGGGGCCGCCGGCCCCGGCATCGCCTGGGTCTCCGCGCTGACCGGCTGAGCTGCCTCGAACCGCGCCCGCACGGTGGCGAAGCCGACGACGTCGCCCTGGTGCAACTCCGCGCTCATGGCCGGAGTGCCGTTGACGAACGTGCCGCCCGAAGAACCGAGATCCTGGACATACACGGCGTTGCCGCGCCGCTCCAGCGCCGCATGCGTCCGGCTCACGTGCGGGTCGTCCAGGCGCACGTCACAGGTGGGCTCGCGGCCCACCGTCAGGTACTCGGACGCGAGTTCGATCTGGCGGCCCCGGAATGCCTCCGGTGCCAGTACTACCAAACGCGGAACGGCCGCGCCCGGCTGCGTTGTCACCGGCACGACCCCCTTCCCCCGTTACGGCGCCACCGAACCACGGCGCCTCCAGCGGCAAAGTGCTCCCCACCAGGTAGAGCGCTGATCACCGCTTTCGATACATCGTCCGCCGAAGCCTCTGGAAAGGCAATTGAAGAGCAAAGACGATGCTGCGATACGCTCTCCGGCACGCACCACCGCCCGCCCGGTGCCCTCCGCCGGTGCGATGATCAAGCCACCGGTACCGTGGTGCCCACCGATCGTGGCCGGCCGCATGGCCGTGGTCAGTGCGTCTTCCGTGCTTTCCATACTTCTTCGCAGGGCCATTGCCTGGCCCATTCCAGGCTGGCGAGCGTGTGCCGGGTGGTCGCGTCCGGCGCGGGCCGTAGCTCGATGAGGTCCTCGACCTCGAAGCCGCAGCGGCGCAACAGCCGAATCATGTCGCCGTGGCCGATGTGGAACTCCACCGAGTCGGTGCCTAGCCACTGGAACCGGTGCATGCCGAAGAAAGGCCGCTGCAGCGACTCGGTGGCGGGCAGGTCGTCTTCCTCCGGCAGGGTGAGGACGAGCTGCACCGAGTTGACCAGGAAGATCAACTGCCCGCCGGGCCGCAGCACCCGGGCCGCCTCGGGGATCCAGACGTATGGGTCGCACCAGATGCTCGCGCCGTACTCGGAGATCACCAGATCGAACGTGGCGTCCGCGCAGGGGACCCGCTCGGCGCTGGCATGGATCAGCGGGAACCACAGCCCGAAACGGTCCCGCAGGGCCGCCGCGGTGGCCAGCTGCGCCGCGGAGTTGTCCAGGGCAACCGGCCGGGCGCCCCGGCGGGCCAGCCACGCCGACACGTAACCGGTGCCGCAGCCCAGTTCCAGGCTGTCGGCCCCGGCCAGGACGGGCGGCAGAACCCGCGCTTGTTCCTCGGGCACGCTCCACACGCCCCAGCTTGGCTCGGCCTCCGCCCAGCCGTGCAGCCCTTCCGCGGCGTAGTCGGCGGCCATCTTGTCCCACTCCGCCCGATTGCGGAGCACGTGCTCAGGCGTCTCACTCACGCCAGCCAGCGTCCTGGCCAGCGGGGCTCCCCGTCAATGACCCCGGGCGCTCGGAGTGCCCGGCGGCGTCGCAGTGCTCCCGGCATGGCCGTCGGCCGGCCGGTACCTTTAGCCGGTGGTCCCGCTCAGCTTCCATGATTTCTTCAGTGGCTGTGCCACGATCGCGGGCGCGCTCATCGGGCTGCTGTTCGTGGCCCTCTCGGTCACGTCCGAGTACCTGACCGGTGCGAACGCCCGCACCGACCACCAGGTCCGGGCGGGGGCGGCGTTCTCGGCGCTGGTCAACACCATGGTGATCGCCCTGTTCGCGTTGTTGCCCACCACCGACCTCGAGACCGTGGGGATCATCCTGGCCGCTGTGGGGCTTGGCACCACGGTTGCCCTGGTCTTCGCCCTGGCCCGGGAGAACAAGAAGATCGGCCGTAGCGACCTGTGGATGTTCCTCGTCCTGCTCGTGCTCTACGGCCTGCAACTGGCCAACGCCGTGGAACTCTCACAGGCGAAGCTTCATGCCTTCGTGGGTCGCGGCAAAACCAAGCCTGCCGTAGAACCTGTGCGCGGCCTGCCGGGACTTGTCGCTGGTCAGCTGCACGATGGCGCAGCCACGCCGGCGGGCTTCGTCGATCGCCCAGGCCATCATCGCCTCGCCGAGGCCACAGCCGCGATAGTCCTCACGGACCCGGACGGCCTCGATCTGCGCCCGCAGGGCGCCGCGGCGGGCCAGGCCCGGCAGGAACGACAACTGGAACGTGGCGACGATCTCCGCGTCCACCTCCGCCACCACGAGCAGGTGGGCGCTGTCGCTGTCGATGGCGTGAAACGCCTGCTGATAAGCCGCCAGGTCCTCCGCCGTGCGCACCCCGTCCCTGGTTGCGCCGAGCTGGTCGGCGGCGAGCAGGTCCACGATCGCGGGCAGGTCCCGCGCTTCGGCCCGCCGCATGACGGCCACCGAGGAGCCCAGGTCAACCCTTGCCAGTTCCGCCACGCCCCCAGTCTGCCCGACGGAGGGCGGGGTCCGGTGGCGGTGGCCGGCGCGATCGCCGGATGGTCCTGGATGAGGCGGCGGTAAGCCAAGGGCAGGCTTCCGCTTGTTCGATCATATGTTTGAATACTAAGCTGGTACAGCACCGAAATGCGGGCTTGGCCGTTTTCCGGTGAGTTCGCAGCCCCCGTCCCTGGGAGAGGACATGTACGCAGCCCTCGCAGCCAACGCCGGTCATCCCGCGGTCGCCGCCCTGCTGGGCCTGGGTGCCGCCGCCCTCGCCGGGGCCGTCGTGGCCATGGCCTGGGCCGTGCACTCCCGCCAGATCCGGCTCGCCGAACAGCTGGCCCGGCGCCAGTTCCTGGTGATGACCGACCCTGCAGCGCCGGAGCAGCACGGCGCCGAGGGTCATGGCGAGACCGCCGGGCGTGCGAACGGCACCGGGCAGGCGCCGGGCAACGGAGCGCCGCCCCCGGCCGGCGGCACAGGACGTGCGGGCACCAGGCACGGGAGCGGCCCGAACGGGACCCCCGGGCAGCCGGGCACCGCCCAGACGGCCCCCGGGCAATCGAGCGCGGCGCAGCCGGGTGCCGGGCCGTCGGCACCGGTCGTGATCGAGGGCCCGGACACCGTGGTCGCGGGCGAGCAGGTGCGTTATCGGGTGCGGCCCTCCGGCGATCGCAAGGTGGTGGCGTGGGCGGCCGGTGGCGGCGCGGTGGCACAGGCCCCGGACCCGGCTCACCCCGACGAACTGCTCCTGATCGCCGACCGGCCAGGCAACCTGACGATCATCGTGCGGGTGCGCGACGGCATGACCGAGCGCCGCGGCACGAAGGCCGTCACGGCCGTGCCCGAGGTGCTCGCGCCGCCGCCGTTCACACTGCGGCTGTTCCTGAACGGGTGGGGGCTGGTGGCGGTCACAATACTGATCGCCGGGTTCGCCGCGGCCCTCGACGCGCTGGGCAACCTCTCCTCATCCGACTTCATCGCCCTGGTCTGTCCGCTGGCCGCGCTGCTCAGCGTGGTTGCCGTCGTCCGGGGCAGGGAGGCGCCCCCGCAGCACAACCCCGGCAAGCCCACCGATCGGCTGTCGGCGCATGCCGGGCGGGCGGCGGAGCCGATCCTGGCCAGCCCGGCACAAGCGGAGGCCCCGGTCCACAACCAGCCGGCGCTCTGACCTGTCCGTCGCGCCCGGAAGATCTGCGGCTACGGCGCCGCCGGGAGGACGGTGACGGCCACGCCGCTGGCCGCGTCGACCAGGACCCGGCCACCGAGCGGGGCCGCCAGCGCCACGGTTACCTGGCGCGTGTAGCCCACGGCGGCGCAGGCAACCGAGCCGCCGTGGGCATGTTCTTTCACCGCGACCGCGACGGCCGTCCGGGAGGTGGCCTGCGTCACGCTGTAACTGGCGGTGCAGGGGCCGGTGCCCGATGCCGCGCCGGTGAACCGCACCGTGAGCGTGCGCCCGCCCCGGGCCAGCCGGGCGTCGTCCACGAACGGGCGCCCGTTGGCCGGACGGCCGGTCGGCGCGAAGATGTGGCTGGCGGCAACGGCCAGCACCCCGACCGGATCGTGCACGCCCGCCAGGCCGAACAGCCAGGCCGGCAGCCGCCGCTGCCCGCGATCGGTGCCGAACACGGCCGTGCCGCGGCGCACACCGGTCACCGTGAGCCTGGTCGGCACGGGTGGGCCGGTCGCCGCGGCTGATCGCAGCACCTGGGCGGCCTCCCGCGCGGTGATCAGCGGGTACCCGGCCGCCGTGGCCGGACCGGAAGGCAGCCCAGCAGGCCATTTGAAGGCGCCCTCCAGGTAGGCGAGCTTGGCGTCGCCGTTGGGAAACCCGCTCGCCGGGTCGGCGACCGGCGGCCCGGTCAGCACCAGCGGCCGCGGCGTGGCGCTCGCCGGGAACGCCGACCAGGCCCGCAACGCCTGCCGTAGCCGTCCGGTTCCAGGGCCGGGCACGGAGCTCGCGCCGCTGGTGCAACCGGCCAGCAGCGCCGCCGTCAGCGTGCACCCCAGCATGAGCCAAAGCCGTCCGGCCCGCACCGAGCCGTCGCGGTCAGCGCGGCGGGCCACCGCGGGCCTCGTGGATGATCCAGATGTTGGGCTCCCAGTACTCGCCGGTGTCCAGCTCACGGTCGATGTGCACGGTGGCCAGTCCCTCGGGAAAGACGTAGTCACCGGTTTCGGGGAACTGCATGCGCGTCCAGGACTCCCACTCCCCGACGGTGCCGGTGATGCGCAGCGAATGGGGAATGGCCGGCCCGATCCGGGCGCCCATCCGCGTGTGCACCCGGACCCACGGGTCGAACGGCTCCCCGTCGGGGCGGGTCCAGCGCGCGTAGCGCTCGATGGGGATCGTGGGGTACCGCTCCTTGAGGTTCGGCCGCACCGGCGCGATGAGGTGGCTAAGACCCGCCTCGTGCGCCAGCGCCGACATGGCCCGCAGTATCACGCCGGACAGGCGCCGGCCCTGGTGCCTCGGCGGTATCTCGGCGGCCAGGGCGCTGGCCGCGGTGGGCTTGCCCCCGGCCTCCCGCAGCGCGAAGGCCCCGGCGATGGTCGCGTCGATGCCGGGCCCGAGGCCGTCGTCGGTGCCGTCCCAGGCCAGCGGAATCGTGTGGCCCTCGGCCAGCACCAGTTTCTCGTCCGGGTCGTACAGCACGAACTGCCACTCGGGGAAGGTGTCGTAGAGCTGTTCCCAGTAGTGGTTCAGCGCGTCACCGTGCTTGTTGTACTCGGGCCAGACCTCGTCCGACAGGTCTTCGATGGCGTCCCAGAGTTCCGGCCGCTCGCTGTACCGGACAACCTGTGGTTCCACGGCGCCAGTATCCCGCCTATCGATCTGGCGGGCCATCGGTAATCCCGCCTGTCGATCGGGCGGGCCACGGCAGGCGGCTCTTCCCTGATGGGCCGGTGTGATGGTACGACTGCCTTCGAGGGGAGCCTGACGTGGGAGCAGTACCGCTGACCCGCTCCCGGCCGTGGCAGGCAGGGGAGCCCGGTCAGGCCGCCCAGGTGATCACCTGGCTGGTCGCAGCCGCGGGGCTGCTCGCCGGGGCCGCGGTGGCCTGGATCGTCAGCCACGGCGGCCCGGACCGGATCGGGGTGCCCAACCTGCCGCTCGCGGTCCCTGTGGTCGTGCTGGTCGGCTGGTCGTTCATCGGCAGCGGGCTGCTGTACTGGTGGTCACGGCCGGGCAACCATATCGCCGCGGTGCTGATCTTCCAGGGTTTCGCCTGGTTCGCGAGCATGCTGCCGGACTCGCACAACCCGGTCCTGTTCACTATCGGCCAGGCGGTGTACCCGTTCCAGTACGCCAGCGGCCTCTACCTGATCCTGTCGTTTCCCTCGGGCCGGTTGCAGGGCAGGCTGGACCGCGCGCTGGTGGCCGTGGCGGTGGCACTGGTCACGCTCGGCAACTGGGCCTGGCTGCTGTTCGCCGACTCACACCGGATGATGTGCCACACGTGCCCGGCGAACCTGCTCGAACTGACCCGCGACGACGCGGCCGTGGTGGACGTGTTCTACGTCCTGCGGTTCGGCGGCATCGTGATCGCGCTGACCTCAATCGGGTTGCTCGCCACGCGCTGGCGGCGGGCGAGCCGCGCGCAACGGCACGCGGTGATGCCGGTGGCGGTGGCCGGGGTCGTCGCGTTCGCCGCGCTGATCGCCGCCTACGTGGCCCGGGTGGCCGGCATGAGCAGCCCCACCGTCTTCGACTCTTTCGCCTTCTACGCGTCGGCGGCCGTCCCCGTGGCGGTGCTGGCCGTGCTGATCCAGCGGCGGCTGGCCCGCGGAGCGGTCGCCGGGCTGGTCGTCGAGCTGGGCGGCCCGGGGCAGGCCGGCGACCCGCGCGAGGCGCTGTCCCGGGCGCTGGGCGACCCATCCCTGGCGCTTGGGTACTGGTTCGCCGCGGAGTCCCGCTACGTCGACCGCAACGGCGGGCCGGTCGAGTTCCCCGGGGCGGGCAGCGGGCGCAGTTCCACCGTGGTGGAACGCGACGGTCAGCCGGTGGCCGTTTTGATTCATGACGCGGCGCTGGACGACAACGCGCGGCTTGTCCAGTCGGTGGGCGCGGCGGCCGGGCTGGCGCTGGAGAACGAGCGGCTCCAGGCCGAGTTGCGGGCCCGGCTGGTGGAACTGCAGGCGTCCCGGGCCCGGCTGGTTGAGGCGACCGACGCGGAACGGCGCCGGATCGAGCGCGACCTGCACGACGGTACCCAGCAGCGGCTGGTGTCGATCGCGATGTCGCTCGGGCTCGCGGACGCCAAGCTGCCGGCGGCCGGAGCGGAAGCCAAGCCGATCGTGGCGCAGACCCGGGAGGAGCTCGCGGCCGCGCTGGCCGAACTGCGCGACCTGACCCAGGGCATCTACCCGACGATCCTCACCGAGCGGGGGCTGGGGGCCGCGCTTGACGAGCTGTGCGGGCGCGCGGCCATCACCGCGCACCTGCGGCTGTTCCTCGACGGGCGGCTGCCCGCCCCGGTCGAGACGGCGGCCTACTACGTGGTGAGCGAGGCGCTGACGAACGCGGCCAAGCATTCCCGGGCCAGCGCGGTCCGGGTCGCCGCCACGTGCGCGGACGGGCTGCTCACGGTGGAGATAGCCGACGACGGCGTAGGCGGGGCCGGGGCCGGTGCCGGCCGTGGGTCGGGCCTGCGCGGTCTGGCCGACCGGGTGGATGCACTCGGCGGCAGGCTGACCGTGTCCAGCCCGCCGGGGCAGGGCACCACGCTGCGCATGGAGCTGCCGTGCGGGTAGTGGTCGCGGACGACGCGGTGCTGCTCAGGGAGGGGCTTGCCCGCCTGCTGGTGGAGGCGGGTTTTGAGGTGGCCGGGCTCGCTTCCGACGGCAGCGAGCTGCTCGAACTGGTCGAGCGCGCCCGCCCCGACGTCGCGATCGTGGACATCAGGATGCCGCCCACCCATACCGACGAGGGCCTGCAGGCCGCCAAACAGATACGGGCGCGCTGGCCGCGGACCGGCATCCTCGTTCTGTCCCAGCACGTGCACGCGGGCTACGCGCTGGAGCTACTCTCGGCCGGTACCGACGGGGTGGGGTACCTGCTCAAGGAACGGGTCTCCGACCTGGCCGAACTGGCCGCCAGCGTACAGCGGGTCGGCGCCGGGGGCTCGGTGCTGGATCCGGCGGTGGTGAGCCAGCTCGTGAGCAGGCGGCGCCAGGACGACGACCCGGTGACAAAGCTGACCGGCCGGGAGCGCGAGGTGCTCGCGCTGATGGCCGAGGGACGGTCCAACAAGGCGATCGCCGAGCAGCTGTTCGTGTCCGAGTACACCGTCGAGAAGCACGTGGGAAACATCTTCACCACGCTGCGGCTGCCGCCCTCGCCCGACGACCACCGCAGGGTGCTCGCGGTGGTCGCCTTCCTCAACGCCCAGTAGCCCGCGGGCGTCCCCTGGCGCCTGGCCGCCAGCGTGCCTTCTACCTGGGCTTACGGCGGGGACTACCTGCTAGCCGTACCTGAAGATCACGGCTGGCCGTCTTCTGGGCGCCCGGGTCCGACCGGCAGTGTCGAGGTCATGAAAGGCCAGGTCGGCAGCTACGCCAAGGGAGATCTAACCATGTTTGCCACCGTTGCCCGTTTCTGTGTCACCCGCCGCCGGTGGGTACTGGCAGCCTGGATGCTGCTGCTCGTCATCGGGCTTGCCGCCGTGATTCCACTGTTCGGCAAGCTGAAGAACTCGCCCAGTGCCACGGGCTCGGAGTCGGCCCGGGGCGCCGCCATCGTGGACAAGGCCACGAGCATGGGCCCGACCGCCGTGGTGCTCGTGAAGGGCCCGCCGGTGGATGCGCCCGGCACCCGCGCCGCGGTGCAGACGCTGACCGCCAAGCTGGACCGGGTGCCGAACGTGACCGGCGCGGTCAACGCCTACACCAGCCCTGACCCGCAACTACGCTCCCGGGACGGGCATGCCAGCCTCATTGTCGTCTCGCTGGCCAAGAACGCCGGCATGATGACTCAGAACATGACGGTCGGCACGATGCGCGCCGAAGCGGCCGGCGCGGTGCCCGGGGCGCAGGTCCAGGTCGGCGGCGACGCCGGGGCCATGGCCGACAACATGACTGCCCCCGAGAACGACTTGGTGCACGCGAGCCTGCTCGCGTTCCCGATCCTGCTGGTCGCGCTGGTCTTCATCTTCCGCGGGCTGCGTGCCGCGCTGGTGCCGATCATCGCCTCGCTGGCCGCCATGGCCACCACCTTCATCGCGCTGCTCGGCGTCACCGGTGTCACCAGCCTGGCGCCGTACGCGACGGATGTGGTGATGCTGCTCGGGCTGGGCCTGGCGGTGGACTACAGCCTGCTCATGGTCAACCGGTTCCGCGAAGCCCGCGCCACCGGGATCAGCGTGGCCGGCGCCGTGGAGCACACGGGAGCCACCGCCGGGCGGACGGTCACCTTCTCCGCGCTGACCGTCGCCACCGCCCTGTCCGGGCTGTTCTTCTTCGGCGACCCCACCTTCACCTCCGTCGCGATCGCCGGCATCGCCACCGTGCTGATCGCCATGGCCGCCGCGCTGACCCTGATCCCGGCGCTGATGGCCGCCTGGGGGCCCAAGCTGGGCGCCAAGAGCCGCCAAGACGCCTCCGACGGATGGTTCGGGCGGCTGGCCCGCACGGTGCAGGCGCGCCCCGCCCTCGCCGCCCTAGCCGTGGCCGGGCTGCTGGCCGCCGCTGCCCTCCCTTACCTGCACGCCCACTACGGGCTCGGCGACCCGCGTACCCTGCCTGCAAGCTCGCAGGCCCGGCAGGTCGACCAGACTCTGCTGACCCGCTTCCCAGGGGGCATGCAGGCCGATCCGGTCCAGGTCGTCGCCCGCATCCCGGCCAGCGACCCCCGCATCGGCGCCTACGCCGCCAGCCTGGCGCACCAGCCCGGCGTGGCCGCGGTCAGCGTGGAGCACGGCCTGCACGGAACCGTCAGCGTCATCGACGTGACCCCGACCGGATCCACCCAGGGCAGCGCCGCCGAGCACCTGGTCGGTGTGCTGCGCGGCCACCGCCCCCACTTCACGACCTACGTCACCGGATCGGCCGCGTCCCTGGCCGACTTCAAGGCCGAGATCGCCAGCCGGATCCCCTACGCCGCGGCGTGGATCGCGCTGGCCACCTTCGCCCTGCTGTTCCTGATGACCGGGTCGGTGCTCATCCCGGTCAAGGCGCTGGTCATGAACGTCCTGTCGCTCGGCGCCACCTTCGGCGCGCTGGTCTGGATCTTCCAGGATGGCCACCTGGCCAGCCTGCTCGGATTCACCGCCTTCGGCGCCATCGAAGCCTGGGCCCCGGTCATCATCTTCACCTTCGCCTTCGGCCTGTCCATGGACTACGAGGTGTTCCTGCTGTCGCGAATCAAGGAAGCCCACGACGAAGGGAACACCACCAACGACGCCGTCGCCAACGGGCTGCAGCGGTCCGGGCGGATCATCACCTCCGCCGCGCTCCTGATCCTGATCGTGTTCCTCGGCTTCGCCGCCGGGCAGACCCTGGGCATCAAGGAGATGGGCCTCGCCCTGGCCATCGCGGTCGCCGTGGACGCCACGCTCATCCGCTGCGTCCTGGTCCCGGCGACCATGACGCTGCTGGGCCCGGCGAACTGGTGGGCACCCGCGCCACTGCGGCGCCTGCACCAGCGCATCGGCCTCCGCGAGGCACCCGCCGCGCCGGTTGCCCCTGCCAGCCCGCACGGCTCCCCCGGCCGCGAACTGGCCGGCGCCGGGACACCCCGGTAGGAGCGTCAGGTAAACAACCCCAGCCGCCGGGCCCAGCAG
>Ga0318572_10000925_pt1 | contig 11412 bp, 8 predicted proteins | sample GRESIP089b5f20_FD_202528 | JGI IMG/M metagenome (GOLD analysis project Ga0318572, IMG submission 202528) | Tropical soil microbial communities from Luquillo Experimental Forest, Puerto Rico - GRE.SIPMG.089b5f20 | ecosystem: Environmental > Terrestrial > Soil > Tropical forest > Bulk soil...
ATCCAGCAGCGCGTTGAACAATTCCGCCTGCTCGATGTTGAGCAGATGGCTGGCCTGGGGCAGCACCTCCAGGCGGCTACCGGGAATGGCGGCGGCGATGGCTTCAGCCATGGCCGGGGTGGTGCCGGCGTCTTCATCGCCAACCAATACCATGGTGGGCAACTGGATATTGGGCAAACGGGCCGTGGTGTCCAGGCTGGCGATCAGGCGACCACAGGCGGCATAGCCGGCCACAGGCGTGGCGGTGATGGTGCGACCGATGCGGGCCGCTTCGTCGGGAAAGTCCAGGGCATAGGGTTCGGTGAACCAGCGGCCCAGGGTGGCCTCCACCACGGCAGCCATGCCGCCGGCTTCCACCTGGGCGATGCGCTGTTCCCACAACTTGGCGACGGCCTCCGGGTTGGCATCCTTGCCACTCGTGGTGCTGCACAGTACGAGGCGATCAATCCGCTGGGGCGCTGCCAGGGCCAGATACTGGCCGATCATGCCGCCAATGGACAGACCGACGAAATGGGAGCGGGCAATGCCCAAGTGGTCCCACAGGGCCAGCACGTCGTTCACCAGATCGGTAAAGGTCCACGGTGCAGGGGGCACGCTGCTCTGGCCATGGCCCCGCATGTCGTAGCGCAGGATACGGAATCGACCAGCCAGAGCCTCCATCTGAGCATCCCACATGGTGTGGTTGGCGGCGAGGGAATGGGCCAGGGTCAGCCAGGGTAGCTGCGCGTCCTCACTGCTCACTTCGTAGTGCAGGTCCACACCGGGCAGTTGGGCAAGAGGCATTACACCGGCTCCAGCTTGGCAATGGCCAGGGCCAACCACTTCATGCCGTTACTGCCGAAGTTCACCTGTACTTTGGCGTCGCTGCCACCGCCCTCGGCATTGACGATGACGCCGAGGCCGAACTTGGCGTGCATGACGGTCTGCCCCACGTGGAAGCCGCGTCCACTACTCGCCGTTTGGCGACTGCGATACGTGCTGCTGGACTCGGCTACCTGACTGTACCCGTCACTGTAGTCACTGCTGTAGCTGCGCTCATAGCTACCGCCTAAACCTTTCTTGGCTTTGGGCGTGAGCCACTTGAGCAGGCCTTCGGGAATTTCGTCGAGGAAGCGGGACGGTACGTTGTAGCGGGTCTGGCCGTGGAGCATGCGGGTCTGGGCGAAGGAGAGATACAGCCGCTGGCGGGCGCGGGTGACGGCCACGTACATCAGGCGGCGTTCTTCTTCCAGCCCCTTTTCCTCCATTGCGGAGTTTTCGTGGGGGAAGAGGCCTTCTTCCAGGCCGCTGAGGAAGACCATATTGAATTCCAGACCCTTGGCGGAATGGACGGTCATCAGTTGCAGGGCGTCGTCCTGCTCGCCCGCTTGGTGCTCGCCGGCTTCCAACGAAGCGTGGGCGAGGAAGGCGGCGAGATCGGCGGAGAGTTCGCCGGTTTCTTCCGCACCTTCACCCAGGGTGCCTTCTTCGGCGACAAAGTTGGCGGCGGCGTTCACCAGTTCGTCCAGGTTGGAGAGGCGGTCTTCGCCTTCTCGTTCGTTCTGGTAATGGCTGCGCAGGCCCGAGAGGTCGATGACGTGTTCCACCAGTTCCTGCAGGGGCAGATCCATGGCCTGTCGCATCTGGCTGATGAGCTGGGCGAAGCCGGCCAGGGTGGCGCCGGCCTTGCCCGGCACCAGAGGAATGGCGCCGAACAGGCTGCTGCCGGCGCTCATGGCGGCGTCCTGCAACTGTTCCAGGCTGCGGGCGCCAATGCCCCGGGCGGGGAAGTTCACCACGCGGGAGAAGGCCGTGTCGTCGTCGCTGTTGGCGATCAGGCGCAGGTAGGCCAGGGCGTGCTTGATTTCCTGGCGCTCGAAAAAGCGCAGGCCGCCATAGACCCGGTAGGGCAGTCCGGCGTTGAAGAGGGCGTGCTCCAGCACGCGGGACTGGGCGTTGCTGCGGTAGAGCAGGGCCATTTCCTTGCGGGCATGGCCATCGCGGGCCAGGGCTTTGATCTCTTCCACGATCCAGCGGGCTTCTTCCAGATCGGAGGTGGATTCGTACACCCGAATCGGTTCACCGGCCCCTGCGTCGGTCCACAGGTTTTTACCGAGGCGGGCGGAATTGTTCTTGATGATGGCGTTGGCGGCGTCGAGGATGTTGCCGTGGGAGCGGTAGTTCTGTTCCAGGCGGATGACGTTCTCGACCCGGTATTCCCGCTCGAAGTCGCGCATATTGCCGACTTCGGCGCCGCGGAAGGCGTAGATGGACTGGTCGTCGTCGCCCACGCAGAACAGGCAGGCGCTGGCACCGGCCAGCAGTTGCAGCCAGCGGTACTGCAGCACATTGGTGTCCTGAAACTCGTCTACCAATATGTGTTTGAAGCGTTCCTGGTAGTGGCGGCGTAGGGGTTCGTTGCGTTCCAGCAGCTCGTAGCTGCGCAGCAGCAGCTCGGCGAAATCCACCACTCCTTCCTTTTGGCACTGGGCCTCGTAGGCGGCATACAGCTCCACCCGGCGGCGGCTCCAGTCGTCCCAAGCTTCCACGGCAGCGGGACGCAGGCCCTGTTCCTTCTGGCCGTTGATGAAGTGCTGCAAGTCCCGGGGCGGGAATTTCTCGTCATCCACGTTCAGGGCTTTGAGCAGGCGCTTGATGGCGGCCTGTTGGTCGGCGGTGTCGAGGATCTGGAACAGTTGTGGCAGTCCGGCCTCTTTGTAATGGGCCCGCAACATCCGGTTGCACAGGCCATGGAAGGTGCCGATCCACATGCCCCGGGTGTTGATGGGCAGCATGGTGGTGAGCCGGGTCAGCATTTCCTTGGCGGCCTTGTTGGTAAAGGTCACCGCCAGAATGCCCTGGGGCGTCACTTGGCGGGTGGACAGCAGCCAGGCGATGCGGGTGGTCAGCACCCGGGTTTTGCCGGAGCCGGCCCCGGCCAGGATCAGGCCGTGCTGGGGCGGGAGGGTGACAGCGGCCAGCTGTTCGGGATTGAGGCCGGAGAGGAGATCGGACATGGGGCGGGATTATAGACAGGGGCTTTCCCCGGGTTTTGTATAAGACATAGTGTTGTTGCTGCGCAAAACTACGTAGTTTCCACAATGGAAAATCCCTTGTTAATCAAAGGGAGTGTTACTACAATTGCAATTGTGCAATGCAATAAAAGTTAAGTAGATCTATACCTTTAGGAATAGACAAAGAAAGAGAGCCCGACATGAACAGCGATCAAATCCCTTTACAACTGCCCTGGCTGGCCCGTCAGGCCGGTTTGTCCGACGCCAAGGCCAAGGCCCTGTGGCTGGAAGCGGCTGCCTACGCCGAAAAGCAATGTGGCAACCGGGATCTGCCCGAGTTTCCCCGCCTGGCCATGGAAAAGCTGCGGTCCCTGATCAACGCCGAGTCCGCCCGCCTGAATGCAATGTCCCCCATGCGCGCCTGGGCTCGCCTGCAGCGCCATTGCTGGTCTCTGCAATTGACTTGGCTGGAAGCCGGCAACACCGTGACTGCCCGCACCCTGCGCGCCCTGAGCGGTACGCCCCGTGCCTGTAACGGCTGATTTCTTCCTTCGGGAGGAATCAGCGGGTTGCGGTGACAGGTAACTTCAAGGCCGCTGCCACCGGCCCGGCCGCCTGCTCGGCGTCTTTCTGGTTGGCAAATCCCTTCAGCAACACTTCATAACGCCAGCCCGCGCCGTCCGGCACGGGCCGCACGCGAGCGGCATAGCCGGCCCGGCGCACTTGGTCGTAAAGGGCCAGGGCTGTGGGTTCATCCGTAGCATCCCCCAATTTCAGACTGTAAGGTCCCTTGCGGCGCAGGGCACCGTTGGCCGGATCAATGTCCGTTTCGGCGGAACGGCTGGCCAATTCTTCCGCCGTGGCGGTGCTCAAGGGAAGCGGCTCGCTGCCCTTGGGGGCAATGAACACGCTGAGGGGTACCGTCATGGGCAAAGGCTCACCGCCGGCGGGCTTCAATTCGATGTGCCCTTCGATCAACATCACCAAATCCTGTTCGCCGCTGGACTTGCCCCATACGTCTGTGCCGCGGATGCCGATCGTGGCGGTGCCGACGCGGATGGCTACATCCCGTTTTTGCAGTTTGGCCGCTTGAGCCGTGGTGAAGCGGAAGGCGCCGGTCAGGATGTCGAGGGCGCCGCGAAAAAAACTTTGCGGTTTGAGGCTGCGGGAATGGAAGTTCATCTCTGCCGATTCGCCTAGCTTGACCGTGCTGCCTTCCGCCAGTTTGAGATAGACCCGGGCGCCGGGGCCGGTCCGTACCTGATCGCCGTTCTGGATGTCCATGCCTGGGGCCAGGGCCTCGGTGCTTGTGCCGCGCACGCGCCAAGCCGGCACTTGCACCGCATCCACCAGGGCGGCGGGGGCGGCCAGGGTTGGCGCTGCAAGGATCAGGGTGGTGGTGAACGCGAGGAGATGGCGAAGTTTCATGGCGGACCTTTGGACAGAAGGTTGGCAGTGGTGTGGGGCAGTCTAGCGATAGGGCCCATGACAGGGGGAGGCAAGGGGCGGCGGGTATAATCCGGCCTTTATTTGATTCGCGCAAGAAGCCCCACGACATGCAGGAAAAATACACCCCGTCGGAGATCGAAAAAGCCGCCCAGGACTACTGGGAGAGCAAGCAAGCCTTCAAGGCTGCCGTGGACAAGAGCAAGCCCAAGTACTACTGCCTGTCCATGTTCCCCTACCCCTCCGGCAAGCTGCACATGGGCCACGTGCGCAACTACACCATCGGCGACGTGCTTTCCCGCTTCCACAAGATGAAGGGCTACAACGTCCTGCAGCCCATGGGCTGGGACGCCTTCGGCCTGCCCGCCGAGAACGCCGCCATCAAGAACCAGGTGCCGCCGGCCAAGTGGACCTACGACAACATTGAGTACATGAAGGGCCAGTTGAAGTCCCTGGGCTTCGCCATCGACTGGAGCCGGGAGCTGGCCACCTGCCGCCCCGAGTACTACAAGTGGAACCAGTGGCTGTTCCTGCGCATGCTGGAAAAGGGCATCGCCGAGCGCAAGACCCAGGTGGTGAACTGGGACCCGGTGGATCAGACCGTACTGGCCAACGAACAAGTCATCGACGGCAAGGGCTGGCGTACCGGCGCCGTGGTGGAAAAGCGCGAAATCCCCGGCTACTACCTGAAGATCACCGACTACGCCGACGAACTGCTGAAGGATCTGGACACCCTGGAAGGCTGGCCCGAGCGGGTCAAGCTGATGCAGGCCAACTGGATCGGCAAGAGCACCGGCGTGCGTTTTGCCTTCAGGCATGGACTTCATGATGATGAAGGCTTGGTTATTAACGACGGGAATCTATTTGTCTTTACTACCCGTGCAGACACGATAATGGGTGTGACATATATCGCGATTGCTCCCGAGCATCCGATAGCCATCCAAGCCGCTGGGCACAATAAAGAAGTATCTGATTTCCTCAGAAAAGAAAAAGAAAGCGGTTTCACCGAAGCTGAGTTTGCGACCAGAGAAAAGGAAGGCGTCAATACAAATTGGTGGGCAATACATCCACTAACGGGAGAGAGAATCCCAATCTGGGTGAGTAACTACGTGCTAATGAGTTATGGCGATGGCGCTGTGATGGGCGTGCCTGCCCATGATGAGCGGGACTTTGGCTTTGCGCGGAAATATGGAATTGAAATTAAGCCGGTAATTGCTCCTGCAAGTTGTAAAGGCAAACGCATTAAGAACACATCCGACGTATCGCAACACGGTTCAGATGCCGCCATAAAGTACGCTCCTCGTGTTGAGGTAATTGATGAGCCAGACCAAACGTTGGTTTGGACCCATTGGCAAGAATTGTTTGGAGAAAATGCAGAAAGCGTCTGTATTAACTCCGGCAAGTACGACGGCCTCGACTACGAAGCCGCTGTGGATGCGGTGGCCGCCGACCTCGCCGCCAAGGGCGTGGGTGAGAAGAAGGTGCAATGGCGTCTGCGCGACTGGGGGGTTTCCCGTCAGCGTTACTGGGGCTGCCCGATTCCTATCATCCATTGCGACGACTGTGGCTCGGTGCCGGTACCCGACGACCAGTTGCCCGTGGTGCTGCCCGAAGACTGCGTTCCCGACGGTTCCGGCAATCCCCTGCACAAGCGGGAGGATTTTCTCAACACCCCTTGTCCCAAGTGCGGCAAGGCGGCCAAGCGCGAAACCGACACCATGGACACCTTCGTGGACTCGTCCTGGTACTACGCCCGCTACGCTACCGGCGCCGGCGCCACCACGATGGTGGATGGCGAGACCGATTACTGGATGACAGTGGACCAGTACATCGGTGGCATCGAACACGCCATCCTGCACCTGCTCTACTCCCGCTTCTGGACCAAGGTCATGGGCGACCTGGGCCTGGTCAAATACCGCGAGCCCTTTGCCCACCTGCTCACCCAGGGCATGGTGCTGAACAACGCCTTCTTCCACAAACCCGAAGGCGGCGGCAAGGACTACTACTGGGAAAACGATCTGGACGTCCAGCGCGACGCCAAGGGCCTAATTACCGGCGCCAAGCGCAAGAGCGACGGAGTGGTGCTGGAGCATGAGCTGACCACCATGTCCAAGTCCAAGAACAACGGCGTGGACCCGCAAGCCTTGATCGAGCAGTACGGCGCCGACACCGCCCGCTTCTTCATGATGTTCGCCGCGCCTCCTGAGCAAACGCTTGAGTGGGCTGACTCCGGTGTGGAAGGCGCCCACCGCTTCTTGAAGCGGGTGTGGTCCTTCGGCCACGCCCTGGCCGGTCAGGCTGTCGTGGCGGTGCCCGACAACCTGGGAGAAGACCTCGCAAGCGCCCGCCGGGAAATTCACCTCACCCTCAAGCAAGCCAGCTACGACCTGTCCAAGCAACAGTTCAACACCGTGGCCTCGGCCTGCATGAAGATGCTCAACGCCCTGGAAAAGGTACAGAAGGACGCCGCCGAGGGCTGGCTGGCCGTGGCCCAGGAAGGCTTTTCCATCCTGCTGCGCGTCCTTTCCCCCATTGCCCCCCACATCGGCCATGCCCTGTGGAAAGAACTGGGTTACGGTGACGACATCCTCAACGCCCCCTGGCCCGAGCCCCTGGAAGCTGCTCTCAAGCAGGACACCGTGGAACTCATGTTGCAGGTGAACGGTAAGCTGCGGGGCAGCATCAAGGTCGCTGCCGATGCTGCGAAGGACGCCATCGAAGCCGCTGCGATGGCAGATGAAATGGCCATCAAGTTCATGGAAGGCAAGACACCGAAGAAGGTGGTGGTGGTGCCGGGCCGTTTGGTGAATATCGTCGTCTGATGACTATCCGTCGCTCTCTTTTCCTCGCCATCGCCCTGGGCGCTTGCCTAGGCGGCACCGTTGCACGGGCCGAGGATGCTCCGGTGCCCACGTCTGCTTCCGCAGCGGAGGTCAAGGAGTTCAAGCTCGACGCCAACCAGGTGCTGCTGCCCGGTGAGGGCCCTGGCTGGAAACTGCTGGACAGGAGTACCGGCAAGGAAAAGGCCATTATCCTGCCGGCTTTCCATCCCGAACTGTCCTATCCGGTGGTGCAGGGCAACCGCATGGCCTACGTGGGCCGTACCCAGAACAAGGGCAAACAGCAGTTGGGTTGCATTACCTTCGACCTGGCTCGGGGCAAGGTACTCAATCGCCAGGTGTCATCTCTATTCGCAAGGGAAGGCCAAGTGATCGAGAGCCCTCATCTGGGTGAAACCGAAAACGGCGTGACCTGCAATCTGAGCGGTGATCGTTGTACCGGCAAGAATCTGGAAAACTGCACGGCGGCAACGGAAACCATCACCCTGGATTTCGAGCCCGGTTCCTTAGCGAAGAAGGACCTCAAGTCTGCCAAGGCCGGCCGTAAATCGGTCCATGGTAAAACCCGAGGCGGCAAGACCAAGGGCAAGGCAGGGGCCAAGGCCGGCAAGAAAACGGCAGCGGGCAAACATGGTGCCGCTGCCAAGGTCAAGGCCAAAGCCGGGAAAGCCGGCAAGGCGACTGCATCCCATACTTCTTCGAAAAAGGCGACCCACCGATGAGCAAGCTCTCCGCCCTTCTGCTACTGGGACTCACTCTTTTCCTCGGGGCCTGCGGCTTCCATCTGCGTAATAGTCAGGATTTGCCCTTCGCTACGATCTACATCAACCTGCCCGAAAGCTCGGAGTTGCGCGCATTGCTGGCGCGGAATATCCGTGCCAGCAGCAAGACGGAAGTGGTGTCAGAGGCTGCCGAGGCGGAAGCCGTCTTCACCGTGACCGGAGACTTGCCGCGCAAGGTGGTGTTGTCTTTGAACACATCCGGTCGTGTGCGGGAATACCAGTTGATCCGCACGTTCAGCTTCCGTCTGCTTAACAACCAGGGACAGGATTTGATGGTCCCGGCCAAGATCGAGATTCGCCGCGATATCAGCTATACCGACGATCTGGTGCTGTCCAAGGAGGCGGAAGAAGCCCTGCTCTGGCGTGACATCCAGAACGACATGGCGCAACAGGTACTGCGCCGCTTGGCCGTGGCCAAGAACAAGCCCATCGACCCGGATCAGCAATAAGTCGCCGTGCAACTCCGCGCCGAACAACTGGCCAGCCACCTCGAGAAACCCCTGGCGGCTCTCTACGTGGTCCATGGGGATGAGCCCCTGCTGACCATCGAGGCGGCCGACGCCATTCGTCTTGCCGCGCGCAAGCAGGGTTTCGAGGAGCGCGAGGTGCTGGTGGCTGGCCAGGGTTTTCGCTGGGACGATCTGTTCCTAGCGGCGGGCAATATGTCTTTGTTCGGTGGCAGCAAACTGGTGGACTTGCGCATTCCCAACGGCAAGCCCGGTCGCGATGGCGGCGAAGCCCTGCAAAAACTCTGCGACCTGAGCCTCAACGGCAGCCCCGGCCTCACCACTCTGATTACTTTGCCCCTGCTGGATTGGCAAACCAAGAAAGCCACTTGGTTCACCCGCTTGCTCGACGTGGGCGTGGTGCTCGAATGCAATGCCCCCGCCCTGCCCCAGTTGCCTGACTGGATCGCCGGTCGTTTGGCCCGGCAAAAACAAAATTCCCCCCGGGATGGACTGGAGTTCATTGCCGGTCATGTGGAAGGCAACCTCCTGGCCGCTCACCAGGAAATCCAGAAACTAGGTTTGTTGTATCCCGAAGGGACCTTGAGTCTGGAACAGATCGAAGATGCTGTGCTGGATGTGGCCCGCTTCGACGTGGACAAGCTGAAAACCGCCCTGTTGGCTGGTGATGCAGGTCGTTGCGGCCGCCTGTTGGATGGCCTGCGCGCCGAGGACACCGCCACCCCGTTGTTGCTCTGGGCCATGACCTCCGAGATTCGTGCTCTGGCCCAGATTCGGGCTGCCATGGACCGGGGCCTGCCCGTGGACATGGCCCTGAAGGAGGCCAAGGTATTCGGCCCCCGCCAGAATCCTCTGCGGGCTGCCGCCCAGCGCGTCAGTGCCGCCGCCGCCCGCAATGCCCTGTTGCACGCGGCGCGAATTGATCGCATGATCAAGGGTCTGGTGCAGGGCGATGTGTGGGACGAGTTCTTGCAGTTATCACTACGCTTGGCACAACGATAACTGCAAGAACGCTGAAGTTCATCCCCCTCGCCCCATCCCTCTCCCGGGAGAGGGCTACTGATTGGATCGCGAAGCGATAAATTTAGAGTGATTGCCATGGACGTTACCGAATACATGAACACCCTGGGCCAGCAGGCCCGGGCCGCCGCCACCGAGATGGCCAAGGCGGGCACCAAGGCCAAGAATGAGACCTTGCTGATCCTGGCCCGCCTGCTGCGGGAACAGAGCGATGCCCTGCAAGTGGACAACGCCAAGGACATCGCCGCCGCCGAAGCGGCCGGCCTGGCTGCCCCCATGGTGGATCGCTTGCGGCTGACGCCCAAGGTGCTGGCCACCGTGGCCGAAGGCTGCGAACAACTGGCCGCCATGCCCGACCCGGTGGGCGAGATCACCGGCGTCAAGCGTCGCCCTACAGGCATCAGCGTGGGCCAGATGCGCGTTCCCCTGGGCGTGTTCGGCATGATTTACGAGAGCCGGCCCAATGTCACCATCGAGGCTGCCTCTCTGGCCCTCAAGAGCGGCAACGCCTGCATTCTGCGCGGCGGTTCCGAGGCCATTCATTCCAATCTGGCTTTGTGGAAGCTGGTGCAGCAGGCCCTGACCGAGGCCGGCTTGCCCGCCACTGCCGTGCAGTTGGTGGAAACTACCGACCGGGCCGCCGTGGGCCGCCTGATCGCTATGCCCGAGTATGTGGATGTGATCATTCCCCGCGGTGGCAAGGGACTGATCGAGCGCATCAGCGCCGAGGCCAAGGTGCCGGTGATCAAGCACTTGGACGGCAACTGCCACACCTATGTGGACGCCGAAGTGGACATCGACAAGGCCCTGGTGGTCACCGACAACGCCAAAACCCAGAAGTACAGCCCCTGCAACGCCACCGAGTCGCTGCTGGTGCACACCGCCTCGGCTGCCGAGTTCCTGCCCAAGATCGGCAAGCTGTTCGCCGCCAAGGGCGTGGAGATGCGCTGCGATTCCGCCGCCAAGGTGATCCTCTCGCAAGTGCCGGGTGCAACCCTGGTGGATGCCACGGAAGAGGACTGGTACACCGAGTTCCTCGCCCCCATCATCAGCGTCAAGGTGGTGAAGGACCTGGACGAGGCCATAGCCCACATCAACAAGTATGGCTCCCACCACACCGACGCCATCCTCACCACCAACCACCCCAACGCCATGCGTTTCCTACGGGAGGTGGATTCGGCCTCGGTGATGATCAACGCCTCCACCCGTTTCGCCGACGGTTTCGAGTACGGTCTGGGGGCGGAGATCGGCATCTCCACCGACAAGTTCCACGCCCGCGGCCCCGTGGGCATGGAAGGTCTTACCAGCATGAAGTGGGTGGTGCTGGGGGACGGCGAAGTCCGTTCCTGAGGCGATGAAGAAACCGGCGGCCCTGGCGCAGGCAGTCACTGACGCCCTGCTTCCCCTGGCCGACCGGGACCGGGCCGCCGCCATGGCGGCCTATATGCAGGATCACTTTCCCTTTCTCGGTATCCAGACGCCGCAACGGCGCAAGGCCGTGCACGGCCTGTTGCGGGCCTACGAGGGCGATGCCCTGGCGGCGGCGGACATTCTCTGGCACCGCCGGGAACGGGAATACCAGTACGTGGCCTGCGATCTGCTGGCGATGAAAGCCAAGGCCCTGCTTCCCGATGACCTGGAGCCTTTGCTGGAAATGGCCCAGCGCAAGTCCTGGTGGGATTCGGTGGACAGCCTGGTGAAGACCGTGGGCAAACTGGTGCAGCAAACCCCCGCGCTTGTTCATCGCATGGACGAATTGATCGTCGATGAGGATTTCTGGTTGCGCCGTATCGCTCTGCTCCACCAATTGGGCTGGGGCGAGGCCACGGACCAGAAGCGCCTCTTCCGCTACTGCTTGCAACAG